>Ga0315291_10003809_pt1 | contig 19370 bp, 17 predicted proteins | sample YL17G12_20_MG_FD_203070 | JGI IMG/M metagenome (GOLD analysis project Ga0315291, IMG submission 203070) | Sediment microbial communities from Yellowstone Lake, YNP, Wyoming, USA - YL17G12_20 | ecosystem: Environmental > Aquatic > Freshwater > Lake > Sediment | place: USA: Wyoming | collected...
TTTGGGCGACTATACGGCCATTCCTGATCGTTTGGAAGCTGCGATTTCTCCCAAAAGCCGGGCTATCTTTATGGCACACACACTGGGCGTCCCTTTCAATCTGGATGTAGCCACAAGCCTGTCCAAGAATCACAACCTGTGGTTGATCGAAGACAATTGCGATGCTTTGGGCTCTCGGTACAAGGGGAAACTGACTGGGACCTTCGGCCACCTTGCCGCAATGTCATTTTACCCGGCTCACCATATCACCATGGGCGAGGGTGGGTGTGTGGTGACCGATGACGACAAATTGGCAGGAATTGTACGCTCGTTTCGCGATTGGGGGCGTGATTGTTATTGTTCTGGTGGGGAAAACAATACCTGTGGAAAGCGGTTTTCCCAGCAGTTCGGCAGCCTCCCTTTTGGTTATGACCATAAATACGTATACAGCCACATTGGTTATAATCTCAAGTTAACCGAAATGCAAGCTGCAGTGGGGTGCGCCCAGCTAGACAAATTGAAAGGCTTCATAGCCCGGCGCAAACAGAACTACCGTCGTTTAATGGACATCCTTAAAGCCTACGAAGGCCGTCTGATCCTGCCCTCTGCCACCGAACATTCCGATCCCTCGTGGTTTGCTTTTGCCATGACCGTGCAGCCGGATGCAGGGTTCACCCGCAATGAACTAACCCAGTTCTTGGAGGCTAACCGGATTGAGACTCGCAACCTTTTCAGCGGAAACCTGCTGCGGCACCCGGCTTTTGAGAACATTAACTGCCGGATCGTGGGGGACCTAAACAATACAGACTTGATTACGAACAATACCTTTTTCATCGGCGTTTATCCCGGAATCGGTCAGCCGCAATTGGACAAGGTTGCGGATACGTTTGCCCGTTTCATGAATGGTGAACGTTAGTTATGGCGAGCCCTCAGAAGTTGCGCTGCCAGGTCAAGAATGTTGTATCTCATGGTGAGCACGTCTACACGGTTGACCTTGTCCCGGACGGCCTTCCGTTACCGCGCTTCAAACCCGGTCAGTTTTTCCACCTTGCGTTAGATCCGTACGATCCGGCGGGCTTCTGGCCGGAATCACGCGTGTTCTCTATTGCTTCATCAACACGTGAACGTGACAAGGTCCAGTTCACCTATTCAGTTCGAGGACGTTACACGGCCCGGATGGAGAAGGAAATCGCTACGGGGCGCGAGGTATGGGTCAAAATGCCCTATGGCGAATTCTTCGTCGATGTAAGCGGCCCAGTAGTCCTTTTTGCTGGAGGGACGGGCATTACGGCATTTACTGCTTTTCTGCATGACCTGGTTGACAACCCGCCCTGCCATGTAACACTATTGTACGGCGCGCGTCACCACCGCCTGCTGGTTTACCGCTCACTTGTTGATCGATGCATACGAGATCTGACCAAATTTCAGGCTTTCTATTTTGTGGAGCACCTGGAACAAAAGGCGTCAGATGAACTGCCGGGGATCATTACAATTGCATCCGTCTGGCAGCATAATCCGGAGCCCACGAATTCTAACTTTTATCTTTCTGGGCCGCCAGCAATGTTGAAAGCTCTGTCAAAACAGCTTCGGGATGTGGGTGTGATGGGACACAGTATCCACATTGATGCCTGGGAGTAGTCAGCCGTGTTGAAAGGCGTTGATACAGAAGATCTGAGCCATATCCTCAAACACACTTCGCATCTTTGGAAAGAAGTGCAAGGCCAGAACATATTCATAACGGGTGGGACCGGCTTCTTTGGGTTGTGGCTGTTGGAGAGTTTCATCCATGCTAATGATCGTTTGAATCTCGGAGCAAAAGCCCTTGTTCTCAGCCGGCATCCTGAATCCTTTGCCACCAGAGCACCCCACATGGCGAACCATCCCTCGGTCAGCCTGCTTAAAGGCGACGTGCGGACTTTCAAGTTTCCAGAAGGCAATTTCCGTTTCGTAGTTCATGCCGCTACGGAAGCAAGCACAAAGCTCAATCAGGAGGACCCTCTTTTGATGTTTGACACAATTGTTGAGGGCACTCGCCGAACCCTTGAATTCGCTCGAACTCACGGGACGCTCAAGTTCCTTCTGACAAGCTCCGGGGCCGTCTACGGTAAACAGCCATCCGAAATGACACATGTCTCTGAAGATTACCTCGGTGCGCCGGACCCCATGGATCCGGACTCAGCTTATGGAGATGGAAAGAGGGCTGCAGAGGTGCTTTGTCGTCTTTATGCTCAGCAGTTTGGGTTGGAAACCAAAATTGCCCGCTGTTTCGCCTTCGTCGGACCGTATCTGCCGCTGGATGCCCACTTTGCTATTGGCAATTTCATCCGCGATGCCTGTCGGGGTGGCCCTGTCTGCGTCAATGGAGACGGTACTCCATACCGTTCCTATCTCTACGCGGCCGACCTTGCCATCTGGGTCTGGACAATTCTATTTAAGGGACAATCGGGCCGGCCTTACAATATAGGCTCGGATAGAAGCATCAACATCGCAGATCTTGCCGGTTTGGTGTGCCAATTGGTGAACCCCTGTATTGAAGTAACCATTGCCCAACGTGCGGATCCTGCGTGCCCGCCACAGCGATATGTGCCATCTATTGAGCGTGCCCGAAAAGAGTTAGGGCTTGAAAGTTGGATTTCGCTTGAACAGGCTATTGAGAAAACCATGCAGTGGCTAAAATGAAGAAGACTTCACTTCGCCTTTGCCCCATTTGTTCATGCAATCTCTGCGAAGTTCTACATACCCTGCAATTTGTACTACCCGAGGGCAATCCACTACAAAATGGTTATGATGTAGTTTGCTGCGAGCGCTGTGGATTTATTTACGCGGATATAACAGTTCCTCAGAAGGATTATGACGCTTTTTACTTAAGATTTTCGAAGTATGAGGATACTAGCATTTCAACTGGAGGGGGGGAAACCACATTCGATGCGGAACGGCTGCAACGAACTGCAGCATGCATTGCGGATTCTTTGCCCGATAGGAAAGCGAGGATTATAGATATTGGATGTGCTACTGGAGGATTGCTCAAGTCACTTAAAGCGATGGGCTATCAAAACTTAGTAGGCATAGATCCATCTCCAACTTGCGTCTCAAGGACTATAGCGAATGTGGGTATACAGGCGTTTGTTGGTTCTTTGTCATCTCTGGATGATAGATTGGAGAAGTGTGATTGTGTAATTCTCTCTCACGTGATGGAACACGTCAAGGATCTTCAAAGTGCCGTGGTTTGTATCAAGAATCTAATGACTGAGTCGGGCTTAGCATATATCGAAGTGCCTGACGCTACCAGATACACTGAGTACTTATATGCTCCTTTCCAGGATTTTAATACTGAACATATCAACCACTTTTCGTTGATTAGCCTTTCGAACCTTTTCTCGCAGGTTAGACTCGTTCCACTTAGTCAAGGTAATAGAACGATTCAGACTGCACCAGGAGTTGCATACCCGGTAATTTATACTATATTTACACATGAGACCACTAGTAGCCATCGTAAAGGAGAGGTTTTTAGGGATACACTCTCCTTAGAGCAAGTCAAGGAATACATCTTTCGGTCTCAAGGTATGATGGATAAGATGAATTCTAGAATAAAGACGATCCTTGACGAAGCTCCGGAGATATTGGCGTGGGGGACAGGGCAATTAGCAATGAAATTATTGGCTACAACTTGCCTGAAAGAGGCGAAAATAAAGGCGTTTGTGGATGGGAATCCAATTAATCAAGGTCAATTTATTAATGGGATAGAAGTCAAAGCCCCCGAACAGGTAATCGGTCTTAATTATCCAATATTAATCACGTCAACGTTGCATCAAGCAGAAATAGAGGCTACTATACGAAAATATAGCTTACCTAACAAGATATTCAGTCTAGGTGTAGATTTCTAAAATGCAGAGTGATATTGTCGCACTTATTGAAAAGTATGCAATTTCTTATAAGGGATCTCCCTTTTATAGTGCATACAGTCCAATTCTTGTTTATGGCGCAGGTAATATGGGGAAAGACGTTTGCCGTGTAATGACTTCGCAAGGCATTAAGGTTGAGGCATTTCTGGACCGTAAGGCCAGTGCCGGCGAGCAGTGGAACGGAATACCGGTTTACCCGCCGGATTGGGAGGATATGCCGCTCTCGCAAAGACGGCAAACCGGGGTAATTATTGCTCTTCATAATAGAGATGTGGAAATTCCTCCAATCATCAAAGCTCTAGTTAAGCGAGGTTATGGAAGGATTATCACTCTTATTGAATTCTTCGATCATTTTGCTGAGGAGGTGGGAGATCGATTCTGGTTAACGTCCAGATCAAATTATAAGCAGTGGGAAGAGGATATTTCAAAAGGTTATTCGATCTGGGCAGACGAACCAAGCCAGCAGCTTTATCTGAAGTTATTGAAATTTCGGCTGACTGGTGATTATGATGTGCTGCCTCCTCTTGAGCAGGATTGTCCATATTTCCCAACGGGATTTCTAGTATGGGATGCTCCGCTCAGGCTTGTGGATGGGGGAGCTTTTGACGGTGATACTTTACGATCAGTATTTAGTTCTCAGTATCCCGTTGAAGCTGCCGCAGTATTTGAGCCTGATCCAGATAATCTAAATGAACTCATAAAATATCTATCTTCTGTCTCAAGCTATCAAATCTATTTATGGCCTTGCGCCATATACTCTTCAACACAGCAATTGTGTTTTTCCAGTAATATTGGCGAAGGAAGCCATTTGCTTTCATCTGGTAATATTTCAATTCAGGCGACTGCTTTAGATGATGTCCTGCGCCCTTTTAAGCCGAATCTAATTAAACTCGATATAGAAGGAGCGGAAGTTGATGGATTGATGGGTGCCAAGCGGATTATCCGTGAAAATCGGCCAGGCTTAGCGATATGTGTTTATCACCGGCCAGAACATATGTGGCAAATACCATTATTAATCAATAGCTGGGATTTAGGATACAAGTTCTACATGCGTATGCATAAACATAATGGATTTGAGTTGGTTATGTATGCAAAAACGGTTTGATAGGTAATAGAATTACATAATGGTACGAGTTGCTGATTACATTGCACAAGAATTGGCGGATAGCGGTGTGCGGCACGTGTTTATGGTTGCCGGTGGCAACGCGATGTTCCTTAATAATGCTTTTGGCGTAGAGAAGCGCATTAAGTGTATTTGCAGCCACCATGAACAGGCTTGTGCCATGGCAGCTGAGGGATATGCTAGGGTCACAGGCCAGATCAGTGTGGTCAATGTGACCTCTGGACCTGGAGCAATTAATGCCCTGAACGGTGTGTTTGGGGCGTGGACTGATTCTATCCCATTGCTGATTCTATCCGGGCAGGTAAAGCGTGAAACGATGATGGCGACTTATCAGATACCGGGCCTTCGCCAGCTTGGGGACCAGGAAGCAGATATTATCAGCATGGTCAAAGGTATCACCAAGTACGCCACTACGGTCAACGACCCACAGAGTATCCGTTATCATCTGGAGAAAGCCATTTATCTGGCGGAAAACGGACGCCCGGGACCCTGTTGGTTGGATATCCCGATAGATGTTCAATCTAGTCTGGTTGATGAGACAGCTCTTCTTCCCTACAATAGCGAAGAAGATGCTTTCCCATGGGATAGACAAGAGATTAAGAAGAAGTGCAGTCTTGTTCTGGAGAAACTTAGGACTTCTTCACGCCCGGTAATAATGGTCGGCACAGGGGTCAGCCTGGCCGGGGCAACCGACATATTTTGTACCGTCATTCGCAAACTCGGTATACCGGTGACAACTGCCTGGGCGCATGACTTGATTGCATCTGATGATCCGTTGTTTTGTGGGCGGCCCGGGACAATTGGAACACGAGCGGGGAATTTCGTTGTCCAAAATGCGGACACCGTGCTGGTCATCGGTAGCCGGCTAAACATACGGCAAGTGAGTTACAACTGGCAGTCGTTCGCCCGGCATGCTTACAAGATCCAGGTGGACATAGATGCAGCCGAACTCCACAAACCAACAGTCAAGCCAGATCTTGCAATTCATTGTGATGCCAAGATATTTCTCGAGGCATTGAATAGGCTTATCGATTCCAGGAAATTTGATGCGCATCAACATGTGGAATGGTTGGCATGGTGCAAAGAAAGACTTGTTCGGCATCCGGCCGTTTCTTCACGCCAGCGAATATACAATGGAGCCATCAATCCCTACCATTTTATGGACACATTGTTCGGCTGTCTGGACAAAAATGACGTGGTGGTCGCTGGGAATGCCTCCGCTTGTATTGTGTCCTTTCAGACAGCTTTCATCAAAAAGGGCCAACGCCTATTTTCCAACTCCGGGGCTGCTTCTATGGGATACGATCTACCAGCCGCCATCGGTGCTGCATTTGCGCAAAAGGGGAAACGGGTAATTTGCCTGGCGGGAGATGGGAGTCTTCAGATGAATATCCAGGAACTACAGACTGTTGTTCAGCACCGTCTGAATATCAAGCTATTTGTGCTCAACAATAACGGTTACCTTTCAATCCGAAACACTCAGAAGAATTTCTTTGGGAAGTTGGTTGGGGAAGGTCCCCAAAGCGGCCTCACGTTCCCTGATATTGTCAAGGTTGGAGAAGCTTATGGACTCCCGTCTCTCCGCTTGAATGAGGCCAGATTTGAAGATAGATTAAGAGAGATTTTGCAGATGAAGGGGCCCGTAATATGTGAAGTGATGCTGGACCCGGAACAATCTTTCGAGCCACGGGCAAGCTCCAAGCAATTGGCTGACGGAAGGATCGTCACTGCTCCTTTAGAAGATATGTACCCCTTCTTGGACCGTCAGGAATTTCTGGAGAATATGCTGATTGATTCAAGTCAAGAGTGAGTTAATGTTATGCTGGACTATGAGACTGCTATTTTCGATCTTGATGGCACTCTGGTTGATTCTCTGCCTGGCATAGAATATGCCCTTACCGAATCAGTAAAGCTGATCATGCCGGAACTAGTTGTGCAATTGCCTGACTTGCGGCCATATATTGGACCACCGTTGCCTGAATTAATAAAGCTGCTCTTTCCGGACCTCCGGGCAGATACGATGGAAAAACTGGCTGTGCAATTCCGTTTGATCTATGATGATACGGGTTGGCAAAAAACCAGGGTTTATGAGCATGTACTTGATACTCTATCATGGTTAACGGAACGGGGTATTAGCTGTTTTCTAGTGACTAACAAACGATTCCGACCTGTCAAGCAGATCCTCGCGCGATTCGGCTTGTTACCTTTCTTTAAGGAAGTTGTTACAGCGGATATGGACCATACGAATATTCAATCAAAAGAGGCGATGGTCAGATACCTGGTCGAAAAACATCGCTTAAATCCTGGAAAGACTCTTATTGTAGGTGATACTATTGATGATGCTGGCGCTGCTCAAATGTGCGGAATGAATTTCGCTGTTGCAGCCTATGGCTATGGCGATGTTCACCAGTTTAACAATATTCGACTGGTTGGATTTTTAAATCGACTAGATGATGTGTGCAATGTTTTTAAAGGAGGACAAGCTAATGAAGCGGGATTTATTTGAGGATTTATTTGTTTTGGAATTAGCGAATAACCATTGGGGAAGCACCAAACGGGGACTTCGCATCATCGAAGATTATGCTCGCATTGTCCGGTTCAATAATGTACGGGCCGGAATCAAACTGCAATTTAGAAATGTCGATACATTTATCCACAAAGATTTCCGAGACCGTTCAGATATACGGTATATTAAGAAAACTCTGGATACCCAGATATCAGATGAGGATTTGGCTGTACTTGTCAATGCTATTCGAAAAAATGGGTGCATACCGATGGCCACTCCCTTTGACGAAAAGTCAGTCGATTTGTGTGTGGATTTGGGTATCCAGATAATAAAAATTGGTAGCTCGGATGTCAATGACTGGTTTCTAATCGAGAAAATTGCCACAACGAAGAAACCGGTGATCGTATCTACCGGCGGTTCCCCGGTTAAAGACCTGGATGATTTGGTCCTATTCTTTGAAAATCGCAACATTTCTTTGGCAATCAATCACTGTGTATCGCTCTATCCCACTGACGATTCCGAGCTGGAACTGAATCAGATTGATTACCTGCGCAGTCGCTATCCAAATCATGTAATTGGTTTTTCCACCCATGAATGCCATGATTGGACTACCTCGATAACGATTGCTTATGCAAAAGGAGCCCGGGCATTCGAGCGCCATATTGATATTGAAGCTGACAATATTGCGGTTTCTGCCTACTGTTCGCTGCCGCACAAGATTGACGAGTGGTTTAAGGCTTATAAGAAAGCCAAGGAAATGTGCGGAGGCCCTGGTGTTCAAAAACGAATTGCGCCAAAGAAAGAAATCGACTATCTTGATGCATTAATCCGAGGAGTATATGCCAGGCGGGATTTGCCCGAGGGGCATGCACTAACAGATAATGACGTTTACTTGGCAATTCCCCTGCAAAAAGGTCAAATATCCTGCAGGGAATTGATGCGAGGGGAAGTGCTGCTAAAGCCATGTGCACAAGACCGGCCGATTATGATTGAAATGATTGACAGCCCTTATGCATATGATGATAATTTGAAACAGCTCATTTACCAGCGTGGAATTTAGGTTACCGATTAATTGAAGGTGGGGTATGAAACTGATAAGCGTCGTGACAGCCTGCTGTAACGAAGAAGAAGATGTTGATGATTCACATATGCAAATCGTTGAGGTCATGTCTGGAAATGCCTGGATGTGACTTCAAGCACAAATACATGCAGGTAGTCGCCAGAGATGGGACACATTGAAGACATAATAATGGGTACTTGGGGCATTGGTTGCGCTCTTCTACGTAAGCGGAGTGTTATCCGTTCGAGAGGAAGTCGCGGTACCAGGAGATCGTACGGCTCAGCCCTTCGTCCAGTGTAACCAGCGGCTTCCACTTCAGCAACTTGCGCGCCTTGGCAGAACTCAGATACTGCTCCCTGATTTCATTGCTGGCTTCGTTGAGAATGAGAGGCTTGAGGCTGGAGCGCATTATCTTGCTGACACGCTCAACGATTTCCAGCACTGATACCGGAGTCTCATTGGAGAAATTAAAGGCTTCTCCATGCAGGGCGGAATTAGCCGCCACCTTTTCCGCCAGCATGATATAAGCGGCTGCGCCGTCCTCTATGTAAAAATAATCACGCACGAATTGGCCGTCCGAGCGTATCACGGGTTGCTGTCCACGGATGATAGAACGGACAGTACCCGGTACTATGCGGTTCCAGTTCAAGTCGCCGCCACCATAGAAGTTGCCGCAGCGCGTGATGGCAGCCGGCAGCTTATAGGTGGAATAGTAGCTCTGGGCAATTAAATCAGCGCAGGATTTGCTGACGTCGTAGGGATGCTTGCCCTGCAAAGGCGTGCTTTCATCATACGGCAGTTTAGCCTGTTGCCCGTATGCCTTATCAGACGAAGCAATAATAATGCTCTTGACCTTCGGGCTGCGACGGCAGGCCTCAAGCAGCGTCCAGGTGCCGCCGATGTTGGTATTGAAAGTCGATGCCGGGTTGCGGTTGGCAATGCTGACGATGGTCTGCGCTGCTAGGTGAAAAACCGTCTCGATTTCATATTCGCCCAGGGTCCTTTCCAGCAGCGTGGTGTCGCAGATGTCGCCCCTTACCACCTTCACATGTTCGATGAGATTGGCGCGCATCAACTCACTTTTGGGCACCCAGTCACGCACCAGGCAAACGATATCTGCGCTTAACGAGACCAGATGGCGCACCAGCCACCCACCCAGCAGGCCTGTAGCGCCGGTGACAAGAGTCGGCCGGTCTTGCCAGAATGGTGCTTTCTTCATTGCTTTATCCAGGGTGTCTGCCCCTTGTCCCACAGGTCATTGAGATACTTATAATCGCGGTAAGTGTCCATCGAAAAAAAGAAGCCTTCGTGCTTGTATGCCATTAGTTCACCTTCGCGGGCAAGTTGCTGCAGTGTTTCGAACTCAATATAACAATCCTTATCGCCAAGGTAATCAAAAAACTTGCGGTCGAAGACGAAGAATCCTGCGCTCATCCAATCTTTCATCTCGGGTTTCTCGGCAAAATTCAATACCCTTGCCCCCTCACCTATTTCGACTACACCATAGCGGGATACCGGGTGGACAGAGGTTACCGTGGCAATGCGGCCGTGGCCATGATGATATTTCAAGAGAGCTTTTATGTCGATATCAGCAACACCATCCCCATACGTTAACATAAAGGTATCGCCATCAACGTATTTCTCCACCCTTTTTATGCGGCCGCCGGTCATTGTTTCCAGGCCGGTGTCGGCAAGCGTGAGTACAAAATCCTGTTCGCTGTGCACGCTATCATATGATATATTCCCCTGGCGACCGAGGCGCACGGTGAAGTCATTGCTCATGGCCTCGTAGTTAAGGAAATAATCCTTGATCATATCGCCTTTGTAGCCCAGGCAGAGTATGAACTCACGAAAGCCGGCACTGGCATATATCTGCATGATATGCCAGAGAATAGGCCGCCCACCTACGGGAACGAGAGGTTTGGGACGATATTCAGTCTCCTCCTGCAACCGCATGCCCCTTCCGCCGCAAAGAATAACAGTTTTAATGGTTGATCACCTCAAAGCGATCTGTTTAACCGATTGGCTCTCCTGCAAACAGGAACAGAAGCAGTATAACATAGCTTTGCAATGCCGTAAATGATGCGATGCTTGTCTTGACCGGCCCAAAATAATAGTCCCGTCTACGGCCTTCGATCTTCTCCCCAGCAGCTTCCAGAGATAGAAACCCGCTTCTCCTATACCAGTAGCACCTCTAACCTAAGAAGGGTTGCACGCATTGGGGGCAGGTCATAAATAGAAAGACGGAGACTATATCCTGATAGTTGTTCCATCAAAAGCTGCCATCGTATTTCCAAATATTTTCCTGGCCTCTGCTTCGGCTTGTTTCCGATCTTCAACTGACTTGTAGATTGAGGCATCGAAATGACATAACAACAGCTGCTTTACCTCGGCTCTCACAGCTAATGCTGCGGCTTCTTGGGGGGTTGTATGAGGCCAATTCGTGGCAAGATGGCCTGACTTTGAGGCGCACTCATGAATCATAAGATCAGCATTCATGCATAACTCCAGGCTATTATCGCAAACGGCAGTATCAGTTAAATAAGCAATAGACTTTCCACCCAGGGTCAGTCTGTAACCATAGCAGGGATCAGCGTGTAGTAGAAATCTACAGGTTACCGGAAAGGGAACCTCATGCGCACCTTCGGGAAGTTCGTGAACCCTGACATCGAATGGCAGGTCACGGAATGGAATGGTGAACGGATGCTGAACGAGACGGTTCAGAGTTCTCCGCGTGCCCCTTTGACCATAGATATCTATGCCCTGATCCAATTTGAGCTTGCTTATGATATGAAATCCGAAAACATGATCCAAATGGAAGTGGCTTAGGAAGAGATGAACCGGTTTGTTCTGCGTGAGGTAATTCTCCAGTTTATACATACCTTCACCGGCATCAAAGACTATGTAATACCTATCGGAATCGATAAGCACACAGGAAGTGCTACCAGTTTCGGTACTGTACCACCCATTAGTTCCCAGAAACACGATCTCCATTGTTGTCCCTACTAGCCTCGATGATTGTTTGCGTCGTATCAGCCTTGTGGTACATTATATAATACTGTGCAAGCGACAGAGCGCGTAGCACAGCAGGGAATTCAACCAATGTTGTGAAGTATGCGCAGCCTCAGGCTGCCGGATGCCGGGGCGGCAGTGCAGCTACGACTAACGTGGCGATTCTTACTATGTAGAGGGAGTATTGCAGCAAGGTAGCTGTGGCACAAGTCGGAGGCCTAAAAGTGAACACTGGCCTAATGAGGGAGGTGTCTTGCTCATACCAAATCCCCCCTTTTTATGGGATAATTGATTCATGTGTGTTAGTCATTCCAAATGCTCTTTTGGTGGGGTTGCTTACGGACTAAATGGAATGGAAATGCCTGGCAAGGCGTGCGAAAAACGAATAGGCAAGATATCGCAATGACTTCACCAAGCCGGAAGAAGACATTCCTATTGGGCACAGCTTCCCATTATGGAGCGACTGTTGTTTCTATACTCGTAGGGCTAGTATCTGTGCCTGTGGGTTTGGATTATTTTGGTGTTGTTCGATATGGTATTTGGGCGGTTATATCTTCGGTAATTGCCTATTTAGGTCTTTCGAATCTGGGTATTACCACAGCGGCAGCAACTCTAACGGCAAAGGCATCAGCAGCACATGAACAGTGGGCGGTTTTGCGGCGGTCGTTATTCCCATTACTTATCAGCAGTGCTGTTGTTTTAGGCGTGGTCCTGGGAATTGCTCATTTCTTTCCGGGCTGGGTCGTTGTTTTAGGAAAGATGCCTGCTGATCTGCATGGAGAGGCGGCTGAGGCGGGAGTAGCAATTGCCATTTTATTCCTGCTGAATCTTCCCCTCACTGTTTTCTCTGCCGGATTCACTGGGCGTCAAAAGGTTTACTGGGAACGGTTCTATGCCTCCTTAACAGCAATTGCCGGTTTACTTGCCTTAATTTTGACGGTTTTTTTGCTGCAGGGTAGTTTGGTTACCCTTGCTCTATTTACTGGAATCGCAAGACTTCTGGTCAGCATTGTATGCGCTTCACATTTTCTACTTACCAGTTCGGAACTCCGTCAAAGGTCTGATAGACCGATAGGTGAAGAATTTTCTACCAATTCTATTTTTACCAGCGGCATCAGATTTCTTGTTTTTGGTATCGCATCTACGATTGTGTGGAGCACAGCTAACCTGGTTATCAGCCACTTTCTGGGAGCTGAGATGGTAACCCCTTATGCAGTAACCTTTACGCTATTTAATCTGGGGTTCTCAATATATGCTGCCATTAATGGTGCCCTCTGGCCGATGTACGGGCAATCGGCAGGAAGGAATCAGTGGGAATGGGTACAACAGACGTATAACCATGCCGTTCATCTATTGCCAATTTTAGGCGGGCTATTATGGATAGGGGGGATAGCGTTTACCCGCGAGATCATCACCCTTTGGGCAGGTCCGCAGGCGTACGGAGGGCTGCTTGTAGTCATTGCACTGGGAGGCCTTGCCTATACGCTTTCACTGGTAAATTCCCATGGTACCATACTTATTGCTTTGAATCGGACGAAGAGGCTTGTTGTCTATGAATGGCTGGAGGCTGGAGTCAATCTCGGTATCTCCTTAGCACTTGTCAGAGTGCTTGGTATTGGCGGGGTAGCTCTGGGCATGTTTCTGGGGTCTTTGCTGACCGTGTTCTGGTTATTACCACGGGATGTTGCCCACCAAACGGCAGGGAAAGTCAGTATTCATATCAGACCTATTATCAGCCATGCTATCGGTGCTATGTTGCCTTGCCTAGCGTTTGTCCTTCTCTCATATCTCTTCGTACCTGTAGCAGGGATGCGTGTTACGATAAACATTTTCATCGTCATTCTCTACCTTGCATTATCCTTGCGTATCATGTCCCCTGATACCCGCAGTTTAGTTAGGAATATGCTTACTGAAGTGTACGTTCACATAAAAACTCAGAAGGTCAAAATATGAGCAGATGCGGTGGCACAATGTGCGTCGTTGACTCGGTCACTCGCTGATGATATAACAGGTAGGTTGGTTCGGGCGAGAAAATGCAACATAATCAGCCATTGGTGAGCATCTGTGTTCCGGCTTACAATGCCGAAAGGACTGTGATGAGTACCATTCAGTCCATTCTTAATCAGACTTATCAGAATTTAGAGATACTTGTTGTGGATAATGCGTCTACAGATAACACCTCTAGTCTCTTAGGGCAAGTTAATGACCCCAGATTGGTCATCCGCAGGAATGAAAGGCTTATTGATGGTCACGCGAACTGGAGCAAATGCATTCAGTTGGCTACCGGCGAATATATTGCCGTATTTCATGCTGATGACCTGTATCTGCCGGATATGGTAGAAAGACAAGTGCGAGCGTTTCAGGATAATCCATCCGTGGGTGCCGTGTTTACCCTGGCCAACTTCATCAATGATCGCGATGAAATAATCGGAGGGAGCAAACTGCCAGCCAAATTAAGGCGCAAAAGAGTTTTCCATTATCCTGAGATATTCCTCAGTATCCTGGAGAAGGGGAATTTCCTGACGTGTCCGAGCTGCATGGTCAGAGGCAAACTATACAAGGAGTTAGCACCTTTTGATGTAGACAGGTTTGGAACATCGACAGATTTAGACATGTGGTTGAGAATTCTAGAAAAAGGACCTATTGCTGTTCTGGATGAAAAGTTGATGAGCTATCGGGTTAGCACTACGCACGGCAGCTATCAGTGGCCGTTCGTTCGCACCGAGGAGGCAGATTTTTTCAAGGCGATGGACTACCACCTGTCAGTCAAATCCGGAGTCATGGATATTCCACGCAGCGTTCTGGACAAGTATGAATTCCAGCGAAGCCTGGATAAGATAGTGCGGGCCATAAATCACCTGAACAAGAGAGAGTCAGCGGAGGCTAAAAGATTGTTGAGGGAAGCTGTCTCCACCAGAGCCTTCCGAGGCGCTGCGCGAAGCATTGCCCGGCCAAGGGCCGTGGCTTTCTGGCTCTGTAGCATTTTGCTCTTAGGTTCAGGCCATCTCAGACCATACCTCGCTAAGGGCCTCCGCTGGTCAATGCGCAGGTTGAATCGGAGGGTTATATGAACATCCTGGCAAGGGATGTAATGGCATTTATTGACTCATCGTCAGAGTGTTATTATCAGGTCAGCACCCGGGAAATTGTATCGGTTACTATGTACATGGGAAAAGGGGATTTATGTGAAGATTTGTTGCGCAAGGATATCCATCCCTATAAGCTATGTTTGTTTCTGAAAAGACTTTGAAAGGACGGTGCGGTATGAAGATGAGGATTACAGAGGATGTTGTTAGGTTCATCTTGAATAAGTATAGTCGCTTTTACAAGGTTGATGATTTTAATTGGCGGAAATACCACACCGCATATAAACGTCAGCAAATGGATATTACCAATGAGTTTACGCTTGTACTTTCTAAAGACGAATATCAAATAATCGAAGGGAAAATCCTGCTGAATCCCACACTGTTGCCATTGAATCCAAACTCGAGATTACTCTATGAGACAATCTATCGTTTGAATCCCGAGTCTGTTTTGGAAGTCGGTGCGGGAGGTGGAGACCACATCCATAATCTGCACCTTTTGCTTCCTGAAGCAAGATTTTACGGTGTGGATATATCCCAGCAGCAGATTGACTTTCTTCTTTGCCGGCATCCCGATCTAAAGGACTTTTGCAGATTGGCAGTTGCGGATGCTACCAAGAAGGATATATTAAACAATTTTGGAAAAGTTGATTTAGTCTATACGCAGGCTGTACTGATGCATATCAGGCGTGGTAACAGACATGTCCGGGCTCTGAGAAACATGTTTAATGTATCGAATTGTATGGTTCTGATGGAGAATTGGACAGAGCACAATTTCTTTGACGACATAGCTAGAATATCCCAGGAGAGTGACTTCCCATGGCCAGAATTGAGTATTTACAAGAATGATAGTGGAGAGCAAATACTGATGATCCTGTCGAAGAAAAAGCTCGAAGGATTTAGCCCCCTAAAAAACAACCAGGACCTTCTAAAGTATTTCCAGAAGAAGGAAGATGCCGTTCCCAGAAAATAGGAGATTTGTATGAATCTATCGCCGAGAGAGGTAATGGTATTTATTGATCCTTCATACTCGGTATTCTATGATGATGAGATGTTTAAGGCAACGTCTAGATGGAACCGAGATGGACAGTCTGCCACGTCGATCTTTCTGAGGGAGAAGCTTGCTCAGCAAGGAATCTCCGTCAACACGGCTGATTACCTGCTCGACCATAGGATGCGGGGAAAACTGAATGTCTATGTATCGCTAGGAATAATAGATAACTATGAGGAACTGGCCAAGCACGACAATGTGCGGTTGCAGTCGTTCTACATCCTGGAACCACCGGTTGTCGCCCCGCATCTCTATCGTGAGATAGGTGGTCTAACGAGGTTCTTTGACAGGGTTTATGTTCATAATACCGAGGGGATGGGATATGAAAAGCACTTCAACCACCAATCAAATCTGCGGAAGTTCTTCTTGCCCCAGGTTGAGAATGGGATTATAGAGCATCTCTGGAATCATAAAGACAGAGGCTTTCTGACTATGATCAACTCAAACAAGACACCCCTCCCTTATTTGCAGGTGAGAAGAGGGCAGAATCCTATCGGCCTTAAGATTTCCCTCAACAGAAATCCCGGGCTAAAAGACAGTGAGCTTTATTCTGAGAGAATACGGGCGTTGGTTGCACTTCAAGGTCTCGGGAATGTTGACCTCTACGGCCATGGTTGGGATACATCTTTGTATCAGATCTTGCGTAACTTGCCTTATAGTCAGAGCTTCCCATACACGTACTGGAGGAACAGAAAAGCGTTGAGAGCTATTCATAAAGGTCCGGTGAAATCGAAGTACGAGACACTGAGCCGATATAGATTTGCCCTTTGCTTTGAAAACATGGCAATGCCCGGCTACATAACCGAAAAGATATTTGACTGCTTCTTTGTCGGGACCATTCCTATCTATCTGGGTGCCCCTGATGTCGGAGAATACATACCGAAAAGTTGCTTCATAGATATGCGCGATTTTGGTAGCTACGCAGAGCTGCATACCTATCTCTCGAATCTATCCGACAAGGATATTTCCTCGTTTAGAGTGGCTGCTAGGCAGTATCTATCCTCTGAGCACTATCGGCCTTTTACCAAGGAGAGATTCGCGGAGCAGTTTGAGGCGGACTTGCTGGACACTCTGAAGACAAATGGGGTTAATCTGCTGGGTCCCGGAGTGTCGAAGAATAGCACCAAAGAACGTTCGGAGGTTGAATAATGGCTAAAATTGCACTTATTACTGGAATCACAGGTCAGGATGGCTCATATCTTGCGGAGTTCTTACTTTCCAGGGGATATGAGGTGCATGGGCTTATCCGTCGAGCCAGCACTTTTAACACCTCTCGAATAGACCATCTCTTCGTTGACCTTCACGAGCCGAAAGCCAGGTTCTTCCTTTATCACGGGGACCTGTCGGACGGAAGCCAGCTAACCAATATCATCTATAACATTCACCCGGATGAGATCTATCATCTGGGAGCTCAGAGCCATGTGCGTGTCAGCTTCGATATGCCAGAATACACCGGGGACATTACTGCTCTTGGCACTACCAGGATTCTGGAAGCGATTAGAAAGAGCGGAAGCAAGTGCAGGTTCTACCAGGCTTCCAGCAGTGAGATGTTTGGCAGTGCATCGCCACCTCAGAATGAGAACACGCCTTTCCGCCCCAGAAGTCCCTATGCGGCAGCTAAAGTCTATGCCTACTGGATGACGGCGAACTATCGCGAAGGATACAGCCTTTTCGCTTGCAACGGCATTCTATTTAACCATGAATCTCCCCGGCGGGGCGAGACTTTTGTCACCCGGAAGGTGACTCGTGCCATTGCGTACATCCTTGCGCGGAAACAAGATTACCTCTATCTTGGTAATCTGAAGGCAAAAAGAGATTGGGGCTATGCTCCCGAATATGTCGAAGCAATGTGGCTGATGCTTCAGCAAGAAAAGCCCGATGACTTTGTTATTGGAACAGGGGAGACCCGCAGCGTTCAGGAATTCGTTCAGGAAGCTTTCGCCTATGCGGGGCTTGACTGGCAGCAGTATGTCAAGATAGACCCTCGCTACTTCAGACCAACAGAAACAGAAGTGCTTATAGCAGATGCATCGAAAGCAAGGCACAAGCTTGGCTGGGAGCCGAAGGTGACCTTCAAGGAGCTTGTTAGAATAATGGTAGATGCTGATATGGATGCTCTGGGGCTGACAAATTCAGGGGAGGGGAAGGCCGCCCTGGCAAAGCACGGGCTAAATGTGATTGACAGAGCTTTGATCAATCCCACGGGAGGAGCTGAGAATTGAACCGGCTCGCTACGAAAAGACTACTCGTCACTGGCGGAGCAGGCTTTCTTGGCAAACATGTAGTAAGAAAGCTGGAGAAGAAGGGATGCAGGGAAATCTTCATTCCCAGAAGTAAAGACTACAATTTCGTTGGGTCGGAGGCTGTGAAAAGAGTCTATAGAGACGCCAAGCCTGATGTCGTCATTCATCTTGCTGCGGTAGTAGGCGGCATTGGCGCTAACAGGGAAAATCCCGGGAAATTCTTCTATGATAATCTGATGATGGGTGTGCAGATGATGGAGCAGGGAAGGCTCTTTGGCATTGAGAAGTTTGTCGCTATCGGCACTGTTTGTGCGTACCCCAAGTTCACTCCTGTTCCTTTCAAAGAAGATGACCTCTGGAATGGTTACCCTGAGGAAACCAATGCTCCATATGGACTGGCAAAGAAGATGCTTCTGGTGCAAGCTCAAGCTTACAGACAGCAATATGGCTTTAATGCAATTTATCTCTTGCCTGTAAATCTTTATGGCCCTGAGGATAATTTTGACCCGCAATCTTCTCATGTTGTTCCTGCCCTGATTAAGAAATGTGTTGATGCTGTGGAAAGCGGAGAGGACAGAATAGTAGTCTGGGGCACCGGACAAGCATCAAGGGAATTCTTGTATGTAGAAGATGCCGCTGAAGCAATAGTCCTTGCGACCGAGAAATATGATAAGCCAGAGCCGCTAAATATCGGGGCCGGTTTTGAGATAAAGATTGGGGACCTGGTAACCTTGGTCGCAGAGCTAACAGGTTTTCGGGGTGAGATAGTGTGGGACGGCACAAAGCCAGATGGGCAGCCGAGAAGACGTCTGGATGTGTCAAGGGCTGAGAAGGAAGTTGGATTCAAGGCAAAGACAGACTTTAGAGAAGGACTTAGAAAAACCATTGAGTGGTATAAGAGCTTTCATTAGGTCTATTCCGGTTATAGGTAAGGTTGCTACCAGAGCGTATGGCATACTTCTGTTTATTGGGCCTAAGGGTCAATATTGGCAATACAACTTCAAAGCCAAGAGGTTCAATAGACTAATTAGGGGTATCTCTTCATTAGTTGGTAGCAGTGGATATAAGGTAGTTACTAATGGCAATGGCAATGCACATATTGTTTTAGAAAACGGCGTTGTTTTTGGGTGGATACCGGGAGACCCAGGGAGCCTGCTTGGGATGCCGTTACGCGGGAGTTTTGAACCCGAGTGTACCTTTTTGCTTGCTAAGCTGATTAAAAAAGGAGATACAGTGTTTGACATCGGCGCCAATTTTGGCTGGTACTCTTGCCATCTTGCTCACTTAGTTGGGGAAGCTGGACAGGTTCACATATTTGAACCGACAAGTGCAATTGATGAGTTGAAAAGCAATCTGACATTGAACAAGTTTGAGGCAAGGTGCGTATTAAATCAGGTTGCTTTGGGGGAAA
>Ga0315291_10003810_pt1 | contig 19367 bp, 11 predicted proteins | sample YL17G12_20_MG_FD_203070 | JGI IMG/M metagenome (GOLD analysis project Ga0315291, IMG submission 203070) | Sediment microbial communities from Yellowstone Lake, YNP, Wyoming, USA - YL17G12_20 | ecosystem: Environmental > Aquatic > Freshwater > Lake > Sediment | place: USA: Wyoming | collected...
AAGGGTCAGGTCACCTTTAATTCCGACAAAAGAACTGTTCCCCACTGCGGTTATTTTGTAGAAAATGTGGACAATATCGTCAAATCCGGTTACTGGTTTAATTCCGGAATCGGTGAGACCCATGATTCAGTCTACTCCTGTGTTTCTGCTAAGGAGTTTGCAGAGATGCCTGAGGAATTTGATATCTCCCAGAACTATCCTAATCCGTTTAATTTAACAACAAACATCTCGTTCTATCTGCCTAACCAATCTCAAGTGGATTTGACCATCTATAATCTCTTAGGTGAGAAGGTGAAGACTTTAGCCAATGGTGTTTTTGAGCCTGGTTCTCATAGCGTTTCATGGGATGGAAAAAACGAGTCCGGTTCAGTTGTCGCCAGTGGAATCTATTTCTACAGGCTGAATACCGGTGAAAATGTGATCACCAAGAGGATGACCCTGCTGAAGTAAAACACTTTTTCTGTGGCGGGATAGCAATATCCCGCCACAAATTATATCAAATCCCTCCCTAATTTTTCTTGACACATATTTGCTTCTTAATATAGTTATTAAAAAAAAGCTAATAGCTAAAAGCTAAAAAAGAATCTCCCTTGGTAACTCAATGGTAGAGTGAGTCCGCTTGCGGCGAGATTAACCGCTTAGTTGTTAAACAGGGTTTATCATATTAAATTTTTTCCCCATCAATATAAAGAAGGTAAGAGATGTATTTTGTTTATGTTTTGAGAAATGAGAGAGCCAATAAAAGCTATGTTGGTCATACTTCTGATTTAAAGAGAAGAATAATCGAACATAATAATCCTAATCTTAATTCTAAAAGATACACAAAAAAGATTCCGGGACCCTGGGAGTTAATCTACAAGGAAGAATATTCTACAAGGAGTGAGGCGATGAGAAGGGAGAAGTTTCTGAAGAGCGGACAGGGTAGGGAGTGGTTGAAAAAACTATTTGAGAAGCCTCATTTTTCTTGACAGACATCTTCATTTTGCTATATTTCAACCGAAAAATCTTATAGCTAATAGCGTATAGCTAATAGAAAAACTAAATATTCCTCGGTAACTCAATGGTAGAGTGAGCGGCTGTTAACCGCTAAGTTGCAGGTTCGAGCCCTGCCCGAGGAGTTTTTTTGTGCTTTTGAAAAGGTAGAGTGAGTCCGCCTGCGGCGGGATTAACCGCTAAGTTGCAGGTTCGAGCCCTGCCCGAGGAGTTTTTTTATACTTTTGAAAAAGTAGAGTGAGTCCGCCTGAGGCGAGATTAACCGCTAAGTTGTCGAATTTGATCAATAGGACAGGTTCAAGTCCTGCCCGAGGAATTCCCACTTTTCTCATTGATTTCAACGTCTTCGATTATTCTAAAATACTTGCAAAACTCAAAAAAACTGTTATATTGATCCCAAAGAGAATCACGAAGCCACAGCTTTGGAAAAAAGGGAAATTTATATCGAAAGTGCTCGTGATGTCTCACTTATTTTTCGAAAAAAGTCTATGCCAAAATCATCGAAGAATTGAAACCGAAGGAAGTGAAAAGATAAAACTAAACCTATTTTTATTAATAAAAATAATGGAGGTAAACAATGAGAAAATTTATCCTCATTCTCACAGCGTTTTTAATTGTTTTTCTAATAATTCTAAATTTTTTAGCTATTAGCCAAGAGCAAAAACCGCTCCCTGAGGAGAACTTCTATCAGAAGAGTCTTCATTATACCAATAAGGGGATAGAATATTTATATTCCAAAGAACAAGGCGGTATAGAGCGGATAACGGGAATGACTGCTACTGAACTCGGCTGTCTTAAATCCAAGTGCCACGTGCAGAGTTGCGATGCCTGTCACTTGAAAGAGGTTGACGGTAAACCCACTTATTCAACTGAATCTGCGCGGGCACCGGAAATTTGTCACGGCTGCCATGGTGAATTGGAAAAGGACAATCCGGATGTGCACTTCACCAAAGGCATGAAGTGTATGGATTGCCATACCCAAAGAGAGATGCATGGAGATGGAATTGCACACAATACTTATATGGAGCCGGGATTCTTCGAGGTGCGGTGTGAGAAATGTCATTCCATCATTAGCCCCAGCGTTAGTCACACCATTCACCAGGGCAAATTAGATTGCACTCCCTGCCATACTTTAGAATACTGGACCTGCTTGAATTGCCATATTGGGGTACGCCTCAAAGAGAAACAGGAGGTCCAGATTCCGCTGAAAAACATGTTCTTTCTCATCAACCACGAAGAGAAGATTACCCTCGCCAACATGTTATCGTACGTGTATCAGAATAAGACTATGATCACCTTTGCACCGGCGTTCTCTCATTCTATTAAAAAGGAAGGACGGAAATGTCAGGAATGCCATGACTCAAAGATTATTCGGGACATTAAGAAAGAGAAATTTCAGCTGGTCCGCTGGGAAAAGAATGCAATGAAGAATGTCGAAGGCGTAATTCCGGTTCTTGATGGGATGAAATGGAATCTCGTCTATTTGGACCGTAAAGACACAACCTGGGTTCCTCTTAAAAACCCCGAGGAACCTTTGTTGAACTATTCTGGCTATTGCAGTCCCCTAACCAAAGAGCAGTTCGAAAAACTAGTGAAAGCAAAGGGGCCAAAGTAGCGTAATATTATATTTTGGTGGTTCAAATCTCATCGGTCGGTGGAGGTTGGTATCTATCAATTCAACAAACTGATTGCCTTATGGTAAGTTCCTGAATAAATTTACCTTCGTTGTTATAACACAGCCAGTTGCGAATCTCATCCTTCAGGGGGAGTATCAACGTTTATTTCCTTCTGATACAATAGGTTAGGTTCATTCGAGCACGGATCGAGAGATGTATGTGATGCATGCTTCCGGGTTATCATCAGGCCTAGCCATAGAATCAATCTAGATTCAACGAACAAGCTCTAGAGAAGAACGAGTGCGATAAAATTTCCAGTTTTTTATAGCTAAAGAACTAGCTTTTGCCAAGAGGCAAGTTTTTAGAAATCTGGAGTGAGTGCCTGAAAATTCTTTCTTAGAATCATCAGAAAAATTCAAAACCAGTCCACTTTGGGATTTTACAGTTGCTCATACTGCAATATGTTGCGAATTACATCCTTAGGCAAACAGGGATATTTGATTGACTAACCCGGTCGCAGAGTACTATCTTAGCAGAACCATTTTTTTCGTGGAAATGAAATTTTTCGTCTTCAGTTGATAAAAATATATCCCACTTGCGACTTCGTGGCCTGAACTGTCCTTTCCGTCCCAGACTACTTTATAAACTCCAGGTAATCGCTTATCGTTGACTAGGGACCTGACCTTTTGTCCTAAAATATTGCAAATCGTTAGTGTAGTGTGAATGGGTTGGCTGAGTTCTGAAGCTTTGGCCTTTAGACTGAATGATATGGTGGTCGTAGGATTGAAGGGGTTAGGATAGTTGTTAGATAGCTCAAAGGAATCCGGATGACTTGTCTCCTGCTCTTCTCTAACTTTGGTCCAGGTCCAGTCAACTATCTTGGCGTAAACATCCAGACCTTTTGCTCTCCGATTATCTGCCCAGGTGAAATAGATGAAAGAATTATTAGCTGCCACCGCGGGGTCTTCTTGATGAAAAAAGGCGTACTGGGTATTGGGCACTAAGTAATTACCACCTACTGGATTTCCAGATGCATCATATCTCTGGGCATAGATATCAGAATTAAATATCCCATTGCGGAAATCTTGCCAGACGATGACAAAATTGCCATAACTGTCACTGGCGATATTAGGATAAAACTGAGAATCAGTCCCGTAATCATCACTCACCTTGAAGTTGGATCCCAAAGGGTTGCCATAAGGGTCATATCTTTGAGCATAGATATCGTATTTCCCATTACGATAATCCTGCCAGGTGATCGTGAAGTTGCCCAAATCATACATTACAACGGTAGGATAATATTGAGAGGCAAACCCAGCATCATCATTCACCTTGAAATTAGAGCCTAAGGCCTGACCTGAAGAATTATATCTCTGCCCATAAATATCTGGGTTACCACTGCGGTAATCTTGCCAGGTAATGACAAAGTCACAAGATCCATGGATAGCAATATCGGGAAACAACTGTTCCCTAGAGCTAAGGTCATCATTCACTTTAAAGTTAGAATCTAAAGGAGTGCCAGAAGAGCTATATCTCTGGGCGTAAATGTCAGGGTCGCCATTGTGGTCATCTTCCCAGGCGATGACAAAGGTACCAGAACTATCCATGGCGATAGCTGTGACCCACTGAAAGGTAGAGTTGGAATTGACATTTACTTTAAAATTGGAGTCTAAGGGGCTGCCAGAGGAATCGTATCGCTGAGCATAGATATCATGGTTTCCATTGCGAGTGTCAGTCCAGATGATTACAAAGTTGCCAGAGGCATCCATACCAATATCGGGAAGAAAATGATCGGTAGACTTGGCATCGTCATTTACTTTGAAATCAGAGCTTAAAGGGTCTCCAGAGGGGTCGTATCTCCGGGCATAGATGTCAGCGTTGCCATTACGGCGGTCTTCCCAAGTGACGATGAACTTCTTCGAGCCATTAACAGCAATAGCGGGTTCATGTTGATGGGTGGTTGCAACATCATGACTTACCTTGAAGTTATAGCCTAAAGAATTCCCATAAGAGTTATACCTCTGGGCATAGATGTCATAAGTGCCAAGGCGGTAATCTTGCCAGAGGATGACAAAGTTACCACAAGGGTCCGTGGCAATAGAAGGTTCGCCTTGAGAGAAAAATCCAGAATCATCATTCACCTTGAAGTTGGAACCTATAGGATTACCAGAGGAGTTGTATATCTGGGCATAGATATCATGGCTGCCATCACGCCTATCGGTCCAGGTGATGACAAAAGTTCCAGAGGAATCCATGGCGATATCAAGAATATCATAGTAATAGGCAGAATCGGAAACATCATTCACCTTGAGGTTAGAGTCTATGGGGTTCCCTTGGGAGTCATATCGTTGCGCATAGACATCAGAGTAATGATCCATGCCAGGTTTGTGGTCTTGCCAGGTGACTACAAAATTTCCACTATGATCCATGGCAATAGCTGGATAGCGTTTCCCAATACTCCCGGCAGTCCAGTTTACCTTAAAGTTGCTACCTAAAGGGTTGCCACCGGAATCATATCTTTGTAGATAGATCTCATTATAGTCATCACGGTAGTCTAACCAGGTGACAGCAAAGTTGCCAGAAACATCCATGGCAATATCAGGCCAAAATTGTTGGGCAGACCCGGTATCATCATTCACTTTAGAATTAGAGCCCAGAGAGCCACCAGAGGAGTCATATCTCTGGGCATAGATATCATAGTTGCCATTACGATAATCTTGCCAGACGATTGCGAAGCTGCCGGAACCAGTCATGGCAACAGCATTAGCCACTTGCTTAGTGAAATTAGCATCATCGTTCACTTTGAAGTTATAAGCCAAAGCACAGCCAGAGGAGTCATATCTCTGGGCATAGATATCATAGTTGCCATTGCGGCCGTCTATCCAGGTGAGAACAAAGTTGCCTGATCTATCCATGGCAATAGCAGGATTATACTGAGAAGCAGAACCATTATCATCATTCACTTTAAAATTAGAACCTAAAGGGTTACCATAGGAATCACATCTTTGAAAATAGATGTCAGAGTGTCCGCTACGGTAATCTTCCCAGGCAATGACAAAATTACCAGCAGCATCCCGAGCCACAGCGGCGTAGCTTTGCTCAGACCCTCCAAAAGTATCAGAATTTATAAGAAAATCATCAATTATCTGGTACATCACTCTATTCAGCTGATAGGTAGTAGGAGCTGTTTCTGACTTGTGAGTGAGAAGACCTCTTTCTCTGGTGAGTCTATCAGGAAAAAAGTCAAATCGCTCAGGGCTGGGAAGGGGTTCGAATTCGCTAAAGATAAATGGATGGTTAGCGCTGCGGTCAAAGTCACCCTGAAACCTATTTTCTTCGGTCAAGTCCGTTTCTGCTCCTACGTCTTTTTCGGATTCAGATTTACAGTGGAGCTGGAAAGTGTAGGTGGGCATAAAGGAAAAAAGAAGAAATACAACGCTTATAAACATATATCTAAATATGGTGTGCATACATTCACTCTTTAACGCTCGCCAGTATATATACTTATACAATAGAATAAGACATTTGTCAAGGTTTTATGCTTTGTTTAAGTCTTTCAGGAAGGTGCGGAGGTGATGTTATACGCTAAGTCATTCTGAGTTCCAGTCTGAGGAGCTTCCGTCAGTTGCTCCCCGAGAAGATGGTAGTGACCGATCAGTAAATCGGCATTTAGAGCCATTTTGTCAGTATTATCAAAGCAGTTATGAACTCAACCATCTAGAGGCCCCGGCCAAACACTTGCAGAACACCATCTTGTTCTTGATTAATATGAAAAGTTAGCTATGCTGGTAAGGATGAACTGTGGATTCTGGATCAGAAAGGTTATAAAATCGTCCGCTGCCTCAGGGAGTTTTAAACACTTAGGTGAATATTTATCTTGTTTAGTTGGAAAAACTCTTTAATAATCCTGCTCTCCTGAGTATAATAGAATCGGCAGCAAAATTTGTCCCATAAGGGCTCCAGAGATAAGCTAACTAGACCAATCTGATCTTGCAGTCATATAAATCCTCCTCATAATTTTAAGCGGATGTGTTGAGTCTTGCCCCGATATTAGTTTCTGCTACATCTTATCGGGTTTATGGAGTGTTTAGGTGATGAATTAACCTCAGTGATCATCCCTTATACCTTAAAGGTATCGAAAACTAAACCGATAAAAGTAAAGAAAAGGTACTGACAAAGTAAATATGTAACTGGTTGACTTTGAAGAGGAAAGGAAGACCTAGTTTCATCAAGTTTGTCTTAGAAAGATTATTTATTATGGATTAGGAGCAAGTGAAATATTTGCCGAACCAGATGGGTAAACTTAGCTTCTGGCATCCACTTAGATTTTCTATAGTTAGTTACATGGTGTTGCGAAAGAATTTCTAAAGCAAAAGTAAAACAATAGGGGGGCCGACGGGAGGTGAAAAAGATGAGAAGGCTGATACTAAGTATGGCAGGGTTGTTTTTTTTGTTTGTAATATGTAGCCTGGCGATGGCCGCAAACACCGCTCAGCAAACGGTTACATTTGAGGTCAGTGCTATCAATGAGATTTCCACCAGCGGAAATCCTGGCAACCTGGTCGTTGACGCTGCAACCGCAGGTTCCCAGCCGGTTGCTGATGCGGATAATACCACAACCTGGGCTGTGACCACTAACGGAAGCAACAAGAAGATGACCGGGGCAATTGATACCGTTATGCCGGCCAATACTACTCTGCAGGTAAACCTCGGAGCTCCAACAGGGGGTTCCAGCAGCGGTAATGTGACTTTGTTAGCTACTGCTGCAAATCTGGTCACGGGGATTAGTACGGTAGTACAGAGTGGCCTGTCAATAACTTATACATTATCTGCCACAGTCGCTGCTGGCGTGGTAAGCCAGGCACAAAGAACAGTTACTCTTACTTTGACAGATGGTCCATAAGGTTAGGATATGCATGGGGTGGTCCAGAAGCTCGACCACCCCACTCATCATTATCCTGGGAAGAATATTCTTTCTCACAGTCCCATTTTTATTGTTTCTAACCAAGGCTAAATCTATCGACATATCCGCAACCGGGGGATGGAGCGAAATAGTCAATGAGACCGATTTGGCCTCCGGGGCCGGGAGCGACTTGGTTGCCACCTACGAAAGCCCGGTTAATGCTACATCTATGTCAATTTCCAATACCTTGGATGAAAATGATAATTGGCGATTAGATGTGAGGAGGGTTGACAGCGGGGGCTGGCACGGGAACTTCACACTTAGTGTTAGAAGAACCTCAGATGGGAATGGCGAAGGCTCTGTTTCAGGGGGACTTTCTTACATTGAAATCACGACAATGGATAGTCAATTTTTCTCAGGGGCAGGCAACCGAACAGCCATCGACCTGCAATATAAATTAACCGGTATGTCGGTGAGTGTTTCACCCAGTAACTATAGCACAACTATCGTTTTCACCGTAGTTGATATTCCGTAAGGAGGAGAAATGAAGAAGACTATCTGTCTATTTCTAATTTTTTTTGCTATAGGTGAGGTTTCTTTTGCCGGCGTTTCGCTTATTGGAGAACTCACTCGAGAAACTACCCTCCAGCCCGGAGAAAAATTTGAAGGAAAGATTACTCTGGAGAATACAGGAGAAACTCCCTGGGAGGTAAAAATCTATAAAACTGATTACCTCTTTTATTCTGATGGGAGCAACATCTACGGTGAGCCGGGAAGGGCTACTCGCTCTAACGCCAGTTGGCTTTCGATTAACCCAACTCGTTTAACCATTCCTCCAAAAGAAATGGCCTCGGTCTATTATACCATCGAAGTTCCCCAGCAACCGGACTTAATTGGGACATACTGGAGTATGTTAATGGTAGAACCTACATCCGATATAGGTCCAAAAGAGATTGAGGATAAAACGGGAAAGGTTAAGTTGGGTGTTAGTACAGTGGTACGCTACGGTATTCAAATCGTTACCAATATCAGTGATACCGGAATCCGTAAGATAAAATTTTTGGACAAAAAGTTAATCAGCCAGGATGGGGAAAAAAATCTTCAATTAGATATTGAGAATGTCGGGGATAGATGGCTTTCTCCCACAATCTGGGCAGAACTTTATGATAAGGATGGTAAAAATATAGGGCGATTTGGAAATCGTCAAATGCGTATCTATCCGGGTTGTTCTGCAAGACACAAGATCGATTTAAGCGACGTTCCAAAAGGGAAGTATAAAGCACTGGTAGTGGTTGATAATGGAGACCAATATGTCTTTGGTGCCCAATATGATTTAGAAATTCAGCAATGAAAAAGATTTCATTTTTATCTCTTTGTTTTCTTACTCTTTTATTTTCTTTAACCCTGGCTGAAGATATGAGTCGTGGGATTAGAGTGAGATCGAACTCTCCTGAAATCGAAGAGGTGGAACCAGGTAGAATCATTACCGGAAGCTTCCTAATCTCCAACTATACCGGTGAGGAGGAAGACTTCACCGAAGAACTCAAACTGCCAGATGGTTGGCAGGAGATTACTCCTAGAGAATCTCCTTTAAATCTTAGACCTGACCAACAACAAGTTCGAGTAGTCGCATTCTTCATTCCCACAACCTCTCCTGCAGGGCGCTACCAGATTGGCTATTTGATCAAAAGTCAGAGGGATTATAATATCGCAGACAGCGATAGTATATCAGTCGTGGTTTTATCAATAATAAAGCTAGAAATTATAGTAGAAGCAAGACCTGAATTCGTGATCGCCGGGGAGGTCTATGAGGTAAGATTTAGCCTGGTTAACAAAAGTAATATAAGTACCACTATAAAACTCACCGCAAAATCAAATCCAGCCTTTCCCCTTAAGATGGAACCATCTGAGTTAAGTTTGGAGGCTGGAAAGTCCCAGTCTTTAAGGCTTGAGGTGAAGACAGATGAAAAGTTAAAACAAAGAATCAAAAATATTATTGAAATCAAAGCTGAGACCGAAGAATTGAGAATTGGTGCTATTTCTGCCAGCCAAACGGTATCAATAGATGTCATTCCTCGGGTAACCGGCGAGTTTGAGCCTTACCACAAATTACCCATCCGAGTCGCATTAATTGGTGCAGGCCAGGCTGGAAAAGGTGACTTTCAAGCAGAGCTTTCCGGTCGCGGCAGTCTGGATGAAGAAGGTAAAAGAGGGGTTGATTTTCTCTTTCGTTTTCCTGATATCCAGGAGGTCACCAGATACGGGTACAGAGATGAGTATCGGTTAAGTTACCACCAAGAACATTTAGACCTCCATTTTGGCGACAGGAGTTATTCTCTCTCCCCCTTAACTGAAAGACTAAGCTACGGGCGGGGAGCAGAGGCGAATATTTATCACGGGAAGTTTGGAAGCGGAGCTTTCTATTTGGAGACTAGATGGGGAGAACCAAAGAAAAAGCAGGTGGGAGCCTATCTTGCATATCAATTCAATAACAAGTTTAAGATGAAAGGAACCTTTTTTAGCAAAACCACAGGGTCAGCCCTTGCTTCTAAAGGCTATAACTCGAGAATATACAGTATTCAGGCAGAAACGAAGCCAAATCAGGCCTTGGACCTTGACCTGGAGTTTGGTTTCTGCCAAAGTGATAGGGAAGACAAATCCAGCGGGTTAGCCTTTAGAATGGCTTTTCAGGGCAAGCTCAGCAGCCGGGCTACATACTCTTTTGAAAACATTTATGCGGGATCAAAGTATTTTGGTTACTACAATGATACTGATTACAGGAGTGGAACACTAACCTTTCCAATCTACGGTAAGCTGCAGGGAAACCTCGGCTTTCGTAACTACAGAAATAATCTTGAGATTGACTCCACCAAAGGGATTGCTAACCGAGAAAAATCCTACTCAGCAGGCATTGTTTATTCTTTTGCTTTCGGGACCCATATTTCTTTGGACCACGAACATTTGGTCAGGGAAGATTATCTCCTACCAGCAGATTATAATTACGAGGAAAATACATCGAGATTGCGACTGGAACAGACTTTTAGAAAATTAAGCTTTACAGCGCATATCGAAAGAGGGAAATTTAAAGACAGGCTCTTGGCCAAAGGGAGTGATAATTTAGAAAGGTACAGCCTTTATGCTTCTTTTCGTCCGGGTCACATGCTAAGCTACAGTCTTTACACCAGAATTGGGCATAGTAGCTTTGCCGGGAATCCGAAAAGAACGAAAAGCCTCGGTATTTCGAGTTCTTGGAATATCAGAGATAACATTTCTCTAAGCCTGGATTATAGGAAGGAGAAGGCAAGTTCTGAAATAAGCTTAGAAAGAGACGATATTTTTTCCACTTTTACTTATGTCTTTAAGAATCACCATGCCCTAATCTTAAAGACTCAATGGTCTGATAATGTAGCGGGGGGAAAAGAAGAGCTCTCATTCTTCCTGACGTACACCATCCCCGTCAAAATACCCGTAAGCAAAAAGAAAAGCACGGGAATTCTTAAGGGCAGGGTTTATGATGAAGAAAAATCAGGAAGACCACCCATGCCCAAAGTTCTTTTAACAGTTAATGGAGCAAACGCGATCACAGACAATAACGGCGAGTTCATATTTCCTTCACTGGTCCCAGGAGCCCACCACGTCCAGGTGGAGATGAGCTCAATTGGACTTAATCGGGTTACCCGTCAAAGGCTACCCATCCTAGTTGAAATAGAAGGTGGGAAAACTAATTTCATTGAGATTGGTGTAGTAAGCTATTGCTCGATCTCAGGTACTGTGGTAGATTTTGCGTCCACTTCCAATCATAAGCTGAATAATGAGGATGGCAGACCTAACAATTCTCTGTTTTTGGAAGGCTCCGGCGAGGTGAAGGAGAAGGAACTGGGGTTAAAGGACATTACGGTACAAATCACTAAAGCACAAGAAATTTTACAGCAGATTACGGATGAAGAGGGCAGGTTTTCCTTTGAAGATATAAGACCCGGCAAATGGACTCTGAAAGTTCATAGCCAGAACCTACCGGCCCACCATTACCTGGAGCAGGAGGAGCTCCAGATCGAAATAGGACCAGGGGAAGCAAAAAAAGTTGAGATAAAGGTTTTACCTCGCCTCCGACCTGTGCAGATGGTTGAGGAAGGAGAAATTAAGCAACAGAATAAATAGAAATTTTAAGGCGCTTTCTACAGAACGATAAATCGTTCGAGAACCCCTCGTCAGCTTATGGGTCATCCACGAGCATTCTGAGCCTTATGACGCGAGAAATTTTCAGATGTTCTTGTTCGTCTCCAGAAGCAGCTAAATCGTCGTTTTCACCCAAGCAGTATGTTTCTCATTATAACACCCATTGTCACTTTTTCTCCTATACTCACCAAGCTTTCGCCGAGAAAATGTAAAGAGTCATTGTGTAGAAAATGTCTCAGACGTAGTTAACCTCATAAAATATATATTCAAAGGATACCCATCTCCTGACCCATTTCTGGAGGGAGACTGCGAATATAATAATAAACTATCCGTTACCGATGTAGTCTGACTAATCAATTATCTTTTCAAAAGCGGAAAGATGTCTTGTAGTTGATGCTATGGGCAACCTGAGAATACTTTAGTGCTCTGCGCGTTATCAGACTCACACGATTAAAGTTTGCATGCAGTGTGGAGAAACCCGAAGGTAAATCTATTTCAATTCTAGTATCTGGCTTTCTATCTCAGAATTCTTCTAAAGTTTGGAACGGTCAGGATTACAATTCAATCAGATTCGCCCGTGTTCTGTTCGCTTGATTATCTCATTCTGTAAATCCGCTCCCAGGTCAACGAAGTAATCGCTGTACCCGGCCACGCGAACTATGAGGTCTCTGTATCTGTCCGGTTCCAGCTGTGCCTTTCGCAGGGTTTCAGCGCTGACCACGTTAAATTGTATATGATGCCCGTCCATCTTGAAATAAGCTCGTATGAGATCAGCTAATTTTGCAATACCATCTTCATCTGCGAGCAGTTGTGGACTGAATTTTTGATTCAAGAGTGTTCCGCCCGTTAGCAAATGATCAATTTTCGATGCAGATTTTAGAACCGCTGTGGGACCAAGGTGGTCAGCACCCTGAACCGGTGACATCCCTTCTGAAACCGGCTCACCCGCTTTTCTGCCATCCGGAGTAGCTCCCAATACGCTGCCGAAATAAACATGGCAGGTTGTTGACAGAAGATTAATACGGTGGTGACCGCCCTTGGTATTAGGCCGGCCATCGACCGCTTCAAAATAAAGTTCGAATATCTGTCTCAAGATATCATCAGCATAATCATCGTCATTACCATATTTGGGCGTTTCGTTCAGAAGTATTTTTCTTAATGATTCTGCGCTCACAAAATCTGATTTAAGGGCGGCAAGCAGTTCAGAAGATGTGAAATTGCGTTTATTATACAAGTGGTACTTTATTGCAGTCAAGGAATCCGTAATTGTGCCTAACCCTACCCCCTGGATATAAGATGTATTATACCTTGCTCCACCATCGTGGTAGTCCCTGCCTTTCTGGATACAATCGTCTATCAGTGTCGACAGGAAAGGTGCTGGAAGGTATTCTGCCCACAGTCTTTCGATTATCCTATTACCCTTTATTTTGACGTCAACGAAATATTTCAACTGCTTTTTGCAGGCATCGAGGAGTTCCTCAAAACTTTTGAACTCCCCCGGATTATCGTTTTCTATACCAATCTGCTCTCCGGTACGAGGATCAACCCCGTTATGAAGAGTTATTTCCAGGACTTTGGGAAGATTAAAATAACCGGTCAGGATATAGCTCTCCTTACCAAATGCACCGGTTTCCACACAACCGCTGGCTCCTCCATTTCTGGCATCGGCAATCGATTTCCCCTGCCTGATCATTTCCTGTATGATGGCTTCAGCATTAAAGAGTGAAGGCTGTCCATAACCGGTTTTGATGATTTTTAGTGCCCTTGTCAGCAGCCTATCAGGGCTTTTCTTGCTGATCTGAACCATTGAGCCCGGCTGTAAAAGACGCATCTCCTCTATCACGTCCAGAATAAGAAAAGTGAGCTCATTTGCCGCATCTTTACCCATCTCCTTGACACCTCCCAAATTAATAAGACAGAAGTCTGTATAGGTATTACTCTCCTGAGCCGTTACGCCCACCTTAGGTGGAGCTAGCTGATTATTGAATTTAATCCAGAAGGCCTGGAGCAGTTCCCGGGCTTGTTCCTCTGTCAGGGTCCCATTTCCCAGCTCTCTTCTGTAAAAAGGCAGCAGATGTTGATCCAGGCGCCCGGGATTAAACGAATCCCAGGTGTTGAGTTCGGTTATTACTCCCAGATGAACGAACCAGTAATGTTGAAGTGCTTCCCAGAACGTTTCCGGCGCATAAGCTGGCACTCGCTCACAAATTCCATCCATGTGTTCCAACTCTGCCTTTCTGGCAGGATCAACTTCTTCTTGCACTAATTGCCGGAGTTTCTCAGCATGCCTTTTGGCAAATGCTATGATTGCATCAGCTGCTATCGACATTGCCTTCAGCTCTTCCTTTTTTTCGTATGCATCCGGGTCATTAAACCAATCGAGATTTTTGATACTTCTGGCAATATCATCTTTGAAGTTGATAAATCCTTTTCTGTAGATTTTGTCATCAAGTACAGTATGCCCTGGAGCCCGCTGTTCCTGAAATTCGGTGAATATGCCAGCTTTATAAGCAGCTTTCCACTCTGGATCAACCTCTTGAAAAATCCTGTCTCTTATCGACCTTCCGGACCAGAAGGGAATAATCGTCTCTTTTTGAACCCTTTTGTTCTCCCGGCTTATTTTAAATGAGATTTTTTCGCGGGAGTTGAGTATGTCAAAATCACTTAACGTGTGCGTGCAGATTTCAGGATAAGTTGGAGCAGCTTTGGGTGCTGGTCCCCTTTCCCCGACAATAAGCTCGCCCGGATTGATACAGATTTTCTTGTTTTCGAGAATGTATTTAAAAGCCAGAGCTCTGGCGACCGGGATAGAAACCCACTCAGCTTCTCCTTTTTTGTAGAACTCTGTCAGAAGTGCTGCCCGCTCCAGCGAAATATACGGCTTGGCATTAATGGTTTGCTCCCGCAATTTCTTTATCCTTTCGTTCATAACTGTTCATCCTCCAATTTTTACTTTATAGCCAGCTGCTTCAAACAGTTTTCTTCTTTTTTGTAATTCGTCATCTGTCTGCACTTCAAAATGTCCCATTCTAAAGTGTATATTTAATCTTCGATACTTGTCTTCACCCAGGCAATTGTAAGGCAGAAGGTTTATATGCTGAATGTTTTTCAAAGGAGTAATAAATTCAAGAATTGCATTGAGATTCTTCTCCGTATCAGTAATCCCCGGTATCAGAGGAATCCGGAGATAGGTTTTTCTGCCTTTTTCGGACAGCATTATCAGATTAGAAAGGATTAACTCATTGGAAACGCCGGTATATTTTCTGTGTGCTTTAATCTCCATAATCTTCAGATCGTAGAGAAAGAGATCCACCAGATCATATATCTTTACAAAATATTCCTCCGGAGCATAGCCGCAAGTATCCACAGCAGTACCTACCCCGTTTTGTTTACACACTTTGAGCAGCTCAAAAAGAAATTCCAGCTGCATCATAGGTTCCCCGCCGGAAAAAGTCACCCCGCCCCCGGACTGCTCGTAAAAGACCTGATCCTTGATTATTTCGCTTAGCACAATATCCGAAGTCACGAGCTGACCGGTTCTGTTTGGTCTCCTGATGAAACGGAGCTGCATATCCTGACTTCTATCCTGAAGGCTCTTGTCTTTCAAAACGGGCTGCCAGCATTCCGGATTATGACACCACCAGCATTCGAGCGGACATCCGTGAAAAAAGACGGTGGTGCGGATGCCGGGACCATCGTGAATGGCATATCTCTGTATGTCGAATATGTATCCAGATGAACTCATTGCAGCTTCCAGGAATTTAATTTCAGTCAGGTCATTCTTGGTAGTGCATTCCGTTATAGAAGTTCCACTGTCTATAATATAAGAATTCCTTAAAAAATAACAACGGGTTTCCTTGATGTTGTACGGGTAGATATCGATAGTGCTGACCTGAGATTGGTCAGGCATAAAAACATTAGTATATCCGTCATAGGTTTGCTAGGGTAAAATAAGTAGTTGCCCAATTTATTAGGCAAATTTTAGTCCAAGAAGTGGATCTGTCCCAAAAGGGATCCGTAGGATAGGACTCGATGAATCGAGCAACTACATCTCTCTTCCCAAATGCAGAGGGCGAGGTCTCCTCGCCCTTACACGTTCTTAGTAAGATCCAAGACTTCACAATCGAGCTTTTTTATCAGATACCGGTCATGGGTTACGAACAATATGGAGCCGGGATAATCTTTCAGGGAATTTTCCAATGCTTCTCGGGCATCTATGTCCAGATGATTGGTCGGCTCATCTAAGATTAAAAAATTGGCACCGGACAGAAGAAGCCTGGCAATTATAACCCTACCTTTTTCCCCTTCGCTCAAATCTTTTATCCTTTTGAAAACAGAGTCTTTTCTTAACATCAGGGCACCTAATACGGTCCGGATCCAGACTGGGTTATCAGTTATATCCGAAAAAGACGCTTCCTCTAATATCGTTTTCTCCTCTTCCAGACTTTTCCTTTCCTGATCAAAATATCCTATTTTGATTTTATGACCTAAAATAATTTCTCCTTTATCCGGCTCAACTTCACCCAGGATGATTTTCAGAAGAGTGGTTTTTCCGCAGCCGTTAGGTCCGGTAACTGCTAAATTTTTACCTCTGAAGATGGAAAAGCTCAAATCCTCAAACAGTTTTTTCTTATCATAAGATTTTGATAAATCAGTTGCCGAAAGTACTAAATTCCCTGAAAGATCAAAATCGGGAAAATCCAGAGATACTTTTTTCTCCTCAAAAGGTTTTTCCACCTTCTCGATCTGCTCAGCTCTTTTCTCCACGGCTTTAGCCCTACGGGCCAGCTTGGCTGCAACTGCGGTGATATGCCCTTTGGCGCTGCCTCCACCGATCCTTTGCTTCTCCTTGCGCTTTGCCCAGACCTTTCTCCTTTGAGCTTCCTGTTTTAACCTTTTGACCTTTTTCCTTTTATCCTCATATTCCTCCCACTGTTTCTGTATCTCTTTTTCTTTCTGCTCAAAGAAGAAACTGTAATTTCCCTTATACTCTTTTAAGCTTCCTCTTCTCAAATCCCAGATTTTTTCCACAGTTTTATCCAGAAAAGTCCGGTCGTGCGAGACTATGAGCAATGTATTTCTGAAGTTAAGTAGATATCCATCTAACCATTCCAAGCTGGACAGGTCTAAATGATTGGTCGGTTCATCCAAGATCATAAAATCGGGTTTAGCTAAAAGGGTTTTTACTAAATCCGCCTTGGTCTTCTGACCACTGGAGAGCTTGTTGAAATCCAGAGCCATTTCCTCTTTTGAAAATCCCAGCCCGGACAGGGTTTTTTCAACTTCAGCTTTTGTTTCCCCGCCCCTGAGGGAACTGAATTTTTCCTGCAAAAGGGCGTATTGAGTGGCAACCTCTTCATTCGAAATATTTAGCTCTGATTTTTTCAAGTCAGAATAAATCTTTTGAATCTCCGGATAAATTTCTAAAACATAATTCAATAATGTTCCTTTGTATCCGGAGGTGATTTCCTGTTTCAAATAACCTATTTGAATATCTGTTCTGGATTGAACCATCTTTCCTGAAACCGGTTTTTCTTCACCGATTATTATCTTCAAAAGGGTGGTTTTGCCGCATCCATTCGGTCCGATAAGCCCGATTCTATCGCCAGAATTTATATCTAAATTTATTTTTTCAAACAGATTACCTTCTCCGAAAGTATAGCTGAAGCTTACATCTTTTAAGTTAAGAAGGTGCATACAATTCTCCTCAAATAAAAAAGCCGGAAGAGTTTTCTCCTCGGCTTAATTACTTTTTTTATATTTAATTCGTCAAGCAACCTTCGATATGCTCGACCTACAAATAAATATACCAATAGACCCCGGAAGAAAAACTCGAATTAAGAATAATAAAGCTGTCTATTGGTTTATTTCACAAGATACTACTCCTTTTTAAACAGGATAGTAATTTTAGAAAAATAGTCAAGCAATTTCTAATTCTTTCTTGAAACATTAAAACCGTTCGATCCTGAAGGAATAAGCTGCACCCCCTCCAGCTGGAAGATAGACTGAAACACCATTTGAGAAAATCTTCTCCTGATCGCCATTACAGGTAGTAAGAAGGATATAGTCGTCTTTCACCTCAGTAATCGAATCATATATAATCCCATCTTTGATATTACAGGTATTAGGGGCAAACTGCGTAGAATCTACTTTCAAAGGAGTTTCGGTGGTATCAGGCTGAATCACAACTTTTTGAAAGAAGGTTAGTTTGCTGCCTGGAAACTGCCGAACCCTAATTATCTGTTTCCTTGCTATCCCCTTATTATGATATTGGATCTGAGATGCTCCGCAATAGATGTTTGGTGAACTACTGTCACCGGATGCGGATATGACAAAATAATGAGTATCAGTATAAATAGCATAACTCCCATCCTGAAGTATCCATACTCCCTTTGTCCATTCAGCCAATCTGGTCTTGAGGTCAGCCGGGGGCCTGGAGCAGGAAAAAGCAAAGAGCAAAAAGATCATCACCACCAGAAACACATTTAATTTTTTCATAAAAGTAACCTCCCTATAGTATTTCACTTTTTCTATGTGAATAGTAGGGGCACATTGCAATGTGCCCCTACAAATTCTAAAAACCTCGCACTACGAACTGATTATTACTATTTCACGTCAAGCTCATAAGGCATAAGGTAGAAGACCCTTTCCTGATTTAACTCCTCTAATTCTTTAATATCTTTTAAAAACTTCTTTGAGCCTAAAAAGGAAAAAGCCTCTTCAAAATCCCAGCCAAGGAAACTCCATCTCTTGGGCAGGGTAACTATTTCAACTTCTACTTTTTCCTTTATGCCAGCTTTCATTTTAGCAATCTCTATTGCCTGTTTTAAACCGCCCAACTCATCCACCAGCCCGTTTGTTTTAGCTTGGTTCCCGGTCCAGACTCTGCCTCTGCCGATCTGGTCAACCGCATCAAAACTCATCTTTCTTCCTTCAGCCACTTTATTTACAAAATCATCATAAAATTCTTTATTGAATTTTCTTACGATTCCCCTTTCTTCCTCAGTAAATCCCCGGGTAGTGGTGAAGAAATCCGAATGCTCACCTCTTTTTAAAACCTCTTTAGAAAATCCTATCTTTTCATATAATCCTTTTAGATTAAACTTTCCGGAGATCACGCCAATCGAGCCGGTTATGGTCCCCGGGTCAGCTACGATAATATCGCCCGGGCAGGCGATGAAATATCCGCCTGAGCCGGCCACATCCGACATAGAGACGATAAAAGGTTTTTTACCCTTGCATAAGATTATCTCCCTCCAGATAACATCCGATGCTATTCCTGAGCCACCACCGCTATCTATTCTGAAAACAATTGCTTTGATAGATTTGTCCTCTCTGGCTTTTCTAATCGCCCTGGCAATGGTCTCAGAACCCATAATCTTTCCCAAGAAAATGTTGTTTCCACTCTCGCCAGACATAATCGAACCAGTCGCAAAGATGACTGCGATCTTCGGAGGTATCCCCCAGCTATATCTATAATTTTCTTCATCTGCATATTGTCTAAAACTTCTCTTACTTGGCTTTTCCCCGGTCAGGTCCTTGATAATATCATCTGCCTGGTCGTAGAAGGCTAAATCATCCACCAAACCCTTTTCTTTCGCTTCTTTTGCGGTATATGGTCCCTGGTCGATTTTAGTTTTCAAATTTGCCTGAGCAACCCCTCTTTGCTGGGCTATATC
>Ga0315291_10003811_pt1 | contig 19363 bp, 16 predicted proteins | sample YL17G12_20_MG_FD_203070 | JGI IMG/M metagenome (GOLD analysis project Ga0315291, IMG submission 203070) | Sediment microbial communities from Yellowstone Lake, YNP, Wyoming, USA - YL17G12_20 | ecosystem: Environmental > Aquatic > Freshwater > Lake > Sediment | place: USA: Wyoming | collected...
TCATGGGGCTCCCTGACGCCGCCGCCTTCTACGCCGACGGAAAACGCTCCGTCTTGGAAATCCGCGACGCGGTCGCAGCCGAGTACGCCACGATTTCCTTAGAAATTCTCATGCTTTATTTCAGAGCGTTTGAGAGGGCCGGGGTTATGAAGATCGGGGAAAAATAAAGCCAGGTCGGAGGTTCGAATCCTCTCAGGCATGCCACGTCGTCAATACTCTCACATGACAGGACTTCCCCCAATAAACAGGGCTGATTTAGCTTAACCTCGGTTTTTTCTATCAGATGCCTGGGATTCCATGTGGAATCGCAAAAAGGGGGGAACTCCTCATAAATATCGATTGACTTGGAGGAATCACCTCCGTTATGTTTTATCCCGGATGATCGAATGAGAAGCGGATGATTTCTATTTTTAAAAGTGTCTCGGGGGTTCTTACAGCGTTGATGCCCTATCCTCAGCCTCACCCGGCCATTCTTCGGTTGACCCTTTCGATCATTGTCCCGGTTTATAACGGGGGGGAAAAATTCCGGCAATGCCTGTCGAGCCTTTTCCAGGCTGATCCTTCTCCCCAGGAGATCATCGTTGTTGCGGACGGCGATACGGATGGCTCTTGGAGAGTCGGCGAGGAGTTGGGGGCCAAAGTCGTCAGGATGTCAAAACAAGGAGGACCTGCACGCGCCAGAAACGAGGGAGCACGCGCCGCCAAAGGAGAGATCCTTCTTTTCATCGATGCCGATGTCATTGTCCCCCCGGATATGGTCAGCCGGATTGTTCGAACCTTCCAGGGCTATCCCCATCTGTCCGCCCTTTTCGGGTCTTACGACGACACTCCTGGGGAGACCAATTTTTTGTCTCAGTACAAAAACCTTTTTCATTACTACATCCACCAGACCTCCGGGGAAGAGGCTTCCACCTTTTGGGGAGCCTGCGGAGCCATCCGCAGGCAGGTTTTCATGGAACTGGGCGGATTCGATGAAAGTTACCGGCAGCCTTCGATCGAGGATATTGAACTGGGATACCGTCTTAAGGGCGCTGGATACCGGATTCGGCTCGACAAAGGATTGCAGATCAGGCATCTGAAGCGCTGGACATCGCTCCGCCTGCTGAAGTCTGACTTTTTTTATCGTGCCCTGCCCTGGGCTGGACTGATCTGGCGAAATCGCCGATTCATCAACGACCTGAATTTACGGGGCCGCTACCGGCTCAGCGTGATGATGGTCTGGGGTTTTCTGATCGGTATGGGATGGGCGTTCCACCGCCCGGAGTCTCTGGCCGTTGCCGGGTTCCTGGCTCTTTTTGTTGTCCTGCTTAATATGCCTGTTTACCGCTTCTTTGCTCGGAAACGCGGCTTCTGGTTTGCCTTAAAGGTCATCCCCTGGCACTGGCTGTACTATTTTTACTGCGGCTTGGCGTTTTTCCTGGGTTTCCTCCGGTATTTTTTCCTTGAACATTTCTTTCGTAAGCCCGATCCGCCAAAGGCTCTCAGCCGGTTTCCAAGGACCGAACACAATCGGGAAGAGAGCCCATGAAAGGGAATCGCAGCGTCGTGATCATCGGCGCGGGTCCGGCGGGATTAACGGCCGCCTACGAATCGGCCAAACAGGGAATCCGCCCTCTCGTGTTTGAAAAAGAGAATCATATCGGGGGACTGGCCCGCACCGAAATCTACAAGGGCTACCGGTTTGACATCGGGGGACACCGTTTCTTCACAAACATTGAGGCCGTGGAACGCCTCTGGCAGGAGGTCCTTGGCGAGGAGCTCTTGGCGGTTAAAAGGCTCTCCCGGATCTATTACCAGGGACGTTTCCTCAACTACCCTCTCAATCTTGGCAACACCATCTCTAACCTGGGATTCATGGAAAGCCTGCTCATCCTGCTGAGCTATCTCAAGGCCCAATTACTGCCTTATCGACAAGAAAAAACTTTTGAGCGCTGGGTGATAAACCGGTTCGGCCGGCGTCTTTATCGCATGTTCTTCAAGACTTATACGGAGAAGGTTTGGGGCATCTCCTGTACGGCCCTTCAGGCCGATTGGGCGGCCCAGAGGATCAACGGGCTGTCGCTTCGGACGGTTCTTTCCAACCTCCTTTTCAGGACGAACCGGGCCAAAACATTGATCGATAAATTTCAGTACCCGAGGTTAGGCCCCGGGGCCATGTGGGATGAACTGCAGAACAGGGTGGAACGCCTGGGCGGCCAGGTTCATCTCAATAGTGACGTGATCCGCTTGAGGCAAAAGGGACATGTCATCCAAACCATCCTGGTTAAGAATGACAAGGGGATAACCGAAATACCCGGAAATGATTTCATCTCCGCCATGCCTCTGGGAGAACTGATCCCCCGATGGGATCCCCAGCCTCCAAGGGAGGTGGTTGAGGCTGCAAAGAAACTCAGGTATCGGGCCATCATCCTCGTGGGCCTGATCATCAACCGGGAAACCCTCTTCCCCGATCAATGGATCTATGTCCACAGTCCCAAGGCCAAAGTGGGGCGCATTCAAAACTTCAAGAACTGGAGCGCCGCCATGCTTCCGGATCCTGCCAAGACCAGCCTGGGGATGGAATATTTCTGCTCGGAGGGCGACGAGATCTGGTCGATGTCTGATGCTCGACTCCTGGAACTGGCCATGAACGATTTGTCCTTGATGGGATGGACTACCCTGGGGGCCCCTCGGGAGGGATTGGTGTTCCGCCAGGCCAAGGCGTATCCTGTTTACGACAGCGGGTACCAGGAGCGTCTCGAGATCATTCATCGCTTCTTATCTACGATCCCCAACTTCCAATCCGTGGGCCGTAGCGGGATGCACCGTTACAACAATCAGGATCATTCCATGTATACGGCGATGCTCGCCGTCAAGAACCTGTTTGGGGAAGGCCACGATCTTTGGAGCGTGAACACGGAATCTTCCTGCGGCGGGGAGCCGTCATGATGTCCATGACCGAACCTCCATCACGGTCGTGATTTCCACACGGAACCGGGGAGTTAGGATTGTCGAGAGCTGACCCCTTAGGGTGAAAAATGTCCCCCCGAATATCACCCCTAAAGGGTATTGCCAACCCCGTCCCCCAGCCCCATATTATGTCCGGAACCAATAAGGAAAGGACCAAGCAGGCAGGGAGGACAAAATGAGGCGCGACATGAGTGGGGGAAAAAAGATAACTTTCATCATCGCAACAACGTGTTTGATACTCGCCGTGCCGCTTTCGGCACAGACGAAAAAACTCCAGGTGATCACCGAGCGGGCCAATCTTTACCTCGACGCCGACGAGCGGAGCCCAATCGTCGAAACCCTATTGAAGGGCACTACGGTAACGCTCGCCAGCGCCATTAAAATCCGCACGGACTGGTTCTATGTTTATTACATCTCGCTCCAGACGGAGAAAACGCGCTCCGGATACATCCTCGACTCCCTGGTCCGCAAGCTCTACGCGGACGTCAAGGTCGTCAACATCAGCTCCGAGGACGAGATCACCCAGCCCCGCGACATTGATTTCAACGACCGCTACCAGCCGATCATCGATTGGGGCGCCGCCAAGGACAAGATCATCAACCTCGAGGGACGGCCCTCCGGCCAGGAGAAGATCAACGGCCTCGAGGTCATCCGTTACAAACGCTCCATCATGGCTAAGAACTGCCTCGTCGAATACATCTTCGACAACAACCGTTTGGTCACGGCCCGGTACAACCTCCTCGAAAAGTACGCCGACAAGAACCGCTACATCGAGGATTACCTGAAGATCAAGAACCACCTCGTTTCCAAGTTCGGCGCGCCGCGCGCGGACACGGTCACCTGGCAGGACCCGACCTACAAGTCGAACAACGCGTTCTGGGGGACGGCCCTGAGCATGGGCCACCTCGAGTATCACATGGCCTGGGACCTATCCGGCACCGAACTGCAGATCACGCTGGCCGGCATCGCCAACCAGGTGACGTTCGGCGCCGAATTCAACGGCTTGAAATTCAAATCGGCCTCTTTTTAACCCCTCCTTTCTATTTCCCCCCGTCCCCGTCCCCACGGGGACGGGGACTTTTTATCCCGGCTGTTCTTCATTCTGGACGAAGCTCATGCTGACCTTGTTGCGGCCGCGCCACTTGGAGTGCATCATGAGCTGTTCGGCCCGCTTGACCAGGCTCTCCACCGTGTCGTAGCGTTGAACGAGGCAGGCGCCCATGGAGATCGTGGTGCTCAGGACACCCGTTTCCACGGAGATATAGGATTCCGCGACGAGCAACCTCAGCTTGTTGGCCACGATATCGAGCCGGCTTTCGTCGATGTTGAGGAGGGCGATCAGGAATTCTTCCGTGTTCCAGCGGCCTACGATGTCGAAGTAGCGGATGTTCTTGTGGACCGTCCGGGCGATCATCCTCAGGGCCTTGGCGGCGTTGAACCGGCCATAGCGCTCTAGAAGCTTGTCGTAATGGTCGATGTCGGCGTAGATCAGGCCGAACGGCAGGTTGTGTTTCTGGAACTCGTCAAGCCGTGCCGCGAGGTGCATCTCGAGATACTTCCTGTTGGTGATCCCCGTTTCGGTGTCGATCAGGGCCATGTGTTCCAACTCGGTCACGTTGGGGGGAATGGTCACCTTGGGCGACGTGTCGGTGAAGACCTCGGCCGTCCCGATGATCTCGCCGTCCTCTTTGAAGACCGGGACGACGCGTAGGAAGACGGGCAGGCGGTAGCCGTCCTTGTGCTGGATGTAGAGTTTGGCCGAACGGATCGTCCCGTCCTTGAGCGTCGCGATGATCGGGCACTTCTCCGTGTCGATCGAATTGCCCTCCTGGTCCACGAGGAGGACCACGTCTTCCGGACATTGCTTGCCGAGGACCTCGGACTGCTCGAAGCCGGAGATCGTTTCCGCCCCCTTGTTCCAGAGCACGATCCTCCTGTTCCGGTCCAGGCAGTAAACGCCGTCCTGGGTTTGGTTGAGAAGCGTGTTGGTGAAACCCTTGGTCGCTCCTTCAAAGACCTCGCTGATTTGTTTTTCCGCGGTCATTGATGATCCCCGTTCCTGCCCAAGATCTCAATGCCCCCAGAGCATTGTTTGAATATTATATAGCATAAAACAAATAGGGGGCACAAGACCTATTATTGAATTTTCCTATCCAGGGTCAGCACGCGCGGCGAATCCAAGGGCGAAGGCACCCTCGGGGGGCCGACATCGGGTGGACCGTCACCTGCGACACGCCGAGGGGCCGGTTCTTGATCACCTACAAGGGTAAGGTCGATGGCGTTTCGATGTCCGGGCGGGGAACCTTTTGCCTTCCGCTTACGTCTGTATCTATGAAAGAGAGGAGGCGTGCATGAAAAAGCTTATTATCATCCTGATAGTGACCGTCCTGCTCCTGCTGGCGGCATCGGCATTTTCCTTCGAGACCTCGAAGACCCTCACCCTGCCCGCCGAGGGGCTCCGTCAGCTCCGGGTTGATTCGGGCGCGGGCCGCCTCAAGGTCACCGGCGTCGATTCCCTGACCACGATCGAGGTTACGGCCGAGATTTACGCCCGCGGCGAGAGCGAAGAGGACATGGCCGATTTCATCAAGGACCACGTCGAGCTCTCCCTCGAGAAGAGGGGAGACCGGGCGGTCCTCATGAGCGATATCGAAGGCCACTTTCATCTGTTCTTCTCCGGCGACGCCGGCATCAACCTGACCGTGCGGGTCCCCAAATCGCTGGCCATCGAAATCGACGACGGCTCCGGGGAAATGATCATCGAGGACATCGCCGCGGACGTCTCCATCGCTGACGGCTCGGGGGGCATCCGGGTCGAGCGCGTGGCCGGGGACCTCCGGATCGAGGACAGCTCCGGCGAGCTCGAGGTCGAAGATGTCGGCGGCGACGTCTCCATCGACGATGGCTCCGGCTCGATGACCGTGACCGACATCAAAGGGAGCGTGACCGTGGACGACGGTTCCGGTTCGATCGACATCGACCGCGTCGGCAGGGACGTCATCATCGAAGAAGCCGGGAGCGGCGGCGTCCATATCGGCAAGGTCGACGGCCGCGTCATCCGCCATGACCGGGACGATGATGATGACGAGGATGAAGACGACGAGGACGACGACTGACTTCCGGCAAAAATCCCCCGCGCCTTGACACGCGCCCTGACTTTGCGTTAATCTTCGCTCGATGCGCCTCAGGGGGTGCGCGAGCATGCAACAACTCATCGGCTCCCGACTCAAAAAAGCCCGCGAAGAGACGGGTCTCCTGCAGGGTGCTTTTGCCAAGGCCGTCGGCCTCTCCTCCGAGTACATTTCCCTCCTCGAAGCCGGCAAACGCACGCCGTCCTTCGACACCCTCGAAAAGATCGCCAAATTCCTCAACAAGGAGATCGCCTACTTCTTCGAACAGCGCGAGCCCGCCTTCACCACGCTTTTTCGCGGCGAGTCGCTCGACGAACGCTCCCGTTCCGAGCTCCAGAAGTTCCGCCGCTACTGCGAAAAGTATCTCGAGCTCGAGGAGACGACCGGCCGCCGCCTGGAACTCGCGCCCCTTTACGCCAACGTCTCGGCCGAACGCATGGCCGACGAGGAGCGACGCCGCCTCGGTCTGGGCAACGAGCCCATCCGCGACATCTTCGCCCTTTTAGAACTGAGCGGCTGCCGCATCCTCCGCCGCCCGCTCCCAGAGGACTCCAAGGTCTCCGGCGTCTTTGTATTTGTCGAGGAGAAAGGCGCGGGTTTCGCCCTGGTCAATTCGGCCGACCCGCCGGGCCGCCAGGCATTTACAGCCGCCCACGAATACTGCCACTACCTCAAGGACCGGCTCGACAGCCCCGTCATCGATAATCCCGACGTCTTCGTCGACGAGTACGTCTCCCTCTACCCGCCGCGCGAGCAGTTCGCCCAGGCCTTCGCCGCCCGCTTCCTGATGCCGCCGACCAAGGTCCGGGAGATCGTGGAGAGGGACATCCGACCCCACCGTATCGGCTACGATGACGTCCTCTTCCTCAAGCGCTACTTCGGCGTCGACACCCAGGCCATGCTTCGGACGCTCCGGAACATGAACTTCATGCGCCGCGAGCGGTTCGAGGAGTTCTTCCAGCGCGACCCCGGGCCGAGGGAGAAGGAGCTCTTCGGCAACGTCGCCGATGGGGAGGGGAGGGGAGGCCGGGGGCGCGGGGGGGTCAAGGGCCTTATCGCCAAGGCCAGGGCCAGGACCATCACTTCGGACCGCTTCAAGCTCCTCGAGCGCGAGGCCGAGGCCGTCCTTAAGATGCGTCGCCGGGGAGAAGAGGCAGGGCCCGAGGAGCCGTCCGACGGCCAATCGACCCTACCGACGGAACAATGATGAAATCGCGCGAGTCTACGCGTGTAATGCCCTTGCCACGCACCGAGGGGGTAGGGGAGAGTTGGGGGAGAGCGTCTCCCCGTTCTTTCGCCGGAAGGAGAAAACATGAACAAGACAGTTAAGATCCTCGTGATCTTCCTGGCCATCGACGCCGTGATCGCGGGCTTCTACTTCGGAATTAAAGCGATTTCCTCGAGTTCCGGCGAATCGCCCGCGGACGCCTATGAGTGGAAGACGATGGACGAGTATTACCAGCCCGCGGATTACGTCGAGCAGTTCATCAAGGACGACGCCTCCGAGAAAGGCATCTTCCCCGTCCAGATCCGGAACTACGGCCGGAACGGCGATGTCCTTAAACGCTTCAAAGGAAAAAACTTTGCCCGTTCGTCCGAATCCAGCCTGAACTTGGCCTTCCCCGGCCTCGACGACTGGACCCTCATCGACGTCAAGTACAAGAACGAGAAGGAGATGGAGGTCGCCCGGACCATCCTCTACATCAGCATCAAGAACCAGTGGCGCGTCGGCGACAGCGGCTTACTGATGAAGTGAGCCCATGCGGACAGCGGTCTTTATCTTGCATGGTCGAGCGGGGAGATTCATCGAACATTCATAGGAGGGAACGATGTCTTTTAAGCAGATGATGATTTTGTACCTGATCACCCTGGCCGTGTTTTTCCTGATCGACATGGTCTGGCTCGGCGTTGTGGCCAAGGACTTTTACCGCCGTCATCTCGGGACGATGCTCAGCCCCAAGGTGAACTGGGGCGCGGCCATTCTTTTCTACCTCCTCTTCATCGCCGGCCTGCTCATCTTCGTCATCCGGCCGGCTCTGGCGCACGGCGCGCTCCTTTCCGCCCTTCCGCTCGGCGCTCTGTTCGGGTTGATCTCCTACGCCACCTATGACCTGTCCAACCTGGCGACGCTCAAGGACTGGCCTTTAATCGTGACGGTCGTCGACCTCGTCTGGGGCACGATCCTGGGCGGCCTGGTGTCCCTGGTCAGCACCCTCCTCGGCCGCTGGATCCTCCGTTCCGGATGAATCCGGGGAAGGACGGAGCCCGGGGCCGAAGGGGTGTTTCGAATGAGGAGAGAACCTGGAGTTCAGAACCTCCAGAGGTAGCTGACCTTGAAGAACAGGCCGCGCTTGGTTTCGAGAAAACGGTCGCTCGTCACGTACTCGCCGCCGTTCCACTCCTGCCGCTCGAAGGCCGAACCGTAGCCCACGTAGAAAACCGTCCCGGGAATGTAGGTGAACGACACGAGCGCGTCGGCGGTCAGCCGCTTCCGGTAGAAGTTGTATTCGACGATCCCCCTAAGGAACAGGTACTTGTTGACCTGGAACGTGTTCCGGCTGCGGAGGATCGTATAGTCGTAGATCTTCTCCCCGTCGGCCCGCTTGAAGAAATCGACATAGCTCAGGCTCAGGTTGAAGTCAAGCTTGTCGACGGGCTGGTACCGCACGCCGACGCTGAAGCGGGTTTCATCGCCCTGGTACGGGGCGTCCGGGTCGTAGTAAATGCCCCCCCAGCTCCGGATCGCCGCCTGAACGTAGACCTGCTTGAAGATTTGGGACTCCGTGCGGAACCCATAACCGGTCCGGTCGAACCGCCCGCCGGCGAAGATCTCGTTGCCCAGGATCCCTTCGAACCGGACCTGGGTGTTCCGCGGCAGGTAGAACCGGACGACGAAGAAGTTCATCGTTTCCCATTTGTTGTCAATCGTGTCGTAGAGGTGGTAGCTCCAGTAGAAGGGCTCGATCTTCTGGAAGAATTTTGACTTGGGGTAGATCTGGTGCATGGCGAAGGCGGCGAAACGCCGCACGCCGGTCCGGGTGAGGAAGCCCGTGTCCACCTGGAAATTCCGGGAAACGTCCTGGTAGCCGAGGTCGATGAACCATTTCCGGCTCTGGTAATTGTAATAGAGCGAAAGCGCGTGGTCCTTGTTCGTGGACTCCGCGTCCGCCGGCCGCGTCAGCGAACCGAAAGCGTGGAACGAGAGGAGGGAGGCTTGGCTCAACCGGAACCGGCCGTCGACGCCGCCGACGCGGTTATACCCCTGGCCATACTCCCGGTCGGTGTAGAACGCTCCGATATAGGCGTCTTCCTTCAGGGAATGCTTGTAGCGGACGATGGCGAAATCCGGGTGCACATCCACCGCGTCGCCCGGCAGGCGGTCCTTGGCGTAGATGGCGGCGATCGTGTCGCGGCGGCTGAGCTTTCCGGTCAGCCTGAATCCGTAGGTCGGGTCGATGATCGTCCGCGTGTAAACGACGGCCGCGAGCGGGGCGTCCTCCATTTCACCGCCGAACCGCCAGAGGTCCTGACCCTCGAGGAAGAACGGCCGCTTCTCCTGGTAATATAGGGCATAGCGGAGGTTGATGTCGACCTGGCCGGCGTCGGCCTCGACCTGGCTGAAATCGGGGTTGACCGCACCGTCCATGGTCATGTCGGACGTCAGGCCGACCTTGCCCGTCAGGCTGATGTCCTTGTTCTCTTCGTCCCTGACGAGCTTCCCGGCGTCGGCGCCGTAGCGGGCCCCGTAGGTGAAGGCGGGCAGGATCTCGACGACCCTTTTATACTTGAGTCCGGAAACCCGGATGGGCTGGGCCTGGGAGATGATGCTGCTGTTCCCCGGGTCCAGGGGAGGGAAACTCGCCTGCTCGGATGTCCGGGTCAGGAACCGGAAGAATAAGATGCGCATGGTCAGGGCCTTTTTGTCGGGGAAGCGGATGCTTTGGAGCGGAACGCGCGCCTCCACGGTCCAGCCCGTGTCGTCGATAAGGCCCTTGCTGTACCAGACCATGTCGTGGCTGTCGTCGACATTGCCCTGGACGTTCATGATGCCGTCGCCCTGGATGCCGAGGGGGTTGAGCATGAAGGTGAAGCCGCTCTGGCTGTCATTGAAGGTGTCGAGGATGACTCCGACGAGATCGTCCTGGCCCATGGCGTCCCGCTTGCAGACCGAGGACTTGATCTTGCCGGGTTCGGTATCGTTGCAGCGGAAGGCAAAGTAAAAGTTATCCGGGTCGTAGGCCAATAAGGCCTCGGTGCGCTGGGACGGCTCCTTGCCGTAGTCGGGCTTGAAGGTCTTGAAGGCGTCGAACCTGGCGGCCGTCTCCCAGATAGGGTCGTCGAGCCGGCCGTCGATCGAGGGAGGGGCGGCCGTCGGGGGGATAACGAGCGGGGCGGGGGGTTCGGCCGATGGGCCGCGGGATTGCCGGGCCGGGTCCGGGCCGGCAATGGCGGCGGATGATGCGGCAGGCATGGCCGTAAGCGTCAGCGCCAAGGCGGCTATCATCGCGAAACGAATCGATTTATTATTAAGGGAATAACCAAAATTCATCTTGTTTCTCCATATCCGTCACTAATAACTACGGTAGGACCCGGCCGAAGGTTCCCAAGGAAGCATCTCTTTATGTGTGATATAGACAATCTCACACGAAAAGAGATGTTTACCATTCCCAAATACAAGTTGTATCGCCGATTTCTAAGTGGTAAATTGTTTTCAAAGGGAGATTCTCCATGGAAATGAATCAAGGGAATTCATCGAGTTCGAAGAGCAAGTGGCTGGTTGGGCTGGGGATCGGCTGTGGGGCGATCATCGTCATCATCGTCCTCCTGTTCATCGGGGGCTACTTCTTTGTCAAGAACATGACCCGGGGCTTCAAGGAATCCGAAAGCAAGATGAACGAGATCGCCGCGAAGTACGGCAGGATCGAGGAATTTTGTCCCAATCCGTCGGGGGCCGTCGGGCCTGACCGGCTGGAGGCCTTCCTGAAGGCGCGTGAGGCCGTGGCGCCGAATCGGCAAAAGCTCGAGACGTCGTTCGAGCAGCTGACCAAGGACAGAAGATCGTTCGCGGCGATCCGGCGCGGACTCGGGGTCGTGCCCCAGGTCGCCGATTATTTAAGGGCGCGAAACCAGGCCCTTCTGGACGCCGGAATGGGGATGGGAGAATATTTTTTCATTTATGTGATCGCCTATGAATCGTGGTTGAAAAAGCCCATGAACGACGGCCCCGGCTTTCGCTTCCCCGAAGGCGGAGGCATGCGGGCGGACTTGGACAGGGAAGGCGCGAAGGAGATGCAGAAGGACTTTGCTCTGAGGCGTATCCATCGGGTGGTTCTGCCCATGCTCAAGAACCAGCTCGCGAAGCCGGCGCCGGAAAATGCCGTTCCGGGCGAGGCTGCCGGCACAACGGGCCGGGGAGCGGAGAAGGGGGCCCCGTCCAAATGGCAGGAAGCGCTCGCCGCCGAGGTCAAGGCCATGGAAGCCGACCCTCATCGTCTGCCCTGGCAGGACGGCCTGCCCGAAGTCCTCGAGTCTTCCTTGAAGCCGTTCCGCGATCGTCTCGAGGCGAGCTACAGTCCCATGACGAACATATTCGAGATCTCCTACGAACGGAAGTAGGGGTCAGGTCTCGATATTGACCCCGGAATTCCGACTCACGTCCTATCAGCGATTTGGGGTTCGTCCGGTTTACGCGGTTTAGGGAAGAGCGTATACTAATACAAATGCAAAAAAAAAGTACCTATGTATGAACGGCGCTGAATGCCGACCTCAAGCCCCCGTAGCGGAGGGGGGACCCGGCGGTTTTTTCGACGGGGGGAACCGACGGGACTGGTTCCCCGGGGGCCGGGGGAGTGAGGGCGGCTTCAGGCCGCTTAAAGTCAGATGTCAAACTATTTAATGCGTTTGTATTAGCTTCCCGAAATACCGAGCTGGAGAGGGGCGCCATGGACATCAAAGTCACGAAGGAACAATACGAGAAGCTGCTCCACCTGGCCTACTTGGGCAACTGGATCGTTAACGCTTACCGGACCGAGGACTTCCTGGAAGAATACAATGCCGAAGCCGAGCGCATCTATTCCTATGCTCCGGCCTTCGGATTCAAGGACAAGATCGAATTCGACGAGCTCGAAGGCCGGACGTTTCCCGCGGCCAGGCTTGAGGAGGATCTCGATGAGCTCGTCGAGGATTACGACGATTGGTCGTTCTGGGACCTGCTCATCCTGAAGCTCGCCGAGCGCGACACGGTCCGCGAATACGGGCAGGCCGCTGTGGACGACATGACGGATAAGGAGCTCGAAGAGAAACGCGCCCCCTACGTCAAGAAGTACGAAAAGGAGATCGAGGCCCACGGCATCGAGAACCTCGAGATCTACAAGATATCCTGAAAATCACCTCTCACGTCTTCTTGAATAAAGAAGCAAAGATCGTGCCTTCTACTTTTTTCCGGTGACGGTGATGCTCAGGACCTCGAAGCCGCTCTTGCGGATTAGGGCGATCTCCCCGTCGTCAAGATAGCCTTTCAGGACGCTGTCGGGGAGGACGATCCTCTTCGATGTTTGGACCTCGACATCGGAAAAGCCCGCCTTGCGGATGATCCCGAGGTAATCCTCCTTCTGAAGCGCCCCGGACACGCAGCCGGCGTACATTTCAGCCACCGACCTCAGTTTCTCCGGCAGCTCTCCCCGGAGGACGATGTCGGAGACGCAGAAGCGGGCGCCGGGTTTGAGGACGCGGAGGATCTCCGCGAAGGCCTTCTTTTTATCCGGCACGAGGTTGAGGACGCAGTTCGAAACGACGACATCGATCGTCCCGGTTTCGAGCGGCAGGGCTTCGATGTCCCCGAATCGGAACTCGACGTTGGCGTAGCCCATCTTTTCATTGTTGCGCCGGGCCTTGTCGATCATGTCCTGGGTGAAGTCCACCCCAATCACCCGGCCGGACCCGCCCACGATCTTGCGGGCGATGAAGACGTCGTTTCCCGCTCCCGATCCCAGGTCGACCACCGTATCGCCTGGCCGGATCCCGGCGTAATTGATCGGGAGGCCGCAGCCGAGGTTGAGGTCGGCCTCAGGGACGTAGCCGTCGATGCCCTTGTACTCGTCGTTCATGACGGTGTATCCGATCGGCCCTTCGGGCAGGCTGCAGGAGCATCCGCACGAACAACCCGCGCCCGCGTCGGCCTGACGGGCGATCTCGCCGTATTTTTCCTTGACGATTTTCTTGAGTTCTTTCTCGTTTTTCACTTCAAATCTCCTCCCCCTCGATTATTGGGCCGACCACTATTTTGTCTTTTTAACCGGGCCCTCGATCTCCACCGGGATCAGGAGGGGCTTCCTGGGCAGCATCTCGTCCCGCATGGCCGTCTGGTAAACAAAACTGGCCATCACGACGGCAGACTGGATGAGGTCTTCCGGTACACAATGGTCGTAGACGTCCTGGCTTGTGTGGTGGAGGTTGGGGAAGTAGTCGAGCGGGTCCTGGATGAACTGAAAACCGGGTATCCCGATACCGTCGAAGGGGAGGTGGTCCGTTCCCTCCGTGTTCTGGAGGGCGATCGTTGTCACCCCGAGGTCCTTGAGCGGTTTCATCCACTCTTCGAAGATCGGCTTCACCTGGAAGTTCTCCTGGATGTAGATTCCCCGGATCCGTCCCGATCCGTTGTCGTAGTTGAAGTAGCCGGAGATCTTGTTGTATTCAGGCTTGGCCAGGACCTTCGTGGAGTCGCCGAGCGGGTTCCGCCAGTTCTTCTCCTCGGCCTCGAAATCGTGCTTGGCGAGGGAAGATTTGTCCGTGTCGCCGAAGTGGCGGGCGACGTAGCCCCTGGAGCCGTAAAAGTCCTCTTCCTCGCCCGTCCAGAGCGCGGCCCGGATGGTCCGTTTTGTTTTGACGTTCAGGGCCTTGAGGATGCGCATCGCCTCCATGACGACGGCGCAGCCCGCGGCGTCGTCAACGGCCCCCGTCCCCCCGGTCCAGGAGTCGAGATGTCCGCCGAGCATCACCAGCTCGCCGTTCTTGTCCGTGCCCGGGATCTCAGCCACGACGTTATAGCCCTGCCGGTCCTTGTCGTAGATCGTGTTCCGGACCTCGATCTCCAGAGTCACCGGGATTTTGAGGTCCATGATCCGGCAGATGCGGTTGTAGGACTCGACCGCCATGATTAGGCGCGGGCTTTGGCCTGGAGTGACATGGTCCTTGCCGTTCCCGCCGTAGGCGTCAACCTTGACCGTGCCGTAGTCCGCCCGGCTCTCGCTCGAGGGCTCGACCAGCACCCCGACCTCCTCCGTCCGGAAGAACTCCTCGACCTCTTCCCATTTCAGCCCGGCCGGCTTGTCGCTTTCCCCCGCGTCCTTCGGTTTCACGGGAACGGGAGTTTCCTGGAGGTCCTTGAGGTCCGACTCGGTATAGCGGCTGGCGGCCGGTTTGAAGGACGGGTGGGTCGCCCGCGCCGGTCTAGTGAAGACGATGGCGCCCTTGAGCTTGCCGCGGTACTTTTCGATGTCGGCCTTGGTGTTGACGAAGGCGAACATCGGGCCGCCGGTAATCTTGCCTTTCGTGCTCCCGGTCCAGGGTCTCGGGAAGGCGAGGATCGACATGTAGGAGGGTGCGGTCATGTGGGCCGAGATATAATCGTTTGACCAGCCAAGTCCGAACTCTCCGCACGGCTCGACAGCGGCGTTAGCCATGCCGAATTCCGTGAACTTTTTCACGGCCCACTCACAGGCTTTGTTGTAGGCCGGCGATCCCGGGATCCTCGGGCCGAAGACGTCGGTCAGGTAACTGAGGGTCTCCATGATGCGGGAGTGGTTCGTTCCCTCCAGCCAGATGCGGTTGATCATGGCTGCGTCGGCCTTGTCCTGCTGGGGCAGGGAGTAAGAGAAAGAAAGCAGAAAGAATACGGCCAGGGAGACCGCGAAATAAAGACGGTTTCGTTTCATGGGATGCGCTCCTTTCCGATTCCGGGATGATATCCGGAGTCCTGGGAAAAAGCAAGTCGGGGTCAAACCTACTCTTTTGACAGTCTTGTCAAAAGAGTAGGTTTGACCCCATAATAGCCGAGGAGGCGATCCATGCTGAAGAACATCAAGGCGGATATCCTCATCATCGGCGCCGGCCCGGCCGGTTTGACGGCAGGGATCTATGGTGCCAGGGCGGGCAAGACGACCGTCGTCCTGGAAGGCCGGGCGGCCTCGCGCTTGGCGTTGGGTTACGAGATCGAGAACTACCCCGGCTTTCCGTCCATCAACTCCCTGGACCTCCTTGGGAAGTTCAGAGCCCACGCCCTCCGCTTCGGGGCCCTGTTCGTCACCGGCGACGCCATCGCTTTCGGCCTCGACTCCGACCCTAAATACGTCACGACAAAGGACGCCTTCATCGAGGCCGGCGCGGTCATTATCGCAACGGGCAGACCTTTCTCCAAGGAGCGGATGATCCCTGGCGAGGACCGGCTCACGGGCGTCGGCGTGAGCTATTGCGCGACCTGCGACGGGCCGCTGTTCAGGGGCGCCGACGTTATCGCCTACGGGTATTCTGAGGAGGCCATCGAGGAACTCCAGGCCCTCGTCCAGATGGGCTGCCGGGTCCATTGGGTCCCCGGGACCAAGGGAACGGACCGGGCGCGGGCCGAGGCCGGCAACCTTGTTCGGAAGGGCGTTCATGTCCACATCGGGGCCGAGGTCCGGGAGATCGCCGGCGAAAAGCGCGTCGAAAAGGTCATCCTCGAGAAGGAAGGCGTCCGGGAAGAGTTGGCCGTGGGCGGGGTCTTCATCTTCCGGGAGATCCCGACCGCGCCGTTCTTCAGCCGGGCCGGCATCACGCTCGACCACAAGTCTTGCATCGCGGTAGACCGTTCCCAAAGGACGAACCTTCCCGGCGTTTTCGCCGCCGGCGACGTGACCTGCGGCGGCCTCCAGATCGCTTCGGCCGTGGGGGAGGGTTGTGTTGCGGCGATGCAGGCGCTGGGGTATATCAGGAAGAGCTAATAGAAACGAAATAATCCATGGTACATCCCACTTTGAGCGGCACTGAATGCCGCCCTCGAGCCCCCGTAGCGGAGAGGGGCCCGTCGGCCGGACAAAAACTTCCGGCGGATATGCCCGGCAAGTTGAACAGGCAAAGGCGGACGGGCCCGTCGGTCAATGAAAATAAGCCGATGATTGCCGGCAAGGCGTCTGAGGAAAGCAGGTGATATGAATAGCAACCGCGTTCTAGTTCTGGTTCTTGGGATCTTGGTGTCGGGGACCTTAGGTTCGGTCGGGTGCCGGCAAAAGTCGGCCAAACCGGACATGGACCGGCACGTCATCCTCATCGGGATCGACGGCATGGGCGCCCAGGCCTTTCAGGCGGCCAGGACCCCAAACCTTAAAAGGCTGGCCCGTCAAGGCGCCCTCTCGCTCAAAGCGAGAAGCGTCATGCCGACGGTCAGTTCGCCTTCCTGGGGCTCCATCCTGACAGGGGCCGGACCTGAGCAGCATGGGATGACCTCGAACTCCTGGCTTGTGGATCGGTTCAATATAGCGCCCACGGACAAGGACGAAGATGGCTTCTTCCCCTCCATCTTCACCCTCATCCGCCGCCAGATGCCCGGCGCCGAAACTGCGGTCTTCTATGATTGGGACGCTTTGGCCAACCTCTTCAACAACAAGGTCGTGAGCCGGGTCGAATTCAGCGAGACCTATCCTGAAACCTTTGCCAAGGCCATTCCCTATATCCTCGAGAAACGGCCCCAGCTGGCTTTCCTGTATGTCGGACGTCCGGACGATGTCGGCCACGAGTTCGGCTACGACTCCGAGGAGTTCTACCAATCCTGCGCCGAGGTCGACGCCAAGGTCGGCGAGCTCCTGGATGCGCTCGGCAAGACGGACTGGGGAGGCCGGTCGACGGTCCTGGCCGTCGTCGATCACGGCGGGACGGGGCGCGACCACGGCGGCGAAAGCATGATCGAGGTCGAGGTGCCCTGGATCATCTCCGGCCCGGGGATCATCAGGGACAAGCTGATCGAACAGCCGGTGAACATCTCCGACACGGCCCCCACGATCGCCCTGATCTTGGGGCTCGAGCCGCCGTTCTCATGGATCGGCCGGCCCGTCCTCGGGGCCTTCGAAGCGAACAAGGCGCTCGCGGCCATAAATACGCGGGCCTTCGTTCCGAAGCCCAAGAGCTCCCTCAGGAGCGGGCTTTATGCGGAGCCCCGGGATGTCTCTTTTACGGTGGACGATGCGGCGGCCGAGATCCGATACGTGGTAAGCGGCAACGAGTCGAAACCCGACTCTTCGTCGGCCCGCTACGACAAACCGGTCCAGCTCGCGGAATCCTGCGTCGTCACGGCGGTCGCTATTAGGGATGGAGCGGTGAGCGAGCCGTCGGTCGTCAACTTCGAGCGGATCTTCGGGATCAAAGGTGTCGCCCTCGGCAGGACCCCTCATGAAGGATATGCGGCCCAAGGCCCGCTTTCGCTCGTCGACGGCAAGTGGGGGAATCCGGACTCAAGGGACCGTTCCTGGTTGGGGTTCTCAAGGGACGGCCTCGAAGCGGTCATCGATTTCGGGTCGTCCCGGGAGGTCCATAAGGCGGGGATCGACGTTTATGAGGATGAGAAGGCCTGGATCCGGCTCCCCGTCGAGGTCGATTTTCTCTTTTCCGAGGACGGGAAGACTTACCGGGAAGCCGGCCGCCTGACGGAAAAGGACATCCTCAAGGCCCTGACGAAGGAGGACGCGGCCTCAGGGCCGGTGAGACTTCTGGCCCGGGAGTTCAAGCCGGTGAAAGCGAGGTTCCTGATGGTCAGGGCGAAGAACGTGGGTTATTGCCCGGCCGGAAGCCCCGGAGAAGGCGAAAAGGCGTGGCTGTTCGTTGACGAGATCATCGTGGAATAGGGGGTCTGTTCCACAACCCGCATTTAGAGGAAGTGAACCCGGGAGATGGGATCGGAGGGGGGTGCCCTCAGGCCGGGCGTCTCGGCCTGTGCATTCGGAAGAGGATCTTCCGGCTCTTTGAGATCGACGCATAGCCGCCCACGGGGACGGCCATGAGGTTGCGCCTGATATTGTGACCGAAATTGGAGACGGCCAGGATGGGCAGGGGATACCCGTGCTTCCGCCTCCAGCGGATGACGTCGCCGAGATAGGTTAGGACGAACTTCAGGGCTTCCTTCTGGTGCTTCCGATAATTGTTGTTGCCATACTGGCTCAGAGAGCCGATGACGATGCCGCGGATCTCTCGGAAGACGCGGTGGCGCCGTAGGGCCGCCAGCAGCCGGTGCAGGTCTTCGACGTCGATTTGGATATCCTCCAAGAACAGGATGTGGCGCTTCCAGTTGAACCGGGGCGGGTTTTCCCGGTTGAGGAAGTTGACGAACGTGGACAGGTTCCCGCCGATGGGGGTTCCGGAGAATTTCCGGGCCGGGGGAGGGGTCAGCCAGGCGGAGCCTTGGTACTGGACCTCCTCGCCCATGATCAGGGGGAGGAGCTTCTTGATGTTGCCCTTTCCCAGCTTGAGCGAGGGGAAATAGACGCCCGGGACCCGGGAATGGTAATAAAATTCGTTGAGGAGGAAGGTGAAGTCAGAAAAGCCGACGAAGACCGGCTTTCGGGCCCGGATGACCGCGTAGTCCTTATGGTCGATCTTGGGGGCCAGGTCCTCCGCCCCTGTGCCGCCGGCCACGGAGAAGATCAGGTCCTGCTCCCGGATGACCTTCTTAAAATGCGTGGAGCGTTCCTCGGCTGATGCTGTGACGTGGTCGATCTGCTCGTCGCTCGAAAATACGAACGGACTGAGGTAGACGCCGTCGATCCCGATCCCCTTCTTCAATAGATTGATCGTCCTGTTGAGCGTGCCCTTTTCACACTTGGGGAGACAGGTCGAGGGGGCTATGAAGCAGATTCTTTGGATCTTGTTGCCGTTCATCTTGAGCCAGGTTGGGTCCGGTAAGGTATACACTAGCAGAAATCGGACCAGCTTTCAACTTTCAAGCGAGCGGAGGGCGCCCAAAGCATTTGTATATTATAGATAATAAATAAATTATATACGAACCGGAGAGATTTTCAGGAGTTTTGTACGGCGAAAGAGGGACGGTGTCCGGAAAATGGCCAACCAGGATGTATGTGATAGATTATAAATAAATAAGGGATTAGCAAGGCCTGGATTTGGCGCCCGGGTATTTGCTTAAAAGGACCGCAGCTTCTGTCCGGGTGCACTATGCTGCAGCCGCTTCAGCGCCTTGAGCTCGATCTGGCGGATGCGCTCCCGGGTCAAGTGGAAATGCTGGCCGACCTCTTCGAGCGTGTATT
>Ga0315291_10003812_pt1 | contig 19362 bp, 16 predicted proteins | sample YL17G12_20_MG_FD_203070 | JGI IMG/M metagenome (GOLD analysis project Ga0315291, IMG submission 203070) | Sediment microbial communities from Yellowstone Lake, YNP, Wyoming, USA - YL17G12_20 | ecosystem: Environmental > Aquatic > Freshwater > Lake > Sediment | place: USA: Wyoming | collected...
CTGATTGTGTAGCTGTTAATTCAAGCGAAAAACAATTAATAATTTTTCGCTTGTAATATCTTGATAATTTATTATGGGACATTGACTTATAAGATAATTATTTTAAGTCACCTAGTCAAGCCCCTAATTTTTTAGATATTAGAAAGGCGAATGCGTTTATATATCCGATTGCAGGGATTTCTGTAATTATATTTATTCTTATCTTAATAAAACTTTATCAACTTTACATAATTAAAGAAAAAAATGCAAACAGACTGGTGTGGGGAGTTTTTGGTATTGCGTTTTTAATCGGATTAGATTTTTCCATAGCTTTGTTCGGTACATATTATGAAGATTATATGGCATGGGAAAAGAGCAATACGATGATAAGCGGCGCGGTTTCTTTTTTTCTTGAAGGTTCTAAAACTATAATATACAGTCAATCTGGTTCTATGAAAAATATATCTTTATATAGTATGCGAAAGATTCCCTTGATTATTGTTTCAATGTTCACTGTCATTACCGGTTCATTTTTCTGGCTCATTATATACACAACAACACAGAAGAGAATAAAAGAAGGCATTTCGCGGATATTCCAATTAAAACAATCTGAATAATTTCATTAATAAAAATTAGAGGTAAATACAATGGGAACTTTATACTCCATATTCATTAGAGGCGGTCCTTTTATGTGGCCCCTTTTGGCAATTGCTATCATTATTCTTTTTCTGACTATCAAAAATACAAATTGGTTATATTGGAAAGTCAATAGTGATAGTATACGAGTGGAGCAAAATATTAATGCAATTCTCTTTTTCGGAGTATTGTCGCTTTTTATTGCGTTCTTTGGATATTACTTAGGATTAAACATAGCTATGAATGCTATATACAGGGCAAATGACATTTCTCCCGTCATCATTGCTAGTGGATATAGTCAGGCATTAATTCCTTTAGTATTCAGTTTGGGAGTTTTTATATTTGCTTACTGCGTATGGTATTTACTTCGGTGGCGGTTAAAGCGGTTGGTAAGTATTGATTTGAAACAGAAATAGTCTTTTTTATTTAATTTATTTCTATTAAGCTTAAAAAGCAAATGAGAGATTGTCCACCATCCACTGTCTTTATAGCTAATGTGGTAGAGGGAAGCGGGCGGATAAATCAATCTTATAGATATAATGATGAGGTAACCTCGGCCCCCCCTTGGAAACAAAATCTTCATAGAAAATCCATAAAAATCATTGACAAGAATGATATTGATTTATATATTTAAAATCGATTCTTCTCCATATGTGGTGCACTATTGGAGAGAAAATAACATATATTAATTTCTATACCTCTATTTATAATAAACACATAATGTTTATTCGGCGTTTGTCGTGCGTAACTGGTTATGATGTGTTATTATGAGATGCTTATTGATTCAGGATTAATCGATAAAATTGATTCATACTTGTCGTTCCCCCGAGTACTCGGGGGAACGACAGGGAGGGAAAACCGATAGAATGACAGGGAAATAAATCGGGAATGACAGATGATACGAGTGGTCTGTAATATAAATATCTTATATAAAACGAAATCTTTGATTTAACGCAGGCTTCTGAAAACAGATCCGCCTTCGGCGGAAAAGCCTGCGGCTACTGATTATATGATTGTTTTAAGCTCATTTTTTGGTATCCACACACTTTAATTTGTGATTTAATGGATTTTTTCAAAGGTCTCATATTTTCTATAATTAAAATAAATGAAAGGAGTTGGTGGTGTCTGGAGAACGTGAGCGGTTAAAAGAAATCCTGTGCACACAGTCAATTCTGTACGGGGATTTTACCTTAGTTTCGGGATTGAAAAGCACCTATTATATTGACGGGAAGATGACATCGTTTGACGGCGAGGGGGCATACCTTATCGGGCAGTTGATGCTTGATGAGATTAATAATCTTCCGCACCCGATTGATTCCGTTGGCGGTCCCACAATGGGCGCCGACCCTCTCGTTACGGGAATTGGTATTGCCGCATTCCTCCGCAAACAGCCGCTCCGTATTTTTGTCGTTCGTCAGAAACTAAAAGACCACGGAACACAAAAGCTCATCGAGGGCAATTTCAAAAAGGGTGACCACGTTGTTATCGTCGAGGATGTTATTACCACCGGCGGTTCTATTTTCAATGCGATTACTGCAGTAGAAGAGGCTGGTGGCATCGTTGAGGGAGTTATGGTAGTTGTTGACCGCCTGCAGGGCGGCGCCCAACTGTTAAATGAAAAAGGCTACCGCTTCAAAGCATTATTTACCATTAATGAACTACTGAAAAAATAAAATTCAATACAGAGATACAGAGACACAGAGAATAATTCTATAAAAGCATTCTGCGTCCCTGTGTCTCTGTCTCTGTGTTTTTGATATTTTTACTGCGACGGCATCAGGAGCACAGCATTTAAGAACAACGGCTCGAGGCCGGTCAAGAATTCCCGCCAGGTCGGATTATCGGAAAAAAGAATAACGTGCCCACTACCGAATGAGGCATAGACGACATATCCTTTATCAGCAATTTGTTTGAGATTTTCCGGTGTTACATACCCGCCTAACAAGGGATTTTTGTCGAAGACACCGACAACACCGCCGGTCGTGGGAAGCTCAAAAGCCGTCGTTCCGAACTTCAGCACAGCTATCTCTCGCTTCATTCCGTAAGCAAGCGGGTGGGTAATGTCAAGCAATGCTTTTGCAAAGTATCCGGGCGATGCCTGTGCTTTTCGGTAGAATTCCCGTTCCTCAACAGTGAGGCGTTTTTCTTTCTCTTCAATGCGTTTTTGTTCCTCTTTATCACGTTCGGGGCGGACGGATAACTTAAAGTTTGCCAATTGCACTTTCTCTCCCAGTGCGAACGAAGCACCACCGCCCCAACCGACATAGACACCGCCGGCGCGAATCCAATCCTTTAATTTATTAATCTGTACATCCGTCGTCAGTTGTTGGCTCAGGTTGGAGCTGACAATAACAACGTTTATCTCGTCAATATCAAGGTTCCCAACCTGTGCAACCTCAATATTTGTATAATCAATGTTATACCGGTAATCAAACATATGCCGAATAGATCCGTCTCCGCCGATTACACCGATTTTCGGCTTCACCAATTTTGCAATCCTGCCGGAGCCTAAGTCAATTCCTTTTTCGACGATACCGGTATTCACTCCAACAATGTTCACACCAAATTTTTCTGCGGTCTGGTTGATAAGGGTCTGAAAATCCGTCTTCTGTTTATTTGTGCCGACGTGAAAAACAGCGGTTCCCCGCGGATATTCCTGCCCCTCAATAGTGAACGGGCGGTTGGCGATTCCCCCCTGTACGTCATTTCGGGCTAACTCGTAATACGCTAACGTCGTTTCAACGCCCTTCAATGGCATCAGGTACGCATATTGCGCCGGAGCATTTGTTACTTTACCGGAAAGTGGCTGAACAGCTTTCACCGGCGATGTCTTAACGGACAATGACGCCCCCGTCCAATATGTTTCAACATTGGAAGCATACGGGAACGCCCACACGGAAACATCGTAGAAAAAGGTATCCGGCAGAGCAGGATTGGGTTCAAACAAGATTTTAATGAGCCGTTTATTTGGCTGTGCCATCTTAATGAGATAGGTGCCTGCGGAGAATTCCTTTTCCTGTCCGCCCCGAGTACTCGGGGATTTGTCTTTGACTGAATCTCCAGCCGCAAAATACCCTCTGATATCGGATACTTTGAAGGATTCCACTGCTTTTTCAACTTCAATTCCCTGATTCATAAGGGTTTCTAACATAATATTGAAGGTTACTGGATTTGCAGGCGGCGGGAGGATATAGGCTTTGATATCGCCGCTTTTTCCTTCCTCCAATGCGGAAGCAAAGTAATCATAGAAACCTAACAGGCGCTTTTCACGGTTTTCTAACGATGTGCGAATCACTGCCATACTGGTGGTGAAGTGATGCCAGAGACGGTCGCGGAGTGTCAGGTAATCATTTGTGCGCTTCATCGTTACGCCGGCACCACCGCCTCCACCCTGTTCAAACGTCATACCTGTTGCACCCATCATTGTTGGCCAGGAGTCACCGTAGCCGGGATAATACAGGTCAAATCCTTCGCCGGTGTAATACTGCCATCCAAAGTAGTCAAATGCCCTGGCATTCCCCTTTCCGTAAACCTTCTGCCATTCAATAACCTGTTTTGGAAAATTTGCGTTCACCGGAGTTGCGGCAGGGAAGAAAAAATACGATGATTCTGAGCCCATTTCGTGAAAATCAACGGCAGCCTGGGGCATCCACTGGCGGTACAACACCGTGCGAGACTTTGTTTCGTCCTGGGTCAAGAATGCCCAGTCGCGGTTGAGGTCAACGCCGTAATGATTTGTACGTCCGCCCCCGCCGGCAGAGCGCTCCGCAGATAAACGGGACGAATTGGGGATTTTATCAAGCTCTGCATTATATCTGACCGCATACCCATCGCGCCCGTCCGGGTTTAGCATCGGTTCAACGAGGACCACAACATTTTTCAAAACATCCTGCGTGAATTGGTCAGTGCCAGCGGCAAGCTGATATACCGTAAGTATCGCCGCCTCTGAACTGCAGGACTCATTTCCGTGTACATTATACCCTAACCAGACGAATACGGGATTGCTTTTGGCAATCGTTTTTGCTTCCTCAGGATTTGACAACTTCCGCGGGTCGGCAAGCTTCAGATTGTTCTGGCGGATTTCATCAATCCTGGCGAAATTATCCGGAGAAGTGATAACAAGATAATTCAACGGTCGCAGTTCATACGTCTTTCCGTACTGGTATAAATGCACCCTGCTTGTTTCCGACGCTAATTTTTTAAAATACTCAAGCATCTGATACTGATACGTAAACCGTGCACCAAGCTGATACCCCAAAAACGTATCCGGGGTCGTTATTTTGCTGTCATACGTCCCGCCGGGGAAAAATTCCCACTTCTGTGCGTAAGCAGGCAACGTAAAAAGCAATACCATCAGCACTATTTTAAATACAGATTTCATATACAATACTCCTCCTATTTTAATGTTGCTAATTTCTCTACCAACTTCCGTAAACTATCCGAGTTCTTTACAGCCTCCTTAAAATTCCACTTCCTAAAAATATAATTTGTTATTTCATCGTTATACCCCCTTCCAATAAAATAATTACTTCCCTCCATTCGAACTATTTGTTCTTTAATACCCTTTTTGACATTATAATTGACTATTAATTTAAGGATAAATTCCTTTGGATTAAACTCATTGTCGGGATTATGGGGAATTTTATTTAATGATAAACCAAAATAATCGGAAAAATTTTTTCTATCTGCAAGGAGCCATGATTCTATTTCTCGTACTGCGACTCTTACAATAAGTCTTTCATTCTGCGGAAATGTAAACCATTTAGTTATAAGTGCTGGTGGACATTTATCTTCATCCAAGTCTGTTAATAAAAAACAATAGAATGACGAGTAATCATTCAAAAAAACACGCGACAGGTTTTCGGTTGCATCATTATACTTTTTTAAATTTCCTAATAATTTGCTTTTTCCGTTGGCAATAATGTTTTTTAATATAATGTATTTAGTAGAATATTCGGAATGTATTATATGACTCAATACACTGCTCCCAGGACTATCTTCTGAAACAATATAAATCCCGATTTTATTTTTATTATTTGCCATTAAAAAGATTGAGTTGTATTATATTTTGAGGTTCAGTTTCAGGTACGACAATTTCAGGAATTGAGAAGCCTGAATCCAGTAATGCTTTTATGTCTTTTCTCATAGATGCCACTTCAACTGTTGTTCCCTCTTTGTCCGGTTTAAGAAGTAATATCTCGTTTAAACCAATCCCCGGGTCAAAAAAAAGATCAGGACTATGAGTAGATATAAAAATCTGCCACATTCCTTTCTGGAAGCGCCACATCAATCCTGGCAGTCTTCTTATAATACCGGGATGGAGCGAAAGCTCCGGTTCCTCTAAAAGGAGTAAAAAATTACCCCCACTTTTTTCACCTTCAAGGATTGTCCATAATAAGCCGATAAGACGTAATGTCCCATCCGAAAATTGTTCTTCATTTTGTTTAGCTGGTTCTGGCCGCCAATGCTCATATCCGGCTTCTAAGTGAGAAAGCCCTGTAACATCTTTATAAAGTTTTAATTCAACTAATTGAGGAACAGCTTTCTGTAATGCTGTACCTATTCGTTTCAATCGCGACTCTTGTATCCTTTTTGATGTTTTTGCTATTCTTTCCAAAAATCCCTTTCCAAAAGGGTCATCAACATTTAAAGAATCATTTGTTAACTGATGGCTTCTAATGAGCTGGGGAACTAAATGAATATAACGTACCGACTCAAAAAATTGAACTATCTCTCTAAACTTCTCATTTTTATCTAACTGTTCCAGATGAGTTTGTCGCTTTCTAATTATATCTTTTTTATCGTCTTCATTTGGTCTATTGAGAATACATTCATCTCCTGACCATACCCTTTCAAATTTAATAATCGGTTTATGAATTCCTTTTTCCTCTCGGGTTATCCCAATTTCATATTTCCATTTCGGTTCATCATTTTCCGATTCACTCAAATGTACCACTATCACAATTGTTGATTCTCTTCGTGCCGCCAAACATCGAATTTTGGGAATTCCACCTCGATCCGAAATAGCTTTCTGTAATCCGCCGCCCTCTGATTTCGCTATATCACGTAAAAAACGGAGCGCATCTAATATATTTGATTTCCCGGATGCATTTGGTCCAACGATAAATACCCGGTATCCTAATTGTACATCCATAAAAGAAAAATTACGCCAATTTTTTAAAATAAGACGAGAAATTATCATATCCTGTCTCCAACCGCCTCATTGAACGGTGTGAATAGTAATACCAAATTTCTGTTGATATACAACAAATATATTATATGAATAAGTTTCTTTTATAACATTTAATTTAAATAAAGAGATTACAACAAATTATTAAAAAAATCAACATTAATCTATACAAAAATAAAAAAAGCAGGGGGACGCTGTCCGCCCAAATCTTATTAAGCGGATGCCCCTGCTTTTTTTCACAACGGATTAATGTACTGTTCAACAAATATATTTTACAATCCTAAGAACTGTATAGCCACACCGCAGAGGAAGATGGCACCGCCGGCAAGGGCGTGGTTGTATCGCTCCAATTTTGACATCGGAAGCAAGTTGATACCAAACGTAGAAGCCAGAACAATCCCCATCATCGTAAGAATGGTAACGCCGCCAAACACCGCAGTAACGACAATCACTCCTGAGATACTGTTTCTTGCCGCCGGGTACATCACTAACGGAATCAGTGGCTCGCAGGGCCCGAATACGAAAATGGTGAACAGAATCCAGGGGGTCAGATTAATGGCACCGTTTTGCTCATGAATGTGGATATGTCCTTCCCGGTGGTTATGTTCGTGGGAGTGGATAGTTCCACCGCTGTGAATGTGCGGATGAGTATGCGGACGGTTCCGGTATGCTCTCCGAAGCCCCCATACAAAATATATCAGCCCGAAAGCAATCAGCAGCCACCCGGCAATATTTCCCCGGAATGATTCAACTGCCTCTAACTTGGTAACAGCTATTCCCAATGCTATTCCAATTAATCCGATGAGGACTGAACTGCCGATATGTCCGAGACCGCAGAGAAATGTAATCCAACTCGTCTTCACCAGAGACCATTTCCGCGCATTTGCCATTACAATAAACGGCAGATAATGGTCTGGTCCAAACACGGTATGAAAAAAACCTAACGATGCCGCAGTTACGGTGAGTACGGTTAATTCTTTAGACATTCTATAAAAACCTATTTAAAAGACTGGATGTATAGTGGTTTTATTATCACCACAGGACGGCAAACACCATCAGATACCTCTCCAACTTATACAAAATAAGGGCGATATCGGTATCGCCCTTACTCTGCAGACATAGTTCAATATACAAAAATTTCCTGTTTAAAACAAGTTCTATCAGGACAAAGGATTGCTGAGATTTGTTATCGTTTCACTGATGGTCTTTTTCAAGACAGAAAGGTCTGCCGATTTCACGACATACGCCGCGGCAAGCCAGGTGGAGAAATCCTGTTGATAGATTGGATAGGCAGTGTTCAGGATGATCGGGATGTTTTTTGCGAATGTCTTAATCTCGTGCATCGTCTCTATTCCATCTCCTCCGGGAATACGGATGTCCATTACGATAATGTCGGGACGCTCGGTTCTTGCTTTTTTAATTGCTTCTTTACCGCTCTTCACCAGCACCACTTTGTACCCTTCTTCGGACAATTCCTTTTCATACAACAGGCACAGATTTTCATCATCTTCGACGATTAAAATCTTTTTCATACCGCCTCCTGTTACGTTATCGGCAGGTAAATCGAAAACGCAGACCCCTTCCGGTACTGGCTTTTGACTTCGATTTTACCGCCGTGGTTTTGCATAATCTGTTGACTTATTGAAAGGCCTAATCCAAGTCCCCGGGATTTAGTGGTAAAAAATGGCTGAAATAGACGCTCCAGATCCTTCTTCTTGATTCCTACCCCTGTATCTGTAAACTCAACTTTTATACAATCAGTTCCCCGTTCACTGTGAATTTTTAGCCTGCCGCCTTTCGGCATCGCCTGAAGGCAATTCCGAATTATATTAATAAACACCTGTGTCATTTGGTTCGGGTCAATATGCATAATACTATCTGCGTTATCAATCTCTAATTGCAATGAAACATTCTGATTATGCAGGTCATTTATTACTATTAACAAATTTTTATTGATTAAGTCTTTCAAATTTACCAATTCTTTTTTTGGAGCAAGGAGAGCAGAATAATTTAAAATCTTATCAAGAATATCTTCGAGCCGTTGTGTTTCATCAGCGATAATTTTCAGATATTGATAGGCATCTTGGTGGCCGCCGTTGAAATCGTTGAGAAGGCGGTTTGCAAAACCACCGATGCTCACCAGCGGATTTCTTATTTCGTGTGATATCTTTGCTACCACCTCGCCGACTGTTGCCAGACGCTCGGAGCGGATTAATTTTTGCTGGCTGTCCTGGAGGGTGCTGTATGCCTGCTCAAGCTCCTTAAGATGCATCTGCAAGTTCGCCTGAAGGCGGGCATTCTCCAGGGCCAAACCCGCCTGAGCGGCAAAAATCTCTAATGAGTCAACATCACGCTCCGTTATCGGCTCGCGGTTAAAAACATTATCAACAATGATCACTCCGACGGGAATTTCCTTAATAATGATGGGAATCACGGCAAAGGAGTCATTGTTAATGATATAGCAAATCTGGGGGTCAAAATCAGTACCACAGGCTCCGTTACTTACGACATAAGAACGGTTATTGTTTATTGCCTGTATCATAATATTATCTGCTTCATCAAGCGGTATTGTGAGAGCGCCGACACTGTCTATTACTTTTTCCCGTCTTCTCCGGTCGCGACTTTTATATGATTTGAGGATTTCCTCAAGTGTCGTGAACTGGCGGGGAATCTGAGACCAGATGATGCCGGCTTCCTCCGGGTTCGCCGGTCCGATAGCAAGTTTCCCTTCAAGCTGTTGAGTCTCATAATTTACCATCAGCAGAAATGCCCGGTTGAACTTGAGTCCTTCACCTGCCGTAACACTCACCAGCATTATTTCGTAGATTTCTTCTTCTGAAGTAGAACGGTGGAGTAATTGAGAGATTTCGTGGAGTTTTGCCAGTTCGTCAATCGTCTGGCGGAACAGGTATTCAATATTTTTTCGGGCGCTGATATCGCGGATAATCCAGTATGAGCCCATATCATCACGCCGCTCAGTATCCATAACTGCGCGGGTAATTTCCACTTGTACTGATTGTCCGTCTTTTTTCTTGAGCACGGTCTCGAAGTTTTTAAGATAATCCTGAACATGGAGGAGTTGCTTCATCAAATTTATATCGCGTTCTGCTTCTTCGGTCTTGGGGAATATCATACGAAACGGCTTGTGAAGCGTCTCATCAAAGCCATACCCTAACATCTTTCCTGCGCCCTTATTCCAGAAAGTAATCAAACCATCTTTATTAATCACCAGAATCGCATCAAGGGACATATCTGCCAGATTGCCTAAAAGGGCGTTATTTTCGCAGAGGATAGCATCGCGTGCGACGTCCTGAGAGATATCCCAGCTTATTTCAACAATATGAGTGAGAGCATTCGTGTGGTTGTACATCGGAAAAGTGTGCGAGTTGTAATACCAGACAGTACCAGTTGTATCGGTTATCTTAAACACGCTGTGCTGAATTATTCCGGTTTCAGCAGTTTTTCTGATGACATAATCGGGGCAGTGTTCATTTTCTGCGTGAAGGTGATTTAAGCAGGAACGGGGGGCGTTATTCAGGCGGTTAATAAAGGTCTTTGTAAAATGGTCGTTTGCCCAGACCAGCTGGCAATCCTGCTGATAGATACCGACCTGTGCGCTGACATGGGTAAATGCCTGCTTAATCAGTGTTCGGAACAGCCGTGAGCTGTTCGTCATCCCGGTGTTCGTAATATTGTCTTGCACACTCATTTTTCTACTTTATTTGACTGATTAACATTTGATATGCCTTTCTAATTTCCATCGGGAGATGGTCACCAAACTGACTTAAAAAGGTATTAATTTCCTGCAGTTCCTTCTGCCATTCTTCGGGATTGATAGCAAATAAATTTTCCATTTTCTCTTTCGGTATATCCAGCCCGGTCATATCAACGTCTTTGAGATGCGGCACCAGCCCTAACGGCGTTTCACGGGCGCTGACACGATTATTAACTTTGTCTATAATCCATTTCAGCACGCGGATATTATCGCCGAAGCCGGGCCAGATGAAGACACCATTTTCATCAGTCCTGAACCAGTTGACTGAGTAGATTTTCGGCGGATGCTGCATTCGTCTGCCCATTTCAATCCAGTGGCTGAAGTAATCGCCCATATTGTACCCACAGAAGGGAATCATCGCCATCGGGTCGCGCCGGACAACGCCGACAGCACCAGTAGCCGCAGTGGTAGTTTCAGATCCGGTGCGAGCTCCTAAAAAGACACCATGCTCCCAGCTAAACGCCTCCGTTACCAGCGGTATGAGCTGTGCCCTCCGCCCACCTAACAGTATTGCCGAAATCGGCACACCTTTCGGATTGTTAAACTCCTTTGAAAGTGTCGGCGAATTGGAGATAGAAACGGTAAACCGTGAGTTGGGATGAGCGGCTTTTGTCCCTTTTGTACTGTCCCAGGGGTTCCCCTGCCAATCTACTACGTTTTTCGGTGCTGGACCCTTTCCATCCCACCACGGCTCATCCGTGTCACTATCCAGTGCAACATTGGTAAACAGCACAGGATAAAAAATTTGCCCCATTATTGTCCGAATCATATTGGGATTGGTCTTCATTGAGGTGCCGGGAGCGACACCGAAATATCCCGTCTCGGGATTAATTGCATAGAGTCTGCCGTCGGGACCTATGTTTAACCAGGCGATGTCATCGCCAATCGTCCAGATTTTATACCCGGGGAGGGCAGATTCAAGCATTGCTAAATTCGTTTTCCCGCAGGCGGATGGCATTGCGGCGGTAATATAGGTGATAGTTCCCTCCGGGTCTTCAACGCCCATTATGACCATATGCTCGGCAAGCCAGCCCTCGTTATACCCCTGGCAGGAAGCAATTCTCAGGGAAAAGCACTTTTTACCAAGCAAGGCATTTCCACCGTACCCCGAGCCAATGCTCCAGACGAAATTTTCGTCCGGGAAATGCATAATAAACCGTTTGTTCGGGTCAAAATCACCGACAGAATGAAGCCCTTTCACAAAATCATCGCGGTTCCCAATTTTTTCAACTATCTTTTTCCCCATCCGGGTCATAATGCGCATACTGACAGCGACATAACTGACATCCGTGAGTTGAACACACGCCTTCGCATATGGTGAATCCGGATGCCCCATCATATACGGGAGAACATACATCGTTTTTCCCCGCATACAGCCGTCTGACAATTTGGTCAGCATCTGTTTCGCTTCGTTTGGTGCCATCCAGTTATTATTCGGACCGGCAGTTTCTTTGTCAGGATGACAAACAAAGGTAAGGTGTTCTGTTCGGGCAACATCGGTCGGGTGGCTTCGGTGCAAATACGCATTCGGCCAGGTTCTCTGATTAAGCTCCTGAAAAATATAATTCCTGCCGATTTTTTCTTCTTTCATCCCAATTTCAACAATCCGATGAGTCTCTTCATCAGAACCGTCGCACCAGTGGATCTTGTCCGGTTTGGTTAATTGTGCTTGTTCTTCAACCCATTCTTCAAGTGGTGTCGCCATAATTCTGTCTCCCTTTGTGAATCTTAAAACAATTAGTATTTCTTTTGGATTTTTTTTCAATTATGCCGGCTGTAAAAATAAAATGCCGACATATCAATATTACTCACATAAAATCATACTCATTAGTTTCAATATAACAAAATTTTCCTCAAAATTGTACTATTAAAGGAATTAAACATATCTAAACCTTTCTAAAACGATGTACAGCGAGGAAACTTCAAAAAACGTCAACAATAGTATTGCGATTCGTTTACTTTATTTTGTATATTTTTATAAAACAAAATTTTTCCATATCAAGGGCGACAAAAATGATTAAATCCGCCGTTGGCGGACTTGACACTGTTATCATCACTTTTTTATAAGAGCGGAAAGACCACCCCTACCCCCTTCTTAAGTACAGGAGGGGAAAGGAGACCACCCCTACCCCCTCCTTAAGTACAGGAGGGGAAATGTATTTCTCCCCTCCGCCGTCTTTGTGGCGGATTAAGGAGGAGACTCAGAGGAGGTCTAATCCCATTTTGCTGGATTATACGACACCGAATTTTAACAGGACAGCAATGATTCGTAATTTTAAAATTTAAACAATCAATAATAAAATATTCACACATTTTTAATATGACGCACAGACAAGATAGTACAGACTTAAAAACTGAATTTACCACTGGGGAATTGAGCCGGTACAGCCGTCATTTTGCTCTGCCGGAAGTTGGTATTGAAGGGCAAAAGAGGCTGAAAGCGGCGAAAGTCCTCATCATTGGTGTCGGCGGATTGGGAAGCCCGGTTGCTTTATATCTGACGGCTGCTGGCGTTGGAACTATCGGGCTTATTGAACACGATAAACTGGATGAAACGAACCTCCAGCGGCAGATATTGTACCGGACACAGGACATTGGAAAACCAAAAGTGTATAGTGCCTGTGAGCGGCTTGAAAACCTCAATCCGTATGTGAATTTTATTTGTTACGAAACGACGGTCACAAAAAAAAATGCAATCTCAATTATACAGGAGTATGATGTTATTTTAGGATGCACTGATAATCTCCAGTCCCGGTATTTAATCAATGATGCCTGCATATTTGCAGGGAAGCCGAACGTTTATGGCAGTATATTCCAGTTCGAGGGACAAGTATCGGTATTCAATTATCAGGGCGGTCCGTGTTACCGGTGCTTATTTCCGGAACCGCCCCCGCCGAGTTTTGTACCGAACTGCGCTGAAGCTGGGGTAATCGGGATTCTTCCGGGTGTAATTGGACCGATTCAGGCAACCGAAGCAGTCAAGATTATTCTTGGAATCGGAGAGGTTTTGTCTGGCAGATTTTTACTGTTTGACTCGCTTGCCCTCACGTTCCGGGAAATGAAACTATCGAAGGATAAAACTTGCCCGGTTTGCGGAAAAAATCCGACGATAAAAAATCTCATTGATTATAATTCTTTCTGCGGTGTTTTCCCGCAGGCTCTTTATCGGCAAGGATACAGTATCACCATCCAGGAGTTAAAAGAGCGGCTGAATGACGGGGAGCAGTTGACTATTGTTGACATCCGCGAGCCGTTCGAGTTGTTTATTGCGAGATTTCCGGGTGCAATCCACATTCCGAGGACAGAGATTCACGATAGGTTTACCGAATTGAATCCAGAAGCAGAAATTATTCTCATCTGTCGAACCGGTGCCCGCTCAGCCGAAGTTCGGGATTCCCTCATTGAAAAGGGATTTAAACAGCCAAAAAACCTTATCGGCGGCATACGCCGGTGGGCAGAAGAGATTGATACATCACTGCCGGTTTACTAACCCTCTCACTCTCTCCCACGATGAGAGAGTTGATTAATGTTCTTCCAAATGTACTATGGATTAAATATTCCCTCCCTTTATGAGAGGATGCGGCAATTGCCGCAGGTGATGGCACAATATGCGGGTAAAAACGCAGTATAACTCACAGTATGCTGATTAAGAGTAATGATGAATCCTGCTGTGCTTGATCTTTAATATATATCACCGCAAAGAATATTTTTTAGTATTATTTAGTAAGGTGTTAAATAAATATTTTTGATTCAGGTTTAATTGGTAAATTGATTCGTACCTGTCTTTTCCACCGAGTACTCGGGGGAACGACAGGGGGTGAAACATCAGGAACGACAATGGGATAAATCGGGAATGACAGGTAATATTAGTGGTAGGTAACATAAATATCTTGCATAAGATAGATTTATATAATTGTTATTTTTAGTGTTGGTTTTCTAATCAACAGGAAACAATGAGTAATATTTATAATAATAGCTCATTACGTTACATACCATTAGAAATTAATTTTTATGCCAATCCAAACTTCTCTTGGTGAAGAGTAGAGCGGGCGGGTGCTTGTGAAGTTCTGGAGGAAGCTATTGTAGGAGGCGGTGTATTCTTCTGGTTCAATAGTGCCGTTATGGTTGATGTCGGCAAGAGAACTGTATTGATAGGAGGGATTAGGATCAGTGAATTCGCCCAGAGTATAGGGACGGAGGATTTTGCCTGGGTTATCGGCGTTGCTTGTAATCGGATAATAGGTAAGGGGTTTTACCCGGTTGAAAAGGTTGCGAATATCCATAAACAGAGCGATTCTTCTTGTCAGCGATTTTTCGATGCGTGAGTTTGCATTAATGAACCAGGGGTTTCGAGCGGTGTTGATGTCACCGGTGAGGGTGCCATCTTTTTCAAGCGGCGTGTAGGGAGTTCCGGATTCAGCGATAGCAGTGCAGGATACGGTTGTATTTTCTGCGATTTTGGTTCCAAATATGGTTGGTCCTTTTCCTTTTGGTATCAAACATTCGACGGCAGCATGAATGATATGGTGCCGTTCATAGGAGAGCGGGAAATTATTCAGCAGTTTGCTGAATTGTTTGAGTGACTGGGGTGCGGCGATAGAAGTTACGTCAAACAGTGTTTGAGGAACCTCGGAGATTGTTCTGTACGGTGCAAAATAGATAAAGTTGCCTTTTGCAAAGGTCAGGTTGTATGAAAGGCTGAGAGAAAGGTTATCAGTGAATGTATGTTCTGTGTTGATTTCAATTCCGTAATTATCCGCCTCTCCGGTACTGTTATAATAAGGAATTCGCATAAGCTGTGTTGAGGTAGTGTCAGCAACCTCGCCATTAGAAAGCTTATTGATATAGGCAGAAGCAGTAACAGTTACGTTATTTCCGAGGATACATCGGATGCCGGCTTCTGCATGGGTATATTTTTGAAGGTTGAGATGGGGGTTCCCTGAAATAGTGATGTTGTCCTCCCGAGATATAGTATACTGCGGAGCGTACATACTATTAAAATTTGGAAGGCAATGCCGCCAGCCTAAATTCGCGAAGGTAACGATTCTGTTTTTTAATTCGACAGCGATGCCGAGATACGGATTAATGCAGACTCTGCTCGAAACTTTTGTAAGTTCAGTTGATGAAGGAGTGCTAAACGCAGCGGGAGCGGATTGTGGATTGAAGTAAAACAGCTCAAATCCGGAATCAAATCTCAATTGGGGCTGCCGGAGTGTGCCTGAATAATAGAGAGAGACGGTATATGGTTTTGCGTTAAAATTATTCTGAAGTGGAGTAATTGAATTATTTGTGTTTTCTATGGAGTGATTGGAGATATTATACAGAGTTAGTTCAGCACCGGTTGTCAGGAGGTAGAGTTCTTTCAGAGAGTAGGAAACGGATGCAGAAGCCGTACTATTTTTTGATGTGCCGGACCAATAACTGTCAAGGATGCCGGAGTCAAAGAAGATGTCCTGAAGTCCGTAGGGGTTGTCAACGCCAAATTGAACGGGCTGGTTTACCGGGGTTTTTGTAACAATGACATCGCGGGGTATCCATAACCACTGGAGGTTTTCCCTGATGAGACCGTGTTTAAACTGGAAATCATACCGTGAGAGCTGTGCTTCGATTGATAGGGATGGAGAAATAAAATGAGAATAATTAATATATCCCAAAAATGTATTGTGCGTGAGTGAGGGGAGGATTGGCTGTGCGGTGAAATTTTTAGCATACCGCCAGAGCCAGGAATCTTCCCCCTGGTAGAGTGCTCCGTAGAGTCCGCCAAAGGTAATGGTTGAATATAGATTGGGTGAATAGGATGCTTTCCCGAGAAAGCTGTACAAAGAGGAGTTGTTATGTTGAAAATCAGTAATGGTATTCCCTACCGGGTCTTGTATGTCCAAACCGGGAGTTCTATTTTGTTGATTGTTTGTTTTTCCTGAAAAGAGGAGGCATAATTTTTTACCAAACAGCACGGCAGGTCCATCTGCTGAGAATTCAAAAATGTGTTCATCCCGGTTAGTTAGTTTAAAACTGTTGTATCTGCCATTAAGTGCAGAGGCTGAGCTTTTAAGGCGGAGTGATTTATTCCATACGGAGTCCGGGGTGCGAGAGGTTAACAGGATTGCAGCGGAACGGGCACGGCCAGTATGGGAGAGCAGGTGCCCGGGATTGAGCTGTATTTCTTGTAAAGATGTGAGCGGGATGAATAATTCCGCCGGTGTACCGCCAAAAAGCGGGTCGCGGATTGAAATACCATCAAACAACATATCTCTATCCGATTGTCGTGTTCCGCGAATGTGGGTATCAGTATCAATTCCGGGCAATCGTATTGCGACGTCTAAGGGGCGTTCAGCATACGTTTCTGAAATAGACTTATACGAGAGCCGGTAGAAAACACCGGTAGCAAGTTTTCCGGTTGCCACTGTATTGAATAAAATCAGTGTATCAGGATTTGTTTCCATCTTTGAGGGAAACAGTTGGGAGCTCAATTGAGTTTCGATGCCGGGGGTGATACAGACCAAGGACAAGATAGTTGTTCTGTATCCGAGTGAGGAGATTTTTACTGTATATATTCCGGCAGGGATACTGATAATTGAGAAATCACCTCTGAAATTGGATATGGCTGTGAGATTACCGGGAAGAAGTGTGATTGAAACGCTCGGGAGAACATCACCGGTTTCGGCATCGGTTACTCTTCCGGTCAAAATGCCGGAATTAGAAATTTGCTCAGCGGCTGCAGAGGAGACAGCAAAAAGAATTGCCAGAATGCTCTGAAGTATCCGGCGCCTTGTATTACAGGAGGCAGTTTTCATTTCTCTCGGTATCTCATATTACAGTAAATAGTGCATCTGATGTTTTATGGTTTGGACATTTGTATCCACCGCACATATTTTTTTAATGAGCAGGAAGTGCTTTGTTTATGTAATATAATAAAGTAATGAGAACAACTGCAATTAAAAAAGAGAGAATGTGTATAAGAAAAGTCATTGTATGCTGACCACAGGATACTATTATTGAGATAGATAGGGGGTATCTACAGATTTCTCTTGCATTTGAATAATATTACAAGTAATTTAAAAAAATTTGGTATGAAAGCCTCCATTTAATTTGTGGGAACGTAAATAACGGATAAATGTAATGGCGCGATATGCATATCCGTATTTGTTTGGGGGCGCCGGGGTGAGTATTGTATTACTGGTACTTGCGGTTTTTTTTCAGAGTGCATTGTTGGTATGGTGTGTTGGATTATGCGGTATTGGTATTGGATTTATTGTGTTTTTCTTTCGCGATCCTGAGCGTGTAACAGCCAGTGGACCTGATGATGTTGTTTCCCCGGCTGATGGGAAAGTCGTTGCAATTGTTCAGGAGTATGATGAAGATTTTTTTCGGGATAACGTTACCCGAATTTCGATTTTTTTATCAGTGTTTGATGTTCACGTGAACCGTATACCGTTTTCCGGCACGGTACGTTATATTCGATATGCTCCAGGGTCATTTTTAGCGGCATTTAAAGAAGAGGCGTCAAAACAGAACGAGCACACAATTATTGGAATTATGCGGGGGAGTGTGAAAGTGGCAATGAAGCAGATAGCCGGAGTAATAGCCCGGCGGGTTGTATGCACGGTGGAGGAGGGTCAACCGGTAATAGCCGGTGAGCGGTGCGGGATTATCAAGTTTGGTTCCCGGGCGGATGTATTACTTCCCTTTTCTGCAGAGATACTCGTAACAACGGGTCAGCAGGTATACGGCGGTCTCACCATCATAGGAAGGATTCATAATGAAGATAAAAAAAGCAGTACTGCCTAGTTTTTTTACCATTACAAATGCATTTTTAGGATTTTTAGCGATAACGTATATTTTTGAGGGTCGGCATATAGGTGCTGCCTGGCTCATCATCTTTGCGGCAATATGTGATAATCTTGATGGGAAAATTGCCCGGCTTTCAAAATCACAGTCAGTTTTTGGTAAGGAGCTTGATTCATTAGCGGATGCAGTGTCGTTTGGAGTTGCCCCCGCCTATTTAGTATATGTTACCAATTTCAGCACCATTGAAGTCTGGGGTGCTGTGTTCTGTTTTGTGTATTTATTCGCTGGTATTTTCCGATTAGCCCGGTTTAACGTGGAAACCTCAACAATTAAAAGCAGAGTATATAAAGGACTGACAATACCGATGGCGGCGATAACCATCTCAACATTTATGATAATGTCGAATTATTACTGGGGAACAATGAGTATGCCGCATATTCTGATGATGCTTGTACCGGGTTTATCGGTATTAATGATCTCGACAGTCCCGTATGGAACAGTGCCAACCCCCCGGTTATCTTTAAGCTTACGAAAAAATATGATGCCGCTGTTTTATCTGTCAGGAGTTATTTTCACGATTATTAATCCGCCAAAGTGGATGTTTCCCTGGATAGGAGGGTACATTTTTATTTATTTGATTAGATGGATTGTAAAGAAACTCCGCGAAAGAGAGAAAGAGGTAGAATTATTTGACGATAAAATGCCGTTATGACGCTGAGCTTAAAGTTCATTATAATGGGCAGACAGCTTATTACAATGAATGACTTAAGGGGATATATATATGCGCCGGGTAAGCTTTCGTTTATTAGTACTCTATATTATACTGGGAGCAGTTATCGGATCGCTTATCGGTGAGATTGCTGAGTTTCTCCCTGAAGGGGTTGTAAAGGAATTTTTTCTAAAATCCGTTGCCGCGGGGTTTAATCCAACGACGTTCAATTTAAAGATAATAACATTCACCATCGGATTTACACTTTCGCTGAATGTTTCAGGG
>Ga0315291_10003814_pt1 | contig 19356 bp, 19 predicted proteins | sample YL17G12_20_MG_FD_203070 | JGI IMG/M metagenome (GOLD analysis project Ga0315291, IMG submission 203070) | Sediment microbial communities from Yellowstone Lake, YNP, Wyoming, USA - YL17G12_20 | ecosystem: Environmental > Aquatic > Freshwater > Lake > Sediment | place: USA: Wyoming | collected...
AAGGGATTACGTCATAAGGTTGCCCAGCGACATGGCGAAAGGCATGTCGCCTTCGATCTTCAGCTTGCCGGACATGAAGGCTGTAGGCCCGGGAAGCTCTCCCTTCTGCATCAGCGCCCAGTCCTCGAGCCCCACCTTAAAAGTCACCTCTGGGGAGGCCGCGGCGTTGAACACTATCTTCAGGACTGCCGTAGACCCGTCCGCCATGGTCAACTCGACCTTCATGGTGCCGCTCGTGGAATTGAGGGCGTCGTACCTCTTGCGGCTCGCCGACTGGCTCATGTCGGTGAACATGTCCATGGCGCCTTCCATCTTGCCGGTAACCGCCTTGCGCCAGATATCCTCGGCGATCTCCAACTTTATCATCGGACTGGCGAGGGGACCTTCGGTTATTTCCAGGTCCTTGGCGTCCTTAACCGTGATGCCATAGACGTAGTCCTGGTCGCCCTTGATGTCGAACTCCACCGCGAAGACCGTGCCTTCCATACCGGTGATGGCCGTCCCGGATAGCTGCTCCTTGACCATCTCGGGCACTACCTCCTCGAAGTACTCCTTCACGCTCACGTTCTCAGATACTTCCATACCTACCTCCTTTTTCTAACTGCCGCGCAACGGCTGACCGGATAGATCCACGGGTAATCCCCCAGCGCTATATACCGCATCCTGAGCCTACCCGCCCGCCAACACCTTTTGGTACTGACATGTCATTACTATAAAGATGTGTTACCATAAAGTCAACAATGGACAATCGCGATGCTTCAGTATGGAATCCGATGCAGGAGATCGATCGCTGATCTGAGTACGATAGGCTGTTGGCCCGCAATGAACGGAGGAGATTTGGAGATCGACGCCTCTGCTATAAGGGAGATGATCCGTTCTGAGGGTATAGAGCTGGTCGGAATCGCCGATGCCGGGGCGCTCATCCTTGCCTCTCCCCCGCGGCCCGCGACCGACCTCATGCCTACGGCCCGCAGTGTCATCGTCATGGCCATGCCCCACAGCCTCGGCGCGGTCTACGCACCGGACATCAGGATGTGGACCCGCAACAAGATGCAGGCCTCGCGCCTCCTCGACCAGGCCGCCGAAAAGATCGGGAGGTTCCTGGAAAAAGAAGGTCATCTCGCCCTGCCCGTCTCCGCCGACAAGCCGGTGGAGATACATAAACTCGATCCCCTGACGGGCAAAAGGCTGCCGCATACCCGCACCGTGGGGCATATATCTTTAAAGCACGCGGCGGTAAGCGGGGGTATGGGCCAGATCGGACGCTCGAACCTGCTGCTCACACCGGAGTTCGGGCCCCATCAACGCCTGGGCGGCATCATCACCGAGGCGCCGCTGGAAGCGGACCCCTTCCTGGAATGGGACCTCTGTGTGCAAGGCTGCACCCGCTGCCGGGACGCATGCCCGGTTAAAGCCCTGGCCGGCGGCGGCTATGATGTGGATCCCTGTTTCGATTTCTGGTCAATGGGATTCGAGCGCATGATGCCGCGCCGCCTCCCCGAATGGCCGCCCTTTCTCGCCATGCTGCGCAGGCACTTAAAGCGGCGGGATGTGCTCATCGAGACCGGCCAGCTCTACATCACCGACGTGGACTTCTGCATAGAATGCATGAAGGCCTGCCCGGTAGGAGAGCGCTGGGAGGGAATACGGCCCGGCGCAGCCGGTACCTGAGGTTTCTTGCCTTTGTCCTTGTTCGCACGGCCGTGCATCTTGTTAAGCAGCCGCATGCCGGGTTTAATATAGTCTTGGCGAGTGTGGACCCGCCAGCACGGCGGACCGAGAGGGAAGGCACAAGAGCTCAGCCACATACAGCAACAGTCGTCACATCGAGAGCAGACGGGACGGGCAACGCAGCAAGGACATAGCGCATAAGGAGTGAGCAACGCACATGGACACCAGGCTGAACAATCTCGATTACGCCTTTAATCCCCGCTCTATTGCCTTCGTTGGCGCCACCGAAACCTTGCGCAAATGGGGATTCCTGATCCTGAACAACCTCATAACCGGGGGCTACGAGGGTGAGATCTACCCGGTAAATCCCAATCGCGAAACGGTTCTGGGCCTGCGGGCCTACCCCTCGGTGCGCGACATCCCTGCGGAGGTGGACTTGGTTATCTTCACCGTTCCCTCCCGGCAGGTGCTCGGCGCCCTCGATGATTGCATCGCCAAAGGGGTAAAGGCCGGAGTGGTGATTACCGCCGGTTTCAAAGAGTTGGGGGAGGAAGGCGCTGAGCTCGAGGCCGTGCTGGTGAGGAAGGGACGCGAGGGCGGCATGGTGCTCATCGGACCCAACTGCCAGGGGATCTGCTGCCCCGGGAACAGGCTGTATCCGTGGATGCCCATCCTTTTTTATCCCCCGCGGGGCAGGATCGGGTACGTCGCCCAGAGTGGGAACATCCTCAACATGCTCATAGGGCATGCCGTCAACGCCGGCCTCGGTATCTCCAAGGCCGTGTCCAGCGGTAACGAAGCGGACGTCAAGACCGGGGATTATCTATCCTACCTGGCGGATGATCCCGATACCGAAGTCATAGTCTCCTATATCGAGGGTGTGAACGATGGGCGCAGCTTCCTGGAACGGGTGCGCTCCGCCACCCGCGTCAAGCCGGTGGTGGTCCTCAAGGGCGGTCGCACCCGTGCGGGCGTATCGGCGGCCAGGTCCCATACCGGGGCCATGGCGGTGAGCGGGCGCCTCTTCGAGGCCGCCTGCAGGCAGGCCGGGGCCATCGTCACCTACTCCATCGAGGAGGCCGGTCTCACTGCGGCCTCCTTCGTGGGCCGCCCCCTGCCACGCGGCAGGCGCGTGGGGATCATAACCGGGGGAGGAGGGCTGGGGGTCATCGCCGCCGACTTCTGCACCGAGATGGGCCTGGAGGTCGTGGACCTCTCCCCCCGCACCCTCTCGGAGCTGGAGAAGATGCTGCCCGACTGGTGGGTGCCGGGGAACCCCGTCGACCTGGTGGCGGGGCTGGACTTCATGATCATCAAACCGGTGATCGAGATACTCATGAAGAGCGGCGAGATGGACGCGGTGATGTTCCTCTGGATCGGGCCGCCCCGCAGGCTGGAGTATAAGGACTCGTCGGACAATGACCGGGGTGTGAACATGTCCGGGGTCGGGAAGATGATGGACCAGCTCTTCAGGGACTTCTCCGTCGGTATCGACGAACTCGTGCATGAGCTGCAGGTACCCCTATATGTCGCCACCAGTATTCGTATCGAACCGCCCGACGACGACGGCCAGACGGACAGAGTCCAGCCGTTGATCTTCCCCAGCGTGGAATCGGCCTGCCGCGCCATGCACGCCATGGCCGAATACTACGAGTACCGCTCGGCAAGAGACTGAACGAGAGACCGCCGCAGAAGGGGGATTTAAAATATGGAGAAGGTGCAATGCGTGGTGGTAGGAGCCGGCCCCGCCGGATCGGCCTGCGCTCTCAGCCTGGCGAGAAAGGGCATCGAGACCGTCCTACTCGAACGCGGCCAGAGGGCGGGCGAGAAGAACGTCGCCTCGTTTGTCCTCTTAACGCCGGTGCTGGACCGGTTGATCCCCGGGTTCAGGGATGAAGCCCCCCTGGAAAGGCTGGTCTCCGATCACTCCATCGTCTACCTGGGAGAGAAAGATATCCTTCAGCTCCGCTGGCGCCTGCAGGAGCACACCGAGAAAGGGCTTGCCTATACCGCCTACCGCAGTAAGTTCGATGCCTGGTTCGCCGGAAAGGCGCAGGAGGCGGGGGCCGAACTCTTGACGGGAGTCCTGGTGACCGACCTGATCGTGGAAGGCGGGAAAGTGGCCGGCGTGAAGATCGGCGACGAAGAGCTCCGCGCCGACGTGGTGGTGGGGGCCGACGGCCTCCATACCGTGGTGGGAAGAAAAGCCGGGCTCGTGGTCGACGATATCCGCACCTACATGCTGGGAGTGAAGGAGGTGCTGGACATCCCTCAGGGAACCATCGAGGAGAGGTTCCAGCTCGCCGAGGGCGAGGGCATCAGTTACGAGATCGTGGGTTACGCCGTCGAGGACATCATGGGTGCGTCCACCCTGTATACCAACAAGGACACCATCTCCCTGGCCATATTCGGATGGATGGACAAGCTCAGGGAAAACGGCATCGACCTCTCAGGCAGGCTGCAGCGTTTGAAGGAACACCCCTTCGTCGCCTCCCTGGTAGCCGGCGGAGTAACGCGGGAATACCAGGCCCATATGATCTCCAACGGCGGCAGGATGGACTTCGGCAAGCTCTATTCCCACGGCGTACTGCTCTGCGGGGAGGCCGGCGGTTTCAACGATTATGCCTACATCGGGGTGCCCCCCGGGATGCTCTCGGGGATGATGGCCGCCGAGACCATCAAGAACGCGATACGGATGAAAGACTACAGCGCGGATGCCCTCAGCGGCTACGTGTCCTGGCTGGAGAAGACCGGGCTAGCGCGCATGCTCTACAACGCGCGCAAAGCCAGCGATTACCTTGTCGACCACGGCAAGGCGAACCTGCCGGGTTATCTGAGTCACCTGTTGGAGATCGCGGGCAACATCTTCGAGGACGAGGTGACCTACCTGGAACCCGAACCGTACCCGTACGGGAAGGAGTTCTACTACCACATCGCTGAGAACAGCGTGCCGCGGGCGCTGCGCCGGCCTATCAGAGCCGCCATCCAGTGCGCGTCCCCCCTCGGTTCGGCCATGCGCAAGCGGAAGATCAGAAAGGCGATGCGATGAAAAAGGACAAGGCAGCCATCGAGAAGAAGCTGGCCACGGTCAAGTTCGAGATCGACAAGGAAGCCCATATCGCGGTGAAGAAGGAGCTCTGCCCGGAGTGCCCCAACAAACCCTGCGTCCCGGCCTGCCCGGCCGGCAATTACGAATGGGATGGCATCCAGGAGCAGCTGGCCTTCAACTACGAGGGCTGCCTGGAATGTGGGACCTGCCGTTTCGTGTGCCCGCTTGACGCCATCGACTGGTCCTACCCCCGCGGAGGATTCGGCGTCCGCTACCTCTGGGGCTAAATGCCTTACCCCTGGCCAGACCTTTTCTTCTTCTTGTTGAGGGGGCAGACCTTGACGCACTCGTCGCAGGCGAGCCAGTAGTTGTAGCCGGCCGTATTGATGATCATCTCGATGTTCTTGAACCCCTCCTCGTCCCGCAAGGCCAGGCGGTAGATGCCGTGCTTGATGGTGTGGCCCAGGCATGCCATCTTCTGGAAGGAACCTTCCGGGAAGGCCCCGGGTGGGCAAGCCTCGCGGCACGCGTTGCAGCGTGGCGGGCACGGTTCCTCGTCGATCACGACGCCGCCGGGCAGGACGGCAGTCGTGACCACCGCGCCGAAACGCAGCATGGAGCCGAAATCGGGATGGTAGACCTGGTCGCTGCGGCCGAAGGCGCCCAATCCCGCGAGCACCGCGGCGTGCTTCAGCGAGAGCACTCCCCAGGGCTCTACGCCGTGGAAGACCAAGGGCGCGTACGAGGGCACCTGCACCGCCGGGAAGCCCCGGCTCTCGATGAGGTTGGCCAGCTCGAATCCCACCTCGTCCAGGAAGGGATAGACGGTGTGATAAGACCGGTGCAGCAGGTGCAGGTTGTAAGCGGGCGAGGTCAGGACCGCCTGCGGGATGGTCTTGCCGTAGACGATGACCGTAGCCGCATCCTTACATACCCGGGAAGGATGATGCTCCTCGGGGGCCTCGGTGAAACGCTCTACGGGAGAGAAGCCGTAAGCGGCCACGTGTCCCTGCAGCCATTGGGATATGACTACCCCCAGCTCTTCTTCCACTGCCATACCTCCTCGCTGGTTCACCTTTACACTTCTATATACTACACTCATTGCTTGAACGGCATTGCAGCGGAACAAGGGATCTAAGATGCCCGTAAGGAGCGGCTTTTTCACCAGGGCGAGGCAGGCAGAGTTATCACTCATCGCCATCACCGTTATCTGGGGCCTCACCTTCTCCATGGTCAAGGAGACCCTGGACGTGATACCCCCCTTCGTCTTCATGTCCTACCGCTTCGCCCTCGCCTTCATCGTCATGGCCGCCATATGCGGGAGGAGGATGTCCCGTATCGACCGCGGAACGGCCGCAGCCGGTCTCCTCCTGGGCGTATTCCTCTACGGCGCTTATTCCTTCCAGACCTTCGGCCTGCAATACACCACGGCCGGCAACGCCGGTTTCATCACCGGGCTCTTCGTGGTCTTCGTCCCCATACTCTCCACGGTCATACTGCACCAGAAGCCGAGCTTGCGGTCGGTCTTCTCGGTGATCGTTGCCACTATAGGGCTGGGACTGCTCTCGTTGCAGCCCGGTCTCAAGGTAAACACGGGCGACGTCCTCGTACTGGCCTGCGCCTTCATCTACTCACTGCACATCATCTACATGGACCGCTTCGTGCAACGCTACGACCTGTTGTTGCTCACCCTCTTGCAGATGGCGGTGGTAGCCGTGCTCCAGGCCGCCTCCGCTTTCATCTTCGAGGATTTCGTATTCCCCACCGACGGATTCGTCTGGCTCACCGTCATCGTATGCGGCGTCTTCGCATCCGCCCTGGCGTTTTTCGTGCAGGCCTGGGCGCAGCGTGAGATATCCCCCGTGCGTACCTCGGTGGTGCTGATCATGGAGCCGGTGTTCTCGGTGTTCTTCGGGATCATCCTGCTGGGCGAGACACTCACCTGGAGGGGCTGGCTGGGGTGCGCTCTCATGCTGACGGGTATGCTTATAACCGAGCTGAAACCGGAAAGCAGGAATAAGAGAGTGACGGGCTCGGAGGATGAAAAAGCAGCCGCTATCGCATCAGGGCTTGATTAATCCTCTTCCTACAAGGTTCTGCCGGTTATCAACATCTTTGTATCAACCTTTGTCCGGATTTCCTTCTTTGTTTGTAATCCGGGTTCTTTGAGTATCGGTTTTTCTGCGTCTATCAAAGGTGGGACAGGATCTTGGAGAAGAAGTCGATGGCCCTGGGGCTTTTGGGGCTGGTGAAGATCTCCACCGGTGGGCCCTCCTCGACGATGCAGCCGTCGTCCATGAAGATAAGGCGGTCGCCCACCTCCTTGGCGAAGCCCATCTCGTGGGTGACCACCAGCATGGTCATCCCCTCCCGCGCCAGGTCCTGCATCACGTCCAGCACCTCCTTGACCAACTCGGGGTCGAGGGCGGAGGTGACCTCGTCGAAGAGCATGAGATCAGGGTCCATGGCCAGAGCGCGGGCGATGGCCACCCTCTGCTGCTGCCCCCCGGAGAGGTGCGCCGGATAGGCGTCGGCCTTATCCTTCAAGCCCACTCTTTCCAGCAAGCGCAGGGCTTTCTCCTCCGCCTCCCTCGAGGCGGATCTCCTCACCTTGAGGGGCGCCAGGGTCACGTTGCGTAAAGTAGTGAGGTGCGGGAAGAGGTTGAAGCTCTGGAAGACGATGCCCACCTTCTGGCGTATGGTGTTTATATCCGCCTTGTGGTCGGTGATGTCCACGCCCTCGATGAAGATGTGGCCACTGGTGGCGTGCTCCAGGCCGTTCACACACCGCAGCATGGTGCTCTTGCCGGAACCGCTGGGACCCACGATCACCAGGACTTCGGATGGCTTGACCTTGAGGTTGACGCCTTTGAGGACCTCGTTATCACCGAACCTCTTGCGGAGCTCGACGATCTCGACCATGCAATCGTTGTTCAAGTCTCTCTCCCGGCATTCGACGCCTGCGCCGCAAACACTATACTAACCCATTCTCCGCCGTCGATGGGCGGCGGCTCCCCTGTGGCCGCATGTATATCCGACCTCATCACCTGTTACACCTTGACCTAATCTTTCAGTGACAAACGGGTGGTCATGTACTGCACCAGGCGCATAAGCGGGATGGTGACGATCAGGTAGCAGATCGCCGCCCACACGAGCGGTGTGACGTTAGCGTATCTTCCCATCATCTCTTTGCCACGGAAGAAGACCTCGGCGAGACCGATGACGGCAACCAGAGCGGTGTCCTTGACCAGAGCGATGAACTCGTTTGAGAGCGGGGGGATGACGTTCTTGATCGCTTGGGGCAGGATGACGTAACGCATGGCCTTGAGGTACCCCATACCCAGGGAGCGCGCCGCCTCCATCTGTCCTTTGTGGATGGATTCGATCCCGGCACGGAAGATCTCCGCCTCGTAAGCGGCGTAGCATATGGTGAGCGCCATTACCCCGGCCATGAAACGGCTCAGGTTGAGGCCGAGATAGCCCAGGCCGAAGTAGATGATGACCACCTGCAGGATCAAGGGCATGCCCCGGATGACATCGATATAGACGGCGGCGATGACACGGAAGGCCTTGATACGGGATATCCTGACCAGGGAGACCGCCAGCCCCAGGATGAGGATACAGATCTCGGAGACCACGGCCAGCTCGATGGTGATGACCAATCCTCGCATCACGTAGGCCCATGTCCTGGTGAATACGTCCCAGTTCAAGAACTCTTTCAGGAACTTGTCTATAGCCGGCAGGTGGATCAATAAGAAAACCACGAGGCCCAGGATCAACGAGGCGCAACCGTAGCCCAGTGCCAGCAAGACCCTTCTTCTCTGTTGAGAACGGAGCAGCCTGACGACCAGGATGCAGATCACGGATATGAGGGCAAGTACGATGGCCAGCCATAACCACACCAGGACGGAGGGCACGGATTTCATGATCAATCTCCCATTAAAGAATCCTGCGACGAACGTCTATCTGGAATCGAACCGAGGATAAAAGGACGGCTATTACTATGATAAACAGACAAGCGCGGGATACACGGACCGGCAAAGCGGCCCGTGCCTGCGATCTGTTGCTTTCACCCCCCGGAAAAACATGGGGCCTGCACCTTCGTTAATGTGCAGGCCCTGTTATCATCTCACATGGCGGCGGTTGAGGCCTCTTGCTCTACTCCTCGCCGAACCACTTATCGAATATCTCGTTGTAGGTCCCATCCGCATCCATGTCGGCGAGGGCCTGATTGATGGCCTCGAGCAGCTGGTCGTTCCCCTTCTTGACGCCTATGCCGTACTGCTCATCCGTGGTGACGGTTGCCGCGACCTCGGTCTGGCCGCGGATCTTGCTCAGGTACGCGTTGACCGGATAGTCGTTCATGATGGCATCGATCCGACCCAGTTCCAGTTCCTGGAAAGCCAGGAGGATGGTATCGTACTTGCGGATCTCCTTGATGCCCGCGATCTCTTCCGCGGTAAACTGGCCGGTGGTGTCCACCTGGACCCCGACCACCTTGCCGACCAGATCCTCCTCGCTCACGATATCCGTGGTCCCCTTCTTCACCGCGATCGACTGGTTGGAGTCGATGTAGGGATCGCTGAAGTCGATCTCCGCCAGTCTTTCATCGGTGATGGTCATGGCGGACATAAGGATGTCGTACTTGTCGGTCTTCAAGCCGGGTATGATGCCCTCCCAGGCGGTTGTGACCACCTCGAGCTCCAGGCCCAGGCGGTCGGCGAGCTCCATGGCGATGTCCACATCGAAGCCCTCCGGATCGCCGTTATCCCCGATGCTCTCGAACGGCGGGTAGGTGGTGTCGTTCCCCATGAGGAGCTTGCCCTCCTCCAGAGTGGTGACCGTGGCCTTCTCTTCCTCTTCAGGCTCTTCCTTCTTCTCGCCGCACCCCGCCACCAGGGCCGTGGTGACCAGGACAAGGGCGAGCATGAGCATCAGAGCCGCAAGCAAACCTTTCTTGCTCATCTTCCCTCCTTTTAACCCATGAGACTCGGCAACGTTGAAGATTATATATTCAATCCACGATGAAAACAAACCAAGCGGGCGTTTTGCCCGTTACGTCCAGTCGCCCGAGGACCCTTACCTGATACCCATCACGCCCACGGCGCGGAGCGGCGTTTTCAACCCTACGACCGCGTTTACCGCTTTCTCGTCGATGCCTCGCAAGCTCACATCCACCCCCAGGTCCATGGAGGCGGCCACGAGGGACATCTGGGATAAGGCGATGGGCAGGTCGATCATCCAGAACGGCTTTTCCATCTTCTCGTAGAGGAATCCCATTGCGACGTCTCCAGCCCCCACGATGGCAACCCTCCAGGCACTCTCCATCCTGCAAGCCCGCGCCAGCTCACGGCGTGCATCCTCGTCCGAGACCGCGATAAAATGCCATTTTTGGGAGTTGCCGGCACTGGGCGCTATGCGGGCGGCCTCGAAGCACGCGTCCATAGCCAACGCGATGGGCGCGTTTCCGCCGCTCTCCCGCTTCTCATCCAGCTGCCGCAGCAGGCCGGCGATGTCCTGTGTGCTCGAAGCGGAGAACGGCTCCTTCTCCAGTTCCGTCAGCGGATAGGGATTCTCTATCGTCTCCAGGTAAGCGATGGCGGAAATCGGCTTACGTTTTCTCGATATACGCCTGTACATCATGTGATCCATGTCCCTCGCTTTTACCTGCGCTTTCGGTTTACCGAAAGGGATCACCGCGGGAATGAAGGTACCCTTGCCGAGGCCCAGGGCCTCCCCTACCTCTCTCTGGTTGATCCCGCCCAGCCAGCAGGTGCCCAGGCCCGCTTCCGTGAGCCAGAGGACCACGTCCTCCGCCGCCATAGCCGCGAGGGGCAACCTCTGCGGCCTCTCGCTGCGAACATCCTCCTTCGGGAGGGCCAACACCAGGAACCCGCCTAACGGCGCCTTGTTCAACCAGAGATTGATCTTGCCCTGCACCCCTTTATGGATGCGCTGCTTTATCCTCTCGACGTGTTCCTTTTCGGTCACCACCAGGAGGCTCCCCTCCTCGGCGCCTCGCACGGAGACCGCCAGACGCGCCGTGTCCTTCAGTTGGCCCGTGAGAGCCTCGTCGGTGTCGCCTGGAAGGTATTTCCTGTGGGACCTGCGGGCATACAGTGTATCCCACAATCCCCAGGGGGTAGCCGAGCAGGAAGGATAATCCCGCGTGGGCTCCTTGGTCTGTTCCATCGCTCATCACCTCACCCGCATCGATAGGCCTCTATCTCTCACACAGGATAGCATAATCGCCTGATGGGGGCTCAAAGCCGTTTGTATAGAAACAGACCCTGCGCTTCGGATATAAGACCCCAGATCCGCTTTATCGCCGGAATCGGCTCCGGGCCCGGACGGCCCGCCGCGATCCAATCCAGCAAGGCAACACAAGGGGTTCAAAACAGAGGGCGGAAAAATGGCACTTGAATGCGAGCGCCTTTTTCCGCGCCTTCCGCTCTTGACTACGGCCGATCGATAACGGGCGAACCTATTCCCCGATAAGCCTCTTCACGCTGGCCAGCAGCGCGTCGGGCTCGACCGGCTTTTCCACGTAGTCGTCCGCGGAAAGCTCCATGCCCCTGCTGCGGGGTATCTCGGTCTCTTTGGTCATGCGTGAGCCGAAGCTGGTCAGAAGCATGAGCGGTATCTTATTTAGCTCCTCATCGCCGGCGATCTCGTCGGCGGCGGTGAAGCCATCCTCAACCGGCATGATCACGTCCAGGATGATCAGGTCCGGCTTCTCCTCCCTCGCCTTGACGATCCCCTCGTCTCCATCGTAGGCCATTACTACCTCGTATTTCTCCTCTAACAAGGTGCGCGTCGACTCGACGAAATCCCTGTCATCATCCACGAGTAGTATCTTTTTCACGTTCGTCCCCTCCTTTGGTTATTTGTTCGATGACTCCTGTTTCCTTTTTCTCTACTGCGACTGTTAGTTCCTATCTTCCCAACTTGAGGAATTATAAACGGCCTATTCCTTCCTGGCCAATATCTTGCGAACTCTATTCATCACCACTTCGGGGTCGATGGGTTTCTCAACGTAATCGTCGACATCCATGCGCACCCCCGTCTCCAGTTCATAGCGGCGCTGACTGGCCTCTTCCCGGACGGAGGTCAACACAAGGATCGGGATGTCCCTCCACTTAGACCACCGGGGATCCCTCAACGTCTTGCAGACCCCGTAGCCGTCCAGCTTGGGCATGAGTAGATCGAGGATGATGAGGTCCGGGTTCTCCTCCTTGATGCGGGCCAGGCCCTCCTCTCCATCGCTAGCCGAGACCACATCGTAGCCTTCTCCCTCCAACAGCACGTAAAGGGCGTCTACGATGTCCGGATCGTCATCAATGATCAGAATCTTTGCCGCCATCTATCAGCACCTCCTTATAGCACCGGCCGCGGCAACAGTCCCGCTCTCTCCATGATCTCAGGCACTATCTCCTCCCATCCCACCGCCTGCACATGGATCCCGTGAACACCCTGTATCTGCTTGACCTGCTCGATGATCTCCAGGATGAGCTCTATCCCCTCCTCCTTGACATCCTTCGCGTCCTCCAGCCTCCTGATCATCTCGTCGGGGACTTCCACCCCGGAGACGAATTTCTTCATATATCTTGCCATACCCACGGACTTGACGGGAATAATCCCCGCCAGGATATGGGTCTTTTTGTCCAAGCCCGCGTCGCATACCTCCTCCATCCAGAGGGCGAACTTCGGCACATCGTACACCGCCTGGGTCTGGATGAAATCCGCACCGGCCTCCACTTTCTTGGCCAGCCTGGCGGTGCGGAACTCAAAGGGGTCGGCATAGGGGTTCTCCACCGCCCCTATGAAAAAGGGGGCGTCCCCCGTCACTTCCTCCCCGCAAATGAATTTATGCTCATCCCGCATCATCTTGACCGTCTGTATCAACTGCACGGAATCGATGTCGAAAACCCCTTTCGCCTCGGGGTGGTTGCCGAACTTCACGTGGTCTCCGGAGAGGCACAGGATGTTCCTTATGTCCAGCGCCACCGCCCCCAGGATGTCGCCCTGCAGCCTTATACGGTTGGCATCCCGACACAGCATCTGCATGACGGCATCAAGCCCCATGCGACGCAGTATGGCACATGAGGCCAGGCTGCATAGCCGTACCACGCCCGTCTGATGGTCGGTCACGTTAAAGGCATCGGCGGCATGGCCAATTTCCTCTCCATGGGCTTCTATCACCCTCGCCGATCCGCTTTTTGGCGGGCCTATCTCAGCCGTGACTGCGAAATGCCCCGCTTCGAGAACGCGTTCCAGGTTGCTTCCGGATTTCACGACCTGTCCTCCTTTTGCTTTTCCCAGAATGTCAAATCGCAAATAGCCCCTTTTGGTATGGTGAAAGTGATGCGCGTGCCCTTATCTCCGCCCGGTACCGGGCTTTCCGCCCATACTCTACCATGGTGCATCTCCACGATACGCTTGCATATGGACAACCCCAACCCGGTCCCCTCCCGGGATTCCGGGTCGCCCTTGAAGAAATCGTCGAAGATGTTTGGTAATATCTCGGGTCTTATACCGGAACCCTCATCCTCGACATACACCACGATGTCATCGTCCTCCTGGCTGGCTTTTATGTAGATCTTTGCCCCGCTCGGAGTGTAGCGCACCGAATTGGATATCAGGTTATTGACCAGCTGGCAGAGACGCAACTCCGAGGCAAAGATGTCCGGCAGGTCAGGCTCGATATCCTCGACCAGTTCGATGCCCTTGGATTCCACCAGGCCCCTGGCCACGTCGATGCAGTTCTCCAACACCTTCTTCCAGGATACCGTGGTGAGTTCCGGCGCGATATGCCCGGTTTCCAGGCGGGAGATATCGACGATATCGCTGATCAATTCCAGCATCCCATCGATACGTTTGACGCTGCGGTTCAGCCATTCTTCCTGTTTCTGGGTGAGCGGTCCCGTACTCCCCCGCAGGATCACCTTGATGTAGCTCTGCACCGCCGCCAGCGGAGCCTTGAGGTCGTGGGCTACCATGCCCATCAGGTATACGAAACGCTCGCGCTCATCGCTCATACGGGAGAGTTCCTCCCGGGCCTTGTCCGCCTCCCCGGCTATCCTGTCGCGCTCCTCGGCCTTTTCCAGCACCAGGCCGGACAGCTCCGCGATGGAGTCCAGGAAGTCTATCTCCTCCTTGGTGAAATCCCTCCGCTCGCCGGTGTAGACCCGCATAACCCCCATGATGCCGCCGTACGAGCGCACGGGTATGGACAGCACCGAAGCTATGCCTTCACGCAAGGCGTCTTCTGGGTACTGTATGCGGGGGTCGTTAGCCACGTCCGGGATGGAGACCGCCTCCCCCTTGAGTACCTTATCCACCGTTCTATCGATCTCTATTTCCCCTTTTTCCACGTAATCGCTGCTGATGCCGTAACTGATGCGGTGGACGAGCCTGTCGCCATCCGCGTTCAGAATCAGCAGGGAACATCCCTTCGCGCCCGTGCCCTTGGCGATTGATTCCACTATGGCCCGCAGGACGTTCTCTACCCCGACGGCCGCGATGACCGGTTTGGAGATCTCGTAGAGTAGTTGCTTTCTCATTCTTTCACTTCGGGTGGGGCCGGAGGCGGTGGTACCGGGATGCTCATGCGCCTGGCGCCACCACTCAGGGACTTGCTCCAATCCTTATAAGGACGTACCTCGAAAAGCTCGTCCAGTCTCCCCAGGGCCTTCATGCGGTCGAAGATGAGCTGCCAGCCGCAGGGAAGGTTGGGGTCCACCTCGCATTTGCCCCCGACGGACCCGCCGCAAGGCCCGTTGAAGAGGCTCTTCGCGCAATGCACTATGGGACAGATCCCGCCGTACTCGCCCAACACGCAATCGCCGCACTGGTCACATTCCTCCACGAAGAAACCAGGCTCCGCCTCCCTTCCGATGAAGAGCGTGTTCAGGGCGGGCAATACCGGGAGGTCGGTATAGTCCGATACCATCCTGACCCCCAGGGAACAGGCCAGGACCAGAACCGCTTCCACGTCCGCCACAAGCTCCGCGAATCCTTCGCGCCCCTCGAGGGGGAGAGGTTCGCAGGCCACTGGGATCACCGTATTCGAGACCGCGCTATAGCGCTTCCCTTTCAAGCGCGAGGCCATATCGTTCACCTCGTTCACCCCGCCGGTTTCGGCCATGGTAGGGCAAGTGCCGCATCCTACCAGGGCAATCTTGCGGGATGATCCAAGAATCCTGACGATCTCCTCGAAGCTCTTCTGCTGAGTGATACTCTTCATCTTCACCCCCCATATGTCGCTGCCTCAACCGCAGGCCAACAGGAACCCGACTTGCAGATGCCCTCCTTTGCGTGGACCTCGAACTCATCCCTGAACTCCCGCAGGCAGGTGAGGATCGGGTTCAGCGTTTCCCGCAAGCGCGGACATAAGGCCAGCCCGCTCGCGTTCGCGAGAAGAGCTTCCAGATCTTCCAGGGCCGCCTCCCCTGCCTCGGCCCGCAGTATCCCCTGGATAAGCCGCGCGGCTGCCGCCGGTGCCGTCCTCCCCGGGAAGCACCCTCCGCAGCAACCTCTCTCCGCATGCCAGGCCAGATAGAGCGCCCAGCGGGGCATGCAGGTCAAGGGATCGAGCAGGACGACCTCCCCCGCTTTCTCGAGGACTTCGCCGCTCGCTTCCCGCGATATGACCATGGCGGCGGTCGTTCCTCCCGCATAAACGGCCTCGAGGCCGCCCCTCCCGGTTTCCAGGCCCAGGCCGTCGAGGACATCCTCCAGCCTCGTCCCCGGCGGGACTTCCAGCAGGCGGGGCACTCCGTCGAACCCGGCAAGGCATACAAGGCGGCTTCCCGCCCATTCCTCATCCCGGATAGTATTTTCCCCCATCAACCAGGGCAGCCGCCAGGCCAGTTCGGCGTCTAGAACCGCCAGGGATGGATCGCCACCCCGCGTGCCTTGCCAGCCGTAGAGGGAGGCCGCACGCCACAGCATCATGCCGTTTATCACCGCCGCCCTGCCGATATCCAATGCGCAGGGCACGTGAACCGGTCCCCGCAAGACGGAGTGCCTGATCCCTACACCGGAAAGCAACTCCGCGGCGGCACTCTCGAGCGCCTCTACCGCCTCCGTCTCGTTCCAGGGAAAATAGAACATGAGTTCGCGTGCGCCATAAGCCGCCGCCGCTATGGCCGCTCCGGCAACCAGCGCCCGGGGGTGCAGCAGGGACACAGCGAAGCTCACGCTGTTCTCCGGCTCGGGCCCCACGGCATCGCACACCAAGAGCTTTGGCGATAGTCGATCCCGGCTCCCTGATTCCCTTTGCGCCGCGTTCCCTCCGATCCTGCGCATCACCTCCTCGGGATGTTCGGAAGCCCAGCGGATCAAGTCGGGTCCCCAGGTATCTGGCAGGATTCCCCCTGCCACTGCGGCCGACCATGGAGCCGGTTCGTGCCCGGGTAAGACCTCCACACCGGGCGGCGAAACGTCTTTCAAGGGCGTGTATGAGGACAGTTCGTTTTGCGCAAGTGCCGCGACTAACGCACCGGTATCCTCCGGCCCCAATCCCTCCACGAGCCTTGCCCCCTCCCCGGGGGTCTCGAGACACACGGCGGGCGAACGGTGCCAGTGCAGTATCCCCGGCTCGGCCAGGACCTCGATGTCGCCGGGAACCCTTCGCTCGAGGTCCTCCAGTATGGCCCAGGCCCCCGCATCAGCGCATGCCGGTCCCGTGCAGACCCGCACCCGCGTCCGGTAAGGGCGCACCGGCAGCTCGGGGAACTGGCTTATGAACCCGTAGACGCGGCTGGTGGGGAGCCGGAGGCGGGCGGCAATGCCGTTTATCTCTTTGACTCCCAGGTATCCTTTCGCCTGTAATCTCCGCGCTGCGAGGCGCATCATCTCAGGCTGTGGCGGCGGCTTCACTGCGCTCACCCCCTTTGACCGTCTCCAGCTTGACCGCACAGACCTTGAGGTCCGGTATCTTGCTCTTGGGGTCCAAGGCCGGGTTGGTGAGCAGGTTGGCGGTCTCCTCGGCGAAATGAAAAGTGGCGAAGACGACGCCTGGCTGCAGTTGTGGGGTAATATGCGCGTGGCTGACGAGGGTTCCCCTGCGGGAGGTCACCCTCACCGCGTCTCCCTCCTTCAACTTCAAGGCCTTGGCATCCCTGGGATTTACCCCCACCCATCCCCTCCGCACTTTCTCCTCCAGGCTGCGGGACCGCCTGGTCATCGAGCCGGAATGGAAATGATAGAGCAGGCGTCCGGTGGAGAGGACGTAGGGGTACTCTTCGTCGGGCAGCTCGTCAGCCGGCAGGTACTCCACCGGGGTGAACTTCCCTTTGCCGCGGGGAAAGCTGCCCACGTGCAGCACGGGAGTGCCGGGATGTTCGGGATGGGGGCAGGGCCACTGCAGCCCGGCTTCCTCCAGCCTCCCGTAGGTGATGCCCCCGTAAGAAGGTGTGAGGGAGGAGATTTCCCGCATGACCTCCTCCGGGAGCGTGGCGGGCATGGTATAACCGAGACGTCGGGATAACTCGGCGATGATCTCGAGTTCCTGCTTCGCCTCTCCGGGCGGCTCCACCGCCCTGCGCACGCGCTGCACCCTGCGCTCGGTATTGGTGAAGGTGCCTTCCTTTTCCGCGAAGCAGACCCCCGGTAGAACGACGTCAGCTAGGGCAGCCGTCTCGGTGAGGAATATGTCCTGTACCACCAACAGGTCCAGTGATGCCAGCGCTTTCTCGACGTGGCCCACATCGGGGTCGGTGACCATGGGATTTTCCCCCAATATGTAAAGGGCGCGTACCTTCCCTCGCTGCGCCGCCTGCATCATCTCCACGATGGACAACCCGGGCTTGGCGGGAAGCTCCGCCTTCCAGGCCCGCGAGAACTTCCCGTTCGCCTCCGCGTCGTCGACCTTCTGGTACCCGGTGAAGACATCGGGCAGCGCCCCCATGTCGCACGCTCCCTGCACGTTGTTCTGGCCGCGCAGGGGATTGACGCCCGTCCCTTCCTTGCCCAGATTACCGGTGAGGAGGGCCAGGTTTGCCAGAGCGCTTACGTTGTCGGTTCCGGTTACGTGCTGGGTGATGCCCATGGCGTAGAGGATTGACGCCCGCTTCGCCTTACCATATAAACGGGCCGCCCTCGCAAGGTCCCTGGCGGGGATGCCGGTTATCTCCTCGACCCGCTCAGGCGTATAATCGCTCAGGGCCCGCTTCAGATCCTCGAAGCCCTCGGTCCTGCCGTCCACGAAATCGCGGTCGTAGAGCCCCTCGTCAACGATGATCCTGGCCATGCCGTTTATCCAAGCTACATCGGTACCGGGACGAGGCTGCAGGTGAAGAACGGCATATTGGGAGACGGGGAGTTCCCTGGGGTCGATGACGACCAGCTTGGTACGGCCGCGGAGGGCTGCCTGCTTCACCCTCTCCCCTATCACGGGGTGGTTCTCGGTGGTGTTGGTGCCGGTGAGAAGGATGACATCGGCCTCCTCGATATCGGAGATGGAGTTGGTCATCGCCCCGCTTCCGAATGCTGCCGCCAGACCGGCGACGGTGGGGCTGTGTCATAAGCGGGCGCAGTGGTCGACGTTGTTGGTGCCGACCACCGCGCGCGCTAACTTCTGCAGGAGGTAATTCTCCTCGTTGGTAGCCTTGGCTGAGGACAGGAACGCGACAGCGTCCGGCCCGCTTTCCTCCTTGATGGCCGCAAGGCGGGCAGCGATCTCATCAAGGGCTTCATCCCATGAAACCTCCACCAGTTCGCCCTCTTTGCGTATCAAGGGATGGGTGAGTCGGTCGGGATGGTGGACGAAATCCAGCCCGAAACGGCCCTTCGCGCAAAGGCTGTAGCCGTTCACGGAACCCGGCACGCCAGCCTGGACGCCGATAATGCGGTTCTCCCGTATGAGCAGCTCCATGGAACAGCCGACGCCGCAATAAGGACAGGTGGTCTTGACCCGCCTTTCCTCGTTCCCCCGGTGGAGACGAGGTTTCTCTATGAGGGCTCCTACCGGGCACAGGGACACACAAAGGCCGCAGAACTCGCAGACCGAGAGGTCCGCGGGGGAATCCATGCTCGCGGCCGGCCGGGCCCGCGAGCCAATTCCCCGCATCTCATACGTGCCTACCCCCTGTACCTCCTGGCACGCCCTTACGCACAGCCCGCAGGATATGCATTTGGAGAGATCGCGCAGGTAAAATGGGTTGGCATCTACGATGGGGCGGTAGTCTTGAACGAAAGGAAGCTCTCTCCCCGAGATCCCCTCCTCCACCGCCAGCTTTTTCAATCTACACGAGTTATTGCTCTCGCAGACCTCGCAGTGGACAGGGTGAGCGGAGAATATCAACTTCAGCATGGTCCGCCTGGCCTCTATCACCTGGCTGGTATCAAGGCGAACCGCCATCCCTTCCTCCGCCCTCGTGTTGCAGGCGGTGATCAAGCGGCCGCTTCCCTCCTCCTCCACCAGGCAGACGCGGCACGTCCCGCTCCCGGCAACAGCCGGGTGATGACATAACGTGGGTATGGAAAGTCCGGCGCTTTCCGCGGCCATTAACAACGTGCCACCCTCAGGCACCTCTACCCGGCGTCCGTTCAGTGTAATGCCAACCATCGATCCTCCTCCCCCAGTTTCAGGTGATGCTATATGCATAAAACCCAAAGGTAAGGGAAAGATG
>Ga0315291_10003815_pt1 | contig 19353 bp, 25 predicted proteins | sample YL17G12_20_MG_FD_203070 | JGI IMG/M metagenome (GOLD analysis project Ga0315291, IMG submission 203070) | Sediment microbial communities from Yellowstone Lake, YNP, Wyoming, USA - YL17G12_20 | ecosystem: Environmental > Aquatic > Freshwater > Lake > Sediment | place: USA: Wyoming | collected...
CTATTCTCCCAAGGTCCTGTTCGTAAACTTCTCCACCTTTGAAAGCTCCCGTGCCTTGCCTAGCTTGTCGTAAAGCTGTCGCCTCATCAAGTAAGGTTTCTACCTTTTTAGCTGTTGTTGCTACCCCAGGAATCTTAGCAAAGCCTTCTTGAGAGGTTACCCATTGTTGAAACTTTGGGTGTTGTATTATCTGAACTACTTTTTCGCTAACCTTTGATAAACCGGCAGCTCCCACCGGTAATCCCGCACCAAGAGCAAATCCCGGTACTGTCATAATGGCTGACTGAATCACCGCTTGGGTAATTTGTTCTTGTGGAGTTTTAGCATCCCTACCTTGTGCCAAACCAGTCAAGAAGCCGTAAGTAGCTCCAAACTTAGCTCCGGTGACACCGCTTTTTAGAGCCAATCGTTTTAGACTCTGTTTAGCAACCTGGGTTACTGCATCTTTTGCCACGCCTGCTTTACCACCACCGTAAGCAAATAAAAAGCCTTCCCCGAGTTCGCTTGCGTTAGCTAGAGCTTCCTGCGGTGTGTTCTTTATACCTAAGTTACTTGTTGCATTAGGTTGTAGTACGTTAGCTCCCTGATAGCCAAGTCTAGCGTGTGGGCTTTTTAAAGATTGATAGCTTGGCAAATCCCTACCTGTTGCTGTATTACCAATTATTCTACCAACGTCTGACATTGGATCAATTACCATACGGCCGAGAATGATATTGCCTATATCGGAAGGCATATTAGCAACAAACTTTGTAGCATTAGGTAAAAACCCGCTAACTGGTTTCTGATAAGTTGGGAAAGGTTTAATCGGTTGGGGACTTTCCACCCTTTGTTGTGCACCGGCAAGGAAGTCCATTGCTTTGTAGGGAAGATTCCCGCCGCCTCGGCTGTTAGGAGTTATCATTGGCCGTATATTTTGACCAGCGAGTTGCCTTGCTGCGGTGAATTGAGCTGGTAAGTTGAACCGAGGAGAAATAGTTAGTTTCGGTGTGGTAACTTTGGGAACGCTTTGTTGTAGGCCCAACTTCATTCCATAGGCAAATTGAGCAGGCTGTTTAACCGCTAAAGATAAGTTGCTGGTTATTCTGTTTCTTAGGTCTGAAAGGATTGACATACATAGTTAAGTTATTCGGCGATTGGTTGCCCCCATTGATCGTACTTGATCGGGTTTCCGTTAGCATCATACTTTCGGTTGGTGTAATAAACATTCGGCAAGGTTGTTGATGTAGCCGAACTTTGAGTCAAACTTGCCAAGGATTTGGAAATATCTATTCCAGCGAAACCTTTCGATATTAGTTCTTTGTTGGCGTTCTTAAGGTTATTAAGTACGTCATCAGGGTTGATGGTTTGGTAGTTACCACTGGCGGTTAGAACACCAGTTAGAGTGTTATTAAAGGCATCTTTGGAAGCCTTCCAAGCATCTAGGTACTGTTGGTTTGAAGCGGCTGTTTGGGCAGCTCCGTAAGAAGCGGACTGGGCTGCTTGAATTACTTGCGCTCTTTGTGCCATTTTCTGGTTGGTTGCTGTAGTCCTAGCTTCGCTAATTCTGTTTAAAGCTGCGTTTAATTGTAAACTGATTTGCTGTTGGGCTTGGTTTAAACCAGTCTTTAAATTACCTACCTGTTGGTTGTAGTATTCCTCAGCGTTTGCTTTATCAGTAGCAACCTTTCTGAGAGTTATATCCCTGTTATTGATAATTTGATCCAACGCTTTGAAGGTAGCTGTAGATAATCCCTCTTGCATTGCTTCGGCCGCACTAGAAGATGAGATACCGGCGGCAGATAACTGTGCTGTGTTCCTTTGGGCTAACTCTTGATAGGCTCTCCTTGCATCGGCCTGAGCTGATGTTGAAGTAGTACCGACATCGGTTGCTGCTTGATTTAAAGCCCCGACTGTCTTGGCTTTTAGGCCACCAATCTGTTGCTCGGCCTGGCCGTATTGAGTCTGCATTTGCTCATTAGTTAAACCAGCTTGGCCTCTTAATTCCCCTTCTTGGTTGCCGAGAGCTTGAAGGTTGGCATTATAATCTTGGTCTATTAGGTCGAGGTAGGATTGAGAGTTGAAGCTCCCACCACCACCAGTGCCGATAGTTGCTGTAGCTGTTGGTGCCGGTTGAAGATTCTCGTTAGCGTTATAGTTTATAGGCCCTTGAACTTGTGGTGTTGCAGGTTTACCTTGTATCCATTCTGATATACCATATTCTGGTAATTTAACACCCGTGAAAGGAATCTGTGCAGCAGTTCCCAACATTGACACTTCTTTTCCCATTCCTTTTCGCCAGGTCTCCCAAATACTAGCCATTCGTTTTCCTTTTCTGCTTGCCCCTATAAACACAAAAAGCCCCTAAAAGAACCAAACCAATAGTCGGTCTGATATTTTTAGAGGCCTTCGGTTTTCTAACCTAAGTCCTTATGTTACTAAAGTAGGTATTAAAAAAGACTCCTCCACCCCTTTAGGGTTTAGAAGTCTCGGTTAATACTCGTAGACTATGTATATTATATCAAAAATCTTTCGGTCCTGTCAAATACTTCTTTTTTAGCGCTAGTCTTTGTTCCGAAGCGTCTTTAGTTCCTTAACCCTACCCACAACTCCTTCAGCTTTTCCTAATAAGTTAGAGCTGACAGTATCAAAGCAGTCGCGGCATATTTTAAACGCGTGGTTTACCCCTAAGGCTAAAATAAACTCCCGATCACCAGCATTTTTCAAGACAGCTTCTTGAATTTGTTTTTGCTCGGGTTGATCAGCTGGGAGTATACTCCAAAGCAGATCGTGTTTTTTGCAGCTTTCACAAATAACTGGTAATTGTTGCATAAGCCATCACCGCCTTTCTTGTTAAAATCCAAATTCCTTTTTATCTTTTTTTATCTGCTCACGATAAAGATCAATTTGCTTTTGTTTCTCACTGATTCGAACTTCTTTTAGCTTTTTGTTGTTTCTTTGCATAAATATTATCACCGCCCTCTAATACCCCGATTAAGGCCTTTCGTGCCAAAACTCCAATCAACATCAGATTTGTTGAAATCCTCTGGAAGATCCGCTGGCTTTTTAAATGAAACTGTTAGGTAACGAAGCGCTGCCATTAAGTCAAAGTGGCCAGTTGGATCATCTGTTTCGTCTAAAGAGGGTAACGTTTCGCCAGTTGAGGTTTCTTTCCACTTCAATAATTCAACCTCTCCAACAAAAACATTTGTTGCCGGCCTCTTTAAAACAAATAAACAAGGAGCGTTATTTATAACTCTACCGTCTGGCAATCTTACTGTTCGGCCAGGAACAGGTTTAAGTCTTTCGTTGATTCTTTCCACCCCATACTCGACCCAACTCCGAGCCGCTTGACCTATTTCTTTGTTAGCCGGTTGGATGTTGAGGTTATTTTGCTGAAATTCGGTAAACCACTGCGCCCCGCTAGGATCGCCGTAGCAAATAACAAATCCTTTTCCGTAATCCTCACTCAAAATCGTGGTAGCGTGTTCGCTTATTGATCTACCGCTTTGCTTATAACAGGAATCAACAAACCAGTTATCCTCCGAATCAACGGCAACTCGTACACTAGCTGTCGGATGAGCGCTGCCGTAGTCAAAACCTCTTGCATAAGACCAGGTATCAGGAATGTCGAAGTTATCTATTAGGTGGATTGCTCTATCCCAAACTTTGTGAGCCAACCCTGTCGCTGTTCTAAAGTCGGCTAAGTATTCTTGGGCAAAGGTATCCTCAAATAACTCTTTTTTCTTTTCGTCTATGTTTGCTTTTGTAATGAAAGGGTTATCGTAACTTGTAAATCTCCAACTCTTATAACTTTCGTGTCCGCCTTGACCTTGGTTAAACAAATTGTAGAAATGATTAAACCCCCGTGGGGTAGAAATAAATATAGCCGGAGCATCATTAACCAATAAAGTTGCTTGTAGAACTTCATTCCATAACCAATCCCAATTTCTTATAGAGGCGATTTCATCTACCACTAGGCCATTAAGTTTAGCGCCTCTTAGACTATCTGGGTTCTCTGCTCCTTTTAGCTCAATTACTGACCCGTTCTGAAGGGTAATAGATAATTCAACCTCATTTTGTTTAACTATCCATTTTCTAGGTACTTCTCTAAGTAGTTGCCGCCAATGGTTCTGTTTGCCTTGTCTATATGTTGGAGAGACAATCCAGTAGATCCCTTGGTTCTCTGATGCCCACTTTAAAACAATCATTCTGCTAAGAACGGACTTGCCCCACTGCCTACCAGCACAAATAATCCGGTATTTATGAGCATCTAACGCTATTTCTTTTTGTCCTCTATGTAGTTTCACTTGTATCATCTGATATAAACTCCACCCCCATCTCACCGCCCACATTTACTTGAGTTAATGCTACTGGTGTGCTTCTAAACTCCTCCGGGTGTTTCTTCTCTAACCACCATCTGGCCGTTTGAACATCCTTGTCTGCTATTGCCTGAATCACCACTTGTCCGGCGGCTATTCTTGCGTATTCTTTAGCTGAGGCTATTTTGTCACGAAACACCGGATCTTTTTCAAGACGATTATAAAAAGTTTCTCTGGAAATCTTTGCGTAAGCACAAGCAGTTGTATCCGTTACAGCCAACTTAAAAACGCTTTCCAGTTGCTTGACAACCTCATCTGTAATCTTTGTCGGTCTGCCGCCTTCATTTTTTACGCTAGTTAGTTCTTTTTTCATTAACTTGGTTTCTCCTTCTTTCTCTCGAATAAATTTATATGCAATAACGACCCTAGTTTTTTAAGTAGCACCGCTATTAGTCTGTTAGCAAGATCGGCCTCTGTTACTGCCTTGAGAACCTTCCTATCGCTTTCAAGACCAAAGGCTTCAGTGTCTTTTATATCCTTTACGGTCTTATTTTTTTGATCTTCGAGTGTTTTAATAAACCCTTCTCTTGTTTCGTCTAATATGGTTACTAATTTATTTTTTTTCATTATGTACCGCCAACCTTTCTTTTTTGCTCTTTCGTTCAAGCAATATCTTATCACAGGGGCATTCTGGCCCATGTTTTCCTAAACAGGGTTTGGGTTTATATCCCACTTCGTCTCGGTGGCTTTCCGCATCATTGGCCAAATGGATCTGACAGGCACAATAATTATCTTGTTTTAAACTATTTTTAATCATTTCATTACTCCAAGCTTGATACTTTTGAATCCGCCAATTAGCTCCTGTTTATAAGGTAAATCTAGTATCTCCCCATTAGAAACTTCGACAACAATTTTTCCAAATCCTAATCCTCTAATTAATGTAATTAATTGCATTTCCCTATCAGTAGTAGGCCATTGAACTGTCTGTTTGGTATCAAAAGCTTCGGGTATAGATAACCGAACTAAGCTGGCGTTGTCATTCATAACATCTAACTCCAGCAAGCATCCTTTTAACGATCGAATGAGCATTAAAAGTTCTCGGTCGTTTTGCGATAGTTGCAACTCATTCATTAGCCCTCTCCAACTGCTTGTTCCGATGAGTCAAATAGTAATTCCGCTGGTAATCCAAATGCCACTGGCGGTGTTTCAAATAATTCTCGCGGTTCCTCTCACGGACACGTTCTTGGTGTTTCTGCTTATATCGCTGGTGGTAGAGCCTAACTCGCTCTTTATGGTCCTTTTGGTAGATTCGCTGCTTATCTCTAAACTTTGTATCGCTGTGATATTTGCATTTCCGGTAGCAACTCCCACATAACCCTAGGATGCGATAAGGACTCGGGGTTTTGTCGCAAATCAAACAAGTATCATATCTAAATTTTGGGGATGGGGGGTGTTTGAAAGTGTTGTAGTGATAACCGCAGAGTTCCAAACTTGGAACAACTGCTTTTTTCCCACAAATACAACAAGGTACTGCTGCTGGCTTAAAAAAGGAAAGGTTGTATTTTATCTTCAACCAGTTTATATATTGGCGAGTTACACCGAGAATATCGGCTACTTCTTTTTGAGAAGTCCTAGGATTCTTTTCTATTATCTGTTTAATTTTTTCTACCCATTCAATAGCTTTCATTTTAATTTCCCTTCCTGACTGCTCAAAAGTTCCACCATCAACGTCTTGCCCGGAAAGTAAGGACTTCGCCCTGAAAGGATCGGCTCTAAACCTTTTTCTTCACAAAAACTGATTAAGTCTTTTAGTTGCTCAATACCAAGGCTGTAGGGTTCGAAGGTAATAATCTTTTTATCGTTAACTTCTATCAGAATATCGCCTGGGTGATCTACACAATCCAACTCGTAAGTACCAAACTCGTTTCTAAAGGCTTTGTGTGTATCCCCTTGGCTGTATTTATACCCCGCTTGGTCTAAGTCTCTTCGCATTGCGTGGGATAAGAGCAGGGATGCTACACGCACGGCATCGTCGGTGTCCCCAATTTTAGACAGCCATTTATCTATCCTCTTAAACTGTTCTTCATACTCTCTGGGTTTTTCAATAAAATCTTCTAGTTCTTTCATAATTGCCTTTCTTTGCTTGCATTAAAAAGTTAATCCTTTCGTTTAAACCCCAACTTCGATAGTCTGTCCGCTTCTAACCTGGCAGCAAATTCCTCCGGAGGTTCTTTTTTATAGGAGCGGGACATCTTTAAGAGCATCTCCGCAACAGGGGCTTTTGTTTCTCCTTCAACCCCCCACGGGTAAACGGACAAGACTAACGTGTCTTCATCAACCCAGGCCTTACCGGAAATTCTTACTGGGTCTCCACTTGCGTATTCCTTAAGAGCTGTCCATTTAAGACATCTTTTGCCCTTCTCGTCTTTGGTCTCGAAAACTACCAAATTATTTGCTTCCCATACTTTTTTGTTCATGTTTATAATCCTGCCTTTTCTAATTCTTTTAATGTATCGAAATCCCGATCCTTCTTTTCTATGTATAAAGCTGAGAGTCCCAAATAAAGTAATTTCTCATTTTCTCCGCTATAATTTTGATACTTTTCCAAAAGCTCTTGGGTTTTGTTGTCAAGTTTTTTATCGGTTGTTTTCTTTGACCAGTCTATTAAAGTTTCCAGGGCTTTGGTTTGTTTGTCGTTTAAATTCATTAGATTGCCTCCCGCATCTTCTTAATAAATTCTTCCGTGTCTTCATCATCTTTAAAGTCTCGGGGTGGGGTTAAATTATCAAGTGACATTTCCCTTATAGAGAGACCTGTGGTTTGTCCCTTGTTAATAGCCTCATTTGGGTTATCAAGTGACAAATGGCCTTTGTCACTATTAAAACCATTATCTAGTGACATAGTGTGTTTTCGTGGGTTTTCTTGTGTCCCTTTTTTAGCCTCATTATCAAGTGACAAGTCAGAGAAAACGCCTTTTTGACACTTGTTATTTTTAGGTGAATTATCAAGTGACATTCCAGAGGCCTCTCTTATAGGAGATGTCACTAGTTCTTTTGAAAGTGTGTAAGCTTGGGTTAGTTTTTTACCAACTGTCTTCTCCCCATCTTTAACTACAGTTCCTTTTTCTAGCAAATCGTAAATATACCTTCGGACTGTCCGTTTTGTTTTTGCCTTACCGTGTAAATCCTCATCCCAGTTATCGACAATCTCTTGAACAGTTACCGGTTCGGTATTAGTCTTGAGAATATCAAGGATAACCTCCAGTTGGCTCTCTCGCTTCACTTCTTTAACTGATCCGAGAGTAACGTACTCCTCGTTTAAATACTCAATAACAACTTCTAAGGGGGTCTCATCAAATCGTGAGTATGTTTTTAGGACTCTTTTGGTACTCTTAGGGTCTTCTTTATCTAGTCGGGTGAAATCCACTAAAATATCAGCATAGGAGCCAAGAGCGCCAGACCCCCGAGCCGCTGTACCCTCATCCCCACCTGATTTCCTAAAGTGATGGACCATAAGGACACCCATTCCCTCTTCGGCGATAGATGTCAGTGGTAAAAGAGCCTCCCCCACCTCGCTAGCGTCGTTCTCGGAACGTACCGACCAGAATGTAGAGATAGTATCCAAGACGATAAGCTCAATACCCTCACTTTTGGCAAAAGCTACCGCTTCGTCTATAAAATTGACCCATTCGATATAAGTTAACCTTCTCCGAACTGGCCGGGGGACGATCCAAATATCCAAAGTAAGACCGTGATCCTCTTTCCGGCGATACCACATATTCTTGGATTCTTCCGAGATTATTAAAATTTTTACGTTCTTAGTTGCTTGACCAGCGAACGGTGTTTGTTCTTGGATAGCTTTAAGAAGTGTAGCAACTAAGGTGGTTTTCCCGGACTTCCACAAAGCAGCCAATACAGTAATATGGCCTTTAGCAAGGAACCCTTCCCAAATCCAATCAATATCTAAATGGTCCTCTTCGGTGAGACTACTTAATAAAATTGGATCGAACTCAAAAGGTCCTCGTTGAATAGCCGTAGTCTTGGGTTGGGTATCATTCTTACGAGAAGCTCTACTTGCAAGTTCCGCTTCGCAAATGCTGTTGTAGATTATTCTCACGTCTTTTTCTCCCAAAGGTGGTTTGTTATGTTCTAGATCCCATTTCAAAGCAGCAGGCCAAACTATAGCCGCCCACAGAGCTGGCTCATTATCCCGAACTAGTTTGCCAATAAAACTAGCTTGAGTCTTATTTCGATCTCCAATCGGATGTATCTTTTTCACAGCCTCTTCCCAATCAACTGGTTCCTTTTGGGAAGCTATCCCATAAACCCACTCAGGAAGAGGAGCGATAGGATCGTTTGTTTTCCACTTATATCCTTGCGTTGGCGCTACTCCGATAAACCCCTCATCTGGACCTCTAATGTCAAACGGAAGGTCATCTACTCTGGTTCTATTCTTAACTGGCGGTTTCTTTGGATCAGCTCGATAAAGATAATGGAGTCCACCAGAAGGCGTGGTTTGAATTGTTGTTACTGGAAGTCCCCAGCCTTTTTCCTTACAAACTTTAAAATCAAAATTAGACTCAAAATCTAACGCTGTTAATCCTTTAGTTAGGACTAGACCAATTCCCAGTTTCTTAGTCTTATCCTCTGCAAAAGGATCGTTAACATACCAGCGGTTGAGATCCTCCTCCGTTGGCAGTTTGGTACGGAAATCAGCCCACATAACACCAGGCATAGGGGCTTTACCGTATTTCTGCTTTTCCTCATCCCAAGTGAGAACCATCGGGAAGGTTGAAAGTCCCTTTTTCCTGAAAGATAGCGCCGCTTTTTTTATAATGCTGATGTCGCTCATATTTCTAACCCCCCAAGTAAGAGTTCTTTATTGAATTGATCTGATACGTTATTTGATTGGTGTTCTAGGATGATTCCCTCTAGCTGCAGGGGCGCTATGTCACCGTTAATACTCGTGCCGCCTCTCTTAGCCCAACTCATTGCGGTTTGTGAGTCGCTACTGATAGTAACTGGCCGGTCTTCTACATTTTTGATAACCCACTTGATCGCCGCATACTCAGCGCAGTTATTGGTAACATCACCAATCTTTTCAAAGTGGATTAAATTGCCTTCTGAATCGAAGATAGAAAAATAATGCCAGTATGGCCTACGCCGTAGGATCTCACCGATAGATTCAAACTCGTGGTTTTCGGTTCTCATTGTCCCCTCCCAGAATCTTTATTTTGGAACATCATGTCTTTCACTTCTCTCTGACGGTTAAATAAATCCCTTGCTGCAACAGTTAATTTTCCATTGTAGAATTGGTTACTGAGATCCTCGGCTATCTTCCTGGGAGAAAGCTCGAAATACACAGCACCATCTGTTCGGGTTGCTACGTTAATGATCGTAACCTGACCGGTTGTCAAAATGGCTGAAATTAAATTTATGTCACGGGAGATGAAGTTTTCGTTGGTCTCCATCGACTCGTTTTTCATAATTACTCCTTTTTAAACACAAAAAACCCACCAATTTTTTTAAATATTAGTGGGTTCAGGCTTGTTTAAGCCTTTACCTATTGTGCTACCCTCATTATAGAACACCTGTATCTCCTTTGTCAATACATTGCCTTTTTTCCTGTAGTATGGTAAAATCTCTTTTAAGAATGGTTATAAAGATGGAAAAACGAAAAAGTATCGCTACAGAAGCACGAGAACTCGCAGATTTAATTAAAAAGGCAAAAATTATGGAATCTACAGGGATAAATGCAGCGCAGATTTATAACTTACGGCAAGCTGGAGAACTTTTGCAGGCTGAGCCTGAAACCCTCAGGAAGTATATCAGTACCGGGAAGCTTGCAGCTTCTAAAGTGGGTTACCGGTACAGACTTTTAGGTCAATATCTCTTGGAATTTATTGAAAGAAACAAGGTTAAGTCCTAGTATCCAAAATGACACCACCCCGTGCAGATTTGTCACTCCTACTTAATATTTTCCTTTAACCACGCTACAAACACCGCCGCGGGATTCTTAGCTTGACCATCCGATATAATCTCTTTTGCTTTTGAAATAAGTAATAGTGGATCGTGCCGGACACAAACAGCTTTGTAATACGAGATCGATTTTTGGTCGTTTAGAATATCCGCTACAAGTTCTGCATAGTATTCTATTTCTTTAGAAGATTTTTTATTAACGTTTTTAAAATTACTTCTTTTATTTATATCTTCCGTACTCTCGGGGGTACTAGGGGTAGTACTAGGTAGTACCACCGAAGGTACTAGGGTAGGATATATCTTGCGGTCGATTACTTCCTTCTTCTCATCACGTACCAATTCATAGCGTAAATAACCATACTCATAAAGTTTTGACAGGTAGTTCCTAACAGTATTTTTAGACATTCCAATATGGACTCCGAGGTATTCGTTGGTGGCTTTACAATAACCGTAGGCTTTTATAAAACCGAACACCCTACCATAAACCATCTTCTCCCCCGCCGATAAGCGCTTATCCGCTAAGACAGTTGGTGGAATAATTACAAATGTTTCGTCTTTGTTATCTTCGCCCATATTTCTTTATTGCAATATTGCAAACTATAGTTCTTTCAATAATGCGATGATGCTTTCTTTCGTGCTATCAAGATTCTTTTCAAACAGTAAAAAGCCGATTCTTAATAAATCCCCCTGGGTTACTTTTCTTTTTAGGATTTTGCTAAGAGAGTAGGCCCGGTCTTTTAGTTTATCTAATTCTTCTTCAGTAAACCGGAAAGTTTGGGATTTGTAGGCAATAGTCTTTAAAGTTTCTATATCCTTTTCGAATATTTCAATATTACTTGCAATATTTATTGCAACGTTACTTATAAGCCGGCTAGAAGGCGCTGTAATGGCCTTGGACGGGGGATTAGTAGTCGGAGGTACATCTGCCTTAACTTTCTCTTCAACAGGTGATTTATCAACTGGTTTCGGTGTTAGATTGGGGTTAAAATACACCGATCCGGCTAATTCATTTTCCATTGCGACCTCATTAAGTTTTTTCTTCATATAATTCCTCAATAAGCCTCAGGTAAGCTTCGGCTGCCTTTGACTTGGGCGAATATGCAAAAATATCCTGTTTATTAAAACTCGAGTCTTTCAAATCAACATTTCTTGGGATAATCGTATCTAAAACATAATCCGGGTAAGTTTGCCGAAGGATCTTGATTGATGTTCGGCTGTTTACGGTTGGATCGCTCATTGCAAACAAAAACCCCCTAAGTTTTAACTCGGCGTTAAAGTTATTCTGGACCTCCTCAATGGTTTTTACAATTTGAATTGTGCTTTCCAACTCAAAGTATCCGGGACTAATAACTACGATTATTTCATCCGAAGCGGTGAAAGCATTGATCGAAAGCCAACCTAGCGCGGGGGGACAGTCAATAAACACAAAATCGTAGTTGTCTTTAACTTTATCTAACTGCTCTTTCAGGCGCGCTTCCCGGTGATCAAAAGCAGTGGTTAAAACAACATCCGTATTGGAAAGTAGAATGTGCGAAGGGACTATATCGAGGTTCTTTATGCTAGTTGGACGTATAGGCAGAGATTGGCGATCAATAAGTGTTCTATATAAAGTCTCGTCTTTTCTAATCTCATTTTGATAGTCGGGGAGTAGGACTTTGGAAGCGTTAGCTTGGGAATCAATATCAACAAGGAGTATTTTCTTACCTGATCTTGCTAAACCGGCAGCTAAAGAGATGCTGGAACTTGTTTTTCCTGTGCCGCCTTTTTGACCTGCTATGGAGATTACTTTTTGCTTGCTCATGGCAGTCCGTTAATCTTCCCGGGAACCCTTTGGGTTATCCCAGTAAAATTGGTAACTAAAGAGACTATAAATCTTTAATTGGTTGTTTGTCAAGAAAAGGGGGAAGCGCAGTCTGGAGGCTGATAGTGAAAGCAAAATCTTTACCTGCTTTATGTTGACCACCCTTCCCCGGCCGGAGAAGCGAAATATCTTAGGCCAAGTATAACATATTTGAGGCTACTAAACAAAGGCAGCGCGTTCTATTTTCACCACAATAATATCCCGGTTAAGATAAAAATGGTTCCGATCAATATAAGCCACCACTGAATTTTGATGCTTAGGTATTTTCTCAAGGTTTCTTTTTAACCGCAAGCTTAATAGCCCCGAGGATGCAAACAATCCCCGAGAAGATTAGGAAGTTCACTAAGGGGAAAAGTCCTTTCAACATATTAGTAACTTTAATAATCTTTTGGTGAAAAAAATTGAGTGTATTTGAGTAAAGACATAACTATAACAAACAATGAAATTGCCGCTACTGCAATAAGGAGCCTGTAGGAGTGTTCCCCCTTTTTCGTCTCGTCTAACATACTGTCAACAAGGGAAACTCCAACTGCCGCAGTTATTCCGATAACTACCATAACAAGTAAGCCATAAACTACCGCAAAAAAGAAATTAGAATCTTTCGTTTGAAAATAATAGTCAACTACTCCTGCAAGGAATGCCGAACCCCAAATCAATATGTGTATTTTATTTCCTTCTAAATTAAATTTCATTTTTTTAATACCCCTAACCTGTTGATCGTATCTTCTCTAGGAGCAACTGCGCGTTTCTAAGCCGCAACTTCTCCTTGATAGGCGATTTTATTTCAACATTTTCTGTTAAATACTCTTTTCTGATTTTTAGTTGAATACTTAAACCTTCATCCGTTTCTTCAATGGCGTAAGTAAGTTTTGGATTATCCCCTAGTTTATAAGCTTCGATTTTACTCTTTATGTCCCTAATAATAACTTTTGGCGCTACATATTTTCTGATTAAAGGATGAGCATACACCGCCGATTCAACATCAGCCCCGGTTAAATGGGTGTAGCGCTCGGTGGTTGTAATATTCTGGTGGCCTACCAACTTTTTTATCTTAAATAGTGAAACATCGGAACGGATTAATGCGGTGATATAAGAATGCCGGAAGGAATAAGTGTTTAAACCAATTCTTTTCTCCATGCCAAGCTTCTTAATGATGTTGCGAAAATGGTATCCCCAAGTTTTATCATTGGCTGTAGGAAATAGACGATTATCTCCGCATTTGGATACAAGCTCTTCAACCATTTCGTAAAGGTTAGGCGGTGTTGGAATTATTCTTGGAACACCGGTTTTAGTTTTCTTAAAGACAATTGATTTGGTTGTGAAAGAAATATCCCCGCCTACTAGAGTGGCGATCTCATTTGGCCTGGCTCCGGTAAAAGCTAAAAGATTCCAATAGACTTTCCAGTTAAAAGTGTGGAATGGGTAAGTTAAAAACAACTCGATTTCTTCATCGGTCATTATTGCCCTTATTGGATCGGCCGGGCGCATCCACTTAATTTCAAGAATCCTTGCGTCAAAAGACTCCCCTTTTTCTTTGAGGAAGTCACAGTAATTTTTAATCGAATTTATCAGCATATTAAGATAGCTCGCCGTTCCCCCACGCATTTTCAGTTGATAAAAAAATTCTCTTACTTGCTCGAAAGAAAGACTGGGGACATTCTCAAGAATACGTTTCATAAGAGCTACTCGATCTTTAATAGTACGAGGGGCTTGATTTTTGGTTATGGCAAGGAAGGCTTTGTATCCTTCTAAATCTATTATTTTAGTGTTCTTCATAATATTTCCATCTCATCATTTTTGGCTATTGTAGCACTAAAGGGAAACTCTCCCCTTTCCCCGGATCTCCCTCTTAGATATACTCTGTTAGGCCATTGTGATTAACTCTAATCTTACCGACTGGAGCAGTTACAGTGGCCTTATCATTTTTGGCTTTTAAAGCTCGGCAGACTACGCTTTCAGCTAATCCGGTGAAGCCTTTTTCTAAAAGACTTTCTACCGCTCTCATTCTTTCTCGATCTTCTGAAAAATCTTCCAAGAACCATTGATGCAAAATAGACCCTCTCCGCATACTTACACCCCCTTTCAAAGGCGCTCCTTGGTGGGCTATTAACAAACCTTTGGCATTGATAGAATCAACCAAACCCAAACGATTGCTAATACTGCTAACGCTAAGTAGGCGATCCATCTTATTTTTGTAACTGTTTTGTCCATATGTTCCTTTCTGTATAGCTTGCCTTGATACCAATACAACCACATTATAGTATCATTTATTCTCTTTGTCAATACCTATCCTTGATATTTGGGTATCAAACTGTTAAACTACTTTAAGAATGAAAGAAGTTGTTTTATTAAAAGCTGGTAAGCTAATGAAAGAAACCGGTATCGCTCCGGCAACATTAAAGCGAAGAGTAAAAAAGGGAATAATCACTTGCTACCGAATTGAAGGAAAAACTAGACTTTGTTATTACGATTCAAACGAGGTTGCAAAGAAAAAATGAAAGAATATGAGTATGAGGGGCAAAATAAACTTAGTAACGCAGAAAAATGGACTTTGTTATTAGTATTTTTACTTATTTTATTTGGTACATTAGTGCTTGGGTATGAAATGGGATCAGGAAACTTTAGTTGGAGCTTAATACCATAAAAGAAAGGATCTTATGGAAACTACAGAAAAGAAGAAACGTGAAACATTAGACGAATACATCGGTGTTAAAGGAAGTAACGCAACTTGGGTATTAGTCGTAGCAATAATATCAAGTGTTATTAGCGGGGGTATTTTATCTGTTGTGTCTCCTGTTTGCGGGTTATATGGGGGCTATTATATCTTTAAACAAAGAAAAGACCCTGGTATTTCAACTAATACAAAAAGATTACGAATTGTCTTGTTTGTTGTGTGGTTAATTATGTTTGGCATCTTCAAGTGATAGAATAAAAATATAAAGATTGAGATATTATGAGAAATTATTTAGATAAATATTTAGACGAGTTGAGAAGTAAAAACTTTGCTGATAACACAATTAGCAGTTATTCTTTCCAATTAGCTAAATTTATTGACTTTGCAGGTGATATAAGGCCATCTGATATAACTTCGGAGCTTGTGGAGGCTTACAGAAGCTCCCTCGTAGCCACGAATCATCCTAATACTGTCAACTACCATTTAATAGCATTAAGGAATTTTCTTAAGTTTTTGAATAAAAAGGGAGTGAATAGCCTTTTCCCTGAAGAAATAGAATTAGGAAAAGTAATTACACCGGAAACAACCTTTCTGGAAGATCCGGAAGTAGATAAGCTTTTATCGGCGGTTGATGTAAGAACTAAAACTGGTAAAAGAGATCGTGCAATTATCCAAACTCTATTGGCTACCGGACTTCGAGTGAGCGAATTGGTAAGCCTTCAAACAAAGCAAATCAATTTTATTGAAAAATCATTTACTATTCGAGGTAAGGGTGGAAAGTTACGGATCGGATTTCTAACTAACCCGGCAGAAAGTAGCATAAAAGTATGGCTTGTTTCAAGAACAGACACTAATCCTTATTTGTTTGTTTCCAACCGAGAGCATAATCCTAATAAACTAACTTCAAGAGCGGTTGAAAGAATCATAAAAAAGTATGTTTTGAAAGCAGGGATAGAGAAAAGAGTTTCCCCCCACACCTTTAGACATACCTACGCCACCGCGCTACTTAGAAAAACAAATAACATCAAGGTTGTAGGAGAGTTGTTGGGACACGCCAGTTTAGCTACAACTTCCCGGTATACTCATCTCACTAACCAAGATTTAAGGACTGCTTATTTTGCTGCAAACAAACCCCTTTAATATGTAGTCCTATAGCATACTAGATAGCCTCAACTAGTCTTTAGTGAACCTACTCGTGCCTACTATTGCTCGTGTAAGGTACATTATGCGAACAATAGGGTTTAAGGATATAACGTGGTCTTTCTCCTGCGTAGTTTACACCCAACCGTTTTAGTGTAAGGCGCTAGAAACCCCCCGGAGTCTTTGTCTCTCATTAAGCTATAAAAATATAAACAGGCCTTTCAGCTTTCAACGTGCGGTATAGTTCAACGACGCTTGATATGCTTGACCTCAAGGCTGTGAGAGCCTCTCAGAGCCTCGTTTATAGGTAAGGTGGGGAAAGATGTTATCTTGAGACTAAACCTCTTTAAAATGGGGCTAAGCGGAATGAAATCTAAATGCCAGTTTCCCCGGTGTTTTAACTGCTTTTAATCCTTTAATTTTGTATGCTGTTGGCTTAGTTATTTTCTTGGTTTTCAATGTGGCTGTCTTAATTGTTTTCGCTTTTATCGTTCGCCACTTAGCCAATTTGATCTTCTTGCCCTTTTTAGGTTTCTTTAATTTGACAGTCGGCAGTTTAGTAGCGATATTGAATTTTAAGCTCTTACCCCCAGCTGTCGCTGTAAAAGTGGTCGTGTTTATTGTGGCGGATTTTATCTTTTTCTTTAGCTCTTCAATTTGCTTCAGACCTTTTTCCTTTGTTACCTCACCTTTGCTTATTTGTTTGTAAATATCACCGATTTTATTGATGTACCGCTGGTTCATAAAGTATTGATAAGCTTGTTCTTTATCCGGGGATCTCATAACAGCGGCTGATTGCCTTTCCGATAAAGGAGTACCACCGGTGTTAAAGTATTGCTGTGCCGCAGGTAACGAGGTCGGACCGAAGGCAACTGTTTTAGCAAGATTAGGCAGGTTTTGAGCTACCGGGTATTGAACTTTCCCTTTTGAATTTGCCTGGTAGCCTTGAGTATAAGCTTTGATCCCTTTAAGGGTCTTTTCTACTTGTACACCACCGTAAGCAGGTAACAACTTAAAGAACGGATCTTGTGCTGCCCTAGCGACTAAAACCCCAGTACCAAACCTAGTTGGATCTTCCCGGCCAAATAATTCTTTTCTGGTTCCAAGACCATACGCCCCGTATTCTGGATACAGAGCGGCTGCTGACTGCCCGCCTGGGATGTTAGACAATACTTCCCCGACTTGCCTGCCACCGAACTTTAACCAACCTTTTTTGCTGTAGTTCTCCTGATTCAACTCCACTAAACCATCTTGGACAGCTTTTATTGGATCAAAAGATACTCCCGATCCTCTAACTTGTTCGGCTGTTCTATTAAACAGGTAAGACGCTATAAAAAGGGTGGCAATCTTGCCGAAGGCTTTTTGATCTACCATATCTTTCATTACCCACCAAAGGTTTCCGACTTCAATCTGAAAAGGAGCTAGTAGCTGAGTAAGGCGGGCTTTTTGGGCTAACGGTACCTCACCAACACCACGTCCAGCGACCATTTCCCTAGTTAAATAATCAGCATACCTTACCGGGTTATCTATTTTGTTAGCTATTGCTTTGGAATATTCGGCGTTCCAGATATACTTAGTCCCAACCTCATCTAAAGCGGTGATAACCCAGTAGGCAAACCGCTTCACATTGTGGAGCATTCCAGTATCAAACTTCTCGAAAGCCTTGTTGTAACGTTCTTTGATAAAGATCGAATCTTCCATCGGCCTATTATTAGTGAACATCGAGGCCAATGCCCTACCCAAGCCCTTGGTAGCGTTAACTGGTCCCGCGTCAGCAATACCCTGTGGCACGTTAAATATCTGGGCGATTGAGGAGGATAAGTTACCCAACATTACATTTGCCTTAGCCCTTCTGTTAATCCAATCTATTACCCTAAAAGTAGTTCTTCCACCGGGGACTTGTTCTTGAATCCACCTATCACTTGGGTTAGTTTTACCAGCTAAATCATCCGCAGCCCGAGTAAGAGACAGGATAAAGTTATTTAACTTGCCCTTGTTTGGACCTTCAACAGTTTGTTCGGCTAGTTCTGTTGCTAAAGCTCTAAATCTAGGTATCTGGGGATCTATATTCTTGGCATATTCGGCGGCCTTTACATATTCTATAAACCCTCCTACAGCGTCAAGTTTAGTTCCACCGCCTAATCTTCTTTGAGCAAAGGATAAAAACTTAGACTTAGGCTCTGTTTGGTAAGAAATACCCGCTAAAGTTGAAGGAATACCAGCCGGAGTTTCAAAGATATTCAGCAAGCCTCTGTAACCCTCAGCAAGCTCTCTAAAGTGTCGGTAATAATCAGTTCTTCGAGGGATTATCTTTTTCGGATCGTTGGGATAGATCCTTTCTCTAACAGAGTTGACTTCTTTCAGTAGTTGATCGTAAGAACTTCTAAACCATTTATCGGCTTCTACGATATTATTAGCTTTCTTCTCACCGAATTGGGTAACCAACGAAATAACATCTTTTTCCCCCTCGCCAAACTTTTGAACTGCGGCACTTTCTTTACTTCCTTTAGCAATTCCTAGTCCTTTAACAACCCTTTGGTCTAACTCCCCTTCCCATTTATTTAAATTGGTTATTAGAGTGCCTTTGGCTTGATCGAAAGGGTCGAGAACTATTCTTTTCGCATCTTCGTACCTCTTGCCAAACACTTCTTTGAAGTTCCTATACATATCTCGCCAGTTGGCTTTGAAACCACTTATATCTTTTAGTTCTTCAACATTCTTTGCAAGTGGTGATACTGTACCTGTTTTTATAAGACCTGCCACATCCTTAACTCCTTGCCTCGTATATTGACTGGGAGTCAACCCTGCACCTTCTTGTTTAAATAGGGCGGCTTCCCAATTAATAAACTCGGATTTAAGAGCTTTCTCTTGGGTTTTGGCTAGTGTTTCTGGAGTTGCTCTTGCCGATACTGCCTCTAGTTTGCCTCCCGCACCTTTAATTACATCAAAAAACTCCGGGTTAAGTTTGTCACCAAGACTTTTAAGAGTTTTCACTTTTATCGCAAATCGGTTGACTGTTGCTTGATCTGCTCTACCAAAAGCTGTTGCGATCATATCCGGCATAATATCTGCCATAAACTCGCCCTCGCTCTTTCCTAGCGCGGAGGATACCTCATCAGAAGATATACCAAATACGCTTCTTGGAATATGCTCCCGATATAACTCATTAGTTTTTATGTTTCTATTCTCACCGGCAATACGTAGGAAGTTAGTCATCTTCTGGGCTATTTTTCCATAACTGCCTGGTACTGGTCTTTCTACTCCACCCATTTTAGTTAAAGTTTGTTCGTATTCTAAACCCACTTCGTTTTGTAGTTGGTCGAACTTTGGTAGTTGGTATTCCTTTCCAATATCTTTATAAAGAGATTTAGCGGCAGGTATATCATTCTTTGCAACCGCTTC
>Ga0315291_10003817_pt1 | contig 19347 bp, 16 predicted proteins | sample YL17G12_20_MG_FD_203070 | JGI IMG/M metagenome (GOLD analysis project Ga0315291, IMG submission 203070) | Sediment microbial communities from Yellowstone Lake, YNP, Wyoming, USA - YL17G12_20 | ecosystem: Environmental > Aquatic > Freshwater > Lake > Sediment | place: USA: Wyoming | collected...
CAAGTTCGCGGGCAAAAACTTGCGGGCGGTGGCGGTGGAACCGACGGCCTGTCCCACCCTGACCAAGGGGATTTACGCTTACGATTACGGCGACACCGCGGGCATCGCGCCGGTGGCCAAGATGTTCACCCTGGGCCACGATTTCATTCCCTCCGGCATCCACGCCGGGGGCTTGCGTTACCACGGCGATGCGCCGATCATCTCGCAACTGGTCCACGAGAAGATGATCGAAGCCGTGGCTTACGGCCAGAAGGCGGTGTTCGATGCGGCCATGCTTTTTGCCCGGACCGAGGGTCACCTGATCGCGCCGGAAACCGCGCACGCGGTGCAGGCGGTGATTGACGAGGCCAGGAAGGCCAAAGAGGAGGGCAAGAAGCGGGTGATCTTCTTCAATTGCTCGGGCCACGGCCACTTCGACCTCGCCGCTTACGATGACTACCTCACCGGCAAGCTCCAGGACTACGAGCACCCGGAAGAAGCGATCAAGGAAGCGCTGAAAAAGTTGCCCAAGGTCGCCTGAGACTCAGCCCTCACCCGGCAGGGGCATCCCGGGAAACTCGGGATGCCCCTGCTTTTTTCGGCACGGAAGTGCTGGCCGCGCCTTTTTCCCTCCTCCGTCCCGAGGCGACCGAGCGGGGCCCGGGCGCGCTTCCGCTCTCGCCACGCAGCGCCCCTTGAGAAAAAACCTTTCCAACCCAAAGCGTTTCAAGGTAAAATCGCGGGCAGGATGAAGCTGCGGCAATTGATGGGAGCCGGCTGGCTCTGCCTCTTCACCTGCTTCTCCGCCCAGGCCGGGCCCAAGGTCACAGTCCTTTCGCCTCATTGGGAAGGACCCAAGCGGGAGTTCGAGGCCGCTTTCAGCCGGACCTATGAAAAAAGCACCGGCCGGAAAGTGGCGGTGGAGTGGCTGGACGTGGGCGCTTCCAGCAACATCATGGCCTATGTGCGCTCCGAGTTTAAAAGCCGGCCCCAGGGCATCGGCATTGACCTGGTCTGGGGCGGCGGCTCCATCTATTATTCCACCCTGGCCGCCGAGGGCCTGCTCGCTCCGGCCGGGCTCACCGGCGAAGACCTCGCCGGCATCCCCGCCGAGATCGCGGGCAACCCGCTTTATGACGCCCAGGGACTCTGGTTCGGCGCGGCGCTCGGGAGCTTCGGCATCCTCTGCAACGAGCGCGTGCTCGAGCGGATGAATCTCCCCCGGCCCTTATCCTGGGCCGACCTGGCCGAGCCGGCCTTCTTCAGTTGGGTGGCCCTGGCCGATCCCCGCGACTCGGGCACCGCCCACATGATGCTCGAACTCATGTTCCAAAGCTACGGCTGGGAAAAGGGCCTGGACGTGGTCACCCGCATCGGCGCCAACGCCCGCACCATCCCCAGGGCCGCCAGCCAGATCCCGATGCTGGTGGCCACCGGCGAGGTCGCCTGCGGACCCTGCATTGATTTTTACGCCTGGGCCAAGATGGCGGAGGTCGGTTCCGGCCGGCTAGAATTCATCCTGCCCGCGGGCGAGACCGTGATCAACACCGACCCCATCGCCCTGCTCAAGGGCGCGCCCGAGCCCGACCTGGCCCGCGCCTTTATCCGCTTTGTGCTCTCTCCGGCCGGGCAGCGGCTGTGGATGCTGCCGGCCGGGGCCGAGGGCGGGCCCCGACGCTACACCCTGGGCCGGCTCAGCGTCCGGCCCGAGCTTTACGACGAGTTGGCCGGGCGCATGGTGATCGCCTATAATCCTTTCCGCCAGGCCCCGGGGTTGAATTTCAACTCCGGCCTGGCTGAAGCGCGCTGGCAGACGCTGAACGACCTGTTCGGCGCCCTGATCGTGGACCCGCACCCCTTGCTGGTGCGTGCCTGGGAAAGCGTGAAAGACCGGGGAGCACAGAGTCCGGCCTGGAAGCGGCTCGCCGCCCCGCCGGAAGACGAGGCCGCGTTCCGGAAACGCTCGGCCCAGTGGAAAGACCCGGAGAAGCGCGGACGGACCATTGCCGAATGGGTGGCCTTCGGCCGGGCCAAATACCATAGTGTCTTGCGCATGGCCGAAAAAGAGCCGGGCGAATGGCAGGTGGTCCTGCACCGGGTCGCTCGCTGCCTGATTCCCGCTTTCATGCTGGGCCTGGTCGTGATCATTCCGACTCGGCGTCTCTGGGCGCACTGGCAGACCTGGCGATCGAGAAGGGAGCGTTGAATTGGCCTCGATTGAGTTCGAGAGAGTCAGCAAGCGGTTCCCGGGAGAGGGCGGCCAGGCGGTCCAGGCCCTGGACAACGTGGACCTCAAGGTCGCGCCGGGCGAGCTTTTTTTCTTACTCGGGCCTTCCGGCTGCGGCAAAACCACCGCGCTCCGGGTCCTGGCCGGGTTTGTTATTCCGGACCAGGGCACGGTGCGCATCGCCGGGGAGCGGATGACCCGGGTGCCTCCTCACCTCCGCGGCGCCGGCATGGTCTTCCAGCATTACGCGCTCTGGCCCCACCTGAGCGTGTTCGAGAACGTGGCTTACGGCCTGCGCGTGCGCAAGCTGAAAAGGGAGGAAATCCGGACCCGCGCCCGGGAAGCGCTGCGCATGGTGCAGATGGAGGACCGGGCCGAGGACCGGCCGGGCGTGCTCTCCGGCGGCCAGCAGCAGCGGATCGCCCTGGCCCGGGCCCTGGCGGTGCGGCCGCGGGTGCTCCTGCTCGATGAGCCGCTCAGCAACCTCGACGCCAAACTCCGGGGCGAGATGCGCTCCGAGATCAAGCGCCTGCATGAGCAAACCCGCATCACCACGATTTACGTCACCCACGACCAGAAAGAGGCGGTAACCCTGGCCGACCGGGTGGCGCTGATGAACGCCGGCCGGGTGGTCCAGGTCGGAACGCCCCGTGAGCTTTATTGCCGGCCGGTTTCCCGCTGGGTGGCGGAGTTCCTGGGCGAGGCCAACTTCCTTCCCGGCACGGTGGTCGGGGTGAATGCCTGGGGCGAGGTGGAAGTGTTCACCGCGTTGGGGGTGATTACCGCTTCCGCGCCGGCCGCTCCCGTCAAAAAGGAACAGCGGGTGACCCTGATGATCCGGCCCGAGAGTTTCATCATCCCGGGACCGGAGCCTCGGCCCGGAACCGTGATCCACGGCCGGGTCACCCGCAAGGCTTTCCTCGGCGACCAGGACGAGATCGTCCTCCGCGCCGAGGAAGGGATCGTGCTGCGCGGACTCTTCCGGTCGGCCGAGGTCGAGCGCGTCGCCGAGGGCGAGATCGCGGAATTCCGGCTCCTGCCCGGCGCCGCCGCGGTGATCCCGGAATAAGCCATGAACGGTCCCAACTCCCGCGCTTCCTTCGCTCTCCTGGCCCTGCTCGCACTCTGCCTCCTCGCCTTCCTGGTTTATCCCTTGCTCTACGTTTTCCGGGAAGCGATCCTGCCCGAAGGCAAACTGTCGCTCGCCTTCTTCGCCATCCTTTTCCAGAACCCGGCGCTCCGCCAATCCCTGATCAACAGCCTCAACCTGGCCGGCCTCGCGACCATCCTCACCTTCCTCATCTCTCTCCCCCTGGCCGCGGCGCTCGGCCGCTGGAATTTTTCCGGCCGAGCCATCCTCCAGTCGCTGCTCCTCGCGCCCATGATCCTGCCCCCCTTTGTCGGCGCCCTGGGCATGAAGCAGATCTTCGCCCGCTTCGGCAGCCTCAACCTGCTCTTGCTCAACCTCGGCTGGATCGAGGCGCCGCTTGACTGGTTCGGCCAGGGCTTCTGGGCCGTGGCGATCCTGGAAGTGCTCCACCTCTACCCGATCATGGTCCTCAACCTCGCCGCCTCGCTCGCGCAAGTGGACCCCAGCCTGGAAGAGGCCGGCCGCAACCTCGGCGCCGGCCGCTTCCGCGTCTTCCGGACCGTCACCCTGCCCCTGGCCATGCCCGGCGTCTTCGCCGGCGCCAGTATCGTCTTCATCTGGTCCTTCACCGACCTGGGCACCCCGCTGATGTTCGAGTTCCGCGAAGTGGCCCCGGTCCAAATCTTCAGCGCGGTCCTCGACCTCCGCACCAACCCCACCGGCTATGCCCTGGTGGTCCTGGTCCTGCTCCTCAGCGCCATCCTCTTCTGGGCCGGACGCAGCGCCCTGGCCTCCGGCCGTTACACCGGCGCCGGCCGCGTCATGGCCGCGGATCGGCCGCAGCCTCGCGCGCTCGCCCGCCTCCTGCTCTGGACCGGCGCGCTCTCGCTCACCGCCTTTGCGCTCCTGCCCCATCTCGGGGTTCTTCTGCTCGCCATCTCCAAGCAATGGTTTTTCTCGGTGCTGCCCGAACAATTCACCGGCCGCTACCTCCTCGGCATCTTCAGCCACCCCCTGACCCTGACCAGCATCCGCAACAGCCTCTTCCTCTCCGGCATCGCCGCAGCCGCAGACCTGGTCCTCGGCTTCGGCCTCGCCTACCTCCTGGTCCGCCGCCGTTTCCGGGGCCAGGAGTTGCTCGACCTCGTGGCCATGCTCCCGCTCGCCGTGCCGGGCCTGGTCCTGGCCTTCGGCTACGTGGCCGCCTTTTCCAATACCCCGCTCAACCCCCGGGTCAACCCGCTGCCGCTCCTGGCCATCGCCTATGCCATCCGCCGGCTGCCCTTCGCCGTGCGCGCCGCCTATGCCGGGATCCAGCAGATCCCGGTGGCCCTGGAAGAAGCCTCGGCCAACCTCGGCGCCCGGCCCTTGACCACGCTCCGGCGGGTCACCCTGCGGCTCGCCTCCGGCCACCTCACCGCGGCCGCCATCCTCTGCTTCGCGCTCTCCATGCTCGAGGTCTCGGACAGCCTGATCCTGGCCATGCAGGAGCGCTTCTACCCGATCACCAAGGCCATCTACGACCTCACCGGCCGCATCACCGAAGGCGTCCCCTATGCCTCGGCCCTGGGCGTGCTCGGCATGATCCTCCTCTTCGCCGGCTTCCTCTTCGCCGGCGCCGCCCTCGGCCGTCGCCTGGGCGAGATGTTCCGCATCGGGTGAGCCAAACCTCGGGCCTTAGGCTCCGGCTTTCATGCATTAAAAAACAACTTTGACAATTGTTGCATTATAAGCTATATTGGATTTTGAAGGAAGGGTAGAGCGGCCTGATATGGCTTATGAGATCCAGTTCAAATCCTCCGCCTGGAAAGCTTTCAAAAAACTCCAGGGGGAGACGAGAGGAAGGGTTGCGGAAGCTATTTGGGCTTTGGGCGACAACCCCCGGCCGCACGGATCTGTCAAGTTGGCTGGCCAACGCGATCTCTATCGCATCCGCGTGGGCGATTACCGGGTGATTTACGAAATTCAAGAGAAAGCGCTGGTCGTCTTGATCGTTAAAGTGGGGCACCGTAAAGACGCGTATCGGGGGATTTGAGGAGGTTGGAAAATGGCCAGAGCGAAAAGTCAATACCAAATTGAAGCAGGGTTTGTGGAAGTTGCCGGCAGAAAACTTGTCATCCTGGACGAGGAGCAATACGACCGCCTTTTGGATGCCGTGGACGCGGTGGAAGCCGAGAAAATTGCCGGGGACCCGAAGGACCGCATCCTTCGTTGGGACGAGATCAAGGGGGAGTTCATCGTCAACCGGATCGCGGAGGTGCGCGAACGGATGGGGATCACCCAAAAGGAGCTCGCCCGCCGTCTCAAGGTCCGCCAATCCACGGTCAGCCGCATGGAGCACAAGAACGCCAACCTGACGCTGGCCACCCTGCGCAAGATCGCCAAAGCCCTCGGTTGCTCGGTGCATCAGCTTATCTCGTAAAAAGCGGTCAAGGGTAGGGGATAGGTTGGCGATCGCTTATCGCCGGAATTAAACGGATGGGCCTGGCTAGCTTCTTTATTCAATTGTGAAAAGTTTAAAGTAACGATCTGACCCCATTCCCCCCATGGGCTTCCTCTTCGCCGGCGCTGTCAGGGGCCGCCGCCTGGGCGAGATGTTCCGCATCGGCTGAGGCAGGCCTCAGGGTTCGGAGAGTGGCGCGCCGGCAAGCGAGTTGGCCCCGTCGCATTGACAAAAAATAAGTCCCTTGTTAGGATGCGCAGAGCTTCGCGATTGCATTTGGAATGCCCTCTCAACCGCCCCAGCGGTAGTCATCTTCGATCTTGGAGGTGCCCTGGTCATGGCTCAACATCTCTCTCCGCGCGTGCGGCGGATCGTGCGCGCCCTGATCGAGGTGGTCAAGCCCCGGAAGCCGGGCTTTGATCCGCCGGTGGAAGAGGAGATGCTCGAATTTGCCGACACCTTCTACGGCTACTTCCCCTGGCACATGAAAGTGGGCCTGCCGCTCGGGCTTTACCTTTTGGAATTCGGCACCCTCATCTTTCAAGGAAGCCTTCTCCCCTTTTCCCGCATGAAGTTGGAAGAACGCGACCGCTATTTGCAAGGCTGGGTGGATTCCAAGATCGGGCTGCGGCGGGACCTGGTCAAGGGAATGAAAGCGCTGTGCCTGCCGGCCTATTATTCCAACCCCGAGGTCATGGCCCATATCGGCTTTGACCTGGAAGCGCACCTGAAAAAAGTCAACGGCGTGGGCCAGCCGAGCGAGCCGGCTTCCGCGGAGGCCTGCGCGTTTTTCCGTAAGATGGGTTACGATCAGAATCCCCGCATCCCTTACCCCGGCCGGGATGCCTTCAAACCCGGGAGGCCGGCGCGATGATTACCATCGGCGAGCAGGTAAACAGGGATCTCCAGGAAACCGCTGAGGTTTGCGTGATCGGCTCGGGTGCGGGCGGCGGGAGCCTCGCCGCGGAGTTGGCCGAGGCCGGGGTGGAGGTGGTCATCCTGGAAGAAGGCGGCTACTACACCAGCAAGGACTTTTCGCTCCATCCGAACAAGGCTATCCCCCAGCTCTACCGCGACGCCGGCAGCTCCACCATCCTGGGAACGCCGGCCATCATCTTTTCCGAAGGCCGTTGCGTGGGCGGCTCGACGGTGATCAACGGCGGCATGTGCTGGCGCACGCCGGAGCGGGTGTTGCACCGCTGGCGGCGGGAGTTTGGTTTGGAGGAGATGACGCCGGAGAACCTGGAGCCGTTTTTCGCCAAGGTGGAGGAGCGGATCAACGTGGCGCCGCAAAGCCCGGAGTCCTTGGGCAAGGGTGACATGCTTTTCAAGCAGGCGGCGGACAAGCTTCATTGGCTGATTCACCCCAACCGGCGCAACCAGAAGAACTGCACCGGGGAGGACGTGTGTGTGTTCGGCTGTCCGACCGACCGCAAGCAGTCGGTGCTGATCACCTACATCCCCCGGGCGCTGGCCCAGGGCGCCCGGCTGTATGCGGACACGCGGGCGGTTAAAATCAAGGCCCAAAACGGCCGGGCCACGGAGGTAGTGGCCCAGGTGCTGGACCGCCAGACCCGGAAAAAGCGGCATACCTTGACGGTGAAGGCCAAGGTGATCGTGCTGGCCGGGGGCGCGCTGCAGACGCCGTGCCTGCTGATGGGCTCGGGCCTGGCCAAGAAGTCGGGCCAGGTGGGCAAGAACTTCTTGTGCCACCCCAATGTGAAGGTGGTGGGGATTTTTGAGGACGAGGTCCGCTATTGGGCGGGGGTGCACCAGGGCCACCAGATCCACGAGTTCCTGGAAGAAGGCATCCTCATGGCCATCGGGGGGGTCCATCCCGGCCTGGCCGCTTTGGGCCTGCCCCAGTATGGCCGGCGCAGCCTGGAACTCATGGAGCTGTGGAACCATATGCTGGTGGCCGGGGCGTTGGTGGACGACACCACCACGGGCAAGATCGTGCGCGCGCCCTGGGGCCAGCCCCTGGCCTTTTACCAGGTTGATCACGTGGAGCACGAGCGCCTGATCCGCGCCGCGGCCCTGCTCTGCGAGCTGCTCTTCACCGCCGGGGCCAAGAAGTGCCTGCTGCCTTTCACCTACCTCCAGGAGATCAACGGGATGGATGAGATCCCGAAAATCTACGAGGCCGGGATCAAGCTTTCGGAGATCGAGGTGCTGACCGTGCACGCCTTTGGCACCACCCGCATGGGCCGCGACCCCCGGCGCGCCGTGGTCAACGGCTTCGGCGAGTGCCACGAGGTGAAGAACCTGTTCATCACCGACGGGGGCATCATCCCCACCTCGCTGGGGGTGAACCCGCAGGAGACGATCATGGCGCTGAGCACGCGCGCGGGGCAGTATTTACTGGAGAATCGAGCGAAGTATTTGTCATGACATCAGATCAGCAATGAGTCCGATTATAGATCCCTCGCGAGGTATCGCTGTTTCAAGTTTTGCTCAGCTTGATGCGAATGTCCGCTGGTTTAGAGAATTGCTCGCCTCCCATCAGGTAATTCCTTCCCCTACTTCCGATTTCGAAAGGTCTCTGCAAGCAGTTGAAAATCTTGCTAAAGGATATCGCAAGGGAATTCCTCTACCTCCTGATGAGGATCTTCCTTTAATGGTGCGAGAGACCTTGGGAACTGACTATTTGATCAAGGCTATTCATCGGACTCTAACGGCCATGGCCTCCGCTCTCGCTACAAAGTGGAATATCTTTGGCGGGCCTGATGTCTGCCTGACTCGAGATGCCCCCAGTCACTGGAACGCGATACAACCTGGGAAATTCTTGTCGCCGCGCTCTGTGCGCACTTTGGCTCGAATGTAATGCTTGCAGAACCCGATGTTCTTTGTGATTTCAGTGGAAGCAAGTGGGGTATAGCTTGCAAGCTTCTATACAGCCTTGATAGAGATCATCAAATTGATAGAATCGTAGAAGGCGCGAAGCAAATAGAAGCCTGCGGTGCCGATATTGGTATGGTGGCCGTAAATGTCACCAACCTTATCTCACATGATCGATATTTCGGACCTATGCCAGGGAATCCAGGACGCTTCTTTAGCTTCAAAGAACCGAAGCGGGCCATCGAGATGCTTGCATCTGACTTGCAGGCGATAATAGACGGTCTTAATCATCCAAAGCTCATGCGACGTCTTAGTCAAGGCAAGCAAGGAGAATTGCGGGTCAAGACGAGAGCAGTTATTTTCTTTGTGCAAACTGCTGCATTAGTCCGGGGAATCTTGACTCCTCTCGCGATAGCAAATTGGTATAGGTTCCGCGAAATAATAGTGGGCGAGGAATTTTTTCTTCCTGCCTTCGATGATGCTGCACAAACTGTGGTTACCCATCGAATCAACTGATGCCTTCTTGAATAAGTTAGGACTGTGATTATTTTCAGGAGAAATTTAACTTGGCCAAGTCTCCATGAAAAGAACGCCTCGCTGTAGATGTCTGTCGCTTCACCATGCCATGGTCTCGTCAAGGCCTTCGAATATTTTTCCCCTGGCGGGATGCGAGGGCTTCGCTTTTCCTCTTCCAATAGGCCAACTCTTGTTCGGTGGTCATGCCCTTGGTTTCTTTGTAAATTTTCCGCGCCCCACGATGTTGCATCTCCACGCAATCAAAGCTTTTTATCTTCTTCATATTCAATGACCTCCTGCGGAGTATGGATGCCAATGGGCGAGTAGCCTTCTTGGACGTTGATCGCGTTATATAGCGCGATCTTCTCAAAATGGACAATATGCTGAAAATTCCAACTCACGATCATCTGGCAACCGCAAACCGTGGCATGGGCCACGTGCAGAGCATCAGCCATCCATTGCGGAGAGACGATCTTCGCCCGCAGATAGGCTTCCCGCAAACGACGGGTGGCTTCCGCGATGGGGAGCATCTCCGCCAATGGCTCTAGGGTCCGGTAAAAAGCCTTAACTTTTTTCGGCGCCTCGGCGATTTCCGCGGTCAAGACGGGCGAGAGGACAAGATGGAATCGCCCTGCTTTCACTTGCTCCCAGAAGGCGTAACTGGCCTTGGCAAACTCAGGATCAAAAGCTCCGCCAAACACGGAAGTATCCGCGTAGATTCGAATCGGCTTTCTCTCCATCTATCGGCGCCCTGCCTCCTAGCTTCTCCTAGTATATCTTCTTCCTGAGCTAAAGCAAGATTGAAAGTTTTTCAAGATTTTTCTTGAAGCCCTGGCCGGGGATGCTATACTCACTAAGAAGCTGAGGACGGTCTTGTGCCGACCGTATTTCGAGATTTTAAGGAAAAGGAGGACCAGGGATGAAGGGGAATGAAAAACTGTTGAAGGCGCTGAACCATTTGCTGGCCGACGAGTTGACCGCGATCAACCAATACATGGTGCACGCGGAAATGTGCCACAACTGGGGCTACGAGAAGCTGCACGAGAACATTCAGAAGCGGGCCATCACCGAGATGAAGCACGCGGAAGAGCTGATCGAGCGGATCATCTTCCTGGAAGGCAAGCCGATCGTGAGCCAGCTCAACCCCATCCACATTGGGGCGGAAGTGCCGAAGATGATGGAGAACGACCTGGCCGCGGAGATGAAAGCGGTCAAGGGTTACAACGCCGGGGTCAAGCTGGCGGTGGAGGTGGGGGACAACGCCACCCGGGAGATCCTGGAGGGCATCCTCAAGGACGAGGACGACCACGTGGATGACATCGAGGAGCAGCGGGACGAGATCGCCCAGATGGGCCTGCCGATTTACCTCAGCACGAAAAAATAGAAAGAAATCTTCGTCCGCCTGATGGGTCCGGCTTCCGGCCAGGGAGTCGGCGGAGGGGAAGAGAGCAACCCTCCGTCCAACCTTTCAACTCATTGATTTCATTGTAAAAAGAAATTTTCATGATTTTTTGCTTGACAGCTTGATCCGGCGTGGTAAAATTAAGGCAATTTAAGATAATCCCCCATCGTTTTTAGTTTTGATCTTCTGGCCATCCGGACGAAACGGCAAAGGAGCCGGGGATGAAAAGGCCGCGCTTTTTAGGCGCGATCCTGATCGCAATGACGGCGCTGGCCGGCGCGTGTAACCCCCGCGTTGCCGCGGATGTGGCCTGCCTCAGCGGCGAAGACCAGAGCTACATCACGATCCGTCCCTGCCTCCGCGACCTCAATTTTGTGCTCTCCTCGGCCGACATCTGGCAGGCGGTGGAGCCGCTCACCATCATCCTCGAAAACCCCACTCAAATTCATGACCCCATCACCCGTTCCCTGGCCGCGGACCTGCTTGGCAAAATCTCTTCCCAAGTGCAAGCCTTCATCAGCCAGGAAGAGCGCCGGCGAATCCGGGAGCTGGAAGAAAAATTCCTGCGTCCTTATATTGACCAGGCCGTCCACGCGCTCCTCGAAACCTACCAGAATTCCGCGCATGATGTCATGCGCGCCAGTTGCGTGGCCGGCCTCGCCTATGCGCCTGGGGATAACATCCAACCCTTCTTGGAGGAGGTGGAAGCCAACGACTTAAGCGTGATCGTGCGGATGGAAGCCTGCCGCTCCCTCACCCTCCGCACCAACGGAACTTACTCCTCCGCCACCTGCAACCCACCGGCCAGCGCCCAGGCGATTGCGGCTTCTGCCGGCCTGCTGGAAGACCAGCCGCTTTCTCCGGATGAACTCGAACTCGCGCGCTGGCTCGAGGCGCACATCCTCTACACCACCTATCCTTTACCCCTCTTCACCGGGCAGGAGCAAAAGCCATGAACCCGCGCCGGCTTCCATTCCTCCTGCTCGCGCTCGCTCTGCTCGCGGTCCTGGCCGGGTGCACGGTCACCGAGGGCGGGGGCGCCGGCACTTTTGACGACGGCACTTATCCCGCCTATAAGACGATCAAGATCAAGTTGCTGGACAAGCCCTCCACTACCATCAAGATCAAGGACCGCTACGATATCAACAGCGACCGCATCCTCTTTTACTTCGACCGCGATATCCGGTCCGATATCGTCTCAGACCTGACGGCCGACATCAACAAATATGTTACCACGGTGAGCTACGACACGACCGTGATTCCTGCCGACCAATTTTTTCAAAGCGTGATCTGGTATGAGACCTTCCCCGTCAATTCTGGAATCTGCACCACCGCCTGCGACACCGTCGCCCTGATGATTCGGAACCCCTTGGTCCCAAACGTGGAATACCGCCTTACCCTGGAAGGCCTGGCTGACGGCAACACGGTTCAGACTCACCCCCACACCCTGTTCTTCGATACCGGCGATCATGATGACTTCCCCAACGTCCCCTATGTCCAACAATCCTACCCGGCTCTCAACCAAGGCACCACCACCACCTACCCCGAACCCTATCCCCCGCATGAAATCCTGGAATTAAACTTTTCCGAGCCGCTCGCGCGCTTCGTGATGGTGATTGACGGCCAGGAAAAGAGCCAACTGGAGCAAATCCGCAGATATTGGGGCGAGTTCAGCTTTGTCAACCCCCAGGGCCAGCTCTACAATTACGACACCGACACCCAACTGCGCATTGTGCCCAATACCGGCTTGAACCTCAACACCATCTACAACATCTACATGGCCGCGGAGCCCCCGCCCTTTGACGGTAGCACGGTTTATCGGCCGGGTGAGCTTGTCTGGTTCAGCGCCATCAAGACCCCGCCCAGCCAGGACGCCAACGGCACGCGCCTCGTGCTCACTCCGGCGAGCAGCGCCGCGGTTAAGCACGAAGGCTTGTTCCGAGTCTCTCGCTCCAGTCCTCAGCCCTCGGACAAGATTGATTCCTTCACCCTCCGCTTCAAGACCAGCCGGGTCCGGATCGAGAACCTGGTCGCCGGCTATCGCCTCCAGGTCAACCCCGCGGACCTGCCGATTGACTGGACCCTGCCCCAGGTCGCCGGCATCCTGGCCCAGATGGATGGGGGGACGGTTCTGCCCCAAATCACCGCGGTCACCCTCGAAACCCCGGGGCCCTCAGGCACCGTTTTCACCCCGGCCACCCTCGGGACCACCGACGGCCTTACCCTGGATAGTTTCACCGCCTCCTATGTGCCCATCCACCTCGCCGCCGGCTCCACTCTCTCCTACCTCAAGGCCCGGCCTACCTGTCTCACTTGCACCGATCCCCCGGGCATTGACCTGATCACTTATATCCTTGACGGATCAACTGCCAATCTCGGGATTCGGATCACCTACCCGACGAGGGGCAGCACCTTCAACCTGGCAAGAGTGACCGGCGCCACCAGTTTAAATCCGAATAAAGTTTGGCTTTATGTCAACGGCATCTTCATCGCCGAGCAAGCCTTGGCCGGGGGAGATACGACTTTTCAATTCACCAGTGTGCCCTTTGAGCAGGGCGAGAACCAGATTCTGGTGATGCCGCTCCAGGGAAATACCCTGATGAACACCTGGGTGGCGGAACGGGCAAAGTTTGATAATTTAAGACCATATATTGTAGATTCCTATCCCATAGATTGCTATAAATTATTTGCTTTAGGTGGATCGCTTCCAGAAGCTCGGCCGGCAGAGTGTGAAGGTTCTAATTGGGATAAAATCTATAAAAATGATTATCTGGTCATCACATTTTCCGAGCCACTAGCTCCACAAGGCCTTGCAGGCGATACTAATCTAAATTCCAATCAAGACCTTATTTATTTGCTTAAGCAATCCGTGGTCGAGCCGTCCAGGATTGTTGAAATCACTTCGGATTACCAAACACTAATTATCGGCCCGCTTAACGATCTCACTCCCTTGGCGGGCGGAACACATTATGAACTGGCCATTCCTCAGCAATTCAATCGTCTGGTCAACAACCGTCTGGTTGACTTGGCGGGCAATCCGTTTGACACTTGGTCCTATTTCAGTCTGCAACGATATCGGCTACGTTTTGATGTCCAGACTACTATTGATCCCGGAGCCCCTTCTCCTTCTACCATCCAAGTTTATCGGTCAAATGGGACCATCTTGCTGGAAGGGGGCACGATTCCTTGCGATCAGTCCATCATCATAGATTTCCCGGAGCCGATGAATCCAGCCAGTGTTTTGGCAAATGTTTCGGTTCTCCAGGGCACGACGGTGGTAACCGGAACCTGGACGGTGGTTTTACAAAGTGAATATCAACGCTACCAGTTCACCCCCGCTTCATGTAACCCCGATACCTCTTACACTATCAAAGTCTATTACCCGGCTTCGGACCTGGCCGGTAACCCCATGGGATCAGACTCCAGTTCCGACTTCACCCGCACCTATTACACTTGGCCGGCCGGCTATGATGGTTGGAAGCCGCAAATTGATTATATTACTCTGAGCGGGATTGATACGCTCTTCAACTGCAAAAACGACCGGGATCCGGCCGACGACTGGCTCTACAGTCATTGGCCGCCTTCAAGCGATCCCTGCCGACTGGCGGTCCTGCCCACCGGATTTTCGATTGATATCGCCTACCGCGACGCCGGATCAGGCATTGACCCCAGCACGCTCTATGTGTTTGCGAATCCGCCCGGCCTGGATATCGCCAATCGGTTCGCGGCCGATTCCAGCCAGGCGGTTTTCCAGGTAACCGACCCGAGCCCGTTCTACAACAGTACCGTTACCCTCACTGTCAGCATTGAAGATCTCTACGGAAATGTCAGCGATGGCGCTACCTATGTGTTCCGGGTGGCCGAGCCTTCGGCTTTGGATGCCACGACAAATGATTTAATTCCTCTCGAGGCCACTCAAATCATTTATCTTGACTTCCTGCAGGATATTTGGACGGTCACGTTACAAGGCACAACTCTAAACTACTATTTTTGTCCACAGCCTTGTTATGATAGTTTATCTCAGGTAAGTTGTCCCTCCCCGTGCAACCCTAACGGAGGAAATGCAGTCTCCGACTTTGATGAGGAACTTTATATTTATGGGCTTAATTCTGCCGATGGAGATCTTATCATAGTTCCCAATACTGCCCCTGTTCAGCAAACCATCAATCAGCGTGTCCGAGATTTGATTCATAAAAGAATTAAACAAAAATTAGGTCTTCTGTTCGGTATCTGGATGGATGATGATGGAAATGAGGTTTATCGAGATAATAATAGTGTTAATATTGATTTCCGCATTTTGGATGATTCCGGACAAAGAATTTCTCTTTTGCCATCCTATCCTCCTAGCCCCGATTTACCCCCTGTAATTGATGGAACAACTACCTGGCTTGATGCTCCGCCGCCATTTAACGATCCGGTGATGAATTTTACCCCAGTTTGCTTTGGAGGGAAACTGTGGGGACGAGATAAACTCGATGTTTTAGATACCGCCATCGATAGCGGAGCCAGCCAAAGCATGGTGGACAATCAAAATGACCATCAAAATACCTTCTGTGGTCTTATTCGCTGGACACCAGAGGATGGCTCAAGCCCTCCATCTAAAGCCGCATGCAAGGACCAAATGGGCATCAATCCAAACTTTCCAGCACCGGCTGTATTAGGCATTCATCAAGCTTATGGGTCTATTACCAGTTATCGGAGAACCGGTTCATCTCTCAACAGCAGTTATAGATTAGTATTTGACAAGATATCACCTTTAGCTGGGGATACATTACCTATCGGCAAAAAGAATTGTGATCCTATAGTCCTCGACCCTCTTTTTGATAGAACTAGAGCATCCGGAGCATGCGCATTGCGCTATGATGAAATTATGAAGGCCATTGAAGGTTTTTCGAATAATCTGGCCGTCGTTACCGCGCATGAGATGGGCCATTCGTTAGGATTGGCTAATATAGAAACTACCACCAATCCATGGCCACCAATGAGCAGTTTTGGAGGAAACGCGAAAATAGGGGCTACACCGTATTATATCTTCCCCAATATTCTGGCGATAGCTGATGATATTGGTGGAGGTCATATTTCAACTATTAATTTTGAGAAGTATGGATTTTTCCCTGGCTCCGGTACAAATATTATGGATTCTGCGAATGTTGGCGGCTTTGAAGCAGTCATGAGCCCCATAACAGGTCTCACCACCTATGATAAGGCCTATCTGCTCAATCGAACTATTTATCTCGTTGATAGTGAAAGCAGCTGGTTTAGTTATTATCAATATTGCGTGGATCAATTTTTCCCGTAATGGTGAAAGGAGAGAATGGTTCAAATGAAAACTAATATGTTGAAATTAATTTTATTTACAGGAATTATTGTATTTCTGATTCCCCAAACAACTCTGTCCCAAACAATTATAAAAATATCTGAAAATGGTCATCCGTATCTTTACAATTTACAAGCTCCCATTCCCAAAATCAGTGGAGATGGACTGAACTTAGTTTATTTTGATTACTTAAAAGGCGGTTATTCAATTCAATTTAATAATATTTCAATAAATAAACATGCATTACCTTATTGGCCTACTCTTTCTATTGAGATCACTAGTGCGGGGGACTTATCGCTCTTCAATGATTGTTGCGGACTTAGTTTATACAAGTTTTCAAATGATATTTGGAATGGATTTTCTATGATATCAGTTCCGTGCGATCAGAGTGCATGGCCTATAACTTGTAGTAATAGCTACAACATTGCAAAGCTTGATGATAATGGGAATATTTATTATTCAAAAGACGTTCTTCTTTGGTGTGATAATCCATCGGATAATCCTTTTTGCTGTGTTGATTGCGCAAGCGATCCATTTATGATGGGTTGCTGGGAATGCAGTTGGGAACTTCATGTATTTAAAAATAATGTAGATTTAGGCCCTGGTGGATTAGGAGGGGTTTCTAAGGATGGTAGCAAGATCGTCTATACCTATAATGGTCAGATATGGGTTCAAGATGACGACGGATCTAATAAACAGGCATTAGTACAAGGATCGTATCCAGTGATCAGTCCTGATGGAGGAAAAGTAATTTTTAAGTGTTTGGATGGCACTGTGTGTTTAATCAATACCGATGGGACTAATTTTAAAAAGATTGCTTCCCTACCGGGATACTTAACCTGCAACATGGATGCTACAAGAATAATCACTCATTATTATGATGGTCAAGATTATGAACTGGTGATGTATGAACAAGCTACAGATTCTTCAACTTTAATCACTGATAACAATTGGAACGATATGTATCCAGATCTTGATAATCATGGAAAAACAATGACTTTTATTTCAAATCAAGAGGGAGTATATCATACATATCTTTGGCTCGATACTGGAGATACTCCTCAAGGGAATAATCTAAAGGTGGATACTGGCTGGAGAGTGGTGATGATTTATCCCCACGTGTTTTTGGACGGCCGGACCCGGATGGAGGTGGACGACCAGGGCCCGGAATTGCCGCCTGGCTTCACTCCCGGCTCTCCTCAGACATACTACCACCTCTCCACCACGGCCGGCTACGAGGGCGAGATTTTGCTTTGCATCACCTACGATGAGAACGCCTATGGAGGAGAAGAGCGCGTTTTGCATCTGCTTCATTCGCACGGTCTGCCGGGCGATTGGGAGGATATCACGGTGATCCTGGACACGGAGCAGAATCAAATCTGCGGTCTCACCTCTGACCTCTCCGACTTCACCATCGCCAAGGGCCCCGAATGGCCGCCTTACGAACCTCCGCCCCCTTCCGGACCCTTCCTCTCCAGCACCGATGACGACGATTCCTCCTGCGGCTCTCTGCCCGGCTCCCTGGGAGGCGGGCTCGGCGCTGGGATTCTGCTCCTCACCTGCCTCATGGCTCTCCGGCGCTTGCGCAAAACTTGGAGCAAGAAATGAAGACCAGCCAAAGCAAGCTGAGCATTTTGGGCCTGGCGATGGCGTTCGCTCTTGCCTCCCGCCTGGTTCAGGCCCACGGGACAGAAACTCCTCGATCTTTTCGCCAGTTGGTGGAAGCGGCCAACGCAGTGGTGGTGGGGAGAGTGGAAGCGCCGGAATCGAGCTTGCTCATGGTTGCTGAGACCGGCGTGGAAGTGGAAGAAGTGATCAAGGGTGAGATTCATGTCTCGGAAATTTTTCTTGATGGTCCAGGTATCACGCTTCCTCCGGATACGCGTTTGCTCCTTTTCTTGCATTCGCCTCGGGTGCAGGCCACAGAGATAGTTTCAGGCTGGACTCAGAGCCGGACGATTTACAGCCTGATGGATACCGAAGCGGCCAACCTGGACGATCCGGCCAATGCTCCGCTCCTGGATGCCGCGCGCCGGTATGCAGACGTGGCAGAGATCACCGACCCTGAACAGAAAGCGCAGGCCCTCGCATCTCATTCCATCGTCAGCCTTGGCACCAATCATCCGGTCTTGGTTTTTGGCGCGGCTTTGGATTTGCAGACAATTCCCAATGTGTCCAATTACCTGAGCGACGGCGACCACGAGGCCATTGCCAACGCGGTGCTGAGGACTGATAACGGTAATTTTTATAAGCGGGACCTGCTGGATGCAGTAGGCGCGGCCCGATCCCTGGCCTCGGTTAACGCGGTAATTTTCTCCTTGACCCAAAAGAACTCCGCCAACATCCGGGAAAACGCGGGAAGAAACCTTGCCTATCTGAACGCACCTGGTAGCGAGGAATTGCTGATTCGGAATCTGACCGATCCTCGTAAACACGATGTCGAGACCCAGGCCAGCCTGGCCCATGCTCTAGGCGCGATGAAGAGCAAAACCGCAGTGCCTCTTTTGGTGATCCGAGCTACCAATGGAAATGGGAGAGATGCGCGGATGGAGGCGATCCTGGCTTTGGGGAAAATTCAGGATGAACGTGCCCTGATTGCCCTTCAACAAGCCCTTTCGGATCCTGATCCTGTCATCCAGAGAGCTACGCTTCAAGCTCTGGCTTGGTTAGACAAACCAGAAGCCTACGATCTTCTGAGAAGCTTTGAAGCCAGTAGCACCGATCCTCGCATGAAGCTCCTTGCCCAAATGCTCCTCAAAGTTCCCAAACGGACAATTCCTATTTACATGGATTAGCTTAGAGGGATATTGCTCGATCTAAAATATGCCTATACTTGCATATAGGCAAGCCGCTGACAAGTATGGCTTCATGAAAATATTGGGGAGGTTCGGTGGGATGGCGCGAGTATAGTCTTGGCGCTGCATCACAGCCCATTCCGAGAGAGGAATCATTTCTTCCACATCCCCTTGCCTTGAGATTGGGCTTGGCCTTCGAGTTCGGCGAAGAGCGACTCATAGGTCGTGTTCGGTCTTCGGCTGGACGCTCGGGCATAGCCTTCTTTTACCAGGTGGGCGTTGACGAAGAGGTCGCCGAGGAAGAGGTAGCCGAGGGTGCGGCCGTATTCGTCCTTGTGCTTTTGATCCAGGACCAGGAAGACCTCTTTGCCCTCGACCAATTGGCGGAGGTATTCAGCCGCCTCGGTGCCGAACGGCTCGACCGGCTTTTCCGGATGGTGGGTCTCGGGCGCGTCAATGCCGATCAGCCGGACCTTTTCACCGCTCAAGAGCACCACCGTGTCTCCGTCCGCCACCCATTTCACCCGGACGAGCTTGCCGTCGGGGGAGGAGGCGAGGATCCCGCCGGTATAGGCCAGGATCAGCAAGGTCAGGCCGATACCCGCCTGCAGACTTGATCCTTTGGCCGGTTTCTGGTATCCTGTATCCATCCAGGAGAGATACTAATACGAATTCGTATCCTTGTCAAGAAAAAAATGCGTGAGCGTATCAAAAAAATTCCAGGCACTTTGGGGGGCCGA
>Ga0315291_10003818_pt1 | contig 19346 bp, 17 predicted proteins | sample YL17G12_20_MG_FD_203070 | JGI IMG/M metagenome (GOLD analysis project Ga0315291, IMG submission 203070) | Sediment microbial communities from Yellowstone Lake, YNP, Wyoming, USA - YL17G12_20 | ecosystem: Environmental > Aquatic > Freshwater > Lake > Sediment | place: USA: Wyoming | collected...
TGAGGAGATCACGGAAAAGCACTGGAAGGCGTCGCAACATGTCAGAAACGCCCCGGCTGTGCAACACTTCGGATGGGCCGCACGGTTCTCTCTTGCCGGTCAACAAGACCAGGATCCCGCCTGCCAACCCGAAAAGAAGCCAATAGTCCGGGCACAAGCACATGGACAGCCCTGTGCCGGCCACGACGCATAGACAGAACCTGGCGCTGCCGCAATCCCACACGGTCCATCACCCGGGAACATTGCAGCGGGCAACGTTCGTGCCAGCAGGACGGTATCTCGTTAATCCCCGATGAGGCTGGGAGTGCTGACCCCGGGAGTGCTGACTCTGGGGACGCTAGCGCCGGGAGCAGCGAGGCTGGGAGCGATTGCCTGAGTTACCGGGAGTGCGGCGGAGAGAGGTGTGGATTTCGTCTACACAATTGGCCGTGCAGTTTGCAGTAAGCGGGGTACACGAACAAAGGGACGTGCTTGACAGGAAAGATTAAGTTGGCGGCAGGAGAGGCGTCCAACAGGAAGAGAGTGGTTCACTGGATTAAGCGTGGTTAGAAGGAGGAACCTGGTTGATGGGATAAGACGCAATCCAAGCGAAGACTCGCCGCCACACTCTATCTCTGCGAGAGGGTCCTCACTTCCGAGTAGTACTCTATCCCTTCAGAGGTCCTGGCACGTGCGAAGTACTTGAGCACACCTTCTCCGGACAGGATGCTCTCCGGTATTACGGCCGCATACACGCCGCGCGAGCCGGGCACCAGGACCATCGGCTGCCAGCGCACCTGCGTCCCGCCGGATTTTTCAAGGTACAGCGAAATGTCCGAGAGGATCGCTTCGCGCTTGTTCACGAGCGAGGCGTAGACCATGAGCTCGCCTCCAGGAGCTCGTGTTTCCGAACAGTCAATGACTATCGGCTCCCCTCCGCCAAACTCGGCCCGGATGAAGTGCTTGCCGCCTGGCCTGACGTCTATCACGAAAACGGACGCAGAATGGCCCTCCAGGCCGCCAACCTTGATGCTGTGCAGCCCCGGTTTGCTGTCTATCTTGGCAGGTGTGGTGCCGGCCCTCTTGCCGTCGACAAAAACAGGTGCACCCCCCGCGTCCTCAAAGCCTTCCTCAGTCATCACGCGCGAGGTCACCCGCACCTGGCCTGTTGCGGGGAGTTTACCCGGCTTCACCTCGACTTCCGAAATTCCACCGTAGCTGACCACGACTTCTTCCTGCCAAGGACTGAAGCCCTCTCCTTCGACCTTGACGACATGAAGTCCCGCAGGAATGCTCTCCAAAAGACACGGAGTGTAGCCCCTCAACTGACCGTCCAGGAATACAGAGAGGCCTTCCTTCGTTCCTGACCTCACGGAAATGCCGCCTATGAAGGCGATGTTGACACTGGCGGTGTCACCCGGCTGCAGCGAGACACTCCCCGCCCATTCTCCCAGTTCACCCAGTCGCAGCTTCACTTCGTGCGTTCCGGGGGAGACCGCCACGGTCTGGACCGGCGTGCGCGAAGCCATGAGTCTGTTGTCTATGATGACTTCTGCGCCTGACGGAATCGAGCCGAGGATCAGGGCGCCGCTGGCGCTCTTTTCATTGGAAGCAGCCGCTTTCTCGTCGCGAGCACCCGTCGAAGAGAACAAACGCAATACCCGGCCGTGGCCTGACCATAGAGCATACGCCGCGACAGAGACTGCGATGGCGGCAATCACGAAACCGAGAGCCCGCACAGGGACGGTGATAGTGCGCCTTCTCTCCTTGACCGGCATTGGCTCCATCAACGGAGCGCCCTCCAGGAACTGCGGGACTGCCGGAGGCTCCTCAGTTACGACGGGAGCAACTTCACTCCCCTCCTCAGGCGCTGCACCGAAAGCCGCTTTGCCGAACTCCTCAGGCGCGCCTTCCGGGACTTCTTCAGTCGTCGCGTGAACGTCGGCACCCGGGCCTTCTCCGGCTTCTTCCCGCACTCTTCCGGCAACCGCCTCCGGTTCGGGTTCCGCACCCGAAACACCGTCAGGCACTCTTGCCTGCCGCTCCTCGCGCCTGTCTTCCCTGAACAGGACGCTGGCGCCTTTCCTTATCTCTTCTCTGAGGGCCGTGTACCACGTAACGCCAGTCGCCTCTGCCCGTGTCTCGGCCGCGGCGAAGGCTTCCACCGCGGCCTCGCTCGCGACCATCGCAAAGCTCCCGCCACCTTCTCCGAACAGTACGGCCGAACACTCCAAGGTGTTCGCGGCGGCGGACCTGGCCGCACGGATCAACCTGCCTGTCCAATCTTCCCCGGATTCCACCCTGCTGCTCGTTAGGACGTACACCGCGTCTTCGGAGAAACTTCTCTTTACCATCTCCATGCTGACCTTGAGCGAAGTCCCCAGCCCTGACTGTTCGGCGCCATCTTCGTCTGTGGAAAACATTCGTCTGGCTTCGCCGGCGGTCACCCGATAGGCGGCGCACCGACCCGCTCCTGCGATTTCAATGATGTCGCCCATCACGCAGGCAGCCACAATAGAGACCTCTCCGATCTCCTGGGCAGCGCCCTGCTTCCCGCCGAAAAGGCCGGCATGAACGGACTGGAAGAAACGGACGAGGACACCTCTATCGTCCCCACCGCTCTCTTCATTACGCGCCGCGGAAAAGCAGTCCGTCAGGAATCTCCGCAGCCAGGCGATGTTTTCCTGGTTCAGCTCCCTGTGCGCAGAAGCTACAAAACCGCACGCGCCGCTCTCATCAGACAGAGCGAAATTCCCGGTGCCCTCCGAGAAATGCGAAATGACCCTGGTTTCCAAGAATCTCTCCCTCATCCTTTGATGGTCTTCTTTACGTCCTCGAGCTCACCGTCCTCCTGAGCTCTCTCCAGATACGCCTTCCAGGCCCACCGCGTCTTTTCCTTCTGACCCTTTGCCTGATAGGCAAGCCCGAGCTGGTAGTAGGCGGGTGCGTAGTTCGGATTGAGTGAAATGGCTTTGTCAAATGAGTCTATGGCCTTTTGGAGCGTCCCCTTCTCCCTGTAGATCATGCCCATGTTCACCAGAATGTCTGAAGAACAGAGCCCGCCCGCCACCACTTTGCGGTACTCTTCCAAAGCCGCATCGAACTCACCTCTCTTGAAAAGCGCAAAAGCCAGGCTGTTCCTGGCAAAGAGGTAACCCGGATTCGCCTTGAGGGCCGCGTGCAGCTCCTCTACTGCCTCGTCCTGTCGCCCCATCTCCAGATAGAGCAGACTCAGATTGTATCGTATGTCTGGGTACCGCGGCTTCAGCGCCCTGGCCGCCTCAAACTGCTCTACCGCCTCTGGCGCAAGCCCCCTGGCCGAATACTCGAACGCCAGCGAGACACGCGCCTTGACTGAATCAGGCTCTGAGTCAACCGCCTTCAAGAGATGCTGCAACGACTCCTGCTCCTTGTCCTGCGCGGATTCGATCAGGGCGAGATTCCCGTAGTAATTGGCCAGACTGGGCATCGTGCGCACGCTGAACCGGTACTCTCCCGCCGCCTCTGCAAAGAGCCCGTTAGCCGCGTAGGCGTGCCCCAGATGATCGTGGAGCTCGAAGAGAAATGGGTTGAGCTCGTGCTCTGATACGTATTCACGGAAGGCCTCCACAGAGGGTCTCCCTCCAACAACAAGCCGGGCCTCGGCGAATATCTCCCCATAGGGCGGGCACAGCTTCTCGGCCTCCCCGAGGTGCGCCAGCGCCTCCTCATATTTCCCCAGCAGGAAGCATACGATACCCAGATTGTGCGGATAGAGCGCACTCCTGGGATCGCAGGCTGCTGCTTCCTTGAACAGCGTCGCGGCCTCGTCCAGTTTCTTTTCCTTCATCCTGAGGCAGGCCATCCCGGCGAGGGCATGAGGCCTTGTTTCCTTTTCGAGCGCGTCAGCGAACATCGACTCGGCTTCGGCCGCCCTTCCCAGCTCCATCAGTGCGTACCCGAGATTGGCCTTCCCCGCGAAGTAGCCGCGGTTGATGGACACCGCCGCCTCAAAGGACGCCCTGGCCGCAGCGAACTTGCCCTGCTTGAACCGAATCAACCCCAGCCGGTTGTGCAGGTCAGGAAAACGAGGATGTATCTCGAGCTCTTCGGTGACCACGCGCTCGACCTCGTTCATGATGTCGAGCACTACGTGAAGCCCGCTCGTCATCACGCTAATGTCGTGCTCCTTTTTCTCCATTGGCCACCCCTCTTCTCAAAATTGCTCAATCTGAAAACGACGTCCTTGACACCTGGGATGAACCGGATGTCCTTTTCCACCCTGTGCACTATCGCCAGCAAGTCGTCCACTCCCTCCACTTCCTCGGCAGTCTTCCTTCGGTAGACCTGCCGAAACATGCCTTTGAGATATACAACTCCGTTGGACGTTCCGAAGTCTACCATGGAGGTGTCTATCCACCTTCTAACGAGTACACTCCTCACATAGGCGTTGATTCTGTAGTCCTCAACCGACACGTCTACCCTCTGAGACCTCCATCTGCACGCACACCATGCGACGGTAAACTGCAATCGTGCCGTGGAGGTCCTCCATACATATTTTCGGCCGCAACATACTACAGCATCAGTGCCTTGTCAACATCCTCCCCCTTTTGAGCGCCTCCCTCGCCCGGATCCCATGTCCCGACTCGCCGCCTTTGAGAGGCCTGCCGCCCCTGTCGTGGTGACGCCGCAACCGTAATGACAAGGCATTGATTCCCGTGCAACCCATTTCTCTCAGGCGGCCCGGCGAGAAATCCGATAACAGACTTAGAGGTTCTGCTCTGCGGCAAGCTGGCTCGCATGCGTGTGGAATGCAGCGGGTCTCAGCCGTCACCCCACCCATGCCGGGGGCCGGCTTCCATGGACCCTTGCCCACTGCCCGGTGTAATAAGGGTAACTGACGATGCTGCAATGAACTCGGCGGTCCCCGGGGTACCTTCTCGGCAATCTCCCAGGTGTCCCTCTGGCGGCCTGTCGCACCGCCTCTTGTAAGGCAAGAAAAACCTTGCGCCCCGATGGGGGCTCTAGTATCATGCCCTAGATTTGTCGGCTTGGACCCGGGAGGTCAGATCACCTTGAATTCATTCCGTTCGGGCATACTGCTGGCAGTACTCTTTGCGCTGGCGCTCTATCCACTATTTGTTGGGGTCGCTGTGGCCGGTCCCCAACAGATGGAGGACGTGCAGAAGAGCCGCGCCATCCAGAGGGCGAACACCCTTTATGACTCTGGTCTCCGCATGCTGGCGCAGGGTGACTATGAGAAGGCGTCTGACAGCTTCCACTCTGCCCTCCTCGAGGCCCAGGAGCTGCTGGCTCAGGGCAATCTGGAGGGAGACGAGGTGCAGGCTATGAGGACGCTCTCGAGCAAGGCCGAACACCTCTCCTCTCGTACCCTGCACCGGAAGCTCTTCCTGGATTACACCGGACCCTCTGGAGACCAGGTTGCCGGTGACGAGTCCTCCTATGCCGGCTACGATTCCCTGGCGGGTCCTCCTAAGCTCCCTTCAGTCCAGCCGGAGATGAACCACAAGGTCAAGAAGTGGATTGACTTTTATGGCCGGGACGGGAGCAAGATCTTCGTCAACTGGATAAAGAGATCGGCCCAGTACATGGGGCTTGTGAAGGGAATACTCCGGCAGGAGGGCGTTCCCGAGGAGCTTGCCTACCTCATCCTCGTAGAGAGCGGTTTCAATCTGCAGGCCAGGAGCTGGGCTCACGCCGTCGGTCCCTGGCAGTTCATCCTGGGTACTGCACGTCTTTTTGGCCTCAAAGTCGACCCCTGGATGGACGAACGATGCGACCCGGAGAAGTCTACTGTTGCGGCGGCGCGGTACCTGAAGCACCTCTACTCGCTGTTTGATTCGTGGCCCCTGGCAATCGCCGCCTACAACAGCGGCGAAGGCACGATAACCAGGGCGCTGGCACGACAAAACACCAGCAACTTCTGGTCCCTCAGGCTGCCCCGGCAGACAGAGGAATATGTGCCCCAGTTCATGGCCGCTCTCCACATAGCAAGGGATCCTGCGAAGTACGGATTCACGCAGGAGGCCCCGGCAGCTCTGGCCTACGATGACGTCACGGTCAATGGCCCCGTTGATTTGAAGACCATCGCAACGACATGTGACATTCCTTTGGATACGGTGAAGCTTCTCAATCCCTCGTTCAGGCGCACCAAGACCCCCGCCCGCAGCGGCGGCATCAGGGTGCGGGTCCCGCAAGAGAAAACCAGCGACTACATCGCCGCTCTTGCCCGGCAGGGCATAGAGGCAAAACCCAGGCCTTACACTCAGACCCCGGACCTGTCCCTTGCTTATCTGGACTCCCCTCGAGTCCCCGGCGGCTCCACCGAGGCAAAGCCAGGAAGAGCAGGCAGTGGGAAGGCGCCAAAGGCGGTTTCGCCTGCCGGAGCGGCCCCAAACGCCGAGGATGAGCTCTATTTGACCTACAAGGTCCGCAGGGGCGATTCACTATATAGAATAGCCAGGAACTTCGGCGTCACTGTGAACGAGATCCAGGAGTACAACGACATAAGTCGCGCCGCCGTCATAAAGCCTGGTCAGAGGCTCTTGATACCGAGAGACGCGGTGAAGCTGGCCGAGGCGCCTTCTCCAAGAGAGGTCAGCCGCTCCAACAGGCTGGAGCACGTCGTGCGCCGCGGCGACACCCTGCACTCTATCGCCCGGGCCTACGGTGTGAAAATTGATGAGATCGTGAAATGGAACGGCCTCAGGTCAGCACGTCTGATCCGTCCCGGTCAGAGGCTCGTTATCCTGCCGGACCAAGACCAAAGCCCGGTCCAGTCTTCCGGCTCATCCAGCGAGTAGCCGCGAACAACAAAGAGCGCTCCGATCAGCGAGGGCTCTCAGCGCCTAGAACCTGGCGCTGGCCGAGACCCTGTGGGAATTGTCAAGATCCTTGTGGCTGAGGAAGGCGTAATCGAATCCGAACCGGGAGAACCTGGCTCCCGCACCGGCCGTGAAGCGGCCTGCGTCCAGCCCCGTGCGCAAGGCCACTGTGCGCTTGACCCAGTACTCCACCCCGGCTTTCACGTCGGCGGTGAAGGGACCTGCCCAGAGCTGGCTCGCCAGACGCCTCTTCTCGAAGCCTATCTCGAAATCTACGCATCCGGTGGCCACACCGTCCAGCGGTCCAATCTCACGCGTGTACTGACCGCCCAGGCGAAGAGTCGGCGCCACGAATTCGTGGTGCCCGGTGTCCCACACGAGCTGGGTGGTCGTGGCGTCAGAAAGCACGGCTCCCAATGAGGCCGACTTGTTGATGGAATAGATGATACCCAGGTCAACCCCGGCCCCCAGACTGCTATTGTCCATCAGTTCCTGTCTCACCAGCTTGAAGGTTCCGCCGATGCGGACCTGTTCGTTCAGCTGAGTGGCGTAGGAAAGAAGGAGCGCCATGTCGGCGTTGTTCTTCCAGACTATCTTGCCCTCGTCGAGAAGTATCCTCTCGCCCGGATCCCACTCCCCGTTCCCTTCACCCACATCGGAGGTGCCGTCCACGCCGTCCAGTCCGAAATCCTCCCATTCCAGGTTCTTGGTGTACGGAATATCGTCCACGGCCAGCCTGATGACGGCCACGCCGATAGCGGATTTTCTCTCGTCCAGTGACGATGACGGGAAGCCGGCAGTGACGAAGTCGTAGTTGACGATGTCTCCAAACTGCTCCGCGTGCATGGCCTCCACTTCCGTGTCAACCAGAGAGACAAGTCCTGCCGGGTTCCAGTAGGTGGCGCTGGCGTCGTCTGCCAGCGCAACGAATGCGCCGCCCATGCCCAGGGCCCGTGCCCCCGCACCGACTTTCAGGAATTCGGCCGCGTACTTGTCCGCGCCTGCATACGGCGCCAGCCCGCAAAAAACAACCAGGGCGGCACAGACAGGAACGCCCCAGATGAAGAACATGCTCCTCACTTTGTCCTCCTGTTAGCGAGACTTGCGCCTTCCCGGCGCAGTCTACCCCTTACCACCCAACCTAACCAGAAGCCGCCATACGATGTACTCTCTGACGAGCTCTTTCTCGTTTTCGTCCATTCCGGTAAAGCAGCACGCTATGCGATACCTGGCGATTTTCCTGCCCTGTTTCTCGGGCAGTGTTCTGACGACCACTCCCTCCGCCGTGACCTCGCGGGGCTTGCTGTACCTCTCCCCGAAGGCAGGCAGGAGCAGGCGTATGCCCACCTTTGTGAGGGGGGCCAGGTACTTCTCAACATCACAATACACCCCACCTTCACTTAAGTTCGCGCTTTCGCCAGGTATGGTTTTCCCCCGGAGTTCCTCCTCGCGTTCCTCAAGTCTGACAGGCACCCTGACCTCGACTCGGTGGCTTTTTCTCCTCTCCACTAGGGGCTTAGTCATCTGTACCGCCTTTCAGTTCGAGGGGCAGTCAGCCAGCACGGCGTGACTATCTGACCAGGACCAGGTCCATTGTGCGCGCCAGGGGCTCCACTCTCGCTATCTGCACCCGCACGGCCTGTCCCAGCGCGAAGCGTCTGCCTCTTCTCCTTCCTACAAGAGAGAGGCCGTCTTCGTCAAGATGGTAGGAGTCGTCCCGCAGGGAATCCCTGGAGACCATGCCCTCCACCCAGTGCTCCGAAATCTCCACGAAGAGACCTGAATTTACCACACCAACTACTATTCCTTCAAACACTTCTCCGAGAAACGGTTCCATGTAGCGAAGGGCCTTCATTTTCAGGGCCTCCCGCTCCGCCTGGTCTGCCCTGATTTCCTTCTCTGTGCAGAGCTCTGCAGCCACCGGCAGTTTCGCCTCCAGCGCTGCCGGCAGTTTCTTGGCCCTCCTCACGAGACAGCGTTTCACGATCCTGTGGTTCACCAGGTCCGCGTACCTCCGGATTGGAGAAGTGAAGTGGCAGTAGCCCTCGATCGCGAGACCATAGTGTCCGGTGTCCGTGACGTCGTACCGGGCCTTTTCCATGGCACGTATGTAAAGGTAACTGAGCAGACGCTTCCTCGCCGGGCCGAGCGGGCCGTCCAGAGACGGTCTCAGTCTTCTGAAGTCGCCCTTGCCGTGCTTGAGGTCTCTGGCACCGATCGTCTTCGCCGCCTTCAGAAACTCCTCGATCTTCTCCTTCTTCGCCCTGGGGTGGACCCTGAAAATGAGCGGCACCCCCGCTTCAGCAACGTGACGGCCAATCTCTGCGTTGGCCAGGATCATGAGCTCCTCGATCAGGGAGTGCGACGCGAGCTTACGCTCGAGAAAAAGCCTGTCGGGCACGCCCATTTCTGTGAGCCGTACTTTCAGCTCGGGCAATTCCAAGTCAACGGCGTTGCGCATCATTCTCTGTTCGTTCAGCGCCAGCGCAAGGGAGTTCAGGGTCTTCAGGTCTCGTTCAACCGCTCCGTCCGCTTTAGTCTTTCCGGCCAGTATGTCCTGGACCTCCTCGTACGTGAATCGCCGGCAGCTCGTAATCCGGCTCTCGATAAACCTGGCGCGCAGTGGTCTTCCGTCAGCAGTGATTTCTATGAGCACGCTCACGCAGAGCCTGGGCACGCCTGGAACAAGGCTGCACAGGTCGCTCGAGAGTCTCTCGGGGAGCATCGGGAATACGGTATCCGGCAGGTAAACGCTGTTGCCCCGTTCCATCGCCTCGATGTCCAGAGCCCCTCCCTCCCTCAAGAAGGACGACACATCCGCAATATGCACGCCCACCTCGAGCGTATTGTGGGAAAGTTCTCGAACGGAAACTGCATCGTCGAAATCGTGCGCCTCGGCCGGATCAATGGTGAAGATCGTGTGGTCCCGAAGCTCCGGCCGCACGCCCTCTTCCTGCGAAACCTGCTCCGCCTCCCGGGACACCAGCTCGCCGAACTCCGTGGGGATTCCAAGCCCGCACGCCACGATCAGGCTGTCCAGCCTGGCGTCGTCCGCGTCCCCGAGCACTTCAATGACCTTGCACCTATTGAGATCCCCGGACTGCTTTGCCTCGAGAGCGACGAGCACCCTGTCTCCCTCGTCGAACGACCCGCCCTTTCCCCGTGAAATCACCATCACCCCGGGGAACTTGGGGTTGTCCGGGACGAGCGCATACCCCGTCTTTGTCCTCGCCACCCTCCCTGTTATCTGTCTGAACGGACGGTGTACGATGCGCTCTATCCTGCCCTCCAGAAGACCGGACCTGAGGCTGCGCCTCACCTCGACCTCAACCTCGTCTCCGTCCAGGGCGCCTCCCAAATGCCGCGCGGGTACGTACACGTCGTCCTGACCTCCTTCGGGGACAACAAACCCGAACCGTGCCTTGGCTCTCTGAAGCCGGCCTACGATCTTCCAGGTCGTGGTGCGCGTCTTGCTTCTTCTAGGCACTGCGGGGAGGCCTCACATTGGGACACCGTGTAAAGCACGAAGAGAGACGCCGGAGGTAGACCAAACAAAGGGCTCTACTCTCCGGCGCCTGTGTCAATGCAACCATAATCAACTGATTCTGACTCAAACCAGAACAACCACGGAGTTATCTGATCCTCTTCTTGTGGCGGTCCCTTCGAAGTCTCTTTTTCCTCTTGTGTGTCGCGATCTTCTTTCTCTTCCTCTTTCTGCCACAACCCATGAAAGTTACCTCCATCTCCGCGAAAAGAACTGCCTATTCCTCCGATACAATCGATTTCAGGGCAGACGCCGGCTTGAACACGGGCATCAGCCTTGCGGGCACGACAAGATCCGCCCCGGTCCTCGGGTTCTTGCCCATGGCGAGCGCCTTCTCAGCAACTGAGAAGGTCCCGAACCCTCGCAGCTTCACCTCCGTGCCTTCGCTCAACGCCCGGGAGATGGAGCCGAAGATCTCTTTAACCACCTCGGCTGTCTGGGCCCTGGGCCGCTTAGTCCTTCTGGACACGTCGGTTATTATCTCATGCTTGGTCATGGCAGTTCCTCCGGTCCGTCTCAACCGCTATTTACACGTGGAGCAACTCCGGCTGCCGCAGGTGCTGCAAGAAGCCTTCGAACTGGATGCAGCCGTCGCTCTTCCCGACGAACGTACGCCAAAAAGCGAAAAGAGCCGTTCGGACTTGCGACTTCCGCACTTGGGACACCGGATGCCCCGGTCCTTCCCGATCCCGCAGAGTTTCTCGAACTCTCCCCCGCATGCACCGCACTTGAACTCGTATATTGGCATCTGAAACACCCGCTGCAAAGTTAGCACAGCGGCCCGGTGGTGTCAAATCAGTTCGCGCCAAAGCGCTTCGCCGCCGCTGCCCGCACCAATGCATATTCGCATCAGGTGGAGCAGGCCGCAGCACAGCCCAATCACGCTTAACCGCTGTCCTCGGTAACGTCGTCGGGTATTCCCACGATCGTCGCATCACACGGATTGAAACTGTCCGGAAGAGCGCTCGCCGCTTCCCTGCCCTTTACAAAGAAGACGACCTGTCCGGGCGCCGCGCTCACCGTGTCCACCGCGACGAGCGGCGACCCGGTCACCTGCCCCTTCTCATCCAGCGGCTCCACCACCAGTAACCTGTGACCCCTGAGGGACGGTACCTTGGCAGTCGCGACCACGGTCCCTATGACTCTGCCCAGATGCAAGGCCTATCACTCCTGGCTAGAGGATCTTCTGAAACAGTGATTCGTCGGGCCGCGGGATCACGACGCTCCTCACCAGCAATCCCTTGCTGTTGGCATACGCGCGTCCGGCGTCCACGGACGCCTCGACCTCACTCACGGCTCCGGTCATCGTGACGAACGCCTTCCCACCCAGCCCCTTGGCGAGGCGTATCTCTATCAGTCTCACCTGCGCCGCCTTCCCGGCAAGGTCCGCGGAAACGACCGTCGAGGCGACGGAGAATGTCTCTATCACGCCCAGCGAGTCGATGTGCCCTACGTCGGACGTTCCCGTCAGGGCCGGGAATATCCCGGGATGCGGGTTCGGGAGGAAGAGTGTGTCCACGACGCTCTCGGCACCGATAGACTCGCCCCTAGCAACACTCGCATCGACGCTGGCAACGTCACCCTTGACTATCACGACATACTTGCCCGAACAGACCGGTGTGGCCTCCACCAGCTCCACTGGCGCCACCTTCAGCATCTCGTCCGCCACGAGAATCCCGATGGCGACACTGTTCAGCTCGACTAGCCCCAGGGCCGTCGCTTCAGAGACCTGATGCCCCAGCTCCGGTCCGCTTTCCGGTCCCACCTTGATGCGCCTGTTTCGCTCTGCGCTCATTTTCCCTCTCGCTGTTTTTCGTCCCTGCAATCTACACTTGCGCGTCCGCCTCTGTAATCTAGCAGTCCGTTTTCGCCCCGGCCATCCGGCCTCACGGCCGTTTCCCTTCCCAAGGACCGGGCACGCGGGTCACCTAGCCCGCGATATGAATGAAGTCCTCTGTAATCAGGGTCACAATTCCGTCAATGCTCGCGTGGGCCCTGGCGCCGGGCCCCGGACCGAGCGGCTCGGCCACCGCAGTCCCGCGCGCAACCCTTGCGCCTTTGGACACCGTGGGCCTCATCCTGCCCCATTTTTCTGACAGGGGAATTTTCACCTGTCCGATCTCGGCGAGTCTGCCCGCCACGGTGCCGCCGCCCTCGTATTTCGCCAGGCCGAACCGGGCCGTGAGACGCTCCACAGGTACGCGCCTGCCGCGGCGTTCGGCCAGCGGCCCGGTCGGTTCGCCCCGGACTCTGAGACTCGCCCCTCTCCTTGCCAGTTCCTGCTTGATTGCCTGGTATATCAGCACGGGCGAGAGCTCCATGGGACACACGAAGTGCCCGCACAGCCCGCACTCGGAGCAGAGCGCTGCACAGGCGAGCTCCTGTTCCGACGCCTCTATCCAGAAGGCCACAGAGCGCATGGTCCTGTGCGGAAAGAGCTGATGTCCCAGCAGATACCTGGGACAGAGAAGAGTGCAGTCCATGCACTGCATGCACGAGGCCATGGCGCGCCTGATGCTGAAAGAAAGTTTCACCCTTCGTCTTCTGAGCAAGGGGCTCTCTCTCGGCAGCACGATCACGGCAGTCGTCGTCTTTCTGACAGGCGCCTCCGTGTTCTCGGTTATCTCGCCCATCATGGGCCCGCCCATGATAACCACGAACGGCCGGACAAGCGCTCCGCCGCAGGCCTCTATCACCGCGTCCACACTGGTCCCGATCGGCACCAGCAGCGTGCCCGGCCTCCGCACCTCGCCTGCGACTGTCACATATCTCTCGGTGAAGGCCCGGCCCTCATTGGAGAGCGCCACGCGCCAGAGGGTAGTCACGTTGCTGACGACCACCGAAACCTGGGGCGGAATGCCTCCCTGGGGCACCACCCGACCCGTGACCTCCTCCACCAGGACGTGCTCGTCTCCGACCGGGTAAACGTCGTCCAGCAGGTGGAGCGTGAAGTCTCCCCTCTTCTTCGAGAGTTCTTGCAGGATTGTCACCTGTTCTTTTCTCTTCCGTTTCAGGGCCACAATCACCTTGGAGGCACCGGTGGCCTGCCGCATGAGCGACAGCCCCTCCAGCATCCTCTCGGGATCCGCGGAAATAACGGCGCTGTCCGACGACACCAGCGGTTCGCACTCGGCGTAATTCGCCACGACCGTGTCCACCTTTGCGTTCGCCTTCACGTGAGTAGGAAAACCGGCGCCGCCTGCGCCGACCACTCCTGCCTCTTCGATTTTACTTGCGATGTCGCCAGCCAAATCGCCCCCGCAACTTTCTATCGCGCGCGCCTGCACCGGCTTGATGCGAACGCCGTCCGGTCCAACCGGGAACGCCGGGCAGGTCACACAATCCTGAAATAGTCCACCAGCACGCACCGCCGCATTCTGGCGAAGTGCCTCGCCGAAGTGAGGCCCTCCCCGGTCGGGCTCGCTATGGTGAAGCTTGTGTATCCCTCGCCGCCAAGACCCAGCCCCGCGTAAGAAGGTCCGTTCTTCACGAAGATGGAGACGTCCATCTCTCTCGCCATCCGGCTCAAATGCTCGATGTTCTTCGAATGCATCACCGCGGTGTGCCCCAGACCCCGCTCGACCTTCCTGGCAAGAGTCATCCCCTCTCCCGCGTCCTTCACTCTGACGAGTGGGATGATGGGCATCAGCATCTCGGTCCAGACGAAAGGATGATCCCATCCCACTTCGATGAAGCCCAGCCGTGCGTCATCCCCCACCCTGATCCCGATCTCTCCCAGAATGGTCGAGAGGTTCTTTCCCACGAAGTCCCTGTTCACCACGGAAGGCCGTGCCGTTCCGCGGTTCTCCGCAATCACCAGGCCGGCGAGCTTTGACGCCAGACCGCTTTCCAGCTCCACACCTCCCGCTTTCACCAGCGCCTGCTTCAGCGCAGCGGCGATCGAATCCACGGCGATGATCTCTTTTTCCGAGATGCACACGATGTTGTTGTCAAGGGAAGCGCCGGCCAGGATGTCCCTGCCTGCTTTCTCTATGTCCGCGGTGTCGTCCACCACCGCAGGCGGATTCCCTGGGCCGCCAGCGATCACCTTCTTCCCGCAGTTCATCGCGGCCTTCACCACGGCGGCCCCTCCGGTCACGACCAGAAGGTCCACTCCCCTGTGTTTCATGAGTTCCTGCGACAGCTCTATGGAGGGCTCCTCAAACGTGACGAGGAGATTCCTTATGCCCGATATCGAGGCTATGGCATCGTTCAGAAGCTCTATCGTAGCGAGAGTGGTCCGCCTGGCGGACGGATGAGGGCAGAACACGACTGAGTTTCCTGCGGCCACCATGCCGATTGCATTGTTTATCACGGTCTCGGACGGGTTAGTGGAAGGAGTTATGGAAGCGATGACACCGTAGGGCGCCCACTCAGTCAGCGTGAGCCCCCTGTCGCCGGACCAGGACACCGGTACCAGGTCCTCGACCCCCGGTGTCTTCTCCGCCACAAGCAGGTTCTTCTTGACCTTGTCGTCAACTCGTCCGAGCCCGGTTTCTGTCACGGCCATCCGGGAAAGCAAGGGAGCGTTTCTCGCGGAGACTTCCCGCATGGCGGCGATCATCTTTTTCCTGGTTTCGAGGAGCGTGCCCGACAGGGACTCCTGGGCTCTCCCGGCAGCCTGTGCGGCAGAGTCGGCGTCCCGAAAAACCGAACGGAAAGGAGAAACGTCGGAACCGGCAGCAGTGGATGCGGACCCCGCACTAGTGTCCGTCTTCAGTCTGCTCAGGACCGAATCGACCAGCGCTGAGATTCTTTCTTCGTCTGAGACCATGCCCATCATCTCATCCGTGACTCGGGCTCGCGCGGCCCGTCGCCTCAGAGTGGGTCACCGCAATGCGGCCCCCCTCCATGAGCGGTTACCAGGGCGCACGACGCGTGACACTGTTTGAGGGCGCTTTACAGGCTTAACTGCACCGGCCGAGTCAGACCGGCCCCACACAGCCCAAGACCTGCCCGGCGTGTGGCGCGGTCTTCAGGCCGGCCGCTCCTCGCGCGGACCCTACCAACACCCCCGCCAGCTCCGGTCAGCCCGCCTGCCTCCCCCTACCCGGACGCTCCCTTACGGTACGTCTCTTTCCCGCCGATTTCCAGCGTGTCGACAATGCCCATGATCACGGAGTCAACTGGCTTGTCGCGCGTCACGTCCGTGAGTCTTGCGGAGCTGCCCGACGCGTAGAGGACCACCTCCCCGACTCCGGCGCCCACCGCGTCCGCAGCCACGACGAATCCCGGCTTGGGATTGAGCTCGATGTCGAGCTCTCGCACAACCAGGAGCTTAATCCCGCTGAGAGTTTCTTCCTTTCGAGTGGAGACCACCGTCCCCACGACTCTTCCAAGGATCACTGCGCCTCCAGGTCATCTCTTCGATTCAGAAGCCCTGCCTATGGGCAGAGCGTCCTCTAGGCTCGCGTGCGGTCTAGGGATTATGTGCACCGTCACGACCTCGCCGATCCTGCTGGCGGCGCTGCCTCCGGCTTCTGTCGCCGCCTTTACCGCGGCAACGTCCCCCCGCACGATCACCGTCACGTAGCCGCCGCCCACCTTCTCGTATCCGATGAGCCTGACCCTGGCGGCCTTCACCATCGCGTCGGCGGCCTCGACCATAGCGACAAAACCTCGCGTCTCAATCAAACCAAGAGCTTCTTCCATCTCTCTCCCTCCGTTTGGGACCCGGCGAGGGCTATTTCAACAAAGGTTCTTCAAGCTGAGAGTGAGGGCTCGGTATCACGTGGGAAGAGACCAGCTCTCCCACTTTCTCGGCTGCAGCCACTCCGGCCTGCACCGCGGCTTTCACTGCGCCGACGTCTCCCCTCACGAGCGTGGTCACGAAACCGCCCCCTACCTTCTCGTACTTCACGAGCGTGACCTTGGCGGCCTTCACCATCGCGTCAGACGCCTCCACCATCCCCACAAATCCCCTGGTCTCGATCATCCCGAGAGCTTCTCCTTGCAAGGCAATCACCTCCTGCCGATACTGGTGTTACTCTTTTCCGAATTCCATCAGTCCACGCCCGCGTCAGAGTATTTCGACTAACATGTCGCAGTGTACGTCAGCCGCGTTGGCGTCGTCCGTGTCCAGGTGCATCTCCAGAACGTAACACGGACTCACCCGCAGAATCACGTTTTCGAAAACGACTCCCTTCTCACCGTGAACGCGCACGGACACGTTCTGCCCGTCCCTCAGACCCAGTGTCTCCGCGTCCGCGACGTTAGCATGCATGTGCCTCACTGCCCGTATACCGCCTTCCCTGAGACTCACCGCGCCCCTGGGCCCGACCAGGACAATCGGTGCGCTGCCCGCGAGCCTGCCGGACTCTCTGACCGGAAGTTCCAGCCCGAGCGCCACTCCGTCCGTTCTCGAAAGCTCCGCCTGGGTGTAGTCCCGAACAGGTCCCAGTACGCGCACTCCCTCGATGGAGTGCATTCTGGCCCCCAGGATGGTGAGCGTCTCGTTTGCGGAGAACTGGCCGGGCTGGCTCAGGTCCCGCAGTCTCGTGAGCTCGTATCCCGGGCCGTATGTGGCCTCGAGCACGTCCTTGGTCAGATGCACATGCCTTGCAGATACTGCCACGGGCACCAGTCGTGAGGCGACGCCTGTGAGGCGCCCTCTGACTCTCTCGAGCACGGCGGCAGTGATCTGACCGAGGTCTGCCCGCTCCAACCCCGGCAGTTCCCCGGGTGCCAGGCTGGTCCATCCGACGCCCGGGCAGTAGCCACATTCCTGACAAGTGGCACGCCTCCGTTCCACTCGGACCTCCACTGACTATCGACAGCTAGCGCATATGGTTAGGCGTGGGAAAATTAGCAGAGGGGCGCAATCACTGTCAACCCCTAAAGAGACCTGATTCTCTATACTTGGGGAGCCCCGGGCGTGAAGTCCGCCCGGGCCTGGAGCGGGCTATCTCCTACCCGTCGCGATGGAGAATGGGGCACGGTCGTCGGTCGCGGGGCCGCCATCTGACGTGAACCCAATAAGACTGGTCGGGAGCCGGCCAGCCGGAGCGCGCTGCCAGAACTGCCGCGGACGCTCCGTCGGACTGCCGAAAGAAAGAAGCGCGGGGAGCCTCCCGTGGACACGATCCCTTCCCTGCGACGACGGAGGAAATCGCAAGGCGAGTTTCTCGCTGAGGCAGAAGTCGGAAGGATTGTTGATGAGAAGAACGGAACCTTGTCACGTTAATCTCCCCGGCCTCTTAATGAGTTCTGTTGCTTCGCACATGGTGACTAATACAACTTTCGTGCCACGTTCCTTACCCGGAACCCCGACCGAGGTCCCTCTTGCCTTTCAATGAGTTCTGCGCTCTTCTGGGCGCCACTGCCCGGCCGCGCCTGAGTCAGACTGTGAACCCGATGCACACTCGCCTGCCGCTCCCCGGGCTTCCGGCAAGCGAATACACGACATGCCGCCGGGAACTTCGTTCACAGATTCGCAACTGTCATGCCCCTCACGGCCCCAAGCACCGGCGCCGGCTTCGATGCAGAAAGCCGGCTCACTGTTTGACCGTATTGGCCCGGGTGACGCCCACCCGGTCTCTAAGCCTGGCCAAGCAGAAAAGCCGACGGCTCCGTCCAACGACTTTCGGACTGTCACCGGAGTCAAGAGGTGACGATCTGTCGGACGGAGCCGTTTTCCCGACCCCAACTACCCCGACGTTTCGGGCTAGCGTAAACGTAATTCTTCGTCAAGCTTCTCGAGGCGTTCCTTGAGTCTCTCCAATTCTCTTGACATCGCTTCCAGGCGACGCTCCAGTTCTGCCTCCCGTTTCAGATTGTCCACCCTGGGCATGACGAACTGGTCTTTGAACTTGGTACCTTTATCGCCGATGCCTTCCATCCACGCCCAGAAGGGCCCCTCTTCGAGGGTCACCGCCAGCTTGAGCGGCTTTCCTTTCCTCAGGAGTGAGAGTTCGACCTTGTCGCCTTCCTCTCTCTTTCGCAGAATCCTCGTGAGCTCTTCCCTGCTGGCGACCGTCTTGCCGTCGACCGCGGTGATCACGTCGCCTGCCTTCATGCCTGCCTTTTCCCCGGCGCTTCCATCCAGCACCTCGGTCACCAGAACACCTTTTTCAGCGCCAAAGTATCCGCCCAGCTCGGCGTCCAGGTCCAGCACGTTGACTCCGAGAAAACCGCGCCCCATTTCCAGTTTCAGGTGCTGAAGAGGCGGCAGAATCTCCATCGGAAGAGACTTCGGCTCGGGAAGCTCTATTTCCACGTCCTTGGACTTCTTCGCCGGGGACTTGCCAAGCACGACACTGATCCTGTGCTTCTTGCCGTCCCTCACGAGCGCTACCAGGATTTCTCTTCCGGGCTTCTTGCTATGAATCAGTTCGACCAGGTCGTCCGGGGTCTCGACCTCTTCTCCACTCACCGAGACGATGAGGTCGCCCTGCCGTATGCCTGCCTTGTCGGCCGGACTTCCTTCTGTGACGCCGGCCACCAGCACACCCACCAGGTCGTCCTCGATGTCCAGCACGTCCCTCAGCTCCTCGTTCAGCTCCTGCACGGCCACGCCCAACCACGCTCCCCCGGTGCTTGCCGGCTTCTCTGCCGAAGTGCTCGCGCAGGGAATGACATCCGCACGCCAATCACCCTCGCTGCCGGATGCCGCGGGAGAAAGAACCAACAGAAAGAGGACCAGCCAAACTGGAAGACTCAGAAGATTTCTGTAACTGCGCATCATCTCTTGACCTCCTTGTGCCCGGAGTTTCCAACCATGGATCTTCGGACCTGCCTGCATCTGAGCCGCCCCGTGCCTGGCAACCACGCATTTGAACACCCGAGGCTCCGTCAAAGTTCCGCACACGTGGCTGCGGCACTCCGCCGCAGTGTCTGTGCAGGCTGGGACTTGTGATGAAATGTTAGGGCAGTCGCCCCCTCCGGCGAGCCCAGCTCGGGCAGGCGGGCAGCTAGCGGGACTTGGCGCACTTGCCGTGCGCGCCTATCACTCCGCACGAATCACTCAGGGCAGGAGAACCTTCCTTGAGAGTGAATTCTCC
>Ga0315291_10003820_pt1 | contig 19342 bp, 10 predicted proteins | sample YL17G12_20_MG_FD_203070 | JGI IMG/M metagenome (GOLD analysis project Ga0315291, IMG submission 203070) | Sediment microbial communities from Yellowstone Lake, YNP, Wyoming, USA - YL17G12_20 | ecosystem: Environmental > Aquatic > Freshwater > Lake > Sediment | place: USA: Wyoming | collected...
CGGTCGCGTGGTTCATCCTGAAGTGCACGCTCGAATACCCGCAGAAACTCGCCGGGAAGACATGGCCGTTGCCAGAGTTCATCCTTAAGAATGAGGCTTTCATGGAGGCCTTCTACAAAGCCCATCCGCATCTTATTGGGTGGACAAAGAAAACAACAAGGCAGAGGGAAAAGGAGCAATTCAAACCAGGTTTTTGGGACAAGCCTGATTCTGGAAGGACACCAAAGGCAGATCTCGCATGGCACGTGCGTGCCTGGGGCCAGTGGGTACTCGACCACGCCCGGCGGGAACTCGCCAGCTTCTATCCGACCTATGCCGATTTTGAACACCCGACATTGACAGCAGAAGCTCGGAAAGGCGGCATTACCCAAAAGCCGTTCGAGAAACGGCCCATACAGCTTGTGCCACTCAAGGAGGATGGCAAACCAAACATTGATATCCTTAACAAGGATTTCAGTGAAGAATACCTTGCCAGTAAGCGCAACCCGCGATGGGTGGCCAAGCCCACTGTGGCTTACTTATGGGCGCGGACGGTGAAGTGCAAGAACTGTCGCGCAACGATTCCGCTCCTCAAGACCCGCTGGCTCTGCAAGAAGGACCGGAAACGGGTGCTCCTCGCGATGGGGCCGAATGTAGAGAAGACCGGTGTCATCTTCGGCATCGGGGCGGACGTTCCGGTCAGGGGTGGTAACGCCGCTCAGCGCCGGGAACATGACAAGCAACTTGGCGCGGGAACGATGTCGCGATCAGGCGCCAAGTGCCCGTGCTGCGGGCTGATTGTGACAATGGAGGACATCCGTCTCGAAGGCCGGGCCGACCGACTGGGTGCAGTCATGACGGCCGTGGTGGTGGATGGTCAGAACGGCAAGGAGTATCGGTTGCCCGCAGAGCTCGAGATTCAGATGGCTGCGAAAGCGAACAAGTCGCTACCCGAGGTGTTCGCCCAGATTCCGTTCGGATTGCCGGATGAACCACTCCCCAACAAGGAGGCGCTGGGTTTTCGCGTCCCGCTCTACGGCTTCGACCAATGGAAGAAGCTCTTCACGCCGCGCCAGCTTCTGGCGCTGGGGACATTCGTGAAGTGGACGAGGGAGACAAAGGGGGAGTTGACGCGGCTTCGTTATGCCCCGGAGTGGGCTGAGGCAATCTTATCTTATCTGGCCATCCAGAACGACAAAGTCGCCGACTATAACTCACAGGTCTGCCATTGGCATGTATCTGGAGAGAAAATCGGAGACACTTTCAGCCGGTTCGCCTTGCCGATAGTTTGGGACTTTACCGAATTGGCCGTGACCAACGATGTGGGAGGCGCATATTCCGCCCAGCTTGACTGGCTGTCACGGTACATTGACCATGCTCTGGTTGTCGGAACTGGTGCCGAAAGCCCCAACTTGGAAAATCAGTCCGCTATCCAACTCAGTTCTAGCGAATACGATGCGGTACTGACCGACCCTCCATATTACGATGCGATTCCATATTCGGACTTAATGGATTTTTTCTACCTCTGGCTCAAACGCTCGCTGAACGGTCTTTCGCCGGAACTAGACGCGGCGTTCAAGGAAGCGCTCTCGCCCAAGTGGAATCACGAGAGGAACGACGGGGAGCTTATTGACGACGCTAGCCGCCACGAGGGTGACAAGGTCAAGTCGAAAGCCGTATATGAAGATGGCATGGCGCGAGTGTTTCAGGGATGCGGCAAAGCCCTCAAAGCTGACGGAAAGATGGTCGTCGTTTTTGCCAATAAACAGCCCGACGCGTGGGAGACGCTCGTTTCGGCGCTAATCCGTTCCGGTTTCGTGGTTGACGGCAGTTGGCCGATTCAAACAGAAATGAGCACGCGAATGCGAGCCAAGACTTCCGCCGCGCTCGCCTCCTCTGTCTGGCTCGTCTGCAAGAAGCGCCAGGCCACGGCGAAGCCCGGCTGGGATAATCATGTCCTGGAAGACATGCACCGGAACATCCGCGAGAAACTGCGCGAGTTCTGGGACGCCGGTATCCGGGGGCCGGACTTCGTCTGGGCGGCGACCGGACCGGCGCTCGAGGCCTACAGCAATCACCCCGTGGTCAAGAAGGCCAACGACCCCGGTCAGGTGATGACCGTCTCCGAGTTCCTCACTCACGTTCGCCGGATGGTCGTGGACTTCGTGGTCGGCCGGGTGCTTTCCGGGAACGGTTTCATCATCGGCGGCGAGGAAATGGATGCGGCGGGCCGTGACCGGCTGGACGAACCGACCGCCTACTACCTCCTCCATCGCCATGACTTTGGCATGGGCGAGGCCCCGGCTGGCGGGTGCATCCTTTATGCTATCTCCTGCGGTGTCTCGGACAAGGAACTCTCCGGCACGTGGAACCTCATCGGCTTCACCAAGGGCAAGGCGGCGGATGAAGGCGAAGTGGAGGAAGCGGACGCCGACGCAGAGGCCGACCCGGACACCGAGGAAGACTCCGGCAGCAAGGTGAAGCTCAAGACCTGGGCGCAGCGTAAGGGTTGTTCGCTGGGCTACGAGACCCCGGGCGGCAAGCCCATACCGCTTATCGATCGCATCCACTGCCTGATGCATCTCTGGAAGGCGGGCGAGCTGGCCAAAGTAGACGATTATCTTGACAACAACGGTCTAAGGCGGCAGGAACTTTTCAAACGACTCCTTCAGTCGCTCGTCGAGCTTTCGCCGCACGGGAGCGAAGAGCGATCGCTTCTTGAATCCCTGAGCAATCACGTTCAAGCCAGGGGCGCTGTGAAGGATAACCGACAGATAGAAGAAAAGGGACTGTTGACAACCAGGAGTGAGAATGACAAGACGGACTAGGGGTGAGGAGGACACGCGGATGGAGCAGGAGGGGAGGAAGAGAACTAGAGTTGCACGTGATTCTCGAGGAAAAGGGAAGATGAGAGGGGAGGGAAAAACCATGACAAAGAAACAAACCAAAGGGAAAACTGAAGCTTCGGTCCCCAGCGTGCTGGTTCCAGCTTCCGGCGCTCTGCCCGTGGAACAAACCGGCGACTATGGTCGACTAGTGTCGGACATCTCCGGCCTTTTGGAGCTGGCCCGGCGTACCGCCACTCGCTCAATCAACAGCATTCTCACGGCCACATACTGGAAGATCGGCAGGCGGATCGTGGAATTCGAGCAATACGGCAAGTCGCGAGCAGCGTATGGGGAAGAATTGCTGACGCGTCTATCAAAGGACTTGTCTGCCAAGTACGGACGCGGATTCTCGTGGCGCAATCTGTACCAAATGCGCTTATTCTACATGGGATGGGAGATTTTGCAGACACCGTCTGCAAAATTGGAGGTCAGGGTGAAATGCCAGACACCGTCTGGCAAATTGGAGGCGGGAACGACGTTCCGGAGCGTTTCGAAGGAAACTGGAGCGAAGCAATCGCAGACACCGTCTGCAGAATTCGGGCAGGCGCTCGCACCCGTTTCAGCGTCCATTCCGCAAGGACTCGTACACGCGTACACCTTCCCGCTCTCCTGGTCCCATTACGTGCGGCTAATGGCCGTGCATAATCCGCAAGCTCGCGGTTTCTACGAGTCCGAGGCGATTCGTGGCGGATGGTCCGTTCGGCAACTCGACCGTCAGGTCAGTACGCAATTCTACGAGCGTGCTATGAGGTCGAAGCGACCCGCAGCTCTCTTGGCCCGTGGGCAACAGCCCCAGCCCGAAGACGCGCTCTCTGTGGAAGAAGAGATTCGGGATCCCTATCTTCTTGAATTCCTAGATCTCAAGGATGAATACAGTGAGAACGATCTGGAGGAGGCACTCATTCGCCACCTCGAGTGGTTTCTTCTGGAGATGGGAGCGGGATTCACGTTTGTCGCCAGACAGAAGCGCATGCGTATCGGCGATTCGTGGTATCGGATTGACTTATTGCTTTATCATCGCGGGTTGCGGTGTCTCGTTGTCATTGAACTCAAGACGGCCGCTTTTACACACGCAGACGCGGGCCAGATGAATCTCTATCTCAATTATGCCCGAGAACACCTGATGATGACTGGAGAAGTTGAGCCGGTCGGTATCATCTTATGTACTGACAAGGACGATGCCGTCGTGAAATACGCGACGGGCGGCATCCGTACGAAGGTCTTCGCATCGAAGTACCTCACCTACTTGCCCGATGTCGAGACCCTGAGACAAGAAATCCTAAGGACACAGCGCGCAATCCAGGCGCGACGCAAGGAGGAGAAGACCGATGCCTAAGCTCCCTTGGATGCCCTGGCACGAAGTGGTTAAGCTTCGCGACGACCTCCGTTCCGGAGAACTGCCGCTTCACATGTTTGCGGCGGATCTCTATGAGGTCATGATGCAGCGCGGCAAACGACCCGTTTATGAGAACCCAGAGCACTTCTTCGCTCTCACTTTCCCAACCTATAACCTGCGGCAATTGGTAAGGGATGTGGTCCTGCGCCTGGCTGGCAAGAACGACAAGGCCGTACGGCAACTCGAGCTCACTTATGGTGGCGGCAAGACTCACGCGCTGATTACGCTTCGGCACCTCGTCCACGACCCCGAGAAGCTCCCCAACGTGTCTGCCGTAGACGAGTTCGTTCAGCACATTGGCGAGAAGCTACCGAAGTGCCGCATCGCAGGGCTCTGCTTCGACAAACTTGATGTTGAGAAGGGAATGGAGGTTCGCTCACATGACGGAAAGACAAGGACGCTGAAGCACCCGTGGAGTGTTCTTGCTTACCAGATTGCCGCCGACGCAGGTCTCAAAGTGCTCCACGCGAGCGGCAAGGCCGAAGAACGCGATTCCGCGCCTGCAGAGAATCTGCTTACCGAGCTTCTCGAGCTACCGGGCAAGGACGGGCTCGGCACACTTATTCTGATTGATGAGGTCCTGACGTACGCTCGCGAAAAAGTGGCACAGGACAAAGAATGGCGAAGCAAGCTCGTCAATTTCTTTCAGTATCTCACTCAGGCCGTGGTGAAGGTAGATCGGTGCTGCCTCGTCGCGTCGCTTCTGGCCACCGACCCGCGCAAGACCGACACTCTAGGGAGGGAGATTCAGGCTGAACTATACGATATCTTTCAGCGCCAGCGCGAGGAAGCAGTCGAACCAGTGGTTAAAGAGGATGTGGCGGAGATTCTGCGCCGTCGCTTTTTCAAGCCCGAGTCGCTAAAGGACTCGGGAGTATTTCGGCAGCACGTTGTGGCCGCGCTCAAGGGCATTGCCGCCGTTGATGAGCAAACGGCCAAGCACGGAGCCGACGCGGAAGGGCGGTTCATAAAGAGCTACCCGTTCCACCCCGACCTAACGGAAGTGCTCTACTCGAAGTGGACGCAGCTTGCCAGATTTCAGCGGACGCGAGGCGTTTTGAGGACTTTCGCTCTGGCTCTGAGAGAAGCAGCGAAGTGGGACACAAGCCCGCTCATCGGCCCGGCAGTCTTCCTCAATAGCCCGGAGAAGAGCCAAGCAAATGATCGCGAGAGTGAACAAGAGAAGGGGCAGAAAGCAAAGGGTCTCTCAGAGGCGCTTCGTGAGATGGTCACAGTCGCTGACACCGAGGAGTGGGAAGGCACGAAGCAGGCTTGGACCGGCATCTTGGAAAATGAGTTCTTACAGGCCAGGTTGATACAGGATGAATCTGGAGGCTTGAAGTTCCGCGAAATCGAGCAGGCAGTGGTGTCGACCTTTCTCCATTCGCAGCCCATTGGCCAGACGGCAAAGACCAGAGACTTGCTTGCACTCCTGAGCCCAACCCGGCCGGACAAGATCGAGCTCGAAAAAGGTCTGTCACGCTGGGCACAGACAAGTTACTGGCTTGATGACCGTTACGCTGCGGTTGCGGAGGGACAGTTACCAAGCACATGGCGCTTGGGGAACCGACCGAATCTCACCCAAATGCATGCAGATGCTGCTAGAAACATTTCGGTTGACACAGTCTCTGCGAGACTCCTTGATGACATCACAAAGGTGAAGGCACTTACCGCAAATGCATCTGGTGCGGGAGTGCGTGTCCACACGATCCCGAACCGGCCAAGGGATGTCGAGGATGATGGTGCGTTTCATTATGCCGTGCTCGGACCCAATGCGGCTTCAGAGTCTGGCAAACCAAGCGCTGAAACCCGACGATTCCTTGATGAAACCACGGCACCGGACAGACCTCGTGTGTACCGAAACTCCGTGCTCTTGCTTGTGCCGTCCAAGGATGGCCTCGAGCTCTCAATGGCGCGCGTGCGAGATTGTCTCGCATGGGACATAGTCCGTGGGGAAATCACAACACAACAGAAGGGGGGCAACGTTGACCCGGCCAGGGCGCAGACACTGCAAATCAATATTTACAAATCCAGGGGGCGCATATCTGACGCTATCCGACAAGCCTACTGTATCGTGGTGACTGTATCAGAGAAGAACGATGTACATTCATTCAAAATCACCGTCACCGATGACCCGCATTTCAACATCATCAAGGCTGACAAGCGGTCCCGCATACAGGATACAGCCGTAACCGCCGAGGCTCTTTTGCCTGACGGGCCATATAACCTCTGGCGTCCGGGTGAGACGACCCGCCGAGTTAAGGATTTAGGAGGAGCGTTCGCCCAACTTCCGCACCTGCCAAAGATGCTCAAAGCCAGCGCCATCCTGGATACGCTTGCTGACGGGTGCGAGCGAGGAACATTTGTCCTTCGATTAACTCGACCCGATGGAACATTCCGGACGTGGTGGATGGATCGGCCTGACGAGAATGCGCTAAGCGATCCTGCTCTCGAACTCATTCTTCCAGAGGCGGCGGAACTGGGCGAGCTTCCCGCCGCACTCTTAGCGCCGGGGAAACTGCCGGGACTGTGGCCGACTGGAGAGGTCACGGCTAAGGCGGTCGCCGATTACTTTAGCCGTGCTACCACTGTCCAAGTCGTGCGTGAAGGTGGCTATCAAGAACCGATGCAGATTCCCAAGGCGGGGCGGGCTGTCGTGGATAGAGCCATCAGCGCTGCAGTTGAGAGTGGAACCTTGTGGCTCCTCTCGGGACCAGCCAGCATTCTCGGCGAGCCGATGCCATTGGGAGTTCTGAACGACAAGGCCATGCTGTGTGGGCCGCCCCCGACCATAGCACCTGCTCAGATTTTGCCCGAGAATCTCCCTGGCGCGTGGAAAGACCGTATGACCTCGGCGTTGTCAATTGCTACGGCGCTTTCTGTGAGCGTGGGCAAAACTCTTCCGTGGAAGACTGTTCGAGATGTGATCAGTGCGGCGCTCCAGGCTCGCTTCTTGGAAGTCGCGGAGGATTCGCAAGCTTGGCCCTGCGATTTTCCGTCCGCGCAATTCGTCAAGTTCAAGATGACTACAGGTGCGCGGGGGCAAGGGGGAGTCGGCAGGAAGACCGATCCGGGAGCGGTCAGAGTCCTCGTGGCGAGCGCCGAATTGGAACCGGCCCAGATTCAAGATCTCGCTGACGTCGTACCGAAGTTGCTCGACATCAAGGCAAAGGTCGGCATTCCCATCCGCTTCCAGGTACGTGTTGAGATGGGTGATGGCAAGGTTGTGCCCCCTGCCGAAGCTGCAAAAGAGGCGAACGCGCTGTTGAAAAACGTGAAGGAGGAACTGCAGCTGGGATAGTGTACTAATGGCCCAGCACATCAAGATGGTGAACGAACCGTTCTGCGCTCGTTGTTTTCGGGCTCTCGTTAGCGCGTAGTTGAGTCCGGTTGATTTGTGCGACGCGGGTTGGTTGCTTTCGGGTTCGCCTTAGCACGTAGCGTCTCTCGATCCGATAACTTATGAGAACATCACGATTCTCGCCGTGGGCACCTTGCCGGGTGAGCATCTCTGTCCTGCAAGTTCATTGCTATTCGAGGCAATCTTTCCATTTCTGACTCACAAGGAAAAACACCAGGTAGTCCGCCTCAAAAGTGTTACCGATCGCTTCACACAATAAGTCAGCCATCAACGGATGCATCGCCCGTCCAGAATCCTGTTGCGCCGCCCGCGTTCTTCCGGCACTCAGAATCATCTTGCGGCCGCCAGCGCTGTCGTGGTATCCTTTTTTGTTTTCCATAAACCTTCCCTTTCCACATAACGACTAGGAGTGACGATCATGGCGGATAAGAAAGCAGATCTTGCTGGCCCCGGCATCAGCACGTACGAAGAAGTGGAAAAAATTCTGCCGAGCGATTACAAGTCCATCCTCGACCCCAAGGAAACTCAGATAGCCGTCCACGCGCTCAAGCGGTACATCGAGGACAACATGAACAAGGAACTGAACCTGTTCCACGTCGAAGTGCCACTCATAGTCGATTTCGAGAGCGGGGTGAACGACTATCTCGACCGCGACGGTTCTCGAACTCCCGTGGAGTTTCCCTGCGGGCTGGGGCTTGACAAGCCGATCCGGGCCCAGGTGGTGCAGGCGGCGACCAAGTGGAAGAGGCTGGCCCTCAAGGAGTTCGGCTGCAAGGTGGGGGAGGGGATCAACACGGACATGCGTGCGGTGCGCAAGGACTACTTCCTCGACCACGACCACAGCTCCTACGTCGACCAGTGGGATTGGGAAAGGGTGATCACGCCGGAGCAACGCAACCTGAACTACCTCAAAGACACGGTCCGGAAGATTTGGAAGGTCCTGGTCGGGGCCGAGAAGATGGTCCAGGACATGTTCCCGAAGCTTAGGGACCCTCGCTTACCCAATCTGCCCGAGGAGCTCAAGTTCCTCCACGCCGAGGACATCCTCGCAATGTATCCCGACCTACCGCGCAAGCAGCGCGAGACCAAGCTCATCTCGGAGCACTATCCCGCGGTGTTCATCATCGGGATCGGCTGGGTTCTCCAGGATGGCTACCCGCACGAGATGCGGGCTGCGGACTACGACGATTGGGTCACTGAGACAGTCTCCGAAGACGGCAGGCCGATGCACGGGCTAAACGGAGACATTCTCGTGTGGAACAGCGTCACAAAACGACGCCACGAGCTGACGTCCATGGGGATCCGCGTGACGAAGGAAACCATGAGGAAGCAGCTCGAACTCAGCGGTCAGCTCGATTTCCTGAAGCTGCCATACCACCAGGCAATCCTGAACGACCAGATCCCTCTAAGCATTGGCGGCGGTATTGGCCAGTCGCGGACAACCATGCTCCTGCTCAGGAAGGCGCACCTGGGTGAGGTAAGTGTTACCGTCTGGCCTAAGGTGCTCAAGGGCATTTGCCGGAAGAAGAATATCTTTGTTTTGGAGTAAGGGTGTAGGACTTCGGTGGCAGTGCAAGCTAGTAGCATTATAGACCGTGGTGGGGGGATAGCGCGTTAACCGGAGCGCAGGCCAGCACTGCCATAGTCCGAGAGTTAGTCGCGGCCATGCTGCCGCTGCCCCGTTTCAGCCGTTCAGCGCTGGATTTAGGAATTGTACTTAATAGATTGAGTAGTGGACTGGATAGATAGGGCACCATGGAAAGCGTCGGCCCTCAAAGGTTGACGCTTTCTGTTATCTGTAACCTGACATATTTCTAAGACCGGGCATGCAGAACCAGGAGGTTCGTACGCGATCGGTATGAGTTCTGGTGGCCCAATCAAGCTCGCATAGGCTCAAACTGAGCCTAGCCCAGCTCAAACCAGGGCAAAACCAGGCTCAAGCTAAGCTCAAACCAAGCTCAAGCCATGTTTCAAACTCAGCCCAGTCTTTGTTGACAAGGTCGCCCGATCTAAAAACGAACCTTATCCGATTTTATGCGTATATTACAAGGAAACCTGCAAGGGAGGCATCGCTCTGGCCGCAGACCATATTTAATGCTTGCTCGAGGAGGTAGAAGCATGCTTCGCAATCCGCTTTTTGTTGGAATCCTGTTGATCATCGCCGCTTTGTTTACCGTAACCCCATCTATCGCTGTGGAACCACACGCAGGCATGTTGCGCTACCCGGACGTGAGTGCCACGCATATCGCCTTCTCATACGCGAATGACTTGTGGCTTGTGCCCAGAGAAGGCGGAGTGGCCACGCCGCTGGCCAGCCCGCCGGGGCAAGAGAGCTTCCCAAGATTTAGCCCCGACGGCAATACGATAGCCTTCGTTGCAAACTATGACGGGAACTCCGACATCTACACCGTGCCTGTTTCGGGGGGAATCCCATTCAGGGTCACACATCACCCTGCGCGCGAGATTCTCACAGACTGGGCGGTTGGGGACCGGCTCATCTTCTTTGCAGGCGCAATGAAAGACTACCCTCGCGAGTATGAGCTTTTCACTGTGGACGCAAAAGGTGGTCTTCCTGAAAAAATGGCGGTGCCTTATGGTGCCAATGGCAGGATAAGTCCCGACGGAAAATGGCTCGCTTACACGCCCCACACGGCCGACAGCCGAACATGGAAACGTTATCGTGGTGGCATGGCATCTGACATCTGGCTTTTCGACCTCACAAGCCACAAATCCAAGAAAATCACGGATTGGGAAGGCACCGACTCGCAGCCCATGTGGCATGGCGAGCGCATCTACTACATGTCTGATGAGGGAGCCAGCCATCGGCTTAACATATGGGTTTATGATACCAAGACTGACCAGCGACGCCAGGTCACGTTCTACAAGGACTACGATGTGAAATGGCCATCCATCGGACCCGGTTCCGAAGGCCAGGGAGAAATCGTTTTCCAGCTCGGTCCCGAACTCTATCTGCTCGACCTCGGTAACGAGAAGGCACGAAGCGTCAAGGTCACGATACCCGGAGACAGACCCAAGATTCGGCCGCAGTTGCTCGACGCGAAGGACTTGATTGCCGGGGGCGACATATCTTCCACAGGAAAGCGTGCTGTTCTTGAGGCCAGAGGCGACGTCTGGACGCTCCCGGCCAAGAATGGTTCGACGCTCAACATCACCCGGACGGGCGGCTCTGCCGAGCGAAACCCTGCGTGGAGTCCAGACGGACAATGGGTGGCGTACTTCTCTGATGCGTCCGGCGAGTACGAGCTTTACATCACTCAATCGGACGGCATGGGCAAACCCCGTCAGCTTACGAAGTTCGGCAAAGAGTTCTACTACGATCCAATTTGGTCTCCGGATTCAAAGTGGATCTCCTTCTGGGATCAGCTTGGCAACCTCTACATCCACAACATCGACACCGGAGAAACCAGGACAGTTGACCATTACCCGAGCATCGGTCAGTCGCATCCGCGCATTAGCTGGTCGAGCGACTCAAAGTGGATGGCCTATTCCCTCAGGAATTCCCTGGTAACGCCGGATCACATCTGTCTCTACGACGTTGCAAAGAAAGAAACGCACCAGGTCACTGCAGGCAAGTTCGATGACGGATGGCCTAGCTTCGACCGCGAGGGCAAGTATCTTTTCTTCGCAAGCAGGCGCGATTTCTCATCGCCTACCTACGAGGATTACGGCACAACCTGGGTCTATGCCGAGACCGGTCAGCTCTATGCAGTTCCGTTGAGCGCCGTCACCGCTTCACCGTTCGCGCCAAAGAGCGATGACGAAAAGTGGGGCGAGGACAAGGACAAGAAGGACAAGGAAGAAGCAAAGGGTGAGGGGAAGGGGGAGGGGAAATCTGAAAAGAAATCGGAGGGCAAAGGAGAGAAAAAAACCTCGCCCGAGAAGGACAGCAACAAGGCCAGTGACAAGACTGGTAGCAAGATAGCTGAGAAAAAAGGCAAGGGCACAACCGAGGAGAAGGGCAAGAGCGAAGACAAGGAAAAGGCTGAAGGCGCTTCGGACGAAAAGGCAAAAACACCAGAGCCTGTAAAAATCGACCTCGACGGCTTTGAACACAGAGCAATTGCCCTTCCTGTGGAGCGCGGCAACTTTTCAGATCTCTGCGTGAACAACGAAGGGAAGCTCATCTACGCTCGTAACAAGACTGTGCTTACATCGGAAGAAGAGGAGGAACCACCGCGAGTTTCTTCAATCCACATATTCGACCTGAATGAAGAAAAGGAAGAAGAAAAAGATAAGACGGTCATCAGCGATGTGTTGGGCTTTGCAATGTCCAGCGACGGGAAGAAACTCCTTGTTGCCAAGAAGGGCGACGTCATGGCCATTGTGGACGCAAAGCCAGACCAGAAGATGGAGCCCACTATTTCAACAGCAGGAATGTCTGTTGAGGTGGACCCTCGCGCCGAGTGGCGACAGATCTTCACGGACGCATGGCGCATACAGAGGGATTTCTTCTACGACCCGAATTTGCACGGCATCGATTGGGAAGCTGTGCGTGACCAATACGCAGCAATGTTGGAGGACTGCGCTTCGCGTGAAGATGTGGGCTACGTGATCGGCGAAATGATCGGTGAGTTAAACGTAGGGCATGCCTATTACTTTGGCAGAAGCACAGACAAGGCACCCAGCGTGACCGTCGGTATGCTCGGCTGCGATTTCGAGCTTTATGACGGCGCTTACCGGATCTCAAGAATACTCGAGGGTGCTCCCTGGGACGCCGACGCGAAAGGACCACTGAGCCAGCCCGGTGTTGGCGTGAAGGTGGAGGACTACCTGCTGGCCGTCAATGGCATTCCGATTGACACTGCGAAGGACCCCTGGGCTGCTTTTCAGGGTCTGGCCGGACGGACCGTGCGTATCACAGTAAGCGAGGAACCGAAAATCACCGAGAAGGCGCGACAGATCCTCGTGGAGCTAAAGGCTAACGAGGAAGATCTTCGATATCGTGCCTGGGTTGAGAAAAACCGAGTCTACGTCGAGAAGAAGACCGACGGAAAAGTTGGCTACATCTATGTCCCAGACACGGGCGTCCTTGGCCAGAATGAGCTGGTGAGGCAGTTCGTTGGTCAGACTGACAAACAGGCGCTCATCATTGACGAGCGCTGGAACGGCGGTGGCCAGATTCCCACGCGCTTTGTCGAGCTTCTGAACAGACCAATTGAAAGCTACTGGGCCTCACGAAACAAAGGCGAAAACCTTCCTTGGCCGCCGGATGCTCATCACGGACCTAAGTGCATGCTTATCAACGGCGAAGCAGGTTCTGGCGGCGATTACTTCCCGTACTTGTTCCGCAAAGCGGGAGTGGGTAAGCTAATAGGAACGAGGACGTGGGGAGGGCTTATAGGAATCAGTGGGAATCCGAATCTCATCGACGGTCAGGTCGTGACTGTTCCAAGGTTCGCCTTTTACGAGACCGACGGAACCTGGGGGGTGGAAGGGCACGGCGTTGACCCGGACATTGAGGTCATTGATGACCCGGCTCTCATGGTGGGCGGGAAAGACCCACAGTTAGATGCTGCGGTTGACTTGATGCTTAAGGAGATCGAGCGGAATCCTTATCGACCTGTTCCGAGACCTGCGTATACAAACCGCTCCGGCATGGGCGTTCCCGACAAGGACAGGTAACCAGGCTTGGCGCCTGAACGGGCTTTTGGCAACGAACTTGGCAGAGGCGTTTGACAACGCACTTCGGAGATGGGCTGGGCCTGCTTGGTAATCCAGGCAGGCCCGAACCTTATGCGTAAGTCAAACCAATGGCGTGAGGCGCGACTGCGGTCTGGTCACGGGTCGAGCCGTGTGCACAGGGTCTAGCGAGAAGTTCAGCCGTCCCCATATGGTCTAGCGCGAAACGAGTCTGATCAGTGCCTGAGGTGAGAAAGGCAGTGTTCCCTCTGCCGCTCTAGGATTTGACCATCGTCAAGATCATCTTGAACCTCTCTATCGCCTTGAGCGCATGCGGCTCATTGGCCGGCATTATGGTTATCTCTCCTTCTTTCAAGCGCAGGGGTTTGCCAGATATCACAATTTCTGCCTCGCCGTCGATGATCTGAACCAGGGCATCGAATGGTGCGGTGTGTTCACTAAGCCCCTGTTCTTTGTCGAAGGCGAATAGAGTCACCGTCCCCGTCTTCCTGTTGATTATCGTCCTGCTGACAACTGCTCCTTTCTGATAGTCTACTAGGTTGACTGAGATTGCGGTCCGCGCCATGAGCTCTTTGACGCTCTGATCTTTTGCCCCATGTTCCATGTATGCACCTCCGTATCGGTCAGAAGGGTATGTACTCTCCTTGCATCGTTTGCGCCTCGTGCCACCCTGTGCCCCCAATCATGCGCGTTAAGTAAGGTTTTCAGTATACTAACCCTCCCATCAGCACCTAGCAACAAAGGAAAGTCCGCTATATAATCTGTTCTACCGCACTTCTTCGGCAAATCGCAAGGCAGAAGGGGGAGGGTATTTTGTGTTTACGTCGAATGTTGATGGACAATTTCGGAAAGCGGGGTATTATGAGAACAGTGTTTGCGAATGACACGTCTCCGTATCTCTTGACGCTGCGCACGGGATTGACAGCATTTGTGATTAGACCAAGAGTGGCTAAGTGTAACCTTCTTCTAGTTGCAGGCTTTGTGCTTATGATCCTATCCCACACCGCGATTGGCGGCCAAGTAACCTTCGCCAGCCTCGTTCTAGTCAACGGGAAGATTGTGACAGTCGACGGCAATCAACCCGAGGCCCAGGCAGTGGCCATTCGAGGCGATACCATTGTGGCAGTAGGAAGCAACTATCAAATCAGGGCATATTGCGGGCCAAGAACCAGGATGATTGATCTCCAGGGGAATCTGGCAATTCCTGGCTTCATAGAGGGACACGGACATTTTCTAGACCTTGGTTTTTCGAAGATGGAACTGGACCTATCGAAGGCAAGAACCTGGGACGGGATTGTAACCATGGTCCAAGAGGCCGCGCAAAAAGTAAGACCCGGGGAATGGATAATCGGAGATGGATGGCATCAGGAAAAATGGGATACGATTCCAAAGCCCAACATCGAAGGTTATCCGACCCATGAACTCCTGAGTGAGGCCTCTCCCCAAAATCCCGTCATGCTAAGGCACGCCAGCGGACACGCCATACTGGCTAATGCCATGGCCATGGAACAGGCTGGAATCACAAACCTCACCACAGACCCTGCTGGTGGAAGGATTCTTCGACTCGCGGATGGCGATCCCGCAGGCGTTTTCATAGATACGGCAGGGGACGCGATTGAGAAAGCTCTAGAGGAAGATAAGGGCAGCCGCACGCCGGGACAGATCGAGGAAGAAAAAAGAAGGGCAGTTGAACTGGCTGTTCACGACTGTCTCTCCAAGGGGGTCACGAGCTTTCAAGATGCCGGGGCCACGTTTGAAGACATCGAGTTTTTCAGGAAACTGACAGAAGAGGGAAAATTGGGCATCCGGCTGTGGGTGATGATAGGCGAAAACAATGAACGTCTTAAAGAGTGTCTTCTTGAGTACAAGATGATTGACGTTGGAAACAAAAGGCTCACGGTGCGTGCCATCAAGCGCCTCATGGATGGGGCTCTGGGTTCCCGCAGCGCCTGGCTTCTAGAGCCATATTCTGATCTTCCAAACAGTACCGGCTTGAACACAACGTCAATCGAATCTTTCAGAGAGACCGCTCGATTGGCAATCGAGAACGGGTTTCAACTTTGCACTCACGCAATCGGCGATCGCGCTAACAGAGAAGTCTTGAATGTCTATGAACAGGTAATGAAAGAACACCCGGAGAGTTTTGACCTGCGGTGGCGGATTGAACACGCGCAACATGTCGCTGCCTCGGATATTCCCCGCTTTGGCGAGCTGGGTGTCATTGCAGCCATGCAATCTGTTCACTGTACGTCTGATGGACCGTGGGTCATAGAGAGAATAGGTGAAAAAAGAGCTCAAGAAGGTGCCTACGTCTGGCAGAAGCTCGCGAAGTCAGGAGTCATAGTAGCCAACGGTACTGACGCGCCCGTTGAAGATGTGAATCCCATCGCGAATTTCTATGCCGCGATTACGCGTATGCTGCCGGACGGCACGCTGTTCTATCCTGAAGAGCGAATGGCTCGCGAGCAGGCGTTGACGTCTTACACAATGAACTGCGCCCACGCTGCTTTTGAAGAAAACATCAAGGGTTCAATAACTCCAGGGAAATTGGCCGACGTGGTCATTCTGTCCAAAGACATCATGACCGTTCCAGAGCAGGAAATTCTCGATACGAAGGTGGTGTACACGATACTTGGCGGGGAAGTTGTGTATCAGGGAGGACCCCTGTACGAACGGTAGGTTTCAGAGAGACCCTTTGTACCAGCGATAGGTTTTGAGGACAAGCCCTTTTTCGCACCTGATGTGGGCGTCGGAGTGGGCTGTGCGAGGATGCTCCTGGGGCGGGCCCTCCTCCGCATCTTACGTGGACCCTGGAGTACGTCGTGCGAGGAGGCTCCTGGGACGGGCCGGTCTCCATCTTTGACGCGGCATTCTCGGTTCAAAAGGAGTTTGTGACATGAAAGTCGCGCTTGAAAAGAAGAGAATCCTAGGGTCCGGTATTCCGCTCCGACGAGAAAGAGATTCTAGGGTAGAGCTCGTACTTCGAGGGGAAAGGGATTTGTTGCTGACTCTGGCACTGCTGTTTATTGTCTTCCTTCTTCCGGTGAATTGCACTAATGCGGGTTCAAAGGAGGAAGTCAAACTGTGGCCGGAGATCGAGCCTTTCAAGACCGGTTACCTCAAAGTCTCGGACATTCATGAAATATACTATGAACTTTGCGGGAACCCCCAGGGTAAGCCCGTGTTTGTCCTTCACGGTGGGCCCGGGGCAAGCTGCTCGCCGTACTATCGTCGCTTTTTCAATCCCGATAGGTTTCTTATTGTACTTCACGACCAGCGCGGTGCCGGGAGATCCAAGCCATTTGCTGAGCTTCGCGAAAACACCACGCAGAACCTTGTAGAAGATATCGAGAAGCTCAGAAAGCACCTCAATCTTGGCAAGATAATCCTTTTTGGTGGTTCGTGGGGAACGACCCTGGCTCTTGTGTATGCCGAGACTTATCCCGAGAATGTTGCTGGTATCGTGATGCGGGGCGTCTTTACGTGCACTCAAGGAGAGCTCGACCACTACTATCATGGTGGAGTGAGGGCATTTTTCCCGGATGCCTACGATAGCCTTTTGGCCGCGTTGCCAGACCCGAATAGGCGGCCCTTGCCAGACTACCTGCTCGAGCTGATTCAAAATGGTGATGAACCCCAGAAGCAGAAACTCAGCAAAGCTTGGGCCAAGTATGAGGGCAAGATCGGCGAGCTAGAAGCCAACACCGACTGGGTGGACAACCCGACTGAGCCGGAGCGCCAAAAACATCTGATCACTACTCTCGCTCTATTCGAGAACTACTATATGGCCAACCACTGTTTCCTGAAAGAGGGTCAGCTTCTGAAAGATATGGATAGGATTCGCGACGTTCCAATCATCATGGTAAACGGGCGATACGACATGATATGCCCGCCCGTGACCGCGTATCGACTCCACCAAATGCTTCCAAAATCAAAGTTGGTTATCGCTGAGAGGGCAGGTCACTGGATGGGAGAGAAGACTATCGAAGAGGGATTACTGAAGGCGATGAGGGACTTTGAGTGACTCTCGCTCGGTTGGTCGTGGCTGAGTAGCGCTGCCTATGGCGATCACGAAGTTTGAATAGCACTACTTGGAGATTATCTGCGATCCGATTCGCACGCTGGGTGAATTGTGCGGCACATTGGAGGCACCGAAATGTATCGCGTTTTTGTGGTATCCGATGGTACCGGAGGGACCGCAGAACGGGCGCTAAATGCGGCCCTCACCCAGTTCCAGGGCGTGAAAACAGAAATTGAAGTGCGGCCGGCGGTGAGAACAGAGGGGCAGGTGCGAGAGGTGGTGGAGGAGGCCGCGCAAGTCGGAGGTTTCATCGTACACACGCTGGTATCGAATGAGCTTAGAAGGGTGATGCTGCGCTCGGGACGTTTACACAATGTGGAGACAATCGACTTGATGGGCCCCCTGTTGTCGCGACTCTCTCACCAACTGGCTATTTCGCCAGTGGAGAAACCCGGGCTGTTTCAACAGTTGAACGAGGATTACTTTCGTCGTATTGAAACGATGGAGTTTGCGTTTCGGCATGACGATGGGCAGCACATCGAGGACGTTCTGCATGCCGAGATAGTCCTTGTAGGAGTATCTCGTACTTTTAAAACCCCCCTGAGCGTTTACCTGGCGTTCAAGCGGTGGCTCGTCGCCAATGTGCCGATTGTGCTCAATATAGAGCCACCGCCCGTTCTCTCTCAGCTGCCGCCCGGGCACGTATTCGGTCTCACATCAAACGTGGATTCGCTTGCGGTATTGCGCCGTGTCCGACTCAGGTATCTGGGCGGAGTCCCCATCGAGTATTCTGACCTCGAGTATGTGCGTCGCGAAGTCATATACGCATTGAGGGTTTTCGAAACGCACAAATGGCCGGTCATCGACGTGACAGGAAAACCCATCGAGGAGATCGCTTCCGAAATTGTGTCACTCGCGAGGCATGCGCACACGAGTGACTAGGCGGTGGTCATGGGGGTAGGTGACTCGTCAAGAGAGGAAGCAAACCGTCAAGCGGGTGGCCGGGAGTTCAGGCCATTAGACTGGGGACCCGAAGTTCAAATCCCTCAGGGCACGTTACCTGGCTCCACAAGTGGACACTCGTTCGCCCTCCAGATCATCCATCTGATATCTTCATAACGCCCAGCGGTAGCATTTGTTTGCCCCCTCGACGTTCCTTTGCGTACTAACCCAAGTTCGTCACGAAGTGGAGTAGAAGCGTGGTAAGTCATTATAAATCAATCAAGCGGTTTTCGAGTCTGCACTACATTCGCGATCGAAATCGAGACGATCCGGCAGGCAAACGCCGAGGCGATGCAGCAGGTGTTTTTGATCTTCGGTCGGCGTGGTCACCCTTCTCAATCGAATCTCACGTCCATCCGTGGTTGGCAGGACAATATCCGCACTCTGGACGGTCGATAGCAACGACAGCGCCTTGGACGGGGTGTACTCAAGTCCCTTCGCTTTCAACCAGTGCTTGAGCGTCACCCAGAGTGCGTAGCCAAGGAAAGCCACAAGAACATGCGCCTTCACTCTCCGCTTGCTCCTGTGGTGGATAGGACGAATCGAAAGTTCGCTCTTGAGCACTCGAAACGCCGCTTCCGCTTCGCTAAGCTGTATGTACTTCGTCCACAGTTGTTGCGGGTCTTCTGCCTCAAGATTGGTCCGCAGGAGATAGGCTCCTTCCCGCAGTTCCTGCCAGATCCTACCGTTCTGTAAAACCTGCCACTTTAGCTTTAGGCCCTCCGGGGTTTCCCGAACCTTGATTTGATACAGATCCCATACTTGCAGGTTGCGCGCTTGAATCCTTCCGATCTGTCGCTCGATCTTGTTGCGGTCTTTCACCTGCCCTATCGCAATCCGATTCTCCAACCTCGTGAGCGCCGAGTCCATTCTTCGGGAAAAACGGCTCCGAATGGCCTGCTCCTTTTCCTTGCGCGCGATCGTCCGACAAAGAACATACGTCTCCTCCCCGCTCGGTATCCGGACCAGCTTGACCTCCACTTCCGGACGAATCCGCTCCCAATTGCCCTCCAGTAGTTCTTTCTCAAACTCCT
>Ga0315291_10003821_pt1 | contig 19340 bp, 11 predicted proteins | sample YL17G12_20_MG_FD_203070 | JGI IMG/M metagenome (GOLD analysis project Ga0315291, IMG submission 203070) | Sediment microbial communities from Yellowstone Lake, YNP, Wyoming, USA - YL17G12_20 | ecosystem: Environmental > Aquatic > Freshwater > Lake > Sediment | place: USA: Wyoming | collected...
CCTTTCGCAGTTGGTGGCCCTGGGGCTGACTAACCTCTCTCGAGTCGAAGACCGGCTCCTATCAGGTCAAGCCCCGTGGGCCCAGCAAGCAGGCGACACATCACATTACAGGGCACTGGGCCAGGGGATACGTCGGGTCAGCCTGTCTTGCTGTGCCCAGGGTACCACCCTACAGAGAGGGGATAGTGCCACATGCCGGAGGCGGCGTGCCGTTCCGATATACTATCGGGACATGAGTGCTCAAGACCGACCAAACATCAGTGATGCTGGAGCCTACTGGGGATCGGAGCGGAATGCCCAAGGAACTGGCTAAACTTCATGTCGCGTTTGTTGACGGCCACGAGGGGCTGTTGATTGCCACGGTGATTCTTCGGGGTCACGATCTCTACACGACTCCTCACCTCTTTCCTCTCAAGGGCAAGCAGAGCTATCACGAAAGCGGAGTCTGGCACACCGACAACGACCTGATTAGTCGTCGTCTCCCTGGCGGGCGAGGAGTCAGCCTCAAGAACTTGACGGGTCATCTCTTGGTCGCCGGCTTCGGTGGTGGTGGACCACCGGAATTGGCCGACTATCAGCCGAAGCCGGACAAGCCCCGAACCAGGACGATTGCGCTGCCGCCCCCTGTAAACGTATGGGGATTGGACGTCTGGGCGGTCGAGGCACCTCGCTCCACCCTGGCGGACAAGATAATCGGAACCCGACCCTGGCCGAAGTCAGAGATCTTCGGCTCCTTTGTCGTAGATTGGACAGACCCCTTCATACTTGTGACGGTGTGGCAAGGTACTGGCGAGTCGCCGTACGAGGTGGTCAAGATTGATCCACGGATCCAAGGAGAAATCCCATATGTGCTCGTCCCGGAGAAGTGGGCCGGCACATGGCTCCGTCACACGAGTAAGACCTCACCAGCACGGCAATGGATGCAGCGCGAAGCAGAAGAGTTCATTCGACTCAAGAGAGGGCCCGTGTCGGACACCTAAAGCACTCACAAACCTGAGATGCATTGGACTCAGTCAGCCGAGTTGCACTGCTGCCATAGGGAACCCCTCCTCTTCGTCCAGATCTCCGTGAGGTGACCGGCTCCTGTCAGGTCAAGCCCCGTGGGCCCGGCAAGCAGGCGACAGATCACGTTACAGGGCACTAGCCCAGGGGATACGTCGGGTCAGCCTGTCTTGCCGTGCCCAGACTCTACCACCCTACAGAGAGGGGATGGTGCGCGCTGTCCCGCCGCGCACCTGGCCGCGACCACCAAGGGCCGATAACGAAGATTGCAGGACCTCGGTGGCGCGCCGGAAGACCTACATCTTTCGCTTCAGAGGGCGTTCACCTCGAGTTGCTGATCCATGAGCTCGCGAGCCAGAGAGACGTAGCGAGATGTAGTCTGAAGGGAGGAATGGCCCAGGGCCTCCTGGACCACGCGCAAGTTCGTCCCCTTCCGCACGGTGTGGGTGGCGAAGGTGTGCCGCAGGGTGTGGACGCTGGCTCCCGTGATGCTAGCAAACGTCATGAGCCTGTCGACGATGCGCTGCATGCCTCGCGGCGTGAGGCGAGAGCCTCTCCTCGACGCGAAAAGGGGCGCGCCTCTCTCGGCGTCAGCGCGCGTCCCCAGGTAAGCCGACAGCGCCTCACAGGCTCGGGAGTTGAGGGTAACCGTGCGCTCCTTGCGGCCTTTGCCACGAACGTGAAGCGAACCGATCGCCGGCAGATCCTGAGACTCGGGCAACCCGACGTCGTTCCTGGTCAGGGTCGCGGCTTCGGACAGACGAATACCTGTTTGCAGGAAGAGCTCGACGATCGCCCGACCTCGAGGGTCGGCTGCCGCGGCTGCCCGGAGCCGGCCGTATTCGACCTCAGTCAGGACTCGGGGCTCGCTTGCTTCCTGCTTGGGTCTCGGAATGCCCCGGACCGGGCTGGCCGAGATGCGCCCGGTTTCTTCCAAGTAGCCGAAGAACGATCGGAGCGCCGCCAGCTTTCGCGCCCTCGTTGTACCTCGAAGACCGCTCCGTTCAGCCCGCGAAAAGTACTCGACAATGTGCGCCCGCTCGACCTCAGTCACGCGGGACACTCCGCGCGTCCCCTTGAGGTAACGAACGAAGAGCAGCTGGTCCGAGAGATAGCCGCGGCGGGTTGCTTCCGCGAAGTTGCGGAGACGGAAGTAGCTGCCTGCGTAGTCAAAGAGGCACTCGAGCAGATCGACGTTGAGCGGGTCCGCGTGCCCATGAAGCGCGCGAGATGTCATCTTCCCTTAGCATCGGCCGCCGGTCTGCGGATCTGTAAGGCGAGTTGTGCGACGTGTCCTACAATCCCAATTGGATGTCCTGGGCCGCGGGTATCAGGGTGGCCCCTAGCCTGTCGGCGTTGGATGGTCTGCAGCGGGAGCCGCGGGCCTATGGGTCCACTGGCGGCCTCCACGCCCACCAATGGTCCCGACGAGCTAGCGTCGCCTTCTGGCCATCCTACGCTATCCGACTGCACGGATTGGGGACCTAGCACAGATCTTGACAAACGTGTGGCATCGCATATGCTATGGCTTGACCTGCTACATGGAGGGAAAGCCTTGCATAGCCGACTATTCCTCGCCGTTCCGCGCCCCCTGTCTTTGCTCTTTTGTTTCTTGGCCGTCCTGCTGGTGACACTGGTTCTACTATTTGGGCGGTACGGCGGCTCCGTCCAGGGCCAGAGCTCGGTGCTCATGGCTATCGACGCCGACCCGCAGACCTCCGGCATCCAGACCTGCGTGGGCGATGTCTCTGTGGGCACCAGCGTCAGCGTCGACTTTGTGATCCAGAACGTCTCTGACATCGAGGGGTTTGGTCTCCGCCTTGTCTACGATAGCGCAGTCGTCTCAGTCACTGCCAAAGACAGGAGCGTCTCGATCCTGGGTTCCTCCGGCATCGATGTGGGTGAGGGCCTACCGGACACGGATGGTTCTTACCTCGACGGCTACGCCGGTACGACGGCCAGTGGCAGCGGCATCCTAACGCGTTACACCTTGCAGGCGAAGGCGGTCGGTATCACCTCCCTGCACCTATTGGTGGGCAACGTGGACACCAACTACGTCGACAGCAGTCTAGACATCCATTTGCCCGATCAAACGCAGGACGCCTCCGTGAGCGTGGGGGCGCCCTGCAGCCAGCCGATCTCGCCCACGCCTGCGGGTCCCAGCGCGACGCCGGGCGGGCCTAGCGCGACGCCGGGCGGGTCTAGCCCGACACCGGGCGGGTTGACGGTCACACCCACTCCCGCAGGCCCCACCCCCACGCCCACGCCCTTGCCGCCGGGCATGGAGGCCGTGGTACTAGCAGCTGGCTGCAACCCGGTGGCCAGCACTTACCCGAATGAGACCGCTATCACCGACATCGCTGGAGCGGTGACACCAGCCGCATCCCTAGTGTCTCTGTGGAAGTTCGAGGACGGCGCCTGGCTCGGCTACTCGCCCGACTTCCCTCAGGTCAGCGACCTGGCGAAAACGGACTTTTTGGATGTCGTCTTTGCCTGCGTCAGCGAAGGCGGCCTCTTCGTGCGACGGGTGGTCTAGTACCAGCGTGAGCGGGGCCTCTTCCGTCGATCGCGGGAACTGCTGCATCGGGGCGACCGAGCTCCCGGGATGCCACTCTCGCCGCGCGAAGCACAGCGGCAGCCCACGAGCAAGAGTTGTGGCCCCCTTCTGCATCACGGCTGCAATTGGAGCAGCCATCTTTTTCAGTCTCACTGGCCCGATCATCGGCGTCGGGCCTTTCGTTGGCGACATCCGGGCTCAGGCGCAGCCGGTGGTCGGAGTTGACCTCGACCCTTCAGGGAACACCAGTACATCCCTGAGCGCCATGGATGCTTGTCGCCGCGTGGCTAGGGGCCAGCGGTTTGACATCGACGTCTTCGTGCGAGATGTTCCAGCCATAGATGGCCTTCAAGCCACACTCAGCTACGACCCCGCCGTTCTTCGGCCCGTGGAGCAAGATGTGAACCTGTTCCTCGCCTCAGCCAGTGGAAGCAACGTGGTCGACTTTTCCAAACCTGCTCCCGGTAGGGCCGGGGACTACATCGTTGCCGCCTTCGACTTCGGACAGAATGCGGCGGAAAGTGGCTTTGGTGCCATTATTCGAGTCAGTTTCGAGGCCCTAAGTCAGGGGCAAAGCTCCATAACGGTGGGGGATGTCAAGATGGTGCGAGCCGATGGCGAGCCCGTGCAACCAGCGGACAGCGCCGGGCGCTACTTGGGCCAGGTCGTTAGCGGTGTCGTCGCTGTCGATGTGCCCTGCCAGGTTCCCACCGAGGCTGCACCGACAGAAGGCCGCGGCACGCCGACAGTGGCATCAACATCCGAGCCAGAGGCCACTACCACTCTACTGGCGTCACCCCAGCCCACGGTCGAAGGCGTTCAAGCCGAATCGTCAAATGAAGGTGGTTTCCCGTGGCTCCCAGTTATCATCGGCCTGGCCGGCGCGGCGGCTGCGGGAAGCGTTGCCATTGTCTTGTGGCGGAGGATTGTTCGCAAGACGTAGGGATTCGCGACAGCGCTCCCTTAAGACATTCATCGGGGCGTCCCTGCGACACTCAAGCCGGCAGGGGCGAGATATGTGACGCCGGTTCACCTGGAGGTTAGCCCCTGGGTAGCTGTGAGGGGCGGTATTACGAGGTAGCCAAGAGCCGGAGATGTACTACACCGTTCGCTCTGCAAGAAGGTATACCCAGGCGGCTCCGGCGCGACTATGGACTCCGAGTTTCCTGAAGATCGTTCTTAGGTGATCGGCGACGGTTTGCTCGCTGATACCCAGGGAGTTGGCAATCTCCTTGTTGGTGAGGTCACGAGAAAGAAGACGCACTATTTCCAGTTGCCGCATCGTCAACTGCCTGAGGGCAGCGGAGCTATCGGCGTTGGCGCTGGAGCGGCCGAGTTTCCTCAGCGCCTCCAGGGCGACGGTCCCCGCTAGAGGCGGATCGCCGGCCAGCGCGGAGCGGATGGCGGCGATGACTTTGTGCGGCGGCATGTCCTTGGTGATGTAGCCCTCGGCGCCGGCGTCGACAGCCATAATAAGCTTGTCAGGGTCGGCCCAGGCCGTGAGCATGATGATTCGGGTTTCTGGCAGGAGCGCGCGGATGGCGCGGGCGGTCTCGAATCCGTCGCGAAGGGGCAGGGTGATGTCTAGCAGGACAATGTCGGGTCTTAGATGGATTGCCTTCCGCTCGGCCTCCAGCCCGTCCGCTGCCTCCCCCACTACCCTGATGTCCCTGACCTCATTGAGGCACGAACGAAGCCCTTCGCAAACAAACGGGTGGTCGTCGACTATCAGAACCCTCGCTGGCCTCATATCAGCGTTGCTTGGGGATGGCAAACTGAACAGTGGTCCCCTTGTGGGCCTGGGATGTGATGATAAGCGAGCCGCCGAGGCGATTTGCCCGGTCGGTCATAGTGGCACAGCCGCAATGGATGGAATCTGCGGGTTGTCCCGCTTCCTGTCCGGGAAGGGGAAGGCCGACCCCGTTGTCCGAGACCCGTAGCATCAGCCATCCCGGTTGTGCTTCCAGGATAACGGCGGCTTGCGAGGTCTCACTGTGTTTGCGCACGTTATGAAGGGCCTCGGCCAAGAGGAACAGCAGCTCTCGGTCTTTGGGTGGGAGCAAGACGCCCGGTTGCCCCACGCATTGAAAACCCACCTCCATGTCGTAACGGACAGAGAAGTCATGGCAGAATAGCGCCATCTTCGCTCCTAGGTCTTCCGCGGACGTGGAAGGCCGTAGGGCGGTTATGGCGCCCCGCAGGTTGTCCTGGGCGTCGCCAAGGATTTCCCTCCACCGGGCAAGTCGCCGCCCCAGCTCCGGTGCTAGCCCCTCGTGCACCGCTTGGGCCAGCGAGCCAATAACGTAAGAAAGGCCTTGGGCCACGCCGTCATGGATATCCCGTGCGATCCGGGCCCTTTCCTCCAGGATCATCAGCTGGCGCATGGAGCGCTGGTACCGCAGAAATTCGGCAACGAGGGCCATCATGAGTAAGCCGTAGAAGGCGGCTCGAAGGACATCGCCTGTCGTAATCATCGGCGAGTAGATGGACGGATAGACGGCATAGTGCAATTGGCTGAAGGCCGCGAAGATCAGAGACATGCCTACCCATCTGTGGAATCCGTCTTGAGAGCGGTCGCGCCCATGCCTCGCCACGACGAACAGACACGTCAGGGCAACAAGGAGCGTCAAGGCCGACTGCAGTGCGAGCTGCAGGCCCGTAACTTCAACAAAGGCGCCTCTGCTGCGTACTCCAGAGGCCAGCATCGCCCGGCCGGACGCTGTCAGTAGGTCCGGGATCTCGCGATGAAAGACGTAGAATGCGGCATAACTGGCTGCACAGACGAGTAGCACACACGAGCCACCTACTGCCAACCATTGCCATCGCTTGGCTGCCGGAATAGCTTGGCCTTGGGGGTAGGCCGCTGAGATAAGCAATACAATGAAGGCCACAAGCCTGGAAACGGACCAGACGTACATTCCGGCATCCTGCCAGTCGAACAAATTGGCCCCCGACGCCGGAAGCACAATGCCTTGGCCTATGTTGGGGAAGGCCAGGGCGAGGAAAGCGAGGGCGATGGCTCCATCGATGACGAACCCAGACTCCAGGAACCGGTTGAGAGAGAGAGAGATGACTCCGACGCCAATGAAGGCGATCGCCGTTTCCGTGATCAGTCGCGCCTCGGGTGCGCGATAAGAAAAGCTGATCCGGGGGTCCAGGAGAATCCATACCGTTAGCACGCCAAGGCCCAGGACTAGCCACGGCGTTCTAGTACGGAGCTGCTGCGAAGTGAGAAGCCCGCGCAAGCGTTCCCCCGGCTGGGTTTCTACTCGGCGGGGAATACGCGAACCAGGGAGACGGACCGCCACCAGTGTTTCATGGTTCTCCCCCCAGCATGCCCACGCGCGCTGGTCCGAATCAAATCCCTTGACCAGGTTCGGGCCGGTGCGCGCTGGCCAGCCGCTGCGGCCACCACCGCTGTGCCGCGCCAGCGTATTGAGCCCGTCGCTTTCATGCCAGTGCTCTTGAAACTGGCCCCCATCGTGCGAGGCAATCGTCGGCGCGGCGGCACCTGGCTGGTGGTCGAGGACGGCGCGCCGCGCCGACTCCTGACAGAACCCACTCGGCCTCCGGGACACGAGCCGCGCGGAAGTATAGCACGGCGGCGCAGGCGGGGCGTACGCCATCTTCGCCGACCAGCGTCTATCCTGGTCGCGCGAACCCTAGACCGACAACTAGGCTGGTCTCGCGACTCGTTGGCAGCCGTCTCAGCTTGCCCTACCTGGCGGGGCAGTCGCTCCGGCGGTCCAACTGGGCGGGAGGGGGACGCCGCACTATGTGGACTGCCACTGCAGGTTATCACACCTCGCGCGAGGAATGCATGCGTATTTGTACGTAGTTGAAGGCTCCATATGCTGTCGGATGTGAGTTCCTACCTGGTCTTGTCGCATGTTAAGCAGCCACCCATTGGTATCTGACACGGCCAGCACGCTAGGCCACGCCCCCTGGGTTCCTGGCTGATTGCCGAGCGGCTTCTCCCGCCGAACTTCGTGGTCTCCACTAGATGAAAGGCTCGACCTCTCGCTGCGTACAGATCCGTATCGACGGCGCGTGCCGCGGTGGATACGCTTCGGACGCGGGGAAGGGATACCTCGCACCTTGAGACCAGCCCGGGCCTGAGGAAAAAGGGCGGCCGGGGAAGGGATTCCTCGGCTTCCTCGAACCCGAGCTGGTCGGCTTTTGTGGATGAACAAGGGTGGCCCGGGCTCAGCCGGGTTGGGTTGCCATCGGCCTTACTGGGGTCAGGCGTCAGATGGCCGCGCTAACGGGAGCGGGGTTTGCTGGGTACCGAAGGGGAAGGCACGGCTTCAGTCCGCATCACCAACTAGGCCTTCTCGGAGAGCTCGCACGCTTGCCCCTGTGCGAGATGCAACGCCCATTCTCTGAAGGATATTCTCAACGTGCTTGCTGGCCGTGCGGGGGCTGATACCCAACTGGAAGGCAATCTCCTTGTCCGTCCTTCCGGCTGCCATGAGATAGAGGACGGTTAGCTCACGAAAGGTCAGGCCATAGGGATTGCCTCGGCGCATGGCGTGCTCTACTCTGCTCTCCAGTTCTTCCCTCGCCGCCTGCGCCGCCTCCTCCGCTCGCCTGCGCTCAGAGATGTCCCGCATGACACCTACCCTGACCTGGCGGCCCTCGTAGGAGACGGTTTTGCCGCAGACCTCCATCGGGAAGGTCGTTCCGTCCCTCCTGAGGCCCCGCACCTCGTAGGATTCCCCATATCCTGAGAGAACTTGCTGCCGCACCAGATCATGACAGTCGGGCGCAAGGAAGCGCCAGGCGTCCCTCCCAATAAGCTCAGAAAGCTCATATCCAACCATCGCCGCTGCCCGCGAGTTGGCGTCCAAGATTCGCTCGCCGTCGTGGATGACGATTCCGTCGAGGGTGGCTTCCGACAGTCTGCGGAAGCGCTCCTCGCTCTCCCGGAGCGCCTCCTCCGCCCGCTTCCGCTCGGTGATGTCGGTGCCGACGGCTATGCCACCGCAGACCCGCCCGTGCTGGTCGCGCAGAGGACCATAGTGAGCGTGAAAGGTCAACCCTGCCAGTTCCAGTGTGAACGTGAACGATTCACCTGCGAGGGCGCGCCGTGCGGCGTCGCTGACCTCGGGGACGTCCCGGTACACGTCGAAGACAGAGCGGCCCACGTTCTGGCCTGGCCTGAGCCCCAGCCCACTGAGGCCTCTGCCTTCCACACTGCCTTCCACAATCGTAAACACGCCCTCGCCGTCAATCGCAAACAGGACGACCGGTGCATTCGTGATGACGGTACGTAGGCGTTGCTCGCTCTCCCGAAGCGCCTCCTCCGTCCGCTTCCGCTCGGTGATGTCGCGTGCAATGGCCAGGACCTCATCGTTGCCACTGACCGCGATTCGAGCTTCATAGTCGCGCAGGTTTCCGTTCGGCAAAGGAACCGGAATCTGGTACTCAAAGACCTGCGTGTCTCCGGTTTGCAGTGCCCGCTGCACGTGGCCCACGGTTCGCCGAGCGAGATCTGCCGGCAGCACCTCGTGCACCGTCCTCCCCAGGAATTCAGCGACAGGCATTGCTGGCTCCTGGCCCTTTGCCGGAATGAAGTCAAGAAAGCGGCCTTCCTTGTTGAAACGGAAAATCATATCCGGTATCGCGTCTAGCAGGGCCCGATATTGCGCTTCGGTCCCTTGCGCGGCTTCTTCCGCTCGCGCATGCTGCGTCGGTCTCCTCGTGCGGCTACGATCCATCCCCATAGCCCCGTCTTCACTTCCCCGACGGTGCCCTGGGCTCACTGCGAGCAATGCTCAAGTCGGGCCGCGCCTTGATTCCCGATCTCAGCAGCCCGCGTGCTATGCCCAGAACCTCCGCAAAGACCCGATCATCGGTTGCAGGCGCCTCTTCCTAACCAGGATCACGGGCTCGACCGTGCTGGGCCACCCGGTCCGGCTACTCTTGTTCCGCAGTCTTGGCAGCTGCAACGAGGGCCAACGAAAATAAATCCACTTACGCTCTGCACGGCCCCATGTATATACGTCCCGAGCAGCCCTGTCAACGCGTCTGGCGTTCCGGGGAGTCTCAGACCCAACGGTGCTGAGACGGAGCTGGCGGCGCAGCCCCTCGAAGGCGACGACGTAGCTGGCCCTTGTGGCTACGGGCCAAGGTCTGCCAGGCTTGTGCATGGTCGGGCCTCCTATAGCACTGGGCTAGTGTTTTACTTACCTGCCTACCCTACAGCGGGCCCGGCCTTCGTTCACCCCCTCTGTCTCACATGTCCTGGAACACCACATTCCTTGACAAACTACGGGGCTTATGTTGTGATAATGCTCCGCACACACGCCTCCCTCGCCGTGTCCCGGGGCGGTCGGCGCCGTGAGCCCCAAGATTTCCCCCTATTTCCCCGCACTTTTTCACCTATGCAAGCGCTGTTCTAGGCACCACACTTAGCGCGCGTTAGCAGCATAGAGCCATGGCGGACACCGCGGCCTCGCCAGCGGTGTGCTATGTGTTTATGGCCCGCCGCAGGGAAGCTGGCGGGTCGAGAGCAGGGATTTTGTTAGGTTGCTGGACCGGTAAAGGAGGGATCTGAGGATGCAGCTTACAAGGCGATTCGTAGCGATTCTAGCGCTTGTGGGGGTGGTTGCCTTGCTTGTCGTGGCAGCCGGCCGCGATCTTGCGTCAGCCGGCGGGGCAGGCAAGTACAACTCCATGAACCAGATGAAGACCGTGCTGCCGTGCACGGCCCAGACGACGCTCGTGAAGGTGAGTGATAAACCTGGTCCGCCGGCCGTGGGGGCCGACCCGGGCGACACTATCACCTACACCGTCACCGAGACCAACAACGCCCAGGGGTCTTGCCTCCTGGACACCGATAGCAACGGTGTCATGGACACGCTGCGGGTCACCGGCACCTACGTCCTGGAGAACCGCGGCGGCTCCGGCTCCGGGCACATTAACAACCCGTGCGATCCCGGGGGGACCGGAGACCCGCGGGCGACCTGCGTCCTCGACGTCCTGGACTGGGTGGAGACGCACAATCCGGGCGAGGGCAACCTCTGGCACGCCTTGCATGTTAACGGTGGCGCGCCCAGTGACACGCATTCCGGCAACCAGTTGGACGGGCAGCGGAACGTGGATTACTACTGTCCTAGTGACTCCAGCGGCCCGATGCCGGACCTAGACGGCGATACGCTGCCGGGCGGCGGCAACACACTAGCCAACGACAAGTGCGCGCCCAGCGCGCAGCCCCTATACGGCACGCTGGTGACGGCCCTGACCCCGAACACGTCGCTGCCCTGCGGTCAGCCCGGCGGCTCATCCTGCTTCGGCGCACCGCAGGTCTACACGTACACCCTGACGGTGCCCCTTGGGGCGGGCCAGGCCGACATGCTGGCTAGCGCCGATGGCATCCGCAACGTCGCGCACTTCGACATGTTCAACGAGGAGCTGAGCAACAGCGGCCGCAACCACTTCACCCGCGCCAGCTTCACCAGCGCCTCGCTGGGCTCCAACGCCTACAACGTCACGGTCACCGACACCGCGCCCCAGGCGCCCGGTGACGGCGACTCCTGCACTGCTAACTGGCCGTTTACGAGCTGCGTCGCGACGGCTACGGGCTGGGTGGCCAATGGCGCTACCCTGCCGGGTGGCGCCTCGGGCACGGTTGCGGTCAAGTACAAGGTGCGGGACGACGAGTGCGAGAAGGTCATCACCAACGTCGCCAACGCCACCCACACCGACGTGACGGGCACGAAAGTGTCCGACGAGGGGCCGGCGTCGGCCCTCACCCGGATCCGCGACTGTCCGAGACTGACGGTGAACAAGGACCTGGTGCCCGGTCTTGACCCCGGCCAGTTCAACCTGCTGATCGATGACAGCACGGAGGCGGCGGATGTCGGCGCCGGTGGCACCACCGGGCCAAAGAAGATGACCATCGCCACTCACACCGCCAGTGAGACGGCGGGTACCGACACGGACCTGGCCGACTACGCCACCGCCATCGGCGGGGACTGCGACCCCACCGACGGCAGCATCGATCTGAAAGCGGGGGACGACAAGACCTGCACCGTCACCAACCTCCGCAAGCCGAAACTGACGGTATGTAAGGAGTTGGTACCCGGTACTGACCCGGGCAAGTTCAACCTGCTGATCGATGGCGTCGAAAAGGCGACCAACGTCGGCGACGGTGGCTGCACCGGGGCAGTGGTGGTTGACATCGGGACCCACACCGTGGGCGAAACGGCGGGGACCGACACCAACCTCGGAGACTACCTCACCCCATCCATCGGCGGTAGCTGCACAGACAACGGCAACGGCACGGGCAGCATCGACCTGAAAGCGGGGGACAACCTGACCTGCACCATCACCAACACCAAGGTGCCGACCCTGACCGTGACTAAGGTGCTGGAACCCAGTGGCGATGACGGCAGGTTCGACCTGAAGATCGATAACGTCGTCGTGAGGGCCAACGCTGGCGACGGTGACTCAGGGGCAGCGCCCGTAAGTATCGGCATTACCCACACCGTGAGTGAGACGGCGGTTTCCCCCACGAACCCGGCTAACTACACCACCGTCATCAACGGCGACTGCGCCGCCGACGGTACCGTCACTCTGGCTGCAGGCGACAACAAGACCTGCAACATCACGAACAGCCGCAAGCCGACCCTGGAGGTGAAGAAGATACTCAGCCCGAGCACCGACCCGGGCAAGTTCAACCTCTGGATCGGCAGCACCAAGTACGCCTCCGACGTCGGCGATGGCGGCACGACAGGGGCCCTGGTCTTCGCCCCCGGCACCTACACCGTGAGTGAGACGGCGGGCACCGGCACGAACCTGGCTGACTACGATACCGTCATCGGTAGCGAGTGCACCGCGGGCGGCAGCGTCACCCTGGTGCCGGGCGACGTCAAGGTGTGCACCATCACCAACACCCGCAAGGTGGCGGGGTGGACCGCGCACAGCCAGGGGTTCTGGCGCAACAGTGGCCCCGATGTCTACGACAAGAGCCCGGCGGATGGAAACCTTGACACGCCGGTCTCCATCGGCGGCGGCTTGCGCGGCAAAACGGTGACCACCAACGCTGACGCCAACACCATCCTGGACGGTGTGGGCAGCACGCCCGACCAGAAGGCGTCCTGCTTGCTGGTCGTAGGGAACGAGGACTGCACGACGCTCGATGCAAAGCCCAAGGATGTTGTCAGCCGCGCTGACCTGGCTAAGCTCATGGGCCACACTATGGCCCTGGAGTTCAACATCGTATACCTCAACGGAGGCGTTACGACGGCCAAGATCTCGGACATAACCGAGGCTGCGTGCACCACGCCGGCCATGATCACTAACCTGACCAAGCTGAGCCTGACCACGAGCAGCACCGTGGGGGCCGTCCGCATCCGGGCCAACGGCCTGATCAACGACAGCCCCTTCGGCGGCGTAGAGACGACCTCGACCGAGATGACCGCCATGATCGCTTTGCTGGGTAACTGCGTTAACGCCAACCACGCCGTGGTGCCCGGCGACAGAGACTGGGACGGCGTCCCCGAGGACGTGGACAATTGCCCCGGCATCTACAACCCCGACCAGTCCGACGTTGACGGTGACGGCATCGGCGACGACTGTGACGCGGACATGGACAATGACTCGAGGGGCGTCACGGTTGGTGGCGTGCCCGCCTTCACGGACGCGGCCGAAGGCTACATGGGCACCGACGAGCGGCGCGACTGCGGGCTTGACGCCTGGGGGCCGGACTTCAACGGTGACGGCAGCGTGGACATCTTCGATGTCGCGGACATCAAGGCCCACTTCAACACCGCCGCCGGTAACCCGGCCTACATGGCTCGCGACGACCTTAGCGCCGACGGCTACATCAACATCGTCGACCTGGCGGTCATGAAGCGGTTCTTCCTCGAGACCTGCGCCGGCGTGGACCCGATCCAGCCCGGTGCGCCATAAAGGAGGCTGACGAGAATCTGACAATACACGCTACCAGCCGGTAGTTCCTCCCACTGGGAGTAGCCAGAGCTTGGTCCAGGCCCCCGCCCATCCCGCCGAGCGGGGGCCTGGATTCAGCGTAGCCTAATCTGACGAGCGGGGGTGCGCAATGATGACACGTCGAGCAAATACCAATACCAAGCGTCCAAGAACCTCACGTCTGAGGTTTGTTTTGTTGGGAGTGGTCCTGGGAGCCTCCCTGCTCGTGCCAGGATTCATCCTCTCTTCTCACGGAGGCCACAGCGTCCGCGCCCAGGACGGCGTCATCATGGCCATTGACACCGACCCCACCGTGGAGGGTATCCAGAGCTGTGTGGGTGATGTGGACGTTGGCGCAGACGTTGAGGTCGATCTTGTGATCCAAGATGTACCTGACATCGAGGGTTTCGGCCTTGGGCTCCTGTACGACAACAATATCGCCTCCGTACAGGCCAGGGACCGCGGCGTCTCCATGCTGGGCTCTTCCGGCATCGATGTCGGCGATCCCTTGCCCGACAACAGCAACTTCTATCTGGACGGTTTCGTGGGCACGGCGACGAGCGGCAGTGGTATTCTGACCCGCTATACCATCCACGCCGAGGCGGCGGGGCTGACGCGGCTGCACCTGCCGGTCGGCGACCTGGACACTAACTACTCGGACAGCGATTTGCTCATCCATCTGCCCGATGAGACTCAGGACGCCTTCCTCAGTGTCGGTGCCCCCTGTCCCGATGACACTAGCGACAGCGACAGCGACAGCGTCCTCGACTTGGGTGCCGACGGCGTGGCCTTCACCGCCGACGATGACAACTGCCCCAGCGCCTCGAACGCAGGCCAAGAGGACAGAGACTCCGACACCCTGGGTGACGCCTGCGACCCTGTGGTGATGACCATTGATTCCGACACCTTTGCACGCAAGGCGCAAGTGTGTCGGGGCAACGTGACCTCGGGCAGCGCCATCGATCTGTTCCTCCGTAGTGCCAATGTCGAAGGGTTCCAACTGCGCCTGGCGTATGACAACAGCGTTGTGTCGTTCGCCAGCCGCAGCATCAGCGCCTCGGTGTTGGGCACATCGGGCCTGGAAGACGGGGGACCGCCGGATAGCAGCAGCCGCCTGTTCCATGCCTATACGGGAACGGCGGTCATCGTGCCTAATGATGGCGTCCTTATGCGTTACACCGTGAACGCCGTCGGCAGCGGCTTGACGCGGCTGCATCTCATAAACGGGCCCCTCGACTCGGCGTGGGTGGACAGTGGGCTCAACTTCTACGTAGCCGACCAGACGCCTGACGCGTTCCTAGAAGTGGGCGGTCCCTGCCCCTCCCCAACCAATGACCGGGACAGCGACGGGTTCACTGACTACGTCGACACATGCCCCAATATCTCCGACCCGGGACAGGCCGATCTCGACAGCGATGCCATCGGCGACGCATGCGACGCTGACGATGAGAACGACGCCGTCCTTGACGCCAGCGACAACTGTCCCAAGACAGTCAACACTGACCAGGCTGACAACGACAGCGACGGCCTCCCAGGCGTCCAGCCCGGGCCCAATGACACCTTCGGTGGTGACGCCTGTGACCCCGACGACGACAACGACGGCATCGACGACGGCATCGACGGACCAGGCCAGAGCTTCACCTTCAGCGACGACTTCAATGACGGCACCAGCTTTGGAACCGTCGCCAGCCGCGCTGGCCTTTCTGTCCGCGTACGCGACGAGACGGCTGCTGGTGTTCGCATCAAGTCCTCCGGGACGGGCGGTCCGGCGACCGTGAACGTTTGCGGCCTGGCGGACCTACTCCTCAATGCGGGCAACGAGACGGTCGTCACCTGTGGCAGCGCCACCGTCCAGACCGTGAGCGGTCCCGTGACGATGCAGATCGGCCCGTTCCTGCGCGGGACACTCCCCACCGGCACGACCGTTACAGTGCAGCAGGCCGGCAGCGCCATAGAGGTCTGCAACTCAGCAGCGAGCGGCAGCACATCTGTGACCTTCACCGGCATCTCTATCCCGCCCGGTAGCTGTCGGACAGACAATGACGCAGACGGGTTTTTCAACCCGACGGAGGCGTTTATTGGTACTGATCCGGACCTGGCCTGCGGGGTAGGGGCTTGGCCGCCGGACGTGAACGACAGTACGGATGTGGACATCTTCGATATTCCGCCGCTGAAGGCATCCTTCGGCAGCGAGCCTCCGAACGCGGCCTACAACGCCCGAGTCGACTTCAACGCCAGTAACAATGTGAACATCGCCGACGTTGGCATCTTTAAGCGGTTCTTCGGCCTCTCTTGCTCGTAGAAAGGACGAAAGGTCGAAAGGGATAACGAAGCTCACCATTCAGTAATGTCACGCCGCTGGCAAGCGCCGCTCCCAGGTCGCGGAAGAACGGGGGGAAGGATGCACCGTCAAGTAGTGACGGGTGGGCGTTCGCTTCTGCGATCTCTCTTCTGGTTCGCGGCCGTGGGGGCTTGGTGGCTTGTCCTTCAAACCGGATCACCACCGGGGGGTGCCCAGGCCAGCTACAGCAGCGTTGTGACGGTCGGCATCGACGCCGTCCCGGGGGCTACGCCAGCCAATACGGGCAACACCCTTGGTTCTATCGAGTCATGCCGGTCCGTCAATAACGGCGCTACGTTCACCGTTGACTTCTGGGTGAAAGACATCCCCTCGCCGGGCATAGAGGGGTTCCAGGGCGATCTCAACTATGACCCTGCGCGCCTCAACGTCACTTGGTACAACGTCACTGTGTACGCCGAGCCCCCGCCCCCGAGCCCGACGCCGACGCCTACCCCGACCGCGACGCCGACGCCGCCCCTGTACCTGCTCCTGGCGTACAATTATGAGCATTCGGTGCAGGACTTCACCAGAACGGCCGTCGGCCAGCCGGATCACATTCCCGATGCGGACGGCAAGTTCACACCGGCCGCCTACGACTGGGGGACGGCCCAAGGGCATAGCGAGACCGGATCGGGGGTTCTCGCCCGGATCACCTTCCACGCCATCGCCAACGGCACTTCCCAGCTCACCCTCACGAAGGTCAAGCTGAGTGACCCGGCAGGCAATGCTATTGGTGATACCAACGACGATTACATCTTTGACGGCCCTATCTCGAACGCAGAGATCCGAATAGGCGAACCATGCCCCACAGCCACTCCCACTCCCACACGCACTCCTACCCCCACGGCCACCCCTACCCGTACGCCCGGGACCGGGCCGCCTGTTGGCGGCATAGCAGAGCTTCCCGCCCTGGCAGAGACCTCGGCCGATGAGGTTGGTGTGCCGGCTAAGGGGTCCGGCTGGTCGGCCGGGGACTACGCCGCTCTCGGTGGTGGCGTGGCTGCGGCAGCGGCCGCTGGTTGCGTGTGGTATGCGAGGAGGCAACGGGCGAGGTAGTAGTCGAGGTGGTCGCGGCGGATGTGCAGGAGGGCGAACACCTGGTTGACGTAGGCAGCATACCCAAAAGGGACCGAGTGTATAGGATGTCTTATTCCCCGCGAAAAAAGGGGCTTGACAAATCCCATATAGCGGTGTAAATAGTCAAAGTGTCTGGTGGCAGTCTTTTCCCCGCCGTAAAGTTCTAGAGGATCACAACAGAATAACGCAGGCAGGGAGCGCCTTAAAGTAGCGGAGAGGAAACGCGTCCTCTCCTTGTCTGCGTTTTTGGCGAGACGGCCAGAGCCGGGGTAGCGCCCGAGTTTTCGTGCATCCAACTCGGGAGGAGGGTGTCTGCCATGGTAAGGATACGGATCTCGGCGCAGCGCTTGGGCCTGACCCTCGCCGTGCTGGCGCTGCTGGCTGTCGGCATTGTTGTGCTCTCCAGCCGCATGCTGCCGCGAGCGGCCCTGGCAGCGCCTACCGTCACCACCGACAAGTTGGACTACTTCGACAACGAGACGGTCACCATCAGCGGCAGCGGCTTCGCCGCCAGCACCAACTATGACGTGCCGGTCATCCGACCCGATGGCACCATCGTCAAGGGCGACGGCTCATTCGCCGCCGGCTGGGACACTGTCCTGACCAACGGGTCGGGCGCCTTCACGTACCTCTACAAGCTGAATGGCACCCAGGGGACCTATGAGGTACGAGTCTACCCCTCGCCGTGGGGAGGTGACCGGGCGGAAGCACCTCTGGCCAGCACTACCTTCACAGACGCCGACATTGACTTCACCCAGTGTCGCAACGATTCGGACAACAACGATGTGACAGACAATTGTGAATGGAGCACGGGGGCCATCAACCAGAACAACTCGTATTACATAGAAGGCAATGCGGTGCCCCAGCGCCTCATCCACAAGATAGACAGCGCTGGCACGCATACCATGCGCTTCGACTACGAATTCAGCCAGGCCGACGCCTACGCCTATGACTTCCTTACAAACGTAGACGGTACCATGCCAATAGGCCCATCAGGGCTTAACGAATGCGCCAACGTGCCGTCCTTCGTGGGCGGCACGTGCGCCAGCCTCTTCTCCGGGGCAGCGCTCGCCGCCGTCCCGTCCGACCCCTTCGACGCCGTGAGCAGTAGGGAGACTCCCGCTGCGCGCAAGTTCCGCGTTGGTTGCTCTCCCGCCTGCTCCGGAGCCGTTACCGTCTCGTTCCCAAGCCTGGACGGGGGCGACGACCCGGGTGAGGCTCACCTGCCTGACAGCGATCCGGACTGCTTCAAGAATTGCGGCAGCAGCAACGTCCGAATCGACGTGACTTTCACGACCTCGAGCGCGAACACTGTGGTAGGCGTCTGGTTCGGCGGTCACCTGGCCCAGGCAGCCGACCCGGACCCCGCAAACTCCCCTCCGGACGGATGGGGCACCGGCTGTGACAGCAAGGGCTGCGGCGCCAGCTCCATCTCCGGCGCGCCTTTCCACCTGAAGTACATCTCTCTCGACGGTGGGTCCGTAGGTGGCCGCGACAACCAGATCCAGATAGGGGCAGTGGTGGCACCCACGGCGACGCCGACGTACACCTACACGCCGACGCCGATAACACCGACACCCACCTACACGCCGACGCCGACGCCGATAACGCCCACGCCCACCAACACGCCGGTAACACCGACGGCCACGCCCACGACGCCGACGCTGACCACGACCGCCTCCGGGCCGGTGACCGTGGGCGATAAGATCCACGACACCGCCCACCTCGGCGGCCTGGTCAACCCGGACGGCACGGCGAAGATCACCTTCAACCTGTACTCCAACGACGCCTGCACGATGCTCGTCAGCACGAGCGACTCGGCGGCGGTCATGGGCAACGGCGACTACGTCTCCGCCGACTACACCACGGTGAATGCTGGCACCTACTACTGGACCGCCAGCTTCCCGGGTGACGCCAACAACAAGTCCGTCTCCACCGCGTGCAAGGACGGTGGTGAGACCTCGGTGGTGGAGAAGGCCCAGCCGACGATCAGCACCACGCCATCAGCGGGCGGTGTTATCGGTGTGACCCTGAACGACGCGGCGACGCTGTCGGGCGGGTACAGCCCGACGGGGACGGTGACCTTCGAGCTCTTCCCGCCGTCTGACCCGACCTGCTCCGGCGCGGCGGTCTACACGGATGCGGACGCTACCGCCCCCTACGCCACCAGCCCAGGCTTCGTCACCAACGCGGTAGGGGTCTGGCACTGGACGGCGGACTACGCCGGGGACCTCAACAACAACCCGGCCAGCAGCATCTGTTCGGCCGAGGCGGTAACGGTGGACAAGGCCAGTCCCACCATCAGCACCACGCCATCAGCGGGCGGTGTTATCGGTGTGACCCTGAACGACGCGGCGACGCTGTCGGGCGGGTACAGCCCGACGGGGACGGTGACCTTCGAGCTCTTCCCGCCGTCTGACCCGACCT
>Ga0315291_10003822_pt1 | contig 19335 bp, 24 predicted proteins | sample YL17G12_20_MG_FD_203070 | JGI IMG/M metagenome (GOLD analysis project Ga0315291, IMG submission 203070) | Sediment microbial communities from Yellowstone Lake, YNP, Wyoming, USA - YL17G12_20 | ecosystem: Environmental > Aquatic > Freshwater > Lake > Sediment | place: USA: Wyoming | collected...
AATAATTTCACGTTTTATATCTATCACTACTTTAATAAAAACAGGGTCAAAAGAAGAAAGAGAAGTTTTTTCTTTAATAATCATGGATTAATTATAGCAAAATATTTCCTAATTTTCAAATCTTAAAAACCGCCTCTTGGGCGAGGCGGCGGAAATTTTCTCTCCTAAGGCATATTTACCGATGTCTTTTTAAAAATCGTTTGTGTCTTGTTTTGTTTCTGCCGTAATTTTTACTCTTTTTATTTCTCATAATCTATTTAGCTAGATTTATAGTTTCCTTTTCCCAAAGACAAAGAAGTAAGCCATAAAACAAATGGTCTCCTGAGTTTATCTATAGACCAATTATCATCCTTAAAAAGCGAGGCTTTTTCTATTCTAAAACGAGAAAGTAAAGGAATAGTAGCTTTCAAGTTTATGGGAGATAATCTATTATGCTCCTCTAAAAACTGCTCTTTGTTAAAGTGTTGGTTTATAACTTTTGGAACTTTTTTGAATCTTGGAATCATATAGCAAGTTTTTTATGAAATAAAAAACGCAGATGGAAAAGAGGATTTATCCTCTTTGACTAAAATAAAAAGCAACTCCTTATAACTATGAGTTGCAAATAGTTTTTAAATCTATCTGACAATAACAACGGGGTAACCTATTTGTAGGTCCGAACTCTCAGAATCTCTATTTTCATCATACACCCTTTCTTTTTAAAAAACAAGCCCCAGAGAAAAACTCTCGGGGCGAAACGGCTTCGCCTACTGGACGCTTGCCCGTCCGTAGTCTTGACGAAGGAGGGATGCGAAGCCCCGTAGTCACTGAGCTCGTCGAAGTGTACTGCCTGGGTTTCGAACCTGGTTAGTGAATTTACTTACTCTAAATAGCCCCTTTCCTTCAATTTCTTGATTTTATTTTCTACGGCTTCTTCTAAATCTATATTATGCATTTTCGCTAAAGTCGCTAACTGTAAAAACACATCCGCAAATTCTCCAGATAGATTTTCTTTATCTGGTTCTTGTTTTCTTAATCGTCTCGAGTTAATGTCTTTCGCCAATTCTCCTATTTCTTCTATTAGTTGAGTAAAGGAAAGCTGCGGGTCTCTTTCTATTCCATATTTCTTATCTATTTTTTCTACAATATCAGCACACTTTTTTTGAAATTCTTGGGTTTCCATATACTTTATTCTACCAAAAAACCGCCTCCTTGAGAAAGCGGCGGGGCGGCTCCCCCGACTGGACGACGTTAGAACCTGTCTAGTTGATTAAATCTCTTTCTTTCAACCAATCTAAAACAAGCTGCATCATAGGAGTAGCCCCTTCCTTATCTTTATGAATAAGCCAAACCACTTCTTCAATTTCTGAATTTGGCTTAATTTCGCCCTTAAAATTTCCCAAATAACAAGTCATTTGAAGGGTAACTCCTTCGGGTTTTCCATGAGCTTGTGCTTTAAACTTATTAACGAATTCTAAACTTTCTGGAACAAGCTCAATACTTAATTCCTCTTTAATTTCTCTAATTAATGCTTCTTTGTCTGTTTCTCCTTCTTCTTTCTTTCCTCCAGGAATATAATAAACATCTTTTTTCTTAGAACGAGTTCCAAGAAGTTTTTTATCTTTAATATAAAGCCAGCCTAATTTATCTATTATTTCCATAATGTTATTCTACCAAAAAACCGCCAGCTTTGCGAGGCGGTATTTCAGCTATAAATTTAGAATTGGCTAAACAGGAGGACGTTCTAACCTGTTTGGCAATAAGCTTAATTTGATTAAGTTTTATTTGTTAATTCTTTTTTCAGCTATTTTATCTGCGACCAAATAAGTGGGGATATTATCCTTTTTGGAAATATTGATAATATTCTTTAGCCGCTCGTAAATTCTCTCAGTATCAATCAGGGCTCTCTCTTTTGAATAACCTTGGGGATTTCTCTCATAGGCAATATTAATCAATCCTCCGGCATTGATAATATAATCTGGAGCATAAATTATCCCCATTTGATGAAGAAGGTTTCCATGCTCAAGTTCTAAAAGCTGATTATTTGCTGAGCCAGCCACAATCTTGGCCTTAAGTTTAGGAATAGTATTATTATTTAGAATGCCGCCCATGGCACATGGAGAAAAAACATCAGCCTCAATTTCATAAATCTTATCTAACGGCACTAATTTAAAATCTATTTTCCTCTTTAGATGCTCCGCCGCTTCCTGGTTCATCTCGCTTCCAAAGAGAACGGCCCCTTCTCGGCTGAGTAATCCGGCTAAATGACTGCCAACTTTACCAGCAATGCCCTGGATGGCTATTTTCTTGTCAGAAAAAGAATCAGATCCAAAAACTTCTCTGAGACAAGCTTTCATACCATAAAAAACTCCGTGGGCAGTCATCGGAGAGGGATCACCGCTTCCCCCCAACTTTTCTGATATACCAACCACATGTTTTGTCTCCCGTAAGATAACTTCTATGTCTTCGGTGCTAGTGCCGACATCTTCACCACCAATGTATTCTCCCTTAAGGCTGTCTACAAATTTACCAAAAGCTCTCAACAGGGCTTCATTTTTATCTTTAGAGGAATCGCCGATAATAACTGCCTTTCCTCCGCCCAGGTTTAATTCAGCAGCAGCTGCTTTGTAAGTCATGGCTTTCGCCAATCTTAAAACATCAACCACAGCATCTTTTTCAGATTGATAAGGAAACATCCTTATGCCCCCCAAAGCCGGCCCCAAAGCAGTGCTGTGAATGCAAATAATTGCCCTTAGGCCTACGTTCTCTTCCTGAAAAAACTCTATCTGCTTAGGTTTATATTTTTCAATAATGTCTTTGAACACTTGTTTTGAAAACATATTCTATAATTTTACCAAAAAACCGCCTTCTTGTCCAAGACGCCTCCTCATAATACTGAAAAGTCTATCGATACTCCCCTGCGCACATATCTACCAATAGAGTTTGAGGAAGTGATAGCTACGGGGAAATAAAAACCGCCTTCTTGAGAAAGCGGCGGGAAATAGCAACTACTTGACTTAAGATAACAGGTCTGATTCTCTATCAAATAAAACTATTAACCGTTTCATCAAATAATTTAAATGGAGGAAGAGTAAAGAAAAACCAAAAACCAAGCCAATCTCTTCATAAAAGACAAGTGAAAACCTAAACATTAAATAAGGAAGAACGAAATAAGAAAAAACAAGATAGAAGAACACCAGGGATCGCCCTGTTTTTTTCATTTTTTCTTTATCTTTGATAATAAATGAGGTAAAGTTGAGCCAAAAAACAAACCCCACAAGAAACATTAAAAAGAATGTAGCAACAAATAAAAAAATAAATCCGAATAGATTTAGAATTAATTCAATGTTTTTCCAAATACTAAGAAACTGCTGACTTAGAAAATCAGATATTCTTAAATATAAATTTATAAAAAGAAACAAAAAAATAATACTTCCTAAAGCCCTTAAATAATCATTAATTTTTTTAATGTTTTCAGATTTTTGTGGATTATATAAAAGTAAGTCATTCCTTTCCTTTTCTTCTTGTTCGCTATATAAAAGCATGGTTGCTATAAACACAGCTAGTAGGAATATAAGAGTAAAAGATTTTTCTCCTCTAACGAAAAATACTATCAACAACCACAAGATGAAAAAGACGCTACTAATAGAGACTAAAATATTAAGAAAACCTGAATATTTTTTTCTAATATCAGAAAAAACTGAAAAAAACCAATTTGTCTTCATATTTTTTCATTCTACCAAAAAACCGCTCTCAGCCATAGCTTACGAGCGAGGCCTGAATGGCGATTTTTACTTGCTCTATGGGGGCACTTGACAGGGTCTCTTGGTTTGTTAATATAGTAATACCTACCCCCCAGGTATAATTATATATATAAAAATTATGAAAATAAAAAACAAAAAAAGAAAAACTCTTATCGGCTTTAAAAAGGCTTCCAGCTTGCTTTTGAAAATAATAGATATGGTGGAGAAAGATCATTACTGCATTGATGTAATGCAGCAGAATTTAGCCGTTATCGGACTTTTAAGATCTGCACATGAAACGCTTATGGCTAATCATTTGAATACCTGCTTTAAATCAGCGATGGCCGCTAAAAACGAGAAAAAGAAACAAAGAATGATAGAAGAAATTTTAAAAGTAACTAATTTATTCAATAAATAATATGGAACAAAAAGAAACGGTTTGCTGTAAAGAAACGAATTATAAAAAAAATAAAGGGGCGCTGTCAGGTATTTTATATGGCCTTATCCCCCATACTTTTTGTATTGCTTTTATTTTATTGTCGGTTATCGGGACCGTAACAGTTACCGCATTTCTGAAAAAAATCCTAATAACTCCTTATTTTTTTCAATCTCTGATATTTATTTCTTTGCTATTGGCTACTATTTCTTCTGTAATTTATTTGAGAAAAACCGGATGTGTATGCTTTTCAGATATAAAAAAGAGGTGGAAATATATAATCACCCTATATTCAACAACGATTTTAGTTAATTTATTAATGCTCTTCATTATTCTTCCTGCTTTAGCCAACATAAATTCAGGCGTCATAGACCAAGAAAAATATCAGGCTAATTTATTTATAACTGTCCAAATACCATGTTCTGGGCATGCTCCTTTAATAATTGATGAACTTAAGAAAGAAGCTGGCGTAGGTTCTGTAGAATTCAGACTGCCTAATAATTTTGAAATACAATATAACCCCGATGAAATATCGCGGGAAGAAATAGTTTCTTTGGGAATATTTAAAACATTTAAAGCAGAAATAAATTAAAAGGCCGAAAAAATAATAATTAAAAAATAAAATAAACATGGAGAAAAATAAAAAGGGTAAAACTTGCAGTTGCGGATGTAAATGTAATGAAGGAAAAAAATGTACTTGCCCACCTGATTGCCCCTGCGGCTGCAATAAATAATTGGGCAAAGCTAAATTAAAAAGCCCGACTTAAGCGGGTTTTTTAATTTTTTTATAATAAAATTTATCTTTTCCATATCCGGTTAATACTATGAAATGTCCTATTCTTAAATCTTTTTTCTTCTCAAATAAAACTGCTGAATTTACGGCAATGGCTACGGGGAGTTTTTTATATAAAAATTTTCTTATAGCACCTAATGAAGGTATGACCATTTTGAAATCAATGCCGTTTTCCAAAACCTTCAGGATAGATTTAAGCTCACGCTTGTTATAAGCTCTTTTTTCCTTCTTTATTAAAGCTGTGGTTCTTTTAATAAAACCTGTTCGGGAAATCTTTGTATACTTTGGTTCAAAATACTCTAAATTATAAGAATAACAAATAACTTTAAAACCTAAATTTTTCGCCATTAAAGCGTGGTCAGTAGTAAAGCTTCCCCATTTGGTAAGACCACCCGTCTCTTTGATAACGTCCTTTTCCGAAATATCTTTACCAAAGTATCCATAAACCATACTCATAGCCGCCGCTCCGCAACCCATTTTATGTGTTTGTCTGGTTATAGGAACTTTTATTTTCATATCTCAATTCTATCAAAAAATCGCCTTTTTGGCGACTAATTTGGCCGAGTTAGCTCCCGAATATAGTTCGATTTCTAGTCGGGGTACGGGGATAGGACTTCCTAGAGCCCTCCAAAAATATGAGGCGTTTCGGTCTCCCAGAACGCCTCACTAGCCTGCTCCCGAGTTCAAACCTTAAACGAACTTTAGAGGACTTTTCGTATATGGCGATGATGAAAGAGAAATTATTAGAAATTAAGAGGGTTTATAAAAACCTAAATGCTCCTTGTTTTATAAATTCTAATTGTTAAAACTTATTTAATATCCCTCAAACGGGTTTTAATTTTCTATAAGCACTTAAAGATTAAATTATCTTTTTCTTAAACTGTCTTCCCGCCTTTCTGTCGGCATATTCTTTAAACGCTTCTTGTTGTTTTTCATCTTTCTCATTAGTATTTTTTGTCCCTTTAACGCAGAAATTTTTTGTCGAAATAATTCTCGCAAGTTTTTATGATACTTACGGCAAGATAAGTATCTTCTATTGTCGGGATACTCATGACTGGAGCTCTACCAAAGCCACCGTTACCTCGCTGGCAGCTGTCAACAAATTGAATGATTTTGCCTACCTCAGGTAATGGTTTGCGAATCAATGCCAAACTTTCAACAATGTAAAATAAATCTTCTAAGAAATCGCAATCATCCCACCGTTCCACTAAATAACTATAAACTTTCTCTTTAGTGGGAAGATCAAAAGAAAGAAGCTTTAAAATAGCTAAAGCATGGTAAGTTGCCATTAAGTGCGATTCCCTGCCCCGTCCGAATCCGCCGTTTTTATTCTGCAAAGAAATAATTAGTTTAATTATTTTCTCTTTATTTATTATTTTAATCTTTAAATCCTGGTTCAAAGTAACTAAATAAAATAAATCTTCAAGTTCTTTGCCGATGGTGCTGAAATAACTCATCGCAGACCAAAAACCCTTCCCGCTCAATCTTTTATTTTCCGAATAAAAAAAAGCGCCTCGGGGAATAATGTGTTTATAATAATCAACCAGAAATTCCCTACATTTTTTAAATACCCCGACCCATAACCCCAATTCTTTATATGTTTCAACGGCTAAAAAGATGGTAAAAAGATTATCCAAATTCCCTTCAAATTCTACTTGTTCCCAAAATGATGCAATTGATTTTACATTTTTTGTTTTTACCCCAAGAAGCTTTAACGTTTTTGCTGCCAAATAAGTTTCCAAACCGCTCGATGGCTCGACTTTCGCAAAAAAATATCCTCCGTCTGGCAGATGACAATCCTCAATATATTTGACTATTTTTCGTATATTAAACGTTATTGCTCGGTCATTATTTTGAAATGCATTAGCGTAACCAATCATATTTAATGGCTTTTAATTCATCTTCTATTCCGCAGTGCAAAAAGCATAACTGCCGATCCTGTGCTTAAGACTGCCGCATAAATAAAACCAGAAGCGGGAGAAATTGCCGACCAAAGAAAACCGACCATAAAGCTTGAGATGAAATCTCCGACACCATCGATGGTCTGCAAAACGCCGTAGCCTGTTCCTCGCAGATGGACGGGCAATAAATCAGCGGCGTAAGCTTTTTCGAGGGCGGTATAAGCTGCAGCACTGATTCCTGAAAGGGCAAACAATATAACAAAAAACCAAAGCGTGGGTATAGGAAATGCCAGACCCAACGACATGAGCCCGAAGATAAAAAATCCAAAAAATGCGAGCAATACTTTCCTGCCAAGTATGTCGCTTAAATGCCCGATAACATAATCGGCAATTGCTTGAATGACGTTGCGGAAAGCATAAAGCAGAATAGAAAAGCTTCCTGCGATTACAAGCCCCGTGACGGGTGTTAAAACATTTTGAGCCCGTAAAAGAAGCAGCGTCCGATTAAAATTTCCTATGCCAAAAACAAACATGACTAACAAAAAAAAACGGAATGATTTGGGGAGAGATGCGATGTCTTTCCAGAATCCTATCGATTGCTGTTTTCCGTCTTCCCTCGAACTCTCTTTTGTAAGCAGTATAACGGCGATCACCGCCAGAATTCCAGGAATAAAAGAGATGAAAAAAATGTTTTTTACACCGAGGCTCGGCAATGCGAAAAATACAATAAGAGGTGCTGCAATCGCACCGAGCGTATCCATCGCCCGATGGAATCCGAAAGCTCTGCCATAATATGCAGGCGAGACTGAGTCGGCAATAAGAGCATCTCTTGGCGGTTCTCTTAGACCACGCCCTATCCAGGCAAAAGTTCTGTAGAATAAAGCTCCAATCCAATTCGTTGCAAAACCTGTAAGACCAGCAAAAAATCCAGTGACTGCATACCCCACTACCATTAATCCTTTTCGTCTTTTGATTCTGTCGCTTATCCAGCCAGAAAAAATCTTTACAAAACTTGACGCCGCATCGGATAAGCCGCTTATGATTCCGAGGAGTTGAGGCGCTAATGCGTTACCAACAAGATTTACAAGAAATGTTGGTAATACTGCCGTTGTCATTTCATGACTCGCATCGCTGAAAAAGCTTGTTAGACCCATTCCGAAAACATTTTTATTAAGCCAAAATGATTTAATTTTTGTTTTGTCGTTCATAGTTAATAAATAAAAAATAATAGCTTCTACTCTAATCAGTAGAAGCTATCAGCTGATCCGCCAGCGTTAAGCGAGCTTCATCGCTATTTATATTGACCATATTTTATACTCTTTTTTATTCTATCAAAAAATCGCCCCTTTGGCGATTTTCGTTAGCTCCCTCAACTGAAGTCTATCCGAACCAGTTTGATGGAGATTTAACCTAATTATTCGATGCAACAATCGATCACTTTTCTAACCAATTCTCCAAGCTTACCCATAAACCCTTTTTTCTCTTTATCGTGTTTATTCAAAGCGCCATCGTCAATCTTCTTTATATCGCCTGTTTTTATTAACTTCATATTTAATCCCCAGAAAAGCGAGTAAAGATTATATGCTTTATTAAAAAGATCGTAGGCTTCGTCTTTTTTACCCATTCCCAGCTGTTTTGTACCGACTTCCATCAAACGCATAGATGCTGCCAAAAGATGTTTTGAAATACACCAAACTTCGCCCTCGTATTCTTTGATGATTTTTTTAAGCAATTCCTTGCGCATTGAACGCGCTTCGTTTAGTAAATTATAATACTCCGTCTTCCCTGTTTTTGCTCCCGTAAAAAAGAAATGCTCCTCAATACTCACCAGATTCATTATGGCAATGCTCAAGTCCTGATCGGAAGACAAATCCATCTTATCCTGCTTTTTCATTTCATCCACCTTCTGGATAAATTCATTAAGATTTTTTATCGGATTATTGTTGTTTGTTTCGCTCATAGTTTTATTTGGTTAAAAAATAAAAAATAATACTCAATAAAATTAAAGGGCTGATGGGCATAACGACTTTTTGAAAAGGAAAATATGCCCTACCATGATTTTTTTCTTTAAGATAATAATACCAGCTTGCGCCAAACCAAAAGCCAAAACTGCCTACAATAGTACCAAGCAATAATTTGTCTAAACCGCAGGCGCATAAAGCATGAAGCGGATTCATAATGATACCAGAATAAAAAAGCGGGACAACTATCAGCAAATAATAACCCAAAATTGTAGCAATTGTTCTGCCTTTAAAACGGATATTTTTCTTGTCAAACCAGCTTATCGTCCAAGTAATCATCGAAACGATTAAACCGCCAATCCAAAGCCCAGTTATAGAATCATCTATGCCCAGCCAGCGAGACAAACCTACTCCCGCCCCAACGGCAATAGTGCAGATAGGACAAACCGCCAAGGCCTTTTCAGTAAAAACAAAAATTAATCCGAAAATCACCGCTAAATAAAGAAATAGTTTTTTCATGCTATTTTTCATTAATTTTTTGATTCAAAAAATTTATTATATCCTGGTCGCCGACATAACATTTTAAGCCGTCCCACAAAAACGGAACGCCGATAGAGTCGGTCGCTAATCCGCAAATTTTCGCTTTGGCTTCTAATTCTTTGGCGTTGTTCTGGTTGTAATAAACCTCTTTTTCTTCAAAAGATAACCTTTCTTTTATATTATTATTTTTAATGTAATCTTCCACTATGGCACAGTGCGGACAACCGTCGCCGTAAAAGAGAGTAATCTGGCTTTCTTCTGCCCGTTGGTTTTCTTCAGCAGTGTTATTCGACAAATTATCTTCTTTATTTTCAAAGAGAACAATGAAAGCAAAAATCAAAACGGCGAAAAATAAAATTGTAGGAATAATGACTTTTTTATTCATAGTGATTAAAGTTTTAATTCGTCTTTTCTCTCTTCTAATTCAATTTTAACTTTTCCCAAAATCTTTGTCTTCCTGACGATTTTTTGGGCTTTTTCTCTGGTGGCATCCTTTTCAGCAAAAGAAATCGCTTCCATCGGGCACAAATTAGCACAGGTTTGGCAGGCAACCATACAATTATTCGGATTAACTACTTTTGATTTCCTGTTTTCATAGTCAAATTTATACACGCCTCTGCCGCAGGTGGTAACGCATAATCCGCAACCGATGCATTTTGATTCGTCTATGGTTGGGTGCCAATCAATTTCGTCACGGTCTATGCCGTGGAATTTTGTGAATTTCGGGTCTTGGTTTTTTTCTTCGTTCATAGTTTTTTTAAATTTCTTTAATTATAATTGTTTAACCTCAAATTTTTTATCTTTCAAATACCATTCCATTAAATAACCTATCGCAATAAATAACGGCAAAGAAACCAAAGTTCTCGCTAAAGTGAATTTGATTCCCAGATAACCGATTTCAATTCCCAGCATTGGAATTTTCAAAGATGAAAACGCTCCCAGATAAATGAAAATGTTCTTAATGCTCGCCCCTTTTTTGTAAAGGATGTAAGCGACTGGAAAAGCGCCGTAAAGCGGGCCAGCTTGCAACATAGCTAAAATTATTACCAAAAACATTCCTTTTATCCCAGATTCTTTGCCTATATGCTTTTCAATTTTTTCTTTGGGAAACCAAACATCAAATAATCCAATAATGATAAATAAAAACGGGATAAAAATTATCATCTCAATAAAAAACTTGGTAAAATTGCCGAAAACCTCCTGACCTGGATTGAAGCCAAAAATAAATGAGGAAAGGGTCGCCATCAGATAGGCCGCCAACCAAAGCCATTGTTTATTCTTTTGGATAATATTTTTTATCGCCATAAAATTAAACCCACCAATAAGCCGATAATAATTGCGGCTATAAAATTTAATACATTCCTTATCGCCGCTACTCTATTGCCAAAATATTTTGCCTCAAGAGGAAAAGTGACCACGCCAACCATCATTAGAGTCGTCATAAAAGTCGCTACTGTAGTATAAGAAGCGCCTTGTTTAATCAATGCCGCGGCAATCGGATAAGAGATAAAACCAGGTATCAAAGTTACCGAACCGACAACAGCCGCTATCGCCAATCCCCAAATTCCAGAACCAGCACCCAGATATTTAATAATTAAGGATTGGGGAATAAAATATAAAGCCAAGCTCACCAAAATAATAATATTCAAAAACGAAATCGCAATACTCTTAAACATTTTTAATCCTTTTTTAAAACCTAAAATCGTCCTTTCTTTATCAAGCAAAAAAGAAAAAATCGACAATATAACTGAAACTGCGATGAAAATAAACGCATTATTGATCATAAATTCATCAAATATTTTATAAGATACTGCGTATAATAAATTCCCACCCCGACAAAAATAACCGCCACTGAATACCTTATTGCTTTCTCAATTTTTTGAATGACTTGAAACGCTCTGCCGACTTTCTGCATTGAAAAAGCGATTAAAAAAGAAAATGTTATTACCGGCAATCCAGTTCCCAAAGCGAAAATGGGCGGCAACAATAGACTCTCCGCGGATTTCAAAGTCAAGGGAATTAAGGCGCCGAAAAACAAAACTCCGCTATATGGACAAAAAGCTAAAGCGAATAACGCGCCCAAAAGCAAAGAGCCGATATATCCTTTTTGCGACAGCCAAATTTTTACTTTTTCAATTTTTTCTCCGCCTTTATTAAAATTAATTTTTATTATTCCAAACATTACAAGGCCGATAATTATCAAAACCGGCCCCAAAACTTTATCTCCCCAGCCCTGAAAAATGTTTGAAATTTTAAAAGATGACAAGCCGAAATAGATTAAGGATGCTAAAAGAGTATAACTAATTCCCCTTCCAATAGTGTAAAGTAGGCCATTCAGCAAAGTGTTTTTTGTTGTTTTAATCTCTTTGGAAATATAAGCAATGGCCGTGATATTGGTAGCTAAGGGGCAGGGGCTGATAGAAGTCAAAATACCCAAAAGAAAAGCAGTAAGCAGCGGGATATTATACGAATCAATTAAATAATTAATAAAATCCACTTTATTGTTTACCTAAAAGGTTATCAATTTTATTCTGAAGATAATTTATATATTGATCCTCGTTCGTAACGAGCCGCCAAACAGTAGCATCTTCTTCAATATTATCAACACCGCCTTTTATAGCGTTAATAAAAAGAGATGAGCCGCCCGCCCGATATTTCATAACAATATCTCTATTCTCGGGTAATTCACCGTTTATATCTTTATAAACAATCGTGCCGTTTTTATATTCTTCGGGAAATTTTTCCTTGATCGTTTTTAGTGCATACTCGCCGACCGTTATGCACGACCAGCATTGCTGGGTGGCGTGAAAGTGTACCACTTCAATTTTCTCTGCTGGCTGTTTTTCTTCGTTATTCTGGGTCTTTGAAGTTAAATTATCCGAAACCTGTGCTGTTGATGGTTGATTATTATTTTTAAATATAAAAAACAACATGCCAACGATAACTGCAGCAATTAAAATTATGATGATTGTTTTTTTCATAGTTTATTTAAATCAAGTTTATTTGGGGCAGAAAATAAGCGAAAATCAGTCCGCCGATAATTCCCAAAATCCACATGATCAAAGCATAATTTAAAACCATTTTCCAATTTATTGCTCGGGAGACCCCCAACATTGAGGGCAAACTTAAAGCGGGCCCCGTCAGCAAGAAAGCCAAAGCCGGCCCTGTTCCCATTCCCAGAGCCAATAACTCTCTGACAAAAGGAATTTCCACCAAGGTTGGGGTATAAATTACCACTCCCATAATAGAAGCTAAGGCGGTTTGCCAGAATCCTTGACTTAAATATGTAGAAATAACTTCGGAAGTTAAAAAAATCTTAATAATCCCAATAACAAAAATTCCCAGGAACACCAATGGAAAAATCTTTTTAATAAAATCCCAGACATTCATTAGCCACTCTTTTAAATCCCTGAAAAGTGAAAAATCCTTTTCTTGATATTCAACTTTTAATTGAGAAAGCATTCCTGATTTTTCTTCTTCGGTCGTCCAAATTGCTTCTAAAATCACTCCGGTAATAATTGCCGCGCCCAAGGCCAAAATAATCCTACCCACAACAAACTGCCAACCAATTAAACTAAAAGTTAAGATTATGGCGGCCGGATTAATAGCCGGAGTGGCCAAAAGAAAGGTAACGGCCGGCCCCAACCCGGCGCCTCTTTTTTTAATTGCGGCAAATAAAGGAATAACCGAGCAGGAACAAACGGAAAGCAATGGCCCTCCAAAAGCGGCAATAAGATATGCCTTAGGATTTCTCTTTCCCAAATGTTTAATGATTAATTCTTTTGGGATGAAAGTTTGAACCGCTCCGGCAATCAAAAAAGCCATGCCTAAACAAAACCAAGCCTTTTGAAGGTAGCTTAATAAAGTATAAAAAGGGATTAAATACCAGAGAGTACCCGGGGTTATGGGAAACGGTTCTTTTGGAAAAATTCCTTGTTTTATCAAACCGCTTTTTTGGATGGCGCCATACCATTCAAAGCCAACCAAAATAGCCAAAAGCAGTAAAATAAGCAAAATACCAAAAATCAATCTTTTTGACTTCATAGAATTTTTATTTTTTGTATTCCTTTAGCCAACTTTTTATTTCTTCGACTTCAGGAATCCGACCCCCAGCCTTTATTTCATCGTCAAAAGCAATAGCCGGAGTAAAAGCTATTCCCATTTCAACAATTTTATTTATGTCGTAGATATGTTCAACTATTACGTCTTTTAAGCCAAGCTCTTCAACCGCTTTTTTAGCACTAGCTTCTAATTTCTGGCAATTAGGGCAGCCAGAGCCCAAAATTTTGATGGTCATATTTTTGTGATTATTTAATAAAATGAGGCATCAAAGAAATGAATTTTTTAATATTTTTTTGTTCTAAGAAATAAAAAACCTTGGTACCTTCTTTTCTTGAATTAATCAAACCGAAATCTTTCAATATTTTGAGGTGGTGAGAAACTAAATTTTGCGGCAAGTCCAAAAGCTGCCATATCTCGCAAACGCATTTTTCTTGCTTTTGCAAGATGCATAAAATTTTCAGACGATTTTCTTCTGAAATTACTTTCAAAAAATCAACCGTTTGTTCAAGGTTATTTTTTGATTTTTTAGTTTTACAGCAATCGAAATCCATATAGTTATCCACAAGTATCAATCTACATTGATATTATAGGCTGGATGAAAACAGGAGTCAACACTCTAACGCCCTAATCAAAAAAACCGCCGAAATGGCGATTCTTTGGAGTTTCTCAGTCCCGAATAAGGTTCGATGTCCTAGACGGGTACGGCTTTCGACTTCTCGAACCGCTTTCAAAATATGAGGCGTTTCGGTCTCCCGGAACGCCTCACTATCCTGCTCCGGCGGTAGGATTCGAACCTACAACCTAGTGCTTACACCTAATCCTAATGTTTCCAAAAGGGGTGGACTATATCTTTACCTTGCCTAGTACATAAATTCTTTTGTACTTGGTTTAGGTATCCCGGTATCTAGTCTCTACGGGTCTAGGTACATAGAATGTTGTATGCCTAGTTCCCACGGTATTACCCCTAAGGGCTTCACCGTTATCCCAGGATGTTCACTTCGTTGTTTCCAACGAAGGCTGCAATTTCTTACAGGCACCCGCGCTACCGTTGCGCTACGCCGGAATAATTTAACTGATTTTTTTAATGAACTTTTCTAAGTTTTCTGGACGGCCAAAAAGTATCAAAATGTCATTTCCCTGAATTACGTAATCGTCTTTTGGAAAGATGTTTTCCCTTTCTTCTTTTTCTTCTTTTATCTCGTGATTGAAAATTTTGCCTTTTTCTCTTTCGACCATCAAAACATTAATTCCTTCTTCCAGTTTGCTTCGAATATCAGCGATTTTTTTTCCAATCAATTTGCTTTCTGAAGAAACTTTAAATTCAGCTAAATCCCAGGGCCCACTGATGTCAATATATTCTTGAACGCCGGGAAAGTGAATAGCGTGGGCTAATCTTACCGCCATATCTTCTTCAGGAAAAATAACTCTGTTTGCTCCAACATTTCTTAAAATTTTGGCGTGAAGGGGGTTTTCGGCTCGAGCGATAATTTCTTTTATCCCGAGCTCTTTTAAAATAGTGGTAACTAAAATATTAGTTTCCATATCTTTTCCCATGCCAACTATAGCACAATCCACCTCTTTCACCCCGCTTTTTTCTAAGGCTTCCTTGTTAATGGCGTCTAAAATCAAACTTTCAGAAGCTATGTTACGAACTTTTTCAATGGCCGAGCTGTCATTATCAATAGCAAGAACTTCCAAGCCCATTTTACTAAGCTCTTCAACTAATTTAAAACCGAATTTTCCCAAACCAATGACGGCAAATTTTCTCCTAATCATTTTTTTAGCCTAAAATTATTTTTTCTTCAGGATAAATAATTTTTGGTTTTACTAATTCTCTTGAAGCGAGAATAGCTATTGAGAGTGGCAAGAGCCGACCAGTGAACATCGCTATTATAATTAAAATTTTTCCAATACTTGTCAAATGGGAGGTAATGCCAGTCGAAAGACCGACTGTTCCCATGGCTGAAAAAACTTCAAAGAGAATTTTCTCAAAATTTACCCTTTCAGTATATAACAATAAAAGAAAAATGACAAGGCAAAACGATAAATAGACGGAAACTAAAATAAAGACAGCTCGGAATTTAATTTTGGGAATAGTTCTACCAAAAATTACTATTTCTTCTTTTCTTTTGAAAAAAGAAACTATTGAGAGAAAAATCAAGGCTAAACTGACGACTTTGATTCCACCGCCTGTTCCGCCCGGCGCCGCACCAATAAACATTAGGAAAATTAAAAGCAATAAAGTAGGACTGGTGAGGCTACCGATATTTACCGTATTAAATCCAGCTGTTCTGGCAGTAATTGATTGAAAAAATGAAGATAAAACCAATTCTTTTTGAGAAAGATAAGAAAGATTTCCTTTTTCAAAAAGATAAAATAAAATTGCTCCAAATAAAATTAAAAGTACTGTCGAAATTAAAACTATTTTGGAGTGAAGAGTGAGTTTTATTCTTTGATGTGTATGAATAGTGGGTTTTATATGAACAGCGAAATTTTTAAAAAAAGATGTTAGGTTTTTGTAAAAATCTTCCAAAACCAAAAACCCAATACCACCCAAAATTATTAGAGAGGAGATAACAATATTAACAGACACATCGCTAGTGAAGTTTTCTAAATTATTTCTAAAAAGGGAAAAACCAGCATTACAGAAAGCAGCTATCGAATGAAAAATTGAACTAAAGGCTGCCTGGCTAAAATCTGGAAAAATACCTCGCCACCAAAAGAAAAGTAAAATGGCTCCGATTGCTTCTAGAAGAAAGGTGCTTTTAATAATGAATTTTATTGTTGTTCTAACCTCAGAAATATATTCTTCCTCTAAAATTGTTTTAAACCCCGCCCCAACTCTTATTCCTATCCTCTTTCCAAACAATAAAAAGACGAGAGCGGCTCCGGTTATAATTCCCAGGCCTCCCAATTGAATTAAAAATAAAATTACTATTTGTCCAAAAAGGGTAAAATCATAACCGGTGTCTCTGACAATTAAACCAGTAACACAAGTGGCCGAAGTGGCGGTAAAAAGAGCATCAATAAAAGAGATGCCCCGATGAGTCGCCCAGGGTAAGTTCAGTAAAGCGGTTCCGATTAAAATTGTAATTAAAAAACCAAGTACTAATGAAATTACTGGTCTTCGCAATAAAAAATGGAACATTTTTTTAGTATCCTTCCAACTTTTTCAGGGCTTGGTGTTCTCTGATTCTTTCCAAGGCTTTAGCTTCGATTTGACGAATTCTTTCCCGGGTGACACCAAATTCCTTACCAACTTCTTCAAGGGTATGGGTAATACCATCTTCTAAACCAAATCTCATAGATAGAATTTTCTGTTCTCTGGGAGTTAAATCAGTCAAAATTTCTTTTAATCTTCCCTTGAGTAAAGCTCGGCCCGCGTCCAAAGAGGGAGGAGTAGTTTTTTCATCTTCAATAAATTCAGCCAGAACTGAATCTTCTTCATCTTCGCCAACCGGCGTTTCCAGAGAAACGGTTTCCTGGGAGATTCTCTGAATATGACGAACTTTATCTACTTCAAGCCCCATTTCAGCCGCAATTTCTTCGGCTAATGGTTCCCGGCCCAAATCCTGTAAAAGGCGACGTCTGGCCTGATTATATTTTGAAAGTGTTTCAACCATATGAACCGGTATTCTGATGGTTCTTGACTGGTCAGCAAGCGCACGCGTTATGGCCTGCCTTATCCACCAGGTAGCATAGGTTGAGAATTTATAGCCCCTTCTCCAATCAAATTTCTCCACCGCTCTCCTTAACCCCACGTTCCCCTCTTGAATTAAATCAAGCAGGGTCAAATTGGGAGACCTGCCAACATATCTTTTAGCGATTGAAACCACCAGTCTCAAATTCGCCTCCATTAATTTATTTTTTGCCACTTCATCTCCTTTTTCAATTTTTTTTGCCAACTCTTTTTCTTCTTCGGCCGTAACGAAGGAAATCTGACCGATTTCCTTTAAATACATCTGGACCGGGTCAATTCTTATTTCGCGGTGCGTCTCTAAAAATTTTTTTCTAACGGTTTCTGTTTCTTTTGGGATTTCCAGAAACTCTTTGCTCTCTTTAATCTCAATTCCATCTTTTTCCAAATTTTCATAAAGGTTTTCCAGACCCTTGATGTCTTTTTCTATTTCCGGGAAAAAAAACAAAATTTCGGCAAAGGTAACAAAGCCCCTTTTTTTCCCCTTTTCAATCAGTTGCTGAAGTTTCTCGGAAGTAAAAACTTTTCTTGGCCTGCCCAGCGGTAGAGTTTTGGTTTTCTTTCGAGGCCTGCCCCGGCGAATCCTAACTTTCTTTTTTAAACGACGATGACGTTTTAACGGTCTGATTTTTCTCTTTTTTTGTCTGTGGACAGGCCTTTTTATTTTTTTGATTTTTTTCTTTTTCATAGAATATTAATATTTTTTGCCAATTGATTAAATTCCTGGCTTAATTTTTCAATTTTTTTTGGATCTTTTTCTTCTTCGGCTTTTTTTATCTCTTTTGAAATATGGTCTAATTTATTTTTAATTTCTATTGAACGAATTTCTCTCAAACAGCATTGAATTTCGGGTAAAATTTCTTTTTCTTCAATTTCTTCAATTTCTGCCCTCAGGCAGAGCGTATTAAAAACATCCGTTGCTTTAATACTTGTTTTGCCAAAATCAACATTGGGATTATTTTTTACCTCTTGTAAAACAATTTTAATTTCTGGGATCCCGATTAAATCTATTATTTCAAAATCAATGGCATCTGTTCCAATTTTAGGAAATTTAATAACCAAAGTACCCAACCTCTCTTCCAGCAATTCTCTCCTTGATTTTGGCGATAAATTTTCCAGTTCTTCCTTTTCCAAGCCATAAACTTCAGAATATCCTTCCAATTTAACTTTTTTTAATTCTTCCTCTATATTTTCTTCTTTGGCTCCCAATTCTTTAGCTAATTTTTGAATCCAGTATCCTCTCTCAATCTTATTGGGGATTCGTTTTATGACCGGCAACAGAATTTTGGCAATCTCTTTTTTTCCTTCGGGAGTTTTTGAATCTCGACCAGAAAAAGCTGATTCAAAATAAAATTCAAGGATTGATTTTTGATTTAAAAGCGAGTCCTGCCACTCTTTTGGATTTTTTGAAATAATTTCGGCTGCGTCCTTCCCTTCTGAAAGTCGAATGACTTTTATATTAAATCCCTGCCCCTGGGCCAGGTCTATTCCTCTCTTGGTTGCCGAATCTCCGGCAACATCCATGTCAAAACCTAAAATTAAATTCTCCGAATACCTTTTTAAAATTTTCAATTGATAAGGAGTCAAGGCGGTACCTGAAGTGGCAACTACGTTTTGGACGCCAGCCTGGTGGGACATAATAACGTCGGTATAGCCTTCAACCAGAATACAATTGTCTTTTTTTCTGATTTCAACCTTTGCCTTATCTAAGCCGTATAAAACCCGGCTTTTATCATATAAAAGAGTATTGGGAGTATTGACATATTTTGCTATCTCCGCTTTGTCTTTTTCTTTAAAAACTCTTCCGCCAAATCCAATAGTTTGAGAATTTAAATCAAAAATTGGGAAAATAATTCTGCCCCGGAATCTATCGTATGCGTCTCGCAAATCTTCACGAATTTGACCGCTAATTTCACCAATGGGTTCTTTTTGAATAGCTAAACCGGCTTTAATTACCTCTTCTCTTTTGTATCCCCTTGAAACTAAAAACTCAGTCAATCCTTCCCAGGTATCCGGCGAATAACCGAGTCTCCACTTTTTAATTGAATCATCCGAAATTCCGCGAGAAAGAAGATATTTTTTAGCCTCCTTGCCGCTGGAACTTTCTTCTAATTGTTTCTCAAAAAATCTGGTTGCCAGTTCGCAAATTTCATAGAGTCTCTGTCTTTCGGTCCGCCAGCTGGCGGATTCGGGCCTCATTGGCTTTAATTCCACTCCGGCTCT
>Ga0315291_10003823_pt1 | contig 19335 bp, 16 predicted proteins | sample YL17G12_20_MG_FD_203070 | JGI IMG/M metagenome (GOLD analysis project Ga0315291, IMG submission 203070) | Sediment microbial communities from Yellowstone Lake, YNP, Wyoming, USA - YL17G12_20 | ecosystem: Environmental > Aquatic > Freshwater > Lake > Sediment | place: USA: Wyoming | collected...
GGCTTAATAAGAAGTCTGTGCCGAAAACTGGCGCAGCATTAACTTACGGGAATGGGAAACTATATCTTTTAAAAGGTAATAATACACCTGAATTATGGCAGTATACACCGCCATTTACAAGTTATACCACTCGAATTAACAATCATAATTACAACGCACTCCAATCATTAACTATACAAAGTAAAAACATAAAAACTACGATGAATGTTACACCAAACCCATGTACGAAAGTTACCACTATTCATTATACTGTACCAATTGCAGGTAAAGTCACGCTCAAGTTATATAATTCTAACGGGGGGTTAGTCGAAACACTGATAAACAACTGTGTGAACACTGGGGTCTACACAGTTAGACTACCTGCTGCTCGATTTGCAAAAGGGGTCTACTTCTTAAAATATCAAACTACAACTCATCAAGAAGACATCAAACTTATTATTCAATAATCCTATACCAAAAAGGGCGGGATGAAACCCGCCCTTTTTATTTTCACTGATATTTCAGATTGTGTTTAAAGCCGATTACGCTTGACATTAAAGTGATTAGCTTTATAATTGATAATGGCAATAGAACTTACTGAAATAAATTTTAAACAAGAAATATTAGATTCATCAATACTGGCATTGGTTGATTTCTGGGCAACCTGGTGCATGCCTTGTCAAATGGTTGGACCGGTAATTGAGGAAATTGCTAAGGAATATTCCGGTAAAATCAAAGTCGGAAAAGTTAATGTTGATAACGCAGGGTCGCTTGCCACGAAATATTCGATTATGAGTATACCAGCGCTCTTGTTCTTCAAAAATGGACAGGTTGTTGATTCGGTCATCGGTGCCGTACCAAAGGAATTTCTAATTAACCGTATCAATAAGATAGTTTAATAATAAACTGAGTTAACAAATGAAGAAAATAATTTTTATTTTAATACCGATATTTTTATTAATTTCGTGTTGTGGCAACCCAAAACCTTCAACAGGAATACCGAATAAAGCGTCCGATTTTACTTTAGAACAATTGGGTGGCGGTAAAGTAACGCTTTCTGAACTTAAAGGTAAAGTTGTCCTAGTTGATTTCTGGGCGACGTGGTGTCCGCCTTGCCGTGCCGCAATTCCACATCTTATTCAAATGTATAACACATATAAAGACTCAGGACTCATTGTTTTGGGAATTTCATTAGATCAGGAAAAAGATAAACTACCGTCATTTATAAAAGATAATAACATTACGTATCCGATTCTTTATGGTAACAATCAGGTTACAATAGCCTATGATGTGCAGAGTATTCCTACCCTAGTAATTTTTGACAAAAAAGGTAAGATTATATTTCGCGAAGTCGGATTCAACGAGGAGAACGTTACAACTTTAAAACAAAAAGTGATGGAAAATTTACGACAATAATATGCAAAAAGTTCATTTAAAATGGATTGACAATTTAAGATTTTTTGTCAATGATGAATCAGGTCATAGCCTGGTTATCGACACAAAAAAGGAAGTGGGGGGGACGGAAACCGGATTCCAACCAGTTGATTTAATTTTAGTGTCCTTAGCAGGTTGTATGGCTTTTGATATGGTTTCGATTCTTAAGAAAATGAAATCAGAACTAAAACATTTTTCAGTTTCGGTTGAAGGTGAACGTGCAACTGAACATCCTAAACGATACACAAAAATCTTAATTAAATTTAAAACCAATGACGAAATTAAAGAAGCTGACTTACAAAAAGTATTTGAACTCTCCCGGGATAAATATTGTTCTGTTTTCTGGACATTGCAGACTCCTCCGGAGATAAACTTTGCATTTGAAAAAAAGCAAAATAGGGGAGATGTAGAAAAAAATGAAAATTAAAGAAAGTTATGCTTTTGATGATATTTTGTTAATACCACAAAGGTCGCACGTTTTGCCAAGAGATGTAAATACACAAACGCATTTTACGCGTAACATCACCTTGCACATTCCATTAGTAAGCGCGGCTATGGATACGGTCACTGAATGGCGTATGGCAGCCTCATTGGCGAAATCCGGAGGCATTGGTGTTATCCATAAGAATTTAAGTATTGAAAATCAAGCGGCTGATGTAGTTAAAGTAAAACGAGCAGAAAGCGGTATGGTTCTTAACCCGGTAACGATTAGTCCAGAGGATACTCTAATGAGCGCGAAAGAGTTAATGGAAAAATATTTTATCTCAGGTTTACCTGTGACTAATAGTTTTGGAAAACTGATCGGTATTATAACAAAGCGTGATATTATATTTGAAACCGATTTGAAACAGAAGGTTAAGTTACTAATGACAAAAGATAAGCTAGTAACTGCACCAGTTGGAACAACATTAAACCAGGCACAAAATATATTAAGAAAATGTAAGATTGAGAAATTACCAATAGTTGACAGAAAATATTACCTCAAAGGACTCATTACAATTAAAGATATTATTAAAAAACACGAATATACTCATTCTACAACCGATAATTTAGGGAGACTTCGTGTTGCGGCTGCAATTGGTGTTAGTAAAGATAGCATGGAACGGGCTCAAGCATTAGTTGACGCCGGAGTTGATGCGTTAGTAATTGATACTGCTCATGGACACTCAATGGGTGTTATTAAAACTGTCAAAAATATCCGTAAGAAATTTTCGAACATCCAGATTGTTATCGGAAACATTGCGACAATAGAAGCAGTAAAAGAATTGTTAAAATTAGATGTTGACGCAATCAAGGTAGGTATTGGACCAGGGTCGATATGCACGACGAGAGTTGTTGCCGGGATTGGTGTTCCTCAGTTCAGTGCAATTATGAACTGTGCCCGTGAATCGCGAAAAAGAAATATACCGATAATTGCTGATGGCGGTATTCGGTTTTCAGGTGACATCGTAAAAGCAATTGCCGCCGGTGCAGCATCAGTAATGATTGGTAATTTATTTGCGGGAACTGAAGAGAGTCCGGGCGAGGAAGTGTTATTAGAAGGTAGAAAATATAAAATCTATCGTGCTATGGGTTCAATAGACGCAATGAAACGCGGTTCAGCAGATAGATATTTTCAAGAGGAAGCGAAGAAATTTGTTCCTGAAGGTATCGAAGGTAGAGTGCCATATCGAGGTAAAGTCAGTGACGTAATATATCAATTAATCGGTGGTCTAAAATCAGGAATGGGTTATTGCGGAGCAAAAAATATAAAAGAATTGCAAAGAAAAGCGAAATTTACAATTTTAACTAACGCTGGTCTTAAAGAAAGTCATCCCCACGATATAACAATTACTAAAGAAGCCCCTAATTACGAACTAACCAAAGGCTAAAACTACAAGATAAACACAGTTTTAGAGGAGAGGAGAATTAAATACAGACACTTCATAATTAACTCTTAGTTTACATAAGATAAATTATCAGAAGAAAGACCTAGCTAAAAAAATGCATATATTAGATGACCTACGTGACTAGATTCTGAGATTTTTAGCGTAGGCAGAGATTATTGGAATTTCCCATTTATTCTCTGCTAAGGCAAAGATTATTCCAATTATTATGATTATCACATAAATTATTGCTAGTATTGTTCCGACTAGGTTATGAGCAACCCAGCCTATAGCTCTAAACACAAATCCAATTAGTGGAACGTGACCAAATATTCCTCCAAGTATTAGGTTGATTAACCATAGACCGAGCGACACTACGATGTACGTTATAAGTAATATGAGACTCTGCTTACCGTGAAATTGAGCGAATTCATCCTCCCGGGCTGTATAAATAGGAATAAAACACAAAAAAGGTAGATATCCTATTGCGGCCAATACTTTATTTCTCTCATGTTCCATATTTATTATATGGTTAACTATATGTAAAATTATCCTTCTGTCAATACTTACCTAATTTCAATAATTAATATAATAGCTCTTGACAATAAACGTATTGTCAGCATTATAATTAGGATATGTGGAAGAACGGTTTTATTATTATTATACTGTGTGGTTGTTGTGGCTATTCGACACGTTCAGTATTACCATCCAGCTATAAAACTATATCTATTCCCCTTGTTGGTAATGAAACAGTGAGACCTGGTATTGGAGATTTACTAACAAATCAACTGCTCGATGATTTTACCAAGGACCGCACTCTTAAAATTGTTGGCATTGATAAGGCAAATTTATCGTTGGAATGTAAAATTACGAATTATGATAAATCTCCCCAATCGTATACTGCTGACCAAAATGTCAGTACTTATAAAATTACTTTAGGTGCCGAAGTTAAATTGAATGATCAAGTAAAATCAGAAGAGATGTGGAAGAATGATGTATCCATTTTTATTACATATGATAATCAGTCTGAAACTGAAGACCAGGGCATTGATAAATCGGTTAAAAAATTATCACAAGAAATTTTAAGAAAAGTGCTCACATCTTGGTAAATAGACTCACAAGGTTCCCAAAGAATAAAATTTTTGTAAAACAAAGACAATTATATAAATCTAACACAATCAAGACCAAGATTGAAAAAGTTATTTACGGAGGAAGCGGTATTGCAACATTCGATGGAATAAAAGTTTTTGTACCTTATTCCGCACCGGGTGATGTCGTCCAGGCAAAGATAGTTGAAAAGAAGAGTAATTACTATGTTGCCAAAATTAAAAAGATAATAGCGCCATCTCCACAACGAACCGAACCACCTTGTCCTTACTTCAAAGACTGTGGCGGTTGTGACCTGCAGCATATTAAATACGACGCACAGCTCGAAATTAAAAAGGCGTTCGCTTTAGAATCATTAGATCGTATCGGGCATATTACATTGTCTCGGCCTCTACAAATTATTTCTTCGCCTTCTTTTCACTATCGTAATAAAACTCAGTATCCCCTTATGAATCGACCATTAAAAATCGGCTTTTATAAACAGTTAAGTCATCATGTTGTTGATATTGAGCATTGCTTATTACATCCACAGATATTTGATGATATCAGAACTCTTATTAAAGAACTTATAATTGATGCTAAAGAACCAGTCTATAATGAGATAAAACATACTGGCAATTTAAAACATATTCAACTACGGCAAGGTATAAATACCGGCGAAATTCTCGTAACTTATGTAACTCGAACACCCAACATTTCTGAAAAGTTGTACGCAACTCTCCCCCAAAAATTTTCAAGAATTATTGGCATTACTCAAAATATTAACTCTGAAAAGACTAATCGTATTCTTGGAAATAAAAACAAGATTTTATTTGGAAATGACTATTTTTATGAACAGTTATTGGATAAGAAATTTAAAGTCTCGGCTAATTCATTCTTTCAAATAAATACAACTCAGGCGGAAAATTTAGTAAAAAAATTACGAGAATATATTGGTACGGCGGAGCAGGTCTTAGACTTATATTGCGGCGTAGGCGTTATGTCGATTGCGACTGCTGATTTAAGTAGAAAAATTTATGGAGTTGAAGCGAGTGGTAAAGCTATTTGCGATGCCTTAGAAAATATCAAGTTAAATAATATTGGGAATATCGAATACAAAGCATCGCCGGTTGAGTTTGCAATTAAAAATTACAAGAACATTGATACAGTTATTCTTGATCCACCAAGGAAAGGATGTTCGGAAAGCGTGTTGCATGATTTAGCCAAGCTTAAGCCACAAACAATTATCTATATATCCTGTAACCCTACAACGTTTGCACGTGATTTAGCGACTCTACAACAAAGAAATTATTATTTAGAAAAATACGAACTGATTGATATGTTTCCACAAACATATCATGTTGAATCAATAGCAAAAATTATTCCAAAGTAGTTTAACCACGAATGGACACTAATAAGCACGAATTTCTAATTGAAGCAAAGAAAATTTACTCATTAGACGACCGGGATAATATTTATACATCAATGTTTATTCAAAATGGCAGAATTAAGGAATTTTCTTCAAAGCCTCTCCCCTACGATATCGAGCAAATTTCATATCCAGACCATTGCATTATCCCAGGTTTTATTGATTCCCACACACACATTCTTGGTACAGGATTGCAACAAATATTTCCTGAAGTATACAATATTAAATCAATTGAAGAGTTACTCGAAAAAATTTATTCTACTCACCAGTTAGCAAAAGCGTACGGTTTTCTTGTAATATACAATTTTGAACCAGATAATATTAAAGAAAAACGTTACCCAAATCGAAAAGAACTTGATAAAGTACTAAAAGATTACCCACTTCTCCTCTATCGGATTGATGGTCATTCAGGTGCTCTGAATACTAAAGGTCTTGAAGAAGTACTTGCAACTAAAGATAAAGTTTTAGAAATAGGAATGGAATTTGACCAATATAAAGAACCGACTGGCGTTTTGCGGGGTAAAGCGTATGAATTTACTGCCCGTTATTTTATGAAGAAGATAAGCCCTCAACTGAGAGTCGAAGCTTTTTATAAAGCATGCGAACTGGCAATTAAGAATGGTGTAACTACGATGGTTACAATGCTCGGTACTGAAGATGATAATATAACATGCGAACTTTTATTAGAAAATCATGCGAAATTACCGATTGAAGTTATACCATTCTATCAAACGAAAGATATTGCGAGAGTAAAAAAGTTGGGGTTGCCCAGAATTGGCGGTTGTATTCTAATTGATGGTTCGTTCGGTTCACACACCGCAGCACTGAGAGAAGACTACGCGGATAAACCAAATAATAAAGGTGTCTTGTATCTAACTGATGATGAACTTGAACAATTTTACCGAAATGCGGATGAAAATGGGCTACAGACTACGGTGCATGCGATTGGCGATAGAGCAATTGAACAAGTAGTTTGTTGTTTTGAAAAGTTTCTTAAGGGTAATAAATTCCGACATCGAATTGAACATTGCGAACTCGTAGATGCTGATTTAATCGCTCGAATAAAAGACTTAGGATTAGTTGTATGTGCTCAACCAGCATTTGAACATTATTGGGGTGGTCCAAACAAGATGTACTTTAAGCGTCTTGGGAAGCGATGGCAAAAGACCAATCCTTTAAGAAGTATGATTGATGCTGGAATAACTGTTGCTGGTGGTTCAGATGCGCCGATAACACCAATTGACCCATTATTAGGTATAAAATCAGCGGTAAATCTACCTAATCCGGAACACAGCGTATCTAAATTAGATGGTTTAAAATTGTTTACCAAAAACGGTGCTTATTCAGTTTTTGCTGAAGATAAAATCGGTATGTTACAAGAAAATTATCAGGCAGATTTTGTTATCTTAGATCAAGATCCATTAGCAACCACTGAAAATAAAATCTCAGAGGTTTACAAGACAGGTAAAAAAATATTTCAAGCCACGGATTAACTTAGAAATTAGGATTTATAAAATCGTCGTTTCTTTTAAATTTCAAATGCGGGTTATGTATTATTTGTTAATAAATTTAATGAGACAGGGCATACCAGACCGTCAGGGCACGGGATTGTCTGCGGGCTATTGTGCAATCCCTGATATTACCACTTCCTGCCTCGACCTATTATAATATTAAAAAGCGAGGGGGCAATATAAATAGACACAATAATTTCAATCTGGATTTGCTCGAGAATTTCATTTCGAAATTAATGATTTAGCCCTGCTTCGTGTTTTCGTGGTCATCATTTTATTCAAAATTCGACATTTCAAAAGTAGCACTCGTCCCTCTTGGCTACTCTATCGACTACTTACTATCCTATGCACAGTGCTATTTTATAGCCAAGCCAGATGGCTACCCACTAGACTGCCTAGGGGCTAAACTTACCCCTTTAGCCCAGCCCAATATCTTGTCGGTTACCTTGCTCTGCAGGTTGTCTAATAAGTTAATCGGATGATTGTCAAGATGATATTGGCTAATATATGGAATTCCGAGACCAGTAGGGTTATTGGATGGTGCTTTCTAAGTCTGAAAATCTAATTTCAAATGTTCTAATTTATCATCCTGAACTTGTTCAGAATCTGTCAACTTCTATATAAATCTGATACTGAAATAAATTCTGCACGACAAGAATGGACAAGTGGATTTGTTATAAATCCAACGCTATAATCAACCTTTGGCGAATAGCGCTGAGGTTTGTCCTCAGCAAATATGATTAGTGGTTAACCTTTCGTTGGTTGAATAAAAATGAATGGACGTCTTTGAGGGATTTGACGAATTTAAAGGTTAGGTTCTTTTTAACCTTTATTGGTATCTCAATTAAATCTTTCTTATTTTCATTAGGTAATAAGATTGTCTTGATGCCTGCACGATTTGCAGCGATAATCTTTTGTTTTATGCCTCCAACTGGTAGGATCCTTCCGGTCAAAGTGATCTCCCCTGTCATTGCAATGCGCGGGTTGATCGGTTTGTTTTTTAAGAGTGAAAGCAACGATGCTGAAATTGCAACGCCGGCGGAAGGACCGTCTTTGGGTGTTGCACCAGCTGGAATGTGAATGTGAACATCGGAATTAGTAAAGAAGTCTTCGTCTATTGCAAATCCCTTGCCATTACTACGAATGAAGGATAATGCTGCTTGGGCTGATTCTTTCATTACATCGCCTAATGAACCGGTTAACAAGAGGCCTTTCTGCCCTTTCATCCTAGTTGCTTCAATGAATAAAATTTCACCACCAAATGTTGTAACAGCAAGACCAGTTGAAACGCCGATTGTACCTTGTCGTGCAGCAACTTCAGAAAAATATTTCTGTGGACCTAAATATTTACTTATACTTTTTTCTATTACTAACACTTTCTTTTTATTACCTTCCGCATAGCTTCGGGCTATTTTACGAAGAACCGCACCGATTTCGCGTTCTAAATTACGAACACCTGCTTCACGGGTATATTCACTAATTATCTTTTGTAATGCCTTGTCGGCAAATTGAACATCCTTTTTAGTCAAACCGGCTTCCTTAAGTTGACGTGTAATCAAAAATTCTTTAGCGATAAGCATCTTTTCTTCATCGATATAACCGGGAAGCTCAATTATTTCCATTCGGTCTTTTAATGCTGGGATAATCGTATCAGTCAGGTTAGCAGTAGTGATGAACATGACTTTGGATAAATCGAACGGTACTTCTAAATAGTGGTCAGAGAAACTGAAATTTTGTTCTGGGTCCAAAACTTCGAGCAATGCTGATGAAGGATCACCCCGAAAATCGGTACCGACTTTGTCTATTTCATCCAGCATAAATAATGGATTGTTGGTTCCAGCATTTCTGATACCTTGGATAATCCGTCCTGGTAAAGCGCCAACATAAGTTCTACGGTGTCCGCGTATTTCTGCTTCATCACGAATGCCGCCTAACGAGAATCGGATAAATTTTCTCCCCAAAGCACGCGCGATCGACCGACCTAAAGAAGTTTTTCCGACACCAGGTGGCCCGACAAAGCACAGAATTGGTCCTTTGGAATCTTTCCGTAGTTTTTTAACTGAGAGATATTCTAAGATACGTTCTTTAACTTTAGTTAAATTATAATGATCTTTGTCCAAGATTTCTTTAACCCGTTTAATATCCAAATTATCTTCACTACCAATTGACCAGGGTAAATTAACTAACCAATCAATATATGTTCTGATCACAGTGTATTCAGCGGCTTGTGAAGACATTCTAGAAAGTCGAGTGAGTTCTTTGGTTGCGACATCATGAACATCTTTGGGCATCTTTGCTTTTTCAATCTTGTCTTTTAATTCATTAATTTCTGCAGTTAACTCATCGGTCTCACCAAGTTCTTTCTGGATTGCCTTGAGCTGTTCTCTTAGTACGTAATCACGCTGACTCTTGTCGAGTTCGCCTTTAACTTTTTCCCTTATCTTAGCACTAAGTTCTAAGATTGATATTTCTTTATTTAACAGCGGGACAAGCTGCGAAAGACGTCCGACCGGGTCAAAGGTCTCTAAAAGTTTCTGTTTTTCTTCTAATGAAATGTTGAGATAATGTGAAATGAAATCAACTAATTTTGATGGCGATTCGATATTTAAAACAACGGTAGTCAGTTCATCAGGCAGATATTGGGCAAGGTCAGCCAGTTTCTGAAACATGCTGGTGATGTTTCTCATCAAAGCTTCGGTTGAGATATCTTTTTTTTCGGCTTCGATTACCGGAGTAATTTTTGCCTTGAGATAAGGGTCGGTTTGTGTGTATTGATTTACGTCTGCCCGACGTAGTCCCTGCAGTAAAATTCTGATCGTCCCATCCGGAAAACGGAGCATTTTAAGAATGTACGCAACACAACCAACCCGGTGTAAATCATTCGGACCAGCGTCTTCGACCTCTTGTTTCGTTTGAGTAACTGCGCAAACTAATTTATTCCCGATTAAGGCATCGTCAATCAATTTAGAGGCACGGTTGGTCGAAATGATAAGCGGCGTGATAACTCCTGGAAATATAACACCGCCACGAATTGCTAAAATCGGTAACTCGTTAGGTATATTAGTATCTTTTATTCCTTCATCAACTCTTATTTCTTCTTGCATATCTTATTCAATCTTTATAACCCTAACTGACTTTTTGTCTTTGTTAAATATCATCGTCAAAATTCCGTCCTTTAAACTAACTTCGACTGATTTTACTCTAACACGGTATGGTAAATAGATGCGTTTTTTGAATTTACCGTAGGGAATTTCTAAATTGTGAAAACTCACTCCCTGCTGCATCACTTCAGGGCGTTGTTTGATACCTTGAATCAGCACCATTGTCGGGCCGATTGCAATAGATAAATCATCTTTTTTTACACCGGCAATTTCCATTATTATAAATATTTTTTCTTCGGTTTCGAATAAATCAATTGGTGGTTCATAGTAAGTATCCGCAAATGATGATGGAAACGCAGATTCAAAAATATCATCCACTAAAGCTGAAACATCATCAAAAAACTTTATAATATCTTGAAAAGAATTTCCGTTTTTAGTCACAAGTAATAATTATTAGACTATTGTGCTTCTGGGGCAGGTTCAGTAATTTTCAGGTCGAGTCGCTTTATTGATAAAGCCTTACCGGTTTCGGTATCAACAGTAATGATTGCCCCGTTGATATGGATATTATCTTTGGCTGGTTGTAATCGTAACGGTATCGAGTACAACAGTTTCTTTACCGATAAATCGATTCTCATGCCCAAGACCGAATTCATTGCACCACACATTCCAATATCGGTTATATAGGCTGTGCCGTTAGGTAAAATTTGTTCATCCGCGGTTTGGACATGGGTGTGAGTACCTATAATACCAGTTACTTTACCGTCTAAGTACCACCCCAGTGCCTTTTTCTCAGCGGTCGCCTCCGCATGGAAATCAACGAAGATAATCGGAGTTTCTTTTCTTATATTCTCAAGTTCGAGCATTGCTCGTTCAAATGGACAACCAATCGGTTTTAAAAAGACGCGGCCTAAGAGACTGATCACGCCAATTTTTGTATCACCGAGAGCATAAATACCAGCGCCACGTCCCGGTACATCATTGTGAAAGTTCGCCGGTCGTAAAAGTCTCGGGTTCGATTCTAATGTTGGAACAATTTCACTACGGTCTAAAAAGTGGTCACCCAAAGTAATGCAATCAACGCCTGCATCGAGTAACTCATTTACTATTTTTGGTGTAATGCCAAAACCTGCCGCAGTATTCTCGCCTTCGCCGATAACAAATGTGACACTTTCAGTTTCTTTGATCTTCTTAAGATTATCAGTCACCGCCTGCCGACCGGTTTCCGAGCAGATGTCACCGAAAAATAGAATATTTTTACTTGGCATAATCAACCGCCCGCACTTCACGAATGACAACAACTTTGATTTGGCCAGGGTACTTCAATTCAGTTTGAATCTGCTGAGCAATTTTCCTTGCTAGTTCGTCAGCTTGGGCATCGGTTATTTTCTCCGGCTGAACCATCACCCGAATTTCCCTGCCGGCTTGAATTGCAAAAGCTTTTTCCACACCGTCAAATGATACTGCAATATTTTCTAAATTCTGAAGACGGTTAATATATGACTCAAAATTATCGCGCCGTGCACCTGGTCGTGAACCGGATATACCATCAGCCGCCGCAGTTAGGAATGCATAGGGTGATTTTGATTCTTCTTCCTCATGATGGGCAGCAATAGCATTGACAATAACCTCATTTTCACCATATTTTTCTGCGAGTTCGGCGCCAATCTTAGCATGAGGACCTTCGATATGCAAATCCGCTGCCTTTCCAATATCATGAAGCAGTCCTGCCCGCTTAGCAATCATTGAATCTAAACCAACCTCTTGTGCCATTGCACTGGCCAGTATTGCAACTTCTTTTGAATGGAGTAATACGTTCTGTCCATAACTGGTTCGATATTTCAACCTGCCGATATGTTTAATTAATTCTTCATCAATACCGCTTAATCCAAATTCTAAAAGGACCGATTCACCCGTGGTAAAAATCACTTTCTCCAATTCACTCTTGGTTTTTTCTACTACTTCTTCAATACGTGCTTGATGAATTCTACCATCGGAAACAAGCTTTTCCATGGCTAATCTCGCCACTTCTCGACGAACCGGATCAAATGCGGATAAGATAATCGCACCCGGCGTGTCATCAATAATAACTTCAACACCAGTCAGAGTCTCAAAGGTTCGGATGTTACGACCCTCGCGACCAATAATGCGCCCTTTTAATTCATCCGAAGATATGTTAACCACTGATACAGTGGTTTCCGTTACCTGAGAAATTGCGGTGCGCTGAATTGCATTAAGAATAATTTCACGCGCCTGATTTTCTGCTTCGCGCCGAGCTTTGTCTTTGATATCGCGTATCAGCTGTGCTGCCTGTAATTGGGCTTGAGCTTCAAGGTTTTTTAAAAGTTCATTCTTTGCTTCATCGGCACTCAAATTAGCAGTTTTTTCTAACCGTTCATTCTGGACCGTGATCAATTGGTCTAACCGTTCCGTTTTAGCTTTTATAATTTTATCTTTAGTTGCAATATCGCGCTGGTTTTTTAGGAGTTCACTTTCTCGATTGGCTAAATTAGTGTCTTTTAAGTTTAGTACTTGTTCTCGCTCTCGCAAACGTTTTTCCGTCTTATCTAAATCCTTACGTTGATCAGTAAGTTCGCTATCAAGTCGTACTTTTTCACGATATATTTCATCTTTAACATCGAGCTCGGCTCGTTTCTTATAGCTTTCCGCTTCGTGTTTTGCATCCTCAAGAATCTTTTTTGCTAATCCTCGACTTGATGTTAAGTAAGTTTTCGTCATTTGACGAATAATCAAATAAGCGGCTAATGTGCCTAAAATTAAAAAACCAAAAAATGCTACAACCGTTATTATTCCAACGTTCATTATATTCATAGTCATCCTCCAAACAACATTACACAATTAATAAACAATTAATAACCGACGCGAGTAGTAAAAAAACCCCCGCCACAAGTCGTGTAGGACTGAGTCATTGAACCCTAAAGACAAGTGGGTGTCTTCACTGATGTTTACTGTAACGCCTAAGGCGCACATCCACACCGGTATCAGACTCCCTATCGATGGGTGTTAGCTCAAGACTTCGTATCCTATCACGAAGTGAGCAGGGAGCCAAAATTTAAGCAGTTATTTTTATACTACCTGTTCTAATTTTTCAATGAGCGAATTTATTCGACGACAAGCAATATCATTAGCTTCTTGCTTTTCCGTTAAAAAATCGTCAACAAGGTTAATGCACGAAACTACTGCAGTTTTCGCTAAAGAACCTTGTGGATACTGTTTGTGTATCTGTGTCATCTTTTCATCAACTATATTGCCAATACTTAAAACATAATCACCGTTTCGGTCGGTTTTTATTTTATAATCACTGCCTAATACATTCAATACAAAAGTCTTCATTAAGACTCCCTACTACTAATAATAAATAATTTTATAACATTTTACTAATATTGTCAAGGATTAAGTTAATCTTTTCAATCGATTGATTATTATATGCTTGCATATCGGACAGCTTAGCTTTCAAGTTAAGATTTTCTTGCCTTAAATTATTAATCAAGCTGACGGTTTGCTCGATTTTTTCCTCTAAGCGTTTAATCGTCATTTCTACTTCAGGACTTAGCACTGTCTTCGCCTCGTAATTCGACCTGCATTTTATCTTTTAGAAATTTCAATAGTTTATCAAATATTTTATTTACTTCAGCTTGGTTAAGTGTTCTTTCTTCAGAACGTAATGTAATGCGGATACCTAAATTGCGTTTACCCGTCGGTAAAGGTTTGCCAGCAAAATAGTCAAAAATTTCTACCGATTCTAAAAGAGCACCGGCTATTTTTAGAATGGCTTGGGTCATTTTCGCCGTAGAAAGCTTGTCATCGATAATAAATGCTAAATCTCGAACTACCGATGGAAAACGTGGTAAAGCCTGAAAGTAACGATAAGAAGGCGCAATATTTAGAACTTCTTCTAAGTTTATTTCTAAAGCATAGACTGTTATTGGTATATCATATCGGTCTAAAATTTGCTTTCTAATCTCGCCGAGATACCCAATTTGTTTATCGGCATAAATAAGTGAAACAGCATTGTTGGTTGCCAGACATTTTACGTTATTTTCCTTAAAATGGCACTCTTTTACCTTGAAGTTATCCAAAAATGATTCGGTAATTCCTTTAATATCGAAATAGTCATATGTTAATGTTTTATTGTGTTGCCAAAAAGTTGGCGCAGTTTCGCCTAAAATTACCGCTGCAACATGGGTTGTTTCTTTAGGTCCTTTGGACAAATTAAAAGCTTTGCCAATCTCGAATAGTCTTAAGTTTTTGTTTCCTCTTGAGTAGTTTATTTTTACGCTATCTAATAAAGTAGTTAATATTGATGGTCTTAATACCGCATAGCGTTCATTTAATGGGTTCGGTATCTTAACAATCTCATGGTTAGCAAACTCTAATGCGGTCGGCTCATCGCAGAAACTGACAGTGTAGTTTTCAATAAACCCGAAACCGGTAAAGAAATCGCGGACTTTTGTTAGGGTTCGGGATAAATTGTCAGCACTGCCCGCTAAGCTACCTCGTAATGAAAAAACACTCGGGAGCTTATCATAGCCGTAAATCCGAGCTATTTCTTCGATTAAATCAACATCTCTTCTTAAATCTAACCGATAGGAAGGGATTTCTGCCTTGAAGCAACCATTAACATCAGTTACTTTACAATTCAGTTTAATCAATATTTTTTTGACCCAATCTTTTTCTAAATCAACGCCGATGAGCTTACTTGTTTTTATCGGGCAAATCTTTATATCGAGTGGTTTATCCTGGGTCCTATCTTCTAACTTACTTTGTGCAACCGCACCATTTCCCAATTCAGCAATCAGGTTACTCACTTCCAGCGAAGCTTTCTCTAAAATTTCTGAATCGATACCCATCTCAAATCTCTGCGACGCTTCGGTTGCTAAGCTTATGCTCTTACTTCCTCTTCGGATTGCTTTAGGGTTAAACCGCGCACATTCTAGTAAAACTCTTTTGGTCGACATACTAATTTCAGAATCGATTCCACCCATTATACCGGCAATTGCCACGGGAAACTTCTGGTCCGTGATTAATAAAACTTTTTCATTTAGGTTTATCAGGGTCTTATCAATAGTCCTTATCTTTTCACCTTTTTTGGCAAATCGGACCTGTATGGTCTGACCAGTCACTTTATCATAATCGAATGCATGTAAAGGTGTACCATATTTGACCATTATGTAGTTCGTCGCGTCGACGATATTATTAATCGGTCTAAGACCAATCGCGAGCAGTCGCCATTGTAACCAGAATGGCGATGGAGTAATTTTTACATCGCAAATCAATCGGGCAATATAGTCCGGACATCCTTCTTTATCAATGACATTTAATTTCAAAAGGTCACTTATATTGTATTTATCGGATTCCTTAGACGACATCTTAGTCGGTTCATGATACTTTACTGAAATCTCTTCATAAGATGCAAATTCTCTTGCAATGCCAATAATACTCATTAAATCACCGCGGTTAGGCAGTATCTCTAAATCTAATATATAATCGTCAACATAATTTAGAATCGGTGAACCAGTTCTGTACTCGTGTTCTAAAATATATGGCAATGTACTTTCGCTTGTCTCAATTAATTCTGGATTAATTAATTTCGAATTTATCGGGTTGAACCCTATTTTGTTGCCTGATTTAAGATGATAAGTAATTGTATTAACTTCGTAGTTATTTTTACCGTCGAATAATGTTACTTTATTTTTTTCAATCGTTTTGACTTCGACAACAATAAAACCTTCCAGCTTCTCCCCTATGCGAGTAATATTTTTTACTTCAACACCCTTAAGGGTAAATAGTTCTTCTAGTTCCTTGGGAGATTTATCGCAAGGAACAAAATCGAATAACCATTTAATGGGTACGAGCATAATCTTTAGAATAAAGATTTTCTATCGATTTGTCAATACTAAGTAGTAACGGCGAGTCTTTATTACTCTTTTAATTCAACCTTGTCAACAATTAGATTGCGGCGGGTTGCGGTTCCTTTCTTTCGATTAATTTATATGTATTAACTTTCCTTTAGCCTCACCAATCTCATAGAAAAAGACACCGTTTTTTAATACCGAACCGTGTAAACTTAAAGTGTTAGTACCTGCACGCACATTGTTTAAGTTTTCAGAGTATATCAATTTACCACTCAAATCATAGATTTTTAGATGAATTGGTTTGTTCGCATTCGATATATTATATGTAATCTTGATAACATCTTTACAGACCGTTGTCAATCTATAATGACTATTGACCGGGATGGAATTCTCTTGTTCAATACCCGCACCTTCGATATAGCGACAAATAATACCGCCATTTGCTGCTGCGTATGCCAGTGTTGGTGAAACCATATCAACTCCCCATAAACCAATCGATGTTGGAACTGCGGTTGTCGGCGTCCAGGTGTTACCGCCATCATGCGTGATAAGCGCGGTTGAATTTGTTGTTCCACCACCGACCGCCATCCCGTTCAGTGCATTATAGAACGACAAACGATAAAGCGCAGCCGTCGTATTGCTATTTTGCGATGTCCAGGTTTGTCCGCCGTTAGAAGTATGTAAAATTACACCGCCGGTTCCTACAATCCAACCATCATTTAAACCGATAAATTCGACACCATAAAGTGTCTGAGTAGAATTACTCGTTTCCGGGTACCAGGTTGTACCAAAATCTGACGTGTGTAAAATCGTTCCGCTGGCACCAACAACCCAGGCATATAACTCGCTTGCAAAATAAACACCTTTTAAGTCCTGACTTGTGATAGGATTTAATACGTTCCATACTCCACCACTATTACTCGTCATTGCTATTAATCCAGCCGCACCGACTGCCATTGTCCGTTCTGCACAGGCAACATCAACATCAGCAAAATCATTAGTTGTGCCTGAATAAAGCGGAGACCAGTTTTGCCCGCCATCCGAGGTTTTCAGAATGGTTCCAGCATCACCAACTGCCATGCCATAGATCGTATTGATAAAATCAATTCCCCAGATCCATTCCGTATAACCTGAATTCTGTCTAATCCATGTTCTGCCGCTATCGGTTGTTGCAACGATTGTTCCGTCATTACCAGTACACCAACCAGTGGTTGCATTAGCAAAATGAACTCGTCTTAAGCCTGAGCAAGTCGCACCGGTCTGACAATTCCAAGTTGTCCCAGCATCGGTTGTCGCAACTATTGCACCACCCGCGCCCACTACCCAGACATGATTTAAGTCAGTGGCATAACAATTCAAATACCAATGCGGTCCAGGTGATGTTTGCCCGAGCCAGGTTGTTCCGCCATCTGAAGTATATCTCAGTTCGCCACCAATACCAGCCATCCAAAGATGTAAACTATCACCGCAAGCAATACCATATAAAGCACTAGATGTTCCACTAGTTTGAAGTGTCCAGTTTTGTCCGCCATTTGCTGTATTTATCACTACTCCACTTGTTCCACATGCCCAACCTCGTAAGGTATCAGAAAAAATAATGCTCTGTAATGAACTTGAAACACTGCTTGTCAGCGGTGTCCAGGTTTGTCCACCATCAGCAGTGTAGGTAATTTTACCACTTGCTCCGCATGCCCAACCATGTAATGAATCGGTAAAATAGATATCGTTTAATGTCTGAGTAACACCGGAAACGCACCCGACCCAGTTTTGTCCACCATCAACCGTCATACGAATCGTTCCGCTTGCCCCGCAAACCCAGACTTTTAACGGACTAACGCAAAAAGTGCCCGAGATTCTCACCCCTGTGCCACTGGTTTGTTGGGTCCAGGTTTGTCCACTATTAGTCGTGTGGAGAATTACACCACCATCACCAGTTACCCATCCACATAAGCTATCAGAAAAATCGCAACCGTATAAACGTTGTGTCGTAGGGGTAGTTTGAAGTACCCAGGTTAACCCGCTGTTAGATGTGTGACGAACCCGACCATCGCTTTCAGCGGTCCAGCCATGCTGACCGACAATCTTGATACCAGTGATATATCCGCCGGTTAAGAACTGCCAGTCCGCATTTGCGAAATTCGCATATACTAATATAGATATAACAGATACGACAAATAATTTTTTCATACTGCCTCCCTTCTATTCTTAATATGGCATAACATAAATTTTATGAGATGTCAAGAGTTATTACAAATTAAACTGTCTGATGTCGGCACATGGTGCCCATCTTTACAATCATACTTGAAAGGAGCGGTGAATTTACTTAGTAAAGGTTCAATGAAAATGGCACAAATATGGCACAGTAAAAGTTTGGATAATATTTAGAGTGAATTATCAAAGAATGTAACACTCATTAAAACAGGTGCCCCTCTGTTGAGCTGGAAGTTTGACCTCGATTGTTCAGAGCGAAGCGATCTCGAACAATCAGAGTCGCGAACTTCCTTCATCGAGTGGAGCACTTTTTCATAAATTTAACAAAATATAAACTAAAAACTCCCTTTCTCGTAAGCATAAGATATTTCTTAAAATCACTTTTTAAGACTACCCCTACTAGTATCACCAATTTATATCCCATTAATCAAGTGAGAAACATTGATTTATATGATTGAAATGGGATTTTATAATTGAAAATTTTATTTGACAAACTCAAGATTAATTATTATAATTTAATCAGTGGTTATTATGAGTAACATTCTGCACTTCTGTAAGTTACCTTTTTTAGCGTACAATCGTTTTCTAATAAATCCTAGTGGCGAGACGATCGCTGCTTGAATTTTCCTCTTGGGATAATCAGGAGACCTGAGAGGCAATTTAAAGAAACGAAATGTATCAGATTCTATCGCTCCTGTAGAATTAATAAAAAAAAGGGAGAAAAATATGAAGTTAGCAAGAAATTATTTATATGTAGTAATGTTTATACCATTACTATTGATCGCACAACACTGGTCTTCTGATCATACAATTTCCGCAAGCGGTTATCCATTTACAGGTGAA
>Ga0315291_10003827_pt1 | contig 19325 bp, 12 predicted proteins | sample YL17G12_20_MG_FD_203070 | JGI IMG/M metagenome (GOLD analysis project Ga0315291, IMG submission 203070) | Sediment microbial communities from Yellowstone Lake, YNP, Wyoming, USA - YL17G12_20 | ecosystem: Environmental > Aquatic > Freshwater > Lake > Sediment | place: USA: Wyoming | collected...
GATGCAGCACATGCCGGGCACACTAGGGGCGCGATTTATCGCGCCCGGGTTCGATAAATCGAACCCCTACAAATCTATACCACCCGTAACTGAGGCATTACTTTTCCCCTCTTTTGCTCCTTGTAAAAGTTGTTCGCTCTTTGCGGTGTAAAGAACGAAGTCCCGTGATTCACCTCACGGTGAGCGTTTTTACATTCATCCCGAGTTTCGCGCGGATCTTCTTGATGCCGCCGAGCTTCGGGTTGAGCTGGAGGGCGATGAGCAGGTTCATCCGCGCGAGACGCTCATCCCCGGCGCGCAGGAGGCGCTCGGCCATCTTCTTGTAGATGAAGGCCCGCTCCCTCCGCGGCAGGGCGTCCCTGAGCCCCTCGGAGAAGCCACGGAGCGCGTACGACAGATCCCCTCCCCCGCAGAGGAACTGCACCATGAGATTGCGCATGCGCAGCAGGATCTCCTCCCTGAAATGCCTGAAGTAGTTGTGGATGAGATCTTCCCGGTAGAGCTCGCAGTACTGCTCAAAGGCCGTCCTCGACCGGTGCTGCTTCTCGTATTCCTCTGCGAGGAGAAATTTGCAGTCAAGGCAGTCGCCCACCGTCATGTAGGACCGGAGCCTGAATGACGGCTGCTGCGTGAGGAGTCTCTCATAGAGCGCCAGCGCGTCACCCCCCCGCCCCTCAAGGAGATCGAGAAAAATCAACCGGCAGCACGCTGCGGGATCCTTCCCCTTCTTCTTGAGCGATTCCCTGTATGTTGAACCCCTGCGGATTTCCCAGTGTGACAGCGTCCGGTCATAGATGGACCTCTTCTGATCGTCGATCAGCACCTCGTAGGCGCGCAGGATCTCGTGCATCCGGTCGTGGGCCCAGCTGCTCTGGCGGGGGTGAAAATCGGGATGGTATTTTTTCGCGAGGGTCCGGAAGGCCGCCTTCACCTCGGCGCGCGTGGCCTCCTGGCGTATCTCCAGGATCTCGTAATAGTTCGCCATGTAGAGGCTCCCGTAGCACAACCCCTGCCCGCGGCATTAACTGCGTAACCCACCATCATAGTACAGACAACGCTCCATGACAAATAACAAAACCCTTGCAGGGGTAATGCGTCACTTATGGGTGGCAGATGTGATATTATGGTGGTGTAGGGGCGCGATTTATCGCGCCCGGGTTCGATAAATCGAACCCCTACAGATTCATACCACCCAGGACTGACCCATTACTTGCAGGGGCTATTTCGTTCATGCAGAATCATAGGCGCTGATGAAAAAGATCGTCCTCGGAATGCTCGTCGTGGTCGCGCTTGCCGCCTGCATTTTCTGTATGATCCGTCCCCGCCGCCCCGGGCGCCCGAACGTGGTGCTCGTCTCTATCGACACGCTGCGGGCGGATCACCTCCGCTGCTACGGCTACGGAAGGGAAACGTCGCCATTCCTGGACTCCCTCGCCCGGAAGGGAATACGCTTCCAGGATGCGATTGTCCAGTCGAACTGGACGCTCCCCTCCCATGTGTCCATGCTCACCTCGCTCTATCCCGCCGTGCACCGCGTGCAGCGCGATACCGACAAGATGGGGCCGGCCCTGAATACCATGGCGGAGGTCCTCAAGCGAGCGGGTTACTACACTGCGGCCTTTGTTGACGGGGGGGTTATGTCCGCCGACTTCGGCTTCGGTCAGGGGTTCGACCTGTATGACGATCATTCAAAGGGACGAGACAAGAACAAGCGTGCGCTCCACTGGATCAGGGAGCACCGGAGGGGACCTTTCTTCCTCTTCTACCACACCTATGATGTGCACTTCCCCTATATACACCACCCCCGGCCGCGCACACTCATGGATGACATGGAGATGAAATCCATTGCCGATCGCATCAATAAGGGGGACTACAATCTGACGGACGATGAGTTCGAGAAGGCGGTGCTCTCCTGGTGTACCGTGCCGGGTTTCTATCGGATGATCACACCTAATAAATTGGAGCCGTTCAAACCGGCGATGAGGCGATTCTTCCAGGAACGCTGGCCCCGGATGCCTTCCTTTAATGAGAGTCTCCGCTATCTCATCGACGCCTATGACGGCGGCATCAGCTATTTTGACGCGCGCTTCAAAGGGCTGTGGGACCTGGTGTGCGAGATGGGCGTGGATAAGAACACCGTTCTCATCATCACGTCCGATCACGGCGAGTGCTTCCTGGAGCATGGGGACCTCGGGCACCCCGAGCTCCTCTACGAAGAAGTAGTGAGAGTGCCCCTGATCGTTGTGAGCCCGCTCCTGCCGCAGCGGGGCGTGATCGTCCAACGTCAGGTGATGAGCATTGATATCCTGCCGAGCGTCCTCGAGCTGCTCAAGCTGGGGCGCCTCCCGCATCTTCAGGGGGAAAGCTTCATGCCATACATTGAGGGTGGAGAAAAGGGTGACTCGCGCCCCGCCTATGCAGACGCACTCGAGATCGACGCCGCGCGGACGGACACATGGAAGTTCATCCAGAGGGCTGAGGGGGACGCCGGCCGGAAGCCCGCCCTCTCCCCCGTGCCGGAGCTCTTCAATCTGGAGAAAGATCCGGGGGAGAAGACCAACCTCGCGGCGAAGGATGCCCCTGCCAGCGAAAAGCTGGGGAGGCAGCTGCGGGAGTGGAGAGCGGAGAACGAGCGGCTCAGGACTCAGCTCGGACTGGACAAGGCCGCTGAGAAAGTCACACTGGATAAGCAGACCGTCGAGGAGCTTCGCGCCCTCGGATACCTCCAGTAGGATCGCGCGGGGTGTGTGTGGAGAGTCTCTCACATGCGGTGTGCCGCGCACTGCCTCAGAAGGTGTGAAAAAATCCGGTTTGTCGCTTCGGCATATGTAACCAATTGTGTAGGGGCTTGATTCATCAAGCCCGCTGACGGGTCGGATAAATCCGACCCCTACAAAAAAGGGCTCAAGCCGGATTTTTGTGATCCAAAGATTATGCACTATGTCCCTCCCCCTTCGATGGGGGAGGCTAGGTGGGGGTGAAAAGCAAGTTCCTATAGCAACACCCCCCACCCTTCCCTCCCCCGCAAGGGGTGAGGGTGGAGAAAGGAACCTAATATCATTATCTCCTTCATCAGCAGGTTATTGCAACTTAATCACCGCATGCTTTATCACAAAAATCCGGCAAGAGCCCAAAAAAGGCCGGGAGGCAATTTTTTCACACCTTCTCAGTAACGCAGGGCAGATATGAATCAGAGAACAGAGCACCGGGTCGCCATCATCGTCCCAAACTATAACGGTGAGAAGCTCCTCCCCACGTGCCTCAACTCGCTCGCGGGACAGCGCTACCGTGATTTTGCCATTGTTGCGGTCGATAATGGTTCGACCGACGGCTCGCTCCGGCTCCTGGGGGAGCGCTATCCCCATGTCGCCGTCACACGATTTAGTAGAAACAGGGGTTTCGCGGCAGCCGTGAACGACGGCATCGCGCGCGCGGGGAGCGAGCTCATCGCACTCCTCAACAATGACACGGAGGCCCACCCCGATTGGCTGGGGGAGCTCGTCGCCGCGCTCGACAGGCGCCCTGATGTCGCCTTCTGCGCATCCAAGATGATGGACTTCACGAACCGTTCCATCATTGACAGCGCCGGGAACTGTTACGCCACCAATGGACGCTCCCTGCCGCGCGGGTTCCTCGCGAAAGATACGGGCCAGTACGGGAAAGAGGAGGAGATTTTCGGGGCATGCGCGGGCGCGGCGCTCTACCGCCGGTCGCTCTTCGAGGAGATCGGCCTCTTCGATGAGCGCCTCGTCTCCTACAAGGAAGATGTCGATCTGGATTTCCGGGCTCAGCTCAGGGAGCTCCGCTGCCTCTACGTCCCCGGTGCGGTATGCTACCATGTCGGCGGCGCCACCAGCGGCAGGAGGAAGAGCGATCTCGCGGTCCGCCTCAGCACGCGCAACAGCGTGACGGTGTTTGTCAAGAATATGCCTGCGCGGCTTCTCCCTCGCGCGCTCCCGCGCCTGCTTTCCGACCTGTTCTTCCAGCTCGCGTATCAGATCGCGAGAGGCCACCAGGCATGGCCATTCATGCGGGGCCTCCTCGGAGCGGTCGCGCATGTGCCCCATGCGATGGGAGAGAGGAGGCGGATTCAGTCCCGCGCGCGGTGCGACCTTGCGTACCTGCGCGGCCTCCTCCGTGAGGGAGACGCCGAAGTGAAACGCCACCGGAGCCGATGCCGGATGGAGAGGTTGAGAGTTGAGAGTTAAGGGTTGAGAGAGATGACGAACAGCGGCAGCATATGGAAATCGAGGGCGATTGGCTTTCTTAGTTTCACTATCCCCCTGTGTGTCTACCTGAGAACTCTCCTGCCGACCGTCGGCGGCTACGGTGACACCGCGAAGTTTCAATTCACGGGGAAGATCCTCGCCATTCCGCACCCGTCGGGGTTTCCCGTGTATCTCTGGACTACCCACCTCGCCTCGTACCTGCCCATCGGTGATCTGGCGTACAGGGCGAACCTCGTCTCCGCGCTCTGCGGCGCCCTGACCGTCTATTTCCTGTTCAGGATACTCCTCCAGATACCGCTCCCTCCGATGATCGCGCTCGGGGCGACGCTCATGTTCGCCTTCAGCTCAACCTTCTGGTCGGTCTCCCTCATCGCCGAGGTGTACACGCTCAATGCGCTCTTCATGGCGTCCGTCATCTCGCTTCTCTGGAAGTGGCGGGAGGGGGGGAGGAGCTGGCATCTCGAATTCGCCTGCGTGCTCTACGCACTCAGTCTCGGAAACCATCTGGTCATTTCGATCCTGTTCCCCGCGGCGGTGTACTGGATCATACTGGCCAGGAATAAGTTCCGCGCTGAAGACAGGTACGCGGCGCGCGCTGCCCTGTTCCTCTCAGTGGCGGTCATCCCGTACCTCTGGCTCTATCTACGATTTGGGCAAACGGTGATTTACAGGGAGGGGTCAATCGGCTCGCTCGGTGAATTTGCCGGCTTCGTCACGGGCAGCTCCTTTGCCTCATGCCGCTTCCCCCTCACGCTCAGGGAGCTGGTCCGGAACGCGGGGCCGATATATGGCAGCCTGTTGCGCAGCCAGTATGGCACCCTCGCGATATTCATCGGCGTCCTCGGCCTCGGCAGGCTCTGGCGGAGCGCCCGTGACAAGGCAATCTTCCTGATGATCGTATTCGCGGGCGATTTGATCATCGGTCTCAATGGCGCCGGTAGCGAAATCCCGATCTACTACATCCCCTCATATTTCATCTTCGCGATATGGATCGGCTGCGCGTTCATGCCACTGAGCGGGCGAACCCGAGAGGAGGGGGGCGGCGGTGGAGCGCGCCTCCTCGCGTCGGTCTTCCTCTGCGGATACGCGATGTGCCTCCTCTACGATCATCTCCCCCTCGCGGATCTCCATGGTAAAACGTTCTACCGCGACTTTGCGAATCGTGTGTTGAAATTTGTTCCCCCCGGCAGCGTCGTGCTCTCGCCGAACTACAACTGGACGGAGGTGTACCTGTACAAGCTGCTCGGGGAGGATACGCGCCGAGGCGAGAACGTGCTCGTGCTGCACTACTGGGAGCCGGGGAAGGTGAAGGATTATCTCTCGGGCCGTTCGATCTCCCCATTTTTCTATCAGGCGCCTCGCCCTATGCCTGAGAAGATGCGCGTGTTTCTGCACACCCTCTCGCTGAGGGATCCGCGCATAGCCGAACTGTCATCCATGGGGTTTGACCTGAAGCCTGTGGCGGAAAACCGGAGCGCCCTCGCCCGCTCATTGAGGGAGGTCCCCCGCGGCCAGTTGCTGCTCCTCTCCCTGCGCGACGAGGGAATCGCGATACTGAACGATGACTCCTATGACGCGCTGAGCGCACTGGGTGTAAAAGCAGCGGTGAGCAAAGGGATACTGTCGGGGTGGGGGTTTGCCGCGATCCTCACGCGACGCGAGGGAAAACTCGTCGGACCCCAGGTGAATCGGTTCAAGCCGGTGCGGCTCTTCATCCACGAGGGCGAGGAGATTCCCGGAACCGGAATCTACGCGCCGGCGAGCCTTCTTGTCGAGAGCCGCGGTGTGGGGCGGGGAGACCTGAGCCTGATCGCTGTAGGGGGCACGCAAATCCAGCGCGGCCGGCACGGCCTCAATTTTGCGTACGTTGACGCGCGCTCCGGGAAGGTGATCAGCTCCGGCAATGTTCCGCCTTCCGAGCTGCACACCCTGCGTGACTCGTTTCTCATCGAGATAGTAGCCAGGAGCGACGCCGCCGGGGGCCCCTCATCTCCCGGCCTTTAACCTGTAGAGATTCACGCCTCTCCCATAGACCACCCGTTCCCACTGCAGATCGCTCCGGAGACTCGCGGGGAGCCTCTTCAACCCGAGGGCGGTGGCGTATACTGGCCGTCCCTCATTGAGCCTTATTCTAAATTCCTGAGCGTTGATCCTTCCTGTATCAAACCAATCGAATTTCCCCGACTGCAGGTGATCGGAGAGCATGAGTTCGCGGTGTGAGAAATAGCGTATGTATCTCTGCTCGAGCCCGTCACCCACCACGATGACTGCTCCACGGGGCACCGTGGCATCCAGCGCGCGGGCACACAGTTCCAGGGGGCCCGGGAGGCGAAGCGCGCCATAGTATCGGGAATTCACCAGAAGCAGCAGTGAGAGCGCCACTAGAAACGCCGATGTGGTGAGCCGGCGCGACGCGGGGCGGGAGGTAGTCGCAAGGGTGCACACGAGCAGGAGAAAAGGTGGATATGCGCAGATCCAGCTCTCGGGATTCCTCGGTTCGTAGAACAGGTACGTGCACGCCCAGAGTATCAGAAATACTGTGAAGAGAGGTATCAGCGGGTTCTTGCGCGCATGTTTCAGCGCGGCGATTATTGTACACAGTAGTACAGGCGCAATGAGCAGCGCCATGCCTCGCGCGTGACGGTTGACCACTCCGTCGGGAAAAATCACCCGCTCCATCCCGATGACGCTCTTGCGCAGATTGCCGAGAAGGCTGCGGTACTGAGCAGGCTGGGCAAAATACCAGAAGGGGAACCTGGGGCTATGGTAGGTGAGGAGGCCTTTGAGGATCTCCTGAGGGCTGTGGAGACCGTAATAAAAAACCGCAATGATGGCCACCACGGAGACAAAGATGATAAGGCCCACGAGCGCGATGACGATGCTATCCCCAATCCCGAACCGCAGCCCCTTGAGGCCCCAACGCTTAAGTACGATCACGATCAGTACGAACGGCCAGAGGATGAGCGCCATCAGGTGCGCCAGGCTCGCGAGGCCGAGCACGAAGCCGACGCACAGCGCGGGGGCACGCGGTGTCGTTTTCCGCGCGCGCTCATCGCGCGGGTATAACATGAACAGGTAGAGGAAAAGCGTGATGAAGAACGCGGCGAGCACTTTCTCCTCGCCCGCTGTCGCCATGCGCCAGAATCCGAACGATGCGGGGAGGATGCCGGCCACGAGCAGCGGAAGGAGCAGCCCCCCTGTGATGGCGACACAGAAATCATAGAGCAGCAGGACGAGGAGCGCGCCGAAAAAGCACTCGAGGATCTGCAGGAGCACCACCGGTTCGCTCACGAGGGGGAGGAGACGGCCGAGCCCCGCGGCGAGCGGAATCTCCAGGAGGTGCGCGAAAAAGAAGAGGCCCCATGCCGGAGCCTCGGACGGGTACTTCAAGAAACATGCACGCTCCATCACATCCCAGGAGTAATCCCTGCTGAGGTTGCACAGGAAGAGGATGATGGTGGCAGTGAAGAGCGTCAGGCGCACGATTTGATTTTTCATGCTATTATCCGCGATCCACATTCTCTCCGTTCAATCACCCGGGGTCGGGATAGACGTTCAATGTTCGCCGGCGTCATGATGCAGCTCGTACAGTTGCCACCCCTGAACTCCCTCAACCCGCCGCCAGCGCGCCGCATCGCGAATCCGCTGAGGGAGTCTCAGGACGCCCAGTTTCGTCGCGTACACCGGGCGATTGTGCGTGAGGCGGCTCATGATCCCTCGCCCGTTGATCTTCGCCGTGTCAAACCAATCGGTTTTTCCGGACTCTAGATGATGGGCAAGAATCACCCGGCGATGTGAACAATATCGCGCGTATCGCTGCTCCGCTCCATTCCCCACGATCACGACTGCTCCGGGGGGGACCATTCCGTCAAGGGCGCGTGCGGAGAGCTCTGCATTATTGTACCGGCCAAGGCTGGCATACGCTGGGCAGTTGAGCCAGAGCACAAGCACAACCGCTCCGATCAGGGCGCATTCACCCGCTCTGATTACCCGGGGGGCATGCAGCGCCAGGAGGGAGGAGGCGAGGATGAGGAAGCAGGGGTACGCGCCGATCCAGCTCTCGGGGTTGTCGGGCTCATAGAAGATAAAGAAGGCCCCCCAGAGGATGAGAAAAACAGTACAGGGCATTATGAGAGGATTCGTGCGGAGATTCCTGGCCGCGGCAATAGCTGCGGAGAGGATAACGGCGAGGAGTGTAAGCCCCAATCCGCTCCCGTAGCGATCGACCACACGCTCGGCGAAAACCACTCTCTCAATGCCGATGAGACTCTTTTTCACGTTGTCGAAAATACTGCGTTCGTGCGGAGGTTGTGAGAAGTACCAGTAGCTGAACTTCGGGCCATGGTAGCTCAACAATCCCCTGGCGATATCTCTGGGGCTCTCAAGTCCATAGCAGGAATAAGCCACAAAACCATAGACGGACGCGAGCAGCACGAACCCTATCAGCGCGACGACAATGCTCTCCGCCATCCCGAATCTCGAGCATCGGAATCCGCGCCGCCCGAGCGCGATGCAGAGTGCGATAAGTGGCCAGAGGATGAGGGCCATGAGGTGTATCAGGGCTGATACCCCGAGGACGATTCCCGAAAGAATTATCAGGGCAGGGCGGCTGATTCCCGGCGTCTCCGAGAGGGCATGGAAGGGGAAATAGAGGGAGATGAACAGCGTAATGAAGAAGGCGGTGATTATCTTTTCCTCTCCGGAGGTGGTCATTCTCCAGAAGGCAAACGCCGAGACGAGGAGCCCGCTCGCGCCGAGCGAGAGAAGGTGACGGCGCGAAACAGTCATACAGAGATCATACAGGAGCAATGTGAGGAGCGCCCCGAACATACACTCGAGGATTTGCAGCAGCATGATCGGCTCTCGTATCCACGGCAGGCACTTCCCCAGCCCTGCGGCAAGCGGGATCTCCAGCATATGCGCGAAGAAAAAGATGCCCCACGGCGGGGCTTCTGACTGGTACTTCAAAAAACATGCCCGTTCGATCACGTCCCACACCGCGTAGGAGTGGTTTCTGCTGAGGTTGCACAGGAAGAGGAGCAGTGCCCCTGAGAAAATCGCCAGGCGCCATAACCGTTCATGTGGAGAGTATGTCAATGTCATATACCAGCGGGATTATATAAAATTTCGCCGCGGATTACCGCGGATTTTCGCAGATTACAAGAATAGACTGATGTGTGAGGCAGTAAGCCTGAAATCACTTTTAACTTTTTGCATTCAACCTTAAACGGTAGGTCAAATCAGGGTATAGCAGCGTTCATCCGCGTAAATCTGCGGCTACCCCCTATAGCTGTCCCATTACGAGCCGGTGTAATGGGTCACGTACAGGGTGAATCCAGCAATGAATTGCCGCAGATAAAAAGGATTGTGTGAGTGGTCAAGGTTTCTTGCCGCGGATACACGCAGATACACGCTGATTTTATATAGGTATAGCAGCGTTCATCCGCGTAAATCTGCGGCTACCCCCTATAGCTGTCCCATTACGAGCCGTCCAGTTTGAGATTGCTGGGGGAGCGGTGATATACTATCATTACAGTGTTGCCGCTTTAGATTCAGCGGCCGGTGCAGAGTTCATTCCATTCGCACAAGGTGCATTTCCTATGGAACGGGAATCCATATCAGTGGTCATCCCGCTCTTCAATGACGAAGAGATTGCCGAGGACTGCTACCGCTCCGTTACCACCTCCCTTGCAAGGCAGCGGGGAGTCAATTTTTCCGACTACGAGATCATCTTCGTCGATGACGGCAGCGGGGACCGCACGCTCGAGCGCCTGCTGGCGCGCTGTGCCCCCGATCGCCGCGTGAAGGTTGTTGAACTCGACCAGAACTACGGCCAGCACGCCGCCATCTCCGCGGGTTTCGAGGCTGCCTCGGGCGACATTATTGTGACACTTGACTCGGACCTCCAGATCAGCCCGGATGACATCCCCGCGCTCCTGGGCAAAATCAGGGAGGGGCATGATCTGGTGAGCGGGGTGCGCGTGGGGCGCAAAGATTCTTTCCTGAAACGGGCGCTCCCCTCGCGCCTCTTCAATTGTCTCGTTGGGCGCGTGACGCGCGTCACGCTCCGCGACTGGGGCTGCCCCACGGTTGCGCTGAGGAGCGCACTCGCCAAGCAGATACTCCGCTACGGCGACATGCGCCAGTTCCTCAAGCCCTTGGGCGTGAAGCTCGCGCGATCGGTGTCGGAGGTTGAGCTGCAGCACCGGCCCAGGACCAGGGGCCGGTCGGGCTACGGATTCCAGGACCTTTTCGACCTTGCCCTGGATTTTGTGACCAACTTCAGCCGGAGACCATTCCAGAAGTTGAGCCTCGCGGGAACCAGTCTCTTCTGCCTCGGGAGCCTCGGCGGCGTGCTCTACCTTCTGCTGCGCTCCTCTTTCAATGTGGCGCACCGCGGTCAGGCGCAGGTCCTCATCTTTTTTGCGATTGTCGTTGGCCTGCAATTCATGATCCTCGGTTTCCTGGGAGAGTTCATCATCCGCATCTACAGGAGACAGAATAACGTCCCCTTCTACGTGGTTCGAGCCATCCATGCGGCGAAGGAGGGATGAGGTGAACAGTTCCTCCGTGAGGCCGTATCGGGAAGGGGACAGGGCGCTGCTCACACCTTTCCTCGCGGCATATCCGTACGGCGACCTCAGGCGCTACCGCCTCATCAACAAGGAGAAGCAGATCGCGCACCTTGAATACCGCATTGCCGCGTGCGCCCGGGAAGGCGGCGTGTGGGTTTCGGAACGGGATGGGGCGGTCAAGGCGCTCGCCGCATCCAGGCCGCTCCCGTGGGACTCCTCGATATTCGGCATCAAGATGGGGCAGATCCCCCTCTTCCTTCATTCGGGCGAGGGCCTTGCGTCGCGCGCTGATATCGTCGCCCTTCTCGACGTTCTCCTCGAGTCCTGCCGCTCCGCGGGGATCGTCCACCTGAATGTCAAAGCGGACGCAGACGACTTCATCCTGATGCAATGCCTTGAAGGGAAAGGCTTCTACCTTGTTGACACGATTGTGACCTATATCTTCATCCCGCGCCGCCAGGAGCTCGGGCACGGCAAGTACCTCTTCAAGACCAGGGTCTATAATCCGGAGGACCACGATGCCGTCCTGCACGTCGCTGCCGAGGCGTACAAGGGTTTCATCGGCCGCTACCACGCCGACCCTCACCTGCCCCGGGAACTGTGCGACCGCCTCTACCAGATGTGGGCCCGACAGCTCCTGGACGGCGGCAGTGCGGAGAGAATCATCGTCGCGGAGCGAAAGGGAAAGGTGGTCGGCTTTCTCGGCTACAGGATGAAGCGCGATATCCTCGAGTCGACCGGCATCAAGTGCGTGGGGGGAGGGCTCGGGGGCTGCCTGCCGGAGGGGTTCGGCGCCTACACCGCGATCTTGGAGGAGGCGATGCGCGAGGGGATGCACCGCTACGACATGCAGGACTTCGAGACGCAGCTCAACAACATCAACATCGTGCGCATCTACCAGAAGCTGAACTTCGAGTACGCCCGCGGGAAGTACACCTTCCACGCCTGGCTTGGAAAAACTTGAACCACGGATGACCACGGATTCACACGGATGAAAATGCAGCCAAAAGCTGAAAGTGCAGGTTTAAAGAGTCCGCGGATTTGCATGGATAGATATAGATTATCAATGATAGCCGCTGAAGACACTGAATGCACTGAAGTATCAATTGCGCATATCTTTTCCGTGATTTCAATGCCCTCAGTGGTTCCCCCCTCAAATTAATCCGCGGTAATCTGCGTAAATCCGCGGCAAAACATTGACCTTTAATTGCAGTAATCGAGAATCCTCGGCCGAAACACTCACTCCCGAGCCGGCTCAGCCGAGTACTTTCTTTACGGCGGCGATCACGTCGCCGACATCCCCATCCGTGAGCTTCGCCGAGAGCGGGAGCGAGATGGTGCGTTCAGAGATATACTCCGCATTTGGAAAATCACCTCGCGTGTAGCCGTATGTCTCCCGGTAGTAGCGGTGGAGGTGGACGCTCGAGAAGTGTATACCCGTCCCGATGTTTTCCCGGTGGAGCGCCTGCTGTATTTCGTCGCGGCTCTTTCTGACCCGGTCGATGTCAATGAGCAGCGTGTAGAGGTGGCGCGCGTGCCTCGTGTTGGGATCGGGTGGAGCGGGGATGATCACCGGGAGGCCGCGAAATGCGTCGTCATAGCGCTTCCATATTTCCTCGCGGCGTGTGAGATACTTCTCGATCCTGGGAAGCTGGTGAATACCGAGCGCCGCCTGCATGTCGGTCATGTTGTACTTGTATCCCGGGTAAACCACCTCGTAGTGCTTGAACCCCTCATCCGAGTAACGGCGCCAGGCGCCCTTGTTCAGTCCGTGGAGACCGTACATCTCTATCTCCCCGGCCCATTCGTCATTGTTGGTCGTGACCATCCCCCCCTCGCCGGTGACGATATTCTTGGTGGCGTAGAAACTGAAACAGGTGAGGTCTCCGATGGTGCCGATTTTTTTCCCCCGGTACACTGCCTCGATGGCGTGGGCTGCATCCTCGATCACAATCAGGTTGTGATCCCTGGCGATTTCGAGGAGCGGATCCATCTCGCATGGGCGGCCGGCGAGGTGGACCGGAACGAGCGCGCGCGTTTTGCGTGTGAGCTTTTTCCTGACCTCTGCGGGATCGATGTTCATGGTGCGGCGGTCCACGTCGGCGAAGACCGGGATGGCGCCGACGTGCGTGATGACGTTCGCGGTTGCCGCGAAGGTCATGGGGGTCGTGATCACCTCATCGCCGGGCTTGACCCCGGAGACGATCATGGAGAGGTGCAGGCCGGCGCTGCAGGAGGCGAGGGCGCGGGCGTGCGTCGCCCCGATGTACGCGCGGAACATCTCTTCGAACTTTCCAACCCGCGGCCCCGTGGAGATCCAGCCCGACCGGAGGCAGTCCACCATCTCGCGGATCTCCGGCTCCTCGATCATCGGGCTGCCGAAGACGAGGAAGGTATCTCTGGTAGGTTTATGAAATGTCATCGCCTGATGTATTTATAGCGCACTTTTAAAAATGCGCTACAAACTGGATTCCTATCCACTTGGAACTCGCAACTAGTAACTGTAGTTGCCGCTTTGAAAACTCAACTTTCCAGAAACTCGCAACTAGTAACTGTAGTTGCCGCAGTAATGGTGGCGGTGGCAGGAGTCGAACCTGCGACACGCGGATTATGATTCCGCTGCTCTGACCAGCTGAGCTACACCGCCTCGAATCGAGCAGGGGGTGCAGGCATTTTTAACCTCAATTCGGGATAACTATGCCATCTTCACCGTGGCTTTTCAATAGCTGCGTGTCCGCCGCAAGAACGATTATGGAGGGCAGGCGATGGGAGTCCGCTTTGGGCGCGTGAGCAATCCCATGAAGATGCAGGCACCTGCAATGGCGCTCAGCACTATACCCGCTTTTAAAGAATCGGGGAAGAAGCTCATGGTAAGATGATATTTCCCGGACTCAAGATACGTCGCCCGGAAGGCGTGATTCACCCTGAATAACGGCAGGTCCTCGCCATTACACCGCAGCCGCCACCCCGGATAATAAATCTCGTTGAATAACACAATGCAGGGAGTGTCAGTCTCGATGTCATACGAGATCACATTTGGCTCGTAGTCAACTATCGTCCCCGCAAAGCGTTGGCGGCTTTTCCCGCGGAGATTCTCAATCTTTTCTAGCAGATGTCTGTCTTGGATATCCTTCCTATTTATGAGCGCTATTGTGCCCACATCAGCGCCGCTGTTAATGGCTGACACGACGCTGCGTTCGTCCGGCAATAGCCGCGCCGCACAGAGCGGCATGATCCTGAAATTATCAGTTATCATCTTTGAGTTTGGGGATTTTACGAGCTCATCATAATATTTGAGTATCAGAGGGTCATAGCCACTGTCGGTGAAATATTTCAATATCATCGCGTAGTTTGCCTCTATCGAAACAGGGTATCTATCGGACCGCCTTTTAAAGTCAGCGTGCGCATGCACGCACCTGCTGCGGGTTCCCTCCATCATTTTTACTCGCGCCCACTGCTCATGATCAGCCGGGTCTGCAACTGTAGTAAAATTTGTCCTTACCCAGTAGCTCACGTCAATTATACAGAGGCTCACCATGAATATGCATAGCCATTGTCCACGCATTCTGCTGCCGAGCAAAAGCGTCACGAACAGAAGAGAAACGGACAATAGCATGAACGGGGAGCTCGTTATTACCGAGGCTGCGAGATTGACGCCGTAATGAGTTTTAATATATGCATGCGCAACTAGTGCAGGCACTAAATACACAGCAAATAGGGGGATGCTCTTCCTGAAAAGATCTTTCCCCGCACGCATAATGTCCTGGGCGCCGAAGCCGGCAAGGAGACACATAAAGAATAGGAAAAACGCCCGGAAGTCGAGGGCAGGGTGCCGCACATGTTTGATGCCAGGCACATATTCAATAAGAGCGTTATATGCCGGTATATTGGTACCCAGCATCATCATGAGATTAATCAAGAGGAGCGGAAGAAAGGCAAACCGTAGACGAGACGTGCTATAAACAAGGTGATACACAGCCAGAAAAAAACCCAGGAGGCCGATGCTGCAGTTTCTGAGCGTTATCTCAGTGCGGATCGGCGTAAACTGCCACAAGGCGACGAAAGGATACGGCATGCTCAAGAGATATCGTGGCGGAAGAGAGTTAGCCCTGATGCTCTCAATGGGCGCGCCGCTGCTTCTCACAGAAAGGAACGCGTTTTCGAATGCGGGGATCAAAAGAAATGCTGCCGCAGCCGTGCCCATGGCAAAGAAGGCAACAAGGTACAGTGTCTCCTTTGCCATGAGGCCCCTCCGGAGGCCGCGATCTACAAGCCATATCTTTACGATGCCGAATATGAAAAGCATGCATAGCGAAAGGACCAACATCGAAGGATAGCCGCAGACAGCCAGGATCGGTATGACGAGTGCCCCGCGGCAACAAGTTAGGCGCCCTGGTGATTCTATTAGTTTGTTTACGGTGGCCAATGCCAGCGGGAATACTGCGAGTGTATTTACAAGCGTAAAGTGCTCCGCGTTGCCGACGAAGAAGCCACAGCCAAGAAAGCTGATGGCACCGACCAACGACGCTGCCACTGAAAGGCAAAAGCTCCTCAGGCAACAATACATGAACACACCCGCGATGAAGAAGGTGACAAATAACTGGACCTGGAGCAGCTCGAGACTGTAGCCTTTGAGAATTGCCAGGAGCAGGTTCAGTGGGTGAAAAAGGCATACCTGGGGATTCGAGACATGGGGCTTCCCGCCGTATATGTATGGATTCCAGAGAGGGAATACAGAATCTCTAAGGCAGTCCGAATTGAAGATAGCCACCGGATACCCAAAATCAACCAGGTCCCATTTGATCATATGGGTGAAATCGCCTTGTGGATTTCGCGTTATCAGGTTTGAGTAGGATAAGCACGCAGCGATGAAAATCACGCCGATGGAAAACAGCATCTGTATCCTGGTGACCATGGAAGGATTCTGCGGGTGACGTGCGGGACCGCAGGGCGGCATGCTTTCTCCGATCATATGCGGATCTCCTCAGCTGTTTCGAATATCCCCCATGGAGGCCTTATCCCCGGTCGGTCCTGAGTGTGAGATTCAACAGGAGGGGGTAAACCGTTTCGCCTGGCGGAATTAACGGCAGCAGCAGCCTAGATTGATACTGGTAGAGATAATAGTGCCTTGCACTCTTTTCATACTGCAATGCATGCCGGCCTTCATCCACGCACTATTGTTTTTTCGGCAGGCTGAGCCTGCTGAAAAGCCAGGCGGGGCAGCACTCCCACCAACGCTGCGTCAGTGCCCCCAGGCCCCCTATTAGTTTGCCGTCACGAATGTTGAACGGCATGGCGATCTTTCTCACGCCGCCCGCATCTCTCGAGACCACGGAGCCTTCCAGGCAGCCCCTGATAATGTAATCTGTCTTGATGTTGAGTTTCTTCCCCAGCCATCCCCTGTTCTTCTTCACGACGCAGCGGGTCAACCTCGCGGCGCCCGCCGTTCCCTCGACTCTCCCATCGGGGAGTATTGTGATGGACACAGTCGCCAACTCCTGTATCCCACGCCTTGAGAATTTCGATGTGCCTTCCCACGTTCCGATGAGTTCAGGGGGAGGGAACGTATCTCCGCCGTAACTCACTGCGGCGACGCCGATTACACAGATGCAGAAGAAGCTCAAGCCAGGCGATGCTGTTTTCATAACCCCTCCTTGTTGAGTATTAATATTAATTCTTCGCTCATCATATTTCCACCTGAGATTATCCCTCTATTGTAATCTGTGTGTATCTGTGTTCATCTGCGGTTGAAACTTGTTATCCCTTACGCGGAATTACCGGCAGCAGCAGCCTGGATGGGTACTGATTGCTGTGGTGGATGGTGATGGTGGCAGGTTGCATTACTGAACTCACGCTCTCGAGCTCTCCGGCCTGGAGGTTCCGCGAGTAGATCGGGTACCAGCTCGCCGTGAGGCAGAGGCGGAGCCGATGACCTTTCAGAAACATGTTCCCGTTCCTCATCCTGTCATGGGTCATCTTCACCACCTCGCCGGGGCGGAGAAGCTTGCGCTCAACAGTCTCGTCGCGGTAGCTTGCCCTGAGCACCGTGTTTCCGGGTCCCATCAGGTTGTACGCGGTCCCATCCGGCGCCACGTCGAGCAGAATGGTGTAGATGTCGCAGTCCGGTGCGGATGAGGAGAGATAGAGCTCTGCCGTGATCGGGCCTGTCACCTCAATATTTGCCGGCAGCGGATCCGTTTCGAATGTCAGCACGTCCGATCGCTCGGCGAGCCAGCGGAGATCAGTCGCCCCGAAGTTTGTGCCATAATCATCCCGGATCGGGTTGGCGGGATCGGCAACGAATGAGCTTGCCGACGCACCCTGCGAAGGAGACAGGCTGAATTTCCCCCGACGAGACCCCGGCGCAAGGTAGACCGATGTTGTCCGGGTGTCTTTGAGCGGCCATTGCTCTTCATGCCGCCATCGGTTTTCACCCATGACGAACACATTTACGGATTTCGCGCGAGTGACCCAGTTGTTGATGCCCCTGACATAGTGGTCCAGCCAGCTCAGGACCACGTTGTCGTAATTGATCACCGCAACGGGGCCGAAATACCGGTCGCCGGAGCTTGTGGAGTATGTGGCGTCAACACCGTGTATCCATGGGCCGATGAGGAGTTTCGTCCGGGGGTCAGCCTGCCCGGCCCTCGCCGCAAGGAGGCCGAGGTAGTTCGTGGTCGCCCCCTGTGTGCCATAGGCCTCATCATACCATCCCGAAATGTTAAGAACTGCCGCGCGCACCCGATCGTATTTTGTCTCAAGATTGCCCCAGTCCCAGTATGATTCATATGGCTGATGCTGTATCCATTCGTAGTAATACGGCGCCGTGTCCATGAGGTATGGGAGCGTGAGCTGAGGTAGCCAGCCCTGGAAGATATCAATGCCGATGAGATTGTATTCGGCCTTCGCCTCCTCAACTGTCCTAGGTCCGGGGATATCGTATCGGACTCGCGTATCGGGCGTCATGTCCACATAGACCCAGCTCGACCATGCCGTCTCGAACACGCCGCCGAAATAGATGAACTGTCGTATCGTGGAAAAGCACATCGCCGGCACCATCGCCTTCAGGTGCGGCGGGCTCTCGACCGCGGCGAGCCACTGCACCGCCCCGGGATAGGAGAGACCGAACGTCCCGACATTGCCGTCGGACCACCATTGAACCGCAGCCCACTCGATGGTGTCGTATCCGTCCTTCCCCTCGTTGATGTAGGGCGTGTATAGCCCCTCCGATTGATAGCGCCCCCGCACATCTTGGACGATGACAGCGTAACCCCGATCCACGGCGTGCTGGAATGTGCGCTCGTTGTCAGGGTCTCCCTCATCCTTGCTGTACGGTGTCCTGAAAATCAGTACCGGGAAACGACCGGAGGGCGCCTGCCGCCATACATCAGCCCTGAGGATTACTCCGTCGCGCATCGGGACGCTCACATCCCGTTCAAAATACCAGCGAGCGGTGACCGTCACTTCGCTGGTGAGAAACGGCACCATGCTGCCGGGGGGCGCACACACGGCAATAAAACGGTATGATCCCCTCACGAGATTCTGCGGGATAGTGAGGTCAACTAACCGCAGGCGGACCGGGACATTATTGATCGGAGGACGGGAAGCAACAAACCTGTGCAGGCCCGGAGAGAACTTGATCGATGTGCCGGCACCCTTTCCCCGTGAATTGACTGCTGAATAGAGCGAACCGTCAGGGGCAATATAACAGATGTAGCCGTCAAAGGCGGTAGTGATTGGCGCATTCACATCGAGGCTCATGGTGAAGCGATCAGCCGTGGTCACTTCAGCAGCCGAGGCTTCAAAACTCAGCGTCGGCGCTGGCGTGCTGGTGGGAGTTGCTGTCGGCACATCAGCCAGAGATGCCACTGCAATGAGGGCAATGATTAAAATTGATATCACACCTGATAACCCCTTCATTTTTAATCTCCGGTACGTCCTGTACGTTGCACGCAAGAAATAAGAACCGAGGCAAATGGCGCTAGTCCGTACATATAAACTACATCAAAACAGTACAAAGTCAAATTCCGTTTGCATAGTAACTTTCCAACTGTGCTGGGGTCCGCTCTCTTATCCCTCTCACCTTGGAGGGAGGCTTGTCCCGAGCGAAGCCGAGGGAGGGGTCTAGGGGGGGAATGTCTTTTCATAGCGGCGTATTCCTTTGTGCGTATTGTATGCGACCGGTGGCATAAGCAAAAAGTATTTGACAAAATGCTAATATGTGTTATACTTTACATTGATACAGGAGACACAGGGAGGACTTGTGAAAACCCGAGCTGTTTTCTGCGGACTTGCCCTTGCGGCAGCACAGCCGGTGCCGGGGAGTGGCGGAAGGGTATCATTGCCACAGATAAAGGGGGGATTAACATGCGCGATCTGAAGAAACCCAATACAAAAATATCTTTCGTTGTAATCATGTGCGCCTCGCTGTTCGCTCTGATTTGCGGTGGGGCAGCGCCCGGCGCGATTATGACACGGAATATTCACGTTTCGCCTGCCGAGAGGATCTTTCCTGATGACG
>Ga0315291_10003829_pt1 | contig 19322 bp, 14 predicted proteins | sample YL17G12_20_MG_FD_203070 | JGI IMG/M metagenome (GOLD analysis project Ga0315291, IMG submission 203070) | Sediment microbial communities from Yellowstone Lake, YNP, Wyoming, USA - YL17G12_20 | ecosystem: Environmental > Aquatic > Freshwater > Lake > Sediment | place: USA: Wyoming | collected...
AACAGGTACGCACCACGGGGGAAAACTGCGAGGAACGACCTGATCCAACCTATGCTCGAAAGGAGTAGTTTGGACTGGAAGAGTACCCATTTCAACAGATGTGCTACCTGCGTGACCGATGGTCTGGGTTCTGTCAAAGAAGCCGTCCCGTCAAGCTTCAGTGTCTCCGGAGAACAACGCGAATGCATGTCGCGAAGCTTCCCCAGATCCCTCCAAGACATTGGCCTAACCAGGATTGTCTCTCCGTCTTTGGACTCTATTGTCTTGGCCAAGACCTTTTCTTTCCCGCTTCCCATTCTACGCCCTTCTCTTGTATCTCAGCACTTGGCGTGCAAAAGGCCTGCGACGCCGTGTATCTGTGCGATTCACCTCGGACAATAGCATTAGCGGACAGAGAGAGTCAACCTCAGCTTGGATATAGAGGGGACGTGTTCTGTGACCATCTGGGGCAGAAGGGGTGGGAACAGAAGGAAGGGCGGACATGTCTGCCCAGTCGTTCGAGAGTCAAGACTGGCCCGTGCCGCTGCGGCTTCGCCACCCGCTCCTGAAACCAAGATGCCTGCAACTCTAATCCTTCAGGGAGAACCATTTCCGGGCGAGGATCAAGGCCGCCGGAACTACTACGGCAACCACACCAATGAAGCACAGTAGCCAAACCAAGGGCGGTAGTCCGCCCGAAGCAGCAGGTGTCGTCCTCGCCAGTACCGCCCAGGTGCCGGGATGACTTGTAGATGCGCTTAGCGTCATGATGGTGGTGTTTACTCTGGTCTCGAATGCCTTCCATTCGCCGGCGACTTCGTCCCAGTAGGCAAGTACCAAGTTGCGGGGGTTCCCACCTGCGGCAGCCATGTCCGCCTCTGAATATCTCACCGTGATTGCGATTGATCCAGAGAATGTGACAACGGCTTTGCCGCTGGCATCAGTGACTTCTATAACGAAATAGGGATCCCCTGCCTCAAACCCATCCGGGGGGCTGGTATCCGAAGGTTGTGCTATCTCCTCTATTGTCACGGTGACTGTGCCAACCACGACATCGGCGGGAAACCTAGCCGTGATCTTGCCGTCCGCGGTTTGCACTGTGCCTCCGGCTGCTGAGATGTTCCCTTGGCCTTTGCCCTGAGGTGAAACCAGAATGCCATCGCTCACTCCCGCACCACTCCAAAGCCCGTCCTCGTTCCTGGCTCTGACGCTGAAGAAATAGGTGACGCCCACGGTGAGGGTGAGGTCGGTCCTGGTCACCGCGACGCTGGTTCCGACAGATGTCCAGCCGACCACGTCAGTTCCTCCGGCGGTGGTCCCGATGGCGTACTGATACCTGTTTATGCCGGATTCGGGATCATCGGAGGTCCAGGTGGCATGAAGCTGGCTGGTGCTCGTCGTGGAACCCCCATCATCGGTGACCACGGGAGTAGATGGGGATGTCGCATCGGTCACTTGGATGCCATTGCTTGAGCCGATGCTGCTCCAGGCTCCTTGCCCGTTCTTGGCTTTGACGCTGAAGTAGTAGGCAGCCCCCCAAGTGAGAGTGAGCCCCGTCCTGGTAACCTCGGTACTCGCCCCAACCGAGGTCCATCTCAGCACATCAGTCCCTCCGGCAGTGGTCCCAATGGCGTACTGATAATCAACTATGCCCGATTCGGGATCACTGGAGGTCCAAGTGGCATGAAGCTCGGTCAGACTCGTTGTGGAAGCACCGTCGTCGGTCACCACCGGAGCGGTCGGCGGAGTAGTGTCAGTGAAAGCTGTGGTGAAGGAGGTCAACGATGACCACTCCGACCAGACTGACTGCCCATCCTGGTGCCTCACGCGCCAGTAGTAGGTGGTCGAGTAGCTCAGCGGGCCCGAAGGCACTACTGTGCTCGTCAGGTTCGGGGCATAGGTGACGTTGTCAAACACCAGGCTGGTATCGTAGTTGCCGGCCACCGTGGTTATTTGCCATTGCGAGGCCGTATGGGTGTCCCCGGGATCGTTGAAATCTGACGACTGCAGAGTCGGCGTCAGGCTGACGCCGGTGGCCAGGTTGGCCGGCAGGGAGTTGGTAGGTGGACCCGGAGGCTGGTTCGGTGCCGTGGTAAAGGATGTCTCCGCTGACCACGCTGACCATGCCCCGTTGTTGTCCTGATGCCTCACGTGCCAGTAGTAGATGGTGGAGTAGGTCAATCTGCTAGAAGGAACCATCAAGCTCATCATATTCACGCTGTCTGTGCTGCTGTCAAACACCGGAGTGGTGTGGCTTCCATCGGAATTCATGTTGTGGCTGGTAGAAACCGCTATCTGCCATTGCGAGGCTAGATGGGTATCCCCAGCGTCAGGATCGACGAACGCCGAGGACCCCAGCGTCGGCGTGACTGATTGATCGGGAGCTCCATCGGCTGGCGCGGAGTTGACGGGTTGATTCGGTACCTGGTTGGCCGAAGTGAGGAACCAGGTCTCCGCCGAATATCCCGACCACGCCCCATTGTTGTCCCGGTATCTAACGTGCCAGAAGTAGATGGTGGAATACTTAAGATTGGCCGCGACAGTGATGACAATGGCCGTCAGGTTCACGTTATCCGTGCCGCTATCGAACACCGGGCTGTTGTAAATGCTCCCCGTCCCCGTGACCGACCTTATCTGCCACTGCGCGGCCGCGTGAGTATCCCCAGGATCACTGAAGGCCGAGGCTGTCAACGTCGGCGTAACGGCCACGGTCTCTGCATTCGGTGAGACGTTGGTGGGTGTCGCCGGCGCCTGATTTGCCGAAGTGGTGAACCATGTCTCCGCGGAATAGGCTGACCAAGCCCCGTTGTTGTCCTGATGTCTCACATGCCAGTAGTAGGTGGTGGAATAAGCGAGTGTGGCTGAAGGGACTGCGGTGCTGGTCAAGTCTGGAGTATTCGTGACGCTGTTAAACACTGTCAAGGCATAGTTGCCTGCAGTCGTGGTTATCTGCCATTGCGAGGCAGTGTGGGTGTCCCCGGCATCGGGATCTGAGAAGCTTGAGGACATAAGCGTCGGCGTCAGGATCACACCCGTGGCCAGGTCAACGGGGGAGGAGTTGGCGGGGGCGTTGGGAGACAGGTTCGCTGAAGTAGTGAATGCCCACTCCTCTGACCACGCTGACCACGCCCCATTGTTGTCCTGGTATCTTACATGCCAGTAGTAGGTTGTGGAATAGGCAAGCGCAGGGACCACGATTGCAGTCAAGTTGGATGTGTCCCTGAGGCTGTCAAACACCGTCACGGCGTAGTTGCCTGCAGTCGTGGTTGCTTGCCACTGCGAGGCCGCATGAGTGTCCCAGACATCATCAGAAAATGCTGACGACTGCAGCGTCGGTGTTATGCTGGTAGTGCCTCCACTTGCTGGCGAAACGTTGCTGGGCTGCCCCGGGGGCTGATTTGCTGGGGTAGTGAACGCCCACTCCGCGGAATAGGCTGACCAAGCCCCATTGTTGTCCTGGTACCTTACATGCCAGTAGTAGGTTGTGGAATAGGCAAGCGCAGGGACCACGATTGTAGTCAAGTTCACGCTATCTGTGCCGCTGTCATACTCCGTAGCGGCGTAGTTGCCTTCAGTCGCGGTTATTTGCCACTGCGAGGCCACATGAGTGTCCCAGACATCATCAGAAAATGCTGAAGACTGCAGCGTTGGCGTCAGGCTTGTTACAGTTGCCAGGTTTGCCGGCGAAACGTTGCTGGGCTGCCCCGGGGGCTGATTTGCCAGTGTGCTGAAGGATGTCTCGGCGGAATAGGCTGACCATTCTGAATTGCTGTCCTGGTACCTCACATGCCAGTAGTAGGCGGCCGAATAGGTCAGCGTGGCAGAAGGTACCACAATGCTCGTTACGTTACCGGTCGTCAAATCATACAGCGGGGAGTCGTAGCTCCCAGCGTCAGTACAAATTTGCCACCAGGAGGAGACAAAGGTGTTGTTGTCAGAGTCGCCGAACGGTGATGCCATGAGCGTCGGAGTCAGGCTGACGCCAGTGGCATTGTCAGATGGTGAGACGTTGCTCGGTATATTGGGCGCTGCGGCGAAAGCCACCGATGGCTGGACCAGCGGCACTGCCAGACCCGCCAGAATAACGGCCATAGCCAGGCAGAGGTGAAGTAACTGCTTGCTGCTCATTGTCCGGACTCCTTGCCCCCGCTGCAATGAAAGTTTCGAGAGGTTCCACAGCTTGTGGCTTACATCCAGGATGATACGAGTGCGGAGTGTATGTGTCAAACTCAGGCCGAGTACAGAACGGGGGCTCCAATGACGGGAGCATCACAGACGCCTCCCGTGGACCATCTGGGGCTGAAGGGGGAGGGGAGAGTCAGAGTGCGCGGTTCAGAAATGCGAGGTTTCCCCACTGACGTGCGCCCCTCCGGAAACGGAACCAATTTCGATGTTAGACTGGCAAGCTAACAGAGAAAAGGCGGCAAGTCAGGCTAGCTATCCTCCAGAGCCTGGTTGATGACATCCAAATAGACATCCAGTGGTTCATAGCCCTCGATTTTGGCATTGCCGATGAGAACGGTTGGCAGGGTCTGCACGTCATCTGCTTGAGCCAGATCCATGTTATTCTCCACTTGGGATTCTTTGTCACCACTCTCAAGGCAGCTTCTGAAAGCTGCGGCATCCAGCCCAAGTGACGTTGCCAGCGCCACCAGCTCATCCATGGAGAATGTCTCGAGATCTTCTTCACTGTCACGCCAGTCCTGGAACAGCGCGTCCTGGTAATCCATGAAGCGACCCTGGTCACCAGCACACAGCGCTGCTTGAGCCGCACGCAGTGAATCGTCCCCCAAGGCCCCCAGCAGGCGTATCTCAATCTGCGCCTTGCCGGTGTCTACGTACCGCGCTCTGAGTTCGGGCTCAACTTCAGAGCTGAGTCTCCCGCAGGCGCCACACTGGAAGTCCGTGTAGATGATGATCTTCGGAGGGCCGTCAGTGGGCGGTGGCGTGTCACAGGCTGTCACTGTTGGCAGAACCAACGCCAGGGTTACCGCGACAACCAGGAGCGCTCTCCGGTATGTCATAGGCTGGGCAGATTCACGGGCTCTGAGCTTGTTCATCTCGCGTTCAGTAGCCGACAGATAACTTCTCGCACATCTTGCCCCCTTCCGTTGACCGGAAGCCAAGCGGACGTTCATGAACGGGAGTTCGGATTAATACTAGCACGGCCAGGAATGTGAGGCCAACAGACAGGTCGGGCGAAGGTGACAGAGCCCCCGTGGAGTCTCTCCCGCATGCCGGATCCATCCTCACGCTCAACGGCTCCTCAGAGATGGGAAGATCGGTAGGCCCAGACGAGAAGAAGAGGAAAGGTGGGCATTTCTGCCCACCCTTCGCTTTTGGACAGGAGCCAGGCTACACAGCGACCAAGATGGGATTGCCGTGCATGTCAATGGAGCAGCCATCGTTGTTAAACCCGTCAAGTTCCCCGGCCAGCGTGAGCATTTCATCTCTGTCACCACTGGCAAGCGCGCTATTGACATCAGCAATGATCTGCAACGCACTCATTGCATAGTCGACGTTCGGGTTTGCCGCGTTGAGTACGGCTGCCACCGCAGACCGCAGTAGAATCTGCGAGGCACCCGAAACGCCTCTACCGCCTTGGAACTGTAGACCTTGAAGCAGGGTCTTGCTATCAAGCCCCAAGCTATCAGGCACGTCAAAGACGGACTCGAGCGTCTGACTCGGGGTATACCCTACCCAAGAGACAGCCCCCCACTTAATGGCATTGTTCTTCCAGTAGCCAGGCGTGCAGCCCTCGCCGCCGCCCTGGACCGTGACTGTAACCTGATCTCGTTCGGGATAGTCGGGATAGGTTACCTCCAGCCCGTGCGAGCAGAAAGCGGTTCCAACCGCGGTGAAAGTGGTGGTGACATTGACCGTGCGCGTTACCTGCCAGTGCCACACCTCAACAACGTCCAGTACGGTAGGATCATCGGTCTCGCTGGCGGCATCAAACGACGGTGACGCACAAGTAAGGGTCTCTGGGGCCGAACCATCGTCAGCCGAGAGTAGCACGCTGACGTTAAGAAGGTCTTCCTCACCAGTGTTCTCCTCATATATGTCCAGCGTGACGATGCCGCCGGGGCTCACCTCTGTTGCCGACGCTGACAAACTGAGCTCTGTACCCCGTGTGCATGCTAGGACAGGCGCCGCGGTTACCAGCAACGCGGTCACTGCCACGAGCACCGCTGCCATTAGAGTAATAACTCTCTTCAACTTCTGTACCTCCTTTTCTTCATGTTGCCTTAGCTGTCATCATTAACTATCATCATTATGGACAGAACGTACACACAGCGACTCTATGCGATTCCCATCACCCCCTCTTCTTGGTGAATCAGTCGCACCAATCGTAGCAAAGGACCCCATCTTGATTCCGATAACCTCTGTTCTGGCATCCGTTACTGCGTGACAACCCAAGGTTGTGTTAATCATCTCCCCCTGATCAAACCGTCCGGCAAAACAATAAACCGACCTCGAAAGGTCGGTTTCACTATTGACTCCCTGCTACCCAAGTGACCATGTAAGGGTAGCAGTTCAGCGTCCCCTGTTCATGCCGTCAATGTCTGCTATATGGCCTCTGCTGCTCCCCTCTCTTATAGTTATAGTCGCCCGGTCAACACCAATTCCCTTGACTGCCCCCGGTGACCATCTGCGGCTGAAGGCGTAGTGGAGAGACGAAGAGGGGTGGACATCTCACCCCACCCGCTTCGAGTGCTGATTACCCTTGACAGCTACTCTGCCAGCCTTCCTCTGATCAAGAAAGCTGCCCGAGTCACCACACCGACCGCTCCAAGGCCAATGAGTAGCCAGGCCCATATCGGCATCCCGCCGGAACGTTGGGCCGTGGTGAAGGTTCCGTCCGCCGACTCCGCCCGGTTGAGTGCAGCATCTATCGATATGACTCGATAATGGTAAGTCCTGCCCGGTTCGAGGCCGGTCAGATCGACGCAGTGGTCGTTCACTCGGTTGCTGTCCCAGGTTGTCCTTGATCCATAGCTCGCCGTCAGACCGTACTCGACTTGAGAGGTCGCTGGTTCATTCGTAGTCCATGTGATGGTGGCACCAGAGACAGTGACGGCAGAGAAGCCTGCCAGAGAAATCACCGGTGCAGCGCCATCGGTGGTGGCAAAACTCTTCTCCTCGCCGTATTGCGCATCCCCATCTCCCACCGCCTTCACTTTGTAGTAATAGGCCATTCCTTGAGTGAGTCCGCTGAGATTGGCGGAGATAGCCCCCGAAGCGGTCCTCGCCTGGCTGGTGGTCTCGGTGTATGTGCCTCCGAACACTTTCCACAGGAAGGATACCGTGACATTGCTTTTCGTGCCCAGCGACGCCAGATCCGCGTTGAGCATGGCTGAGGTGGTAGTCACTTTAGTCGCGTCACCAGTGGTCACCACCGGCGGCGCGAGGGTGGCGAAACTCTTCTCCACCCCATAGACAGTGCTATGTCCCACTGCCTTAGCCCGGTAATAGTAGATGCTGTTCAGATCCAGGCCGCCCAGGTCAAAGTAGAAGGTTCCCGTGCTGGTCATAGCCAGGCCGGTGGTCTCGTTAGGATGTGATCCAGAGCTGGTGCCCCAGACAAAAGACACCGTGACGGTGTTTGCCGTTCCCAACCAGGTCAGGTCGCCGTTGAGCAAGACGGAGGTTGTCGTGACATAGCTAGGATCGTTGGTGGTGACCAATGGAGACGTGGGGACCGTTGTGAAGGACGTCTCAGTCGACCAGAGGGACCAGGCACCATGATTGTTCTTGTACCTCACATGCCAGTAGTAGGTTGTCAGATAGTCCAATGTACCTGAAGGTATGGCAATGCTGGTAAGACTCGTGTTGTCAGCATAGCTGTCGAAGACGGAACCTGAGTAGTCGCCTGAGGTTGTCCCTACCTGCCACCAGGAGGCAGCGTGGGTATCTCCAGCATCAGGGTCGGAAAAGCCCGATGATTGCAGGGTTGGTGTTAGGCTGATTCCTGAACCCACTGGCGAGACGTTGCCCGGCTGGTTGGGTGGAAGGCTATCCGGGACATCCCAGTACACTTCAACCCCTCTTGCCTCCAGCGTGGGGATGTAGGCATCAACAGAGGTACTGCTCAAAGGGTTTGTGTACAGATACACAGTGTCTCCTGACGCAATCCCCGGATTGCCTACCAGGGGCTTTATGTCGCTTATCTGGTTGCCGTAGAGGTACAGGATCGTCAGGCTGGTGAGGCCGGAAAGCGGTGAGATGTCGCTTAACTGGTTCGCAGGTAGGTACAGGATCGTCAGGCTGGTGAGGCCGGAAAGCGGTGAGACGTCGCTTATCTGGTTGTGGCCAAGCACCAACTCCGTCAGGTCAGTGAGACCGGCTAGTGGGGAGACGTCGCTTATCTGGTTGGAGTAAAGGCGCAGCTCTGTCAAGCTGGTGAGGCCGGAAAGCGGGGAGATGTCGCCTATCTGGTTGGAGTAAAGGCGCAGCTCTGTCAGGCTGGTGAGGCCGGAAAGCGGGGAGATGTCGCTTATCTGGTTGCTGTCGAGGTATAGCTCTGTCAAGCTCGTGAGGCCGGAAAGGGGTGAGATGTCACTTACCTGGTTCCCAGATAGGACCAGGATCGTCAGGCTGGTGAGGCCGGAAAGCGGGGAGATGTCGCTTATCTGGTTGTTGCCAAGGTCCAGCCGCGTCAGGCTGGTGCAGTGCTCTAGCCCAGTGAGATTCGTGATGCCTCTAGTCGCGGCATTAAGGTTGACGAGTGTGTCAAGGTCAGACTGGTAGATATCTCCCGTGGGCTTTCCTATGGCCTCTCTTATGACTGCTCTCAGGTTCAGGCCGGGAAAGTAGACCGTGGAATCGGCCTTAACTACCGAAGCTGGAATCACCAGTGCCAGCAAGCCAACAAGGACGATGCTCAGGAACACGCGATGCGACAAAGCCCATAGGTGTTTCGTGCTAATGCTCTCCTTCCGTGCCATGTCTGCCCTTCCTCTGTTCCTACCTGGAGCATGCTCTTACTTGGCTGATTGCGCGTAGGGGGTTCCCTGAAGAAATCTGTCTAGAACATCTGTGCAGGAATTGTGTGGGCCCCTTTCCTGCTAGCCTTCTTGAAGTCCTGTTTTGGCTCTCGTTTCTACTCCTGGTTTGGCTGATTCTGTCTTGCCGTGATGCCCTCGAACAAACAAAAGGCCGACCTCGAAAGGTCGGTTTCACTATTGACTCCCCACTACCCAAGTGACCACATATGGATAGCGGTTCAGCGTCTCCCAGTCAAGTCGTCGCTGTCTACTATCTAACCTCTACTCGCTCCTCCGTAGCTATTAGTCGGCTGGACGCCTACGTATCCCTTGCCTGTCCCCTGTGACCATCTGGGGCCGAAGGCGTAGGTGGAAACGAATGTGGGTGGACATCTCTGCCACCCCCTGGAAACCTGCAAGCAACTGGCCACCGTGACTTCACTGGTTGCCTCTTTGACCTGCCCCAAAGAAACGGAACCAGGGCCAATGCCGGACTGGAGACCTAGTGAGAAGGCGCCGGGAAATGTTCAGAAGAAAGGCGCCTAGAACCTGAGCAGATCGTCATTTGATTGCCTCACGCCAGGCCACTGCTCAGCCAGGGTAGCACGATGGGTGAAGCCAGCCGGAGGCCAGGCGTGTCTTCGGTTCCCGGAACGAGCCTTCGCTATAACCGCCTTCTGTTTCAGCTATGCTATATGCCTCTTCACGTTTGACCCGGCTGGGCCCAGTTGCCGTCGGGGAATCCGCCATACCGGAGCAGCCTCAGCATCTGACGGCGGGCGATTGCCAGCAAGCCGAGCCAGGCCAGAATCAGCCCGCCGATGATTTCGGGGACGTAGGCTCGCGGCAATTCCTTCAGGTTGTGCCAGTACTGGCTGACGCCGCTGGGTTCAGCAGAGCGAAGGAAACCGAAGCCGAAAGCTGGCCAGAGCAGCGTCCGATAGCTCGTCCACACCCCATCCAGAACGAGATGGGCCAGGACTCCTGCCGCAAGCACCAGGAGACAGGTGCGCCCGCTTCGCCTGAACAGCCAGAACCCGGCGATGGACAGCAGCGTCAGAAACAGCAGCGTGTGACAGAAGATTCTCCCGGTGCCCAGTTCATCCCGGAAGACCATCAGCCCGATCGGCTTGTCGAGGATGTCGGGGAGCAGCGAGCCGACGGCCAGAACACGCAGGTCAACCCGCGAAAGGAACGATACCCGGCTGGAGTCGCTCTGAAACGCTAGATGCAGCTTGCCGACGGCCTTATCAAGCAAGGCTGCCGCGCCGATCGCAATGCCTGCATGACCAACTACAAACACCTGACCTGTTTCCCTTTCAGGGCTGTCAGGTAGACTATCTGGCATCTACCCAAAGATGCGGGGCTCTGCCTTCCTCGAAGTAGAGCCGATCGTTCATGTAGAGCAGGAACTCGATCTTCTGGCTGTCACCCAGACCAGACGGTGCGAAGCCGATCTCCTGTTCCCACTTCTCTTCGTGCTGAAGGACTATCGGACCCAACTCATCTACTGTGGCATCCCCAATCCTCAGGGACAATCGTTGCCCATTACAAAGGACCTCTACTCTGTAGGTCTCCTCATGATGCTCTCTGTTCACTATGGCCAGCACAATACGCCCGTAGGTCTCGCTGACCACCACGTCTGATTCCCCTTCGTCATAGGTGACGCTGGTCACCTGCCCGCCACTATAGGTAAAGAGCTTTGGATAGCGATCCGCTCTGCCGTTGACTCCCAGCAGGTAGAATGCGGTGAACCGCTCTCCTGCCTTCGGTTTGGCCACAGCGTACGCGAGGGTGCCTGTAGCGCCGAGAATAGCCAGGATCAGCAGAATGGTCAGCACTCTATCGAAGGTGTTGTCGGCCTTGAACAGGGCGGGCATCTTGAAACTGAGTTCCACCTTGAATCTTTCGGCGGGCAAGTAGGTGCTTCGCCGGTACCAAGCGATGACGGACGCAATCAGGATGAAGATGGAAATGGAAATGAGGATCGGATAGAGCCTTATTCCCCACGATGTGTAGTTCAGAACAAGCCCGGTCAGAGCGGCCACCACTATGCTCAATACGAAGCTGAGGGCCACTCGCTTGATTCCATCCAAGTCAGTCCTTCTCGGGAACAAGGCTGCTACGAGGATGTAGCCGGGGAAGAAGAGCAGAAAAGGCAACCCCAGCACGATGCGTGCGGCGTTCGACGGAAGTAAGACTACGAGCAGGATGAGAAGCGCGGTGGCAGCGAGAACGGCCAAGATGTCTTGTTGCGGATCACGTTTCATGGCCTGGCTATTCCCAGCCTGTCACCTTGCTGTGCGGTTGTGCCGTCACAGCAAATGCCCCTCAAGTGACCTTGTTCCAGGAGCGATGCGGGCAGGGCCAGCGTGAGCGTTGGCAAGAGTATCGGTTCGTGTCAACATGCTTATCTATAATTGTTCCGAGAGTAACCTTCGCCACTGCAATTGTCAAGGACACAATGTAGTCCCCCATTCCGTGGATGCTCACATGGGTTCCGATGCAGGCCAGGCAGGGATAGAACGACACCGCAGAGGTGAGAGACGCACGCAGAAGAAGTCAGCGCCGGCACTAGCCATCCAAGTGCCGGAACATCATTGAACCCATTGTCTGAGTCAAGGAAAGAGGCAACTTCTTCCAGAAGCCAGTAAGGAGCCGGTATTTCTGCCCTGACCGCTCAGACGAAATGAGCTTTGGTAGAATAGGATAGTAGTGATAGTAGAGTGCATGCTGTTGGGCGCCCCACTTCCTCTTGAAACGGCCCAGGCCCTCGTTGTCCCGGGGGGTCTTCCCGAAGTCAAATCGGCAATACCCATTCTTACAGCAGTCTTCTATGGCCCGCCAGACGAGAAGGTCGTTGGCATGGCAGCTCAGATACCTCTCATCTGAAGCTGCATATGCGTCAATAACCCTGTCTCTCAAGCTCAGACACAATATCCCGGCTATCGCCTTGCCGGAGACCTCAGCCAGGTACACCCTGAAATGCCCCGCCAGTTTGGTGCCAATGTTCTCCAGGAAAACCAAAGGATGAGCCGGCACGCCGAGGTTCCTTTTGGTGCGCTGGTTCAGCTTATTGAACATCTTTATGCCTTCGATGGAGTTATCTACTCTCACAGTCACGCCATCTCTCTCAGCCTTGCCAATCGGCCAGCGCGCACTCCTCCGCTCGAGTTTCTTCCAGACAGCAGATGGATCATTGGAAAGCTCCAGTATGTAGGTAGAGAAGTATTCGCTCACCTTCATATCCACCGACAGCCGTCGCATAGCTCTGATCTCAAGATAGTGACACCCCAGTTCATGGCATAGCTCCTGGGCCCGGCTCACAAGTTGGGCCTTGACCGATTCCGAGTCGGCAATCGGTCCACAGACATAGGAGAAAGGCAGGGAGACCAGCCTGTTGCCAGTAAGAGGACTCTTCACTTGAAAGAGAGGCAGTGTCCCCAAGAACCTTCCCTCATCGTCGCGGGCAAACAGATAGAAAGGCCGATGGCCAAAACTCTGCTCCAGCGTCTCTTTCCACTGGGGCAGGTGATACACCAGCCCTTCCGGATGGCGCTCGACGTACGACCGCCACTCATCGTGGGAGACCTTGCCATTCACCTCGATCGTAGTCATCTGTTTTTCATCTACCCGATGTCAGGATTCTAGCACATTTCCCTCCATGTAGGTGGTCGCACCCAGAATCCAATAGAAGAGCCCATCGTTCCACCTCTCTGGATGCACAGTCAGGTAGATGCTTTCAAGTCTGGCGGTATGTACGATGTTGCCCTTTCCAGCCGGAGGTGATGTACGGCCAGGTTTTGATCAGACCAGAGCAACTGGTCGCAGTTCAGTCGTGCAGCAACGATAAGGGTGGACATCTCTGCCCACCTTTTCATCATTTGCGACTCGACTCAGGTGCTGATCTTCTGTCCCAGCCTACCCCTGATGATGAAGAAGGCCCCTGCGCCTACTACTCCGACTGCTGCAAAAGCAATGGGCACCCAAGCCCAATTTGGCACTCCGGCACCACGCCGGGCGGTCCTGTTGAAGGTCGCGTCTGCCGATACTGCCTGGTTATTGGCGGCATCCTTGGATATGGCTCGGTAGTGGTAGGTCTTGCCAGCTTCGAGGTCGGCCAGATCCACGCTATGGCTGGTCACCAAGTTGGCATCCTCGGTCGTGAGGGAGCCATACTCTTTCGTAAGGCCGTACTCCACCTGAGAGGTCGCTGGTTCGTTCGTAGTCCATGTGATTCTGGCACCGGAAACGGTGATGTTGTCGGAGCGCACCGAGGAGATCACCGGCGCCGCGGAGTCACCGAGCCTGGCGGTCGTGAAGGTCACATCCTTACCATAGACGGCGGAACCCCCACCCACCACCTTGGCCTGGTAGTAGTAGGTAATACCTTCGGACAGGTTGCTAAGGTCGAAGTAGAAAGCCCCAGTTCTGCTCATGATCTGACCGTTAGTGTTGTTGGGATATGACCCTGAACGTGTACCCCACACAAACGATACTGTGACACTGCTGGCTGTGCCCAGAGACATCAGGTTGCCATTGAGCCTGGCTGAGTTGGTGCTGATGATGCCGGCACTGCATGTCGTGACCGACGGAGCTAGGCTCAGGGTAGTGAATGACGTTTCTGTCGACCAGCCAGACCAAGCACCATGGTTGTCCTGGTACCTCACATGCCAGTAGTAGGTTGTCGAATAGTCCAACATACCTGAAGACATGGCTATGCTCGCAAGATTCTTGGTGTCCACATAACTGTCGAAGACAGAACCTGAGTAGTCGCCTGAGGTTGTCCTTACCTGCCACCAGGAGGCAGCGTGGGCGTCTCCCGCATCTGGGTCGGAAAAGACTGATGACCGCAGGATTGGTGTTAGGCTGATTCCTGAACTCGTTGGCGAGACGTTGCCCGGCTGGTTGGGTGGAAGGTTGTCCGGAACATCCCAGTACACTTTGACCCCTCTGGCCTCCAGCGCGGGGATATAGGCATCGATAGAGGCACTGCTCAAAGGGTTTGTGTTCAGATACACAGTGTCTCCTGACGCAATCCCCAGATTGTCTACCAGGGGATGTACGTCGCCTATCTGGTTGGCGTGAAGGTTCAGGATCGTCACGTTGCCAAGGCCGGCCAGTGGTGAGATGTCGCTTATCTGGTTGGCGCCAAGGAACAACTCCGTCAGGTTGGTGAGGCCGGCCAGTGGTGAGATGTCGCTCATCTCGTTGGTATGAAGGACCAACTCCGTCAGGTTAGTGAGACCCGCCAGCGGTGAGATGTCGCTTATCTGGTTGGTGTTAAGGTTCAGAATCTTCAGTCTGCTAAGACCGGCCAGTGGCGAGATGCCGCTTATCTGGTTGTCGGCAAGGTGCAAATCCGTCAGGTTAGTAAGACCGGCCAGCGGTGAGATGTCGACTATCTGGTTGTTGCGCAGGACCAACTCCGTCAGGTTGGTGAGGCCGGCCAGTGGAGAGATGTTGCTTATCTGGTTGGTGTGAAGGTTCAGGATGATCAGGCTGCTAAGACCAGCCAGTGGTGAGATGCCGCTTATCTGGTTGTTACTAAGGTCTAGCCGCGTGAGGCTGGTGCAGTGCTCTAGCCCAGTGAGGTCCTTGATGCCTCTAGTCGTGGCATTGAGGGTGACTAGTGTGTCAAGGTCGGACTGGTAGATAGGTCCCGTAGGCTTTCCGATTGCCTCTCTTATGGCAGCTTCAAGGTTGGGGTCAGCGAAGGTTAGCGACACGCGCTGAGTGGTGAAGGACGTCTCCGGAGACCATCCGGACCAGACTCTCTTGTTGTCCTGGTATCTCACGTGCCAGTAGTAAGTGGTGGAGTAGTCCAGCGTGCCTGAAGGAACCGCTATGCTGATGAGATTTGAACTGTCCCTGCCACTGTCAAGCACCTGGCTGGAGTAGTCACCTGAGCTTTCCCTGATCTGCCACTGTGAGGCCGCATGTCTATGGAGCCAATCGGGGTCGGAGAAAGCCGATGATTGCAGCGTCGGCGCTAGGCTGACGTCAGTAGCCCCATCCGCTGGTGAGACGTTGCTCGGCGTATCAGGTGAGGCAGCAAGTACGGCAGCTGGCTGGAATAGCGGTGTGGCCATACCGGACAAGAAAATCGTCAAGACCACGCATAGGCACAGGAAACGTTTGCTGCTCATCACCCCTCCCACTTGGGCAAGATTGGAGACGGAAGAAGCTAGAACATCTGAGCGGGGATGGTGTAGCCACCATTCTTGCGGTTCTTCTTGATGTCCTGTTTTGGCTCAAGTTCTTGCCCGTGATTCTCTTCTGCCATATTCCCCCCCCCGAGAAACAAACAACCGACCTCGAAAGGTCGGTTTCACTATTGACTCCCCACTACCCAAGTGACCACATGCGGATAGCGGTTCAGCGTCTCCCGGTCAAGTCGTCACTGTCTACTATCTAGTCTCTGCTGGGTCCCTCAGTGGTGTTAGTCGCTCGGGCGCTTCCGTATCCCTCGCCAGACCCCCTGTGACCATCTGGGACTGAAGGGGTAGGGGAGGGAACCCAGGGGCGAACATCCCGCCCCCAACGACTCTGGACAATGTCTCTGAGTGACTTCCTGCTCATTCTCCTGATCGAAGGTGACCAGTACCAGAGTCGGCATCGTGGGAAGCCAACAGAGAGTCACGAGGCCGCCTGGCCTCGTGCAAAGGCAGATGTATCACTAGCACAGCGTATTCCCGATCCTTGTGTTTGCGGGTTCCGATTATGGTGTAGCCGACCTTTGTAGAAGTTCCCAAGGATTATGTTCGTTCTCCTTATCTCAGAGCACACGAGCTCGACACTGGGTGAGATCATCTCTAGTGTAGCAACTATGAAATTCGGCCCCAGTCCCTTCCCCTGATAGTCATCCCTCAGTACAGTCATGCTCTCGACTATATACTTCTTGTTTCGTGTCCTTCCCAGTATGTTGTGGATTCTGAAACCTACTATTTCATTGTTGCCGTTGACGGCGACATGTAACAGGTACGCACCACGGGGGAAAACTGCGAGGAACGACCTGATCCAACCTATGCTCGAAAGGAGTAGTTTGGACTGGAAGAGTACCCATTTCAACAGATGTGTTACCTGCGTGACCGATGGTCTGGGTTCTGTCAAAGTAGCCGTCCCGTCAAGCCTCAGTGTCTCCGGAGAACAACGCGAATGCATGTCGCGAAGCTTCCCCAGATCCCTCCAAGACATTGGCCTAACCAGGATTGCCTCTCCGTCTTTGGACTCTATTGTCTTGGCATTCTGGATCTCTACCTTCTTCTTGCACTTCACATAATACGCTTGCGCCATTCTTCAGGTCCTTATCTGTTTCAGATTTGTGCAGAGGCTAGCACGGAGATCATTGTCCGTCAATAGGGAGGACAGCCTGAGGTTATGCAGCGCGATAATGTGCCGACACCAAGGGCGATAGAGGAATTCCCAAGTCGTTGTCGGTGTCGGACTAGGTGCCAATACCCCCCAGCAGACTCCAGACGCGATTACTGCAGGACGTCATCGTCTTGTACCCGTCACCAATACCTTGTTGGCGATCACCCCAAAGCACGAAGTAGGAAGATAGGACCAGAAGGTCGTTATCTTGAAGTCCGCATACTTGGAATACCGTGCCAGCCTCTTCCTCCACCAGTAGTGGCTGTGGATATCTTCGTCTCTGTAACCCTCCCACCTCTTGTCTGACGGTTTCTCAACAATAGGTCTGTCACGATGAAGCAGCCATTTCATGCCTCCGACCCGCCGTCTTCCCCCCACCGACTGTAGATATCTGACAACAAAACAGTGTAAGAAGGTCTTCGGATTCAGGATGTTCGCGTCCATGATAACGATGACACCGCCTCGCCTTAGGACTCTCATTTGCTCGGTAATTGCATCATCAATGTTGCTTACATGAGACACAAACTCATTGGAATACACGACGTCAAACGTGGCGTCACGGAAAGGGAGCTCCCTTGCATCTCCCAATGTGAACTGTGCTGATTTGCGCCCGAACGGATCCACAAATGGATCCTCAACACCGGTCGGATGGGCGAATATGTCAATTCCGATTCTGGCGTATTCAGGCGGGAGAAGACTCAGAAGCCAACAGTTTCCGCACCCCACGTCTAGTACGCGAACGCACCCCTCGCCTTCAACCTGTCTTCGATTGTTCCGCACTATGCTCACCAAGACATCTCGGTGTCTCTGCCGGGCAAGCCGTCGTACATAAGATCTGATCATCCTTCCTGCCCAATCATGACATGGTTCCTGGTGAGCCTTGTGGGATCTTCGACAAGCACGCAGACACGACGCTATCATAAGGATCAGAAGCCGTCAACCTCAGCTTGGATTGAGTGGCGCCCCGAGTGATCATCTGGAGCTGAAGGGAGAGAGGAGCGCAGACCGGAGTCGTAGGAGGCGACGAGTGGATTCGAACCACTGCATAGAGCCTTGCGGACTCTTGCCTTGACCACTTGGCCACGTCGCCGCAGTCTTCAGGGTAGCACTGGCAGTTCACCAGTGAATCTCAGACCGATGTGGCTGAGTCACAGATTGGATACAGAGGGGGCTCCCTGTGACCATCTGGGGCTGAAGATGTAGGAGTGGACAACCTGGTGTTGTGAACACAATCGCCACTTCCCGTTGGGGGCTGAGGTAGCCCTTTTGCGGGACGGAGTTGGCATATGGCCAGATGTTGATCTGACCAGGGGAACTGGTCGCAGTTCAGTCGTGCAACAAGGATAAGGGTGGGCATGTCTGCCCACCCTTCTTGAGTCCTAGTTGCCCTTGGCTGCTATCCTTGTGCCAGCCTTCCTCTGATCAAGAAGGCCGCCGCTCCCACTGCTCCGACCACCGCTAGGCCAATGATTACCCAGGCCCAGGCCGGCATCCCGCCGGAACTGGCGGCCGTCTTGAAGGTTGCGTCTGCCGATACCGCCTGGTTGTTGGCGGCATCGTTGGATATGACTCGGTAGTGGTATGTCTTCCCGGCTTTGAGGCCGGCCAGTTCCACGCTGTGGCTGGTCACCAAGCTCGTGTCCAGGGTCGTGCTTGAGCCGTACTCTTCCGTCAGGCCGTATTCTATCTGAGAGGTTGCTGCTTCATTCGTGGTCCATGTGATGGTGGCACCGGTCTTGGTGCGGCTAGTGGAGTTCACCAAGGAGATCACCGGCGCCGTGGTGTCAGGGGTGTTGAAGGTCATGTCCGCACCATACACAGCGGCCCCATGGCCTACCGCCTTCGCCCGGAAATGATACGTGGAGTTGGCGGTCAAGCCGGTCAGGTTGGCGCTGAAGGCGCCGATCGCGGATACCGATTGTGTTGAAGTCTCTGAGCCATAGCTCGCAGTAGTGCCCCACTGGAAGGAGACGGTGACGCTGGTCGCTGTGCCCAGCGAGCCCAGGTTGCCGTTCAGAGTGGCCGAGGTTGCAGCCAAACTGGAAGCAGTACTCGTGCTCACCGTGGGTGGTGTGGTGGAGGCGGTGAAGCTCTTCTCCAGACCGTACACAGGGTCTCCGTCTCCATCAGCCACCGCTCTGTAGTAGTACGTGGCTCCTGGAGTGAGACCAGACAAGTTGACTGAAAAGGTCCCGATGGCACCCTTCCATCCCGCGGCAACAGCGGTGAATGACCCTCCAGATGTTGTTCCATACTCCAAGGACACGGTAATGTTGTCTGCCGTGCCCTTCGCAGTCAGGTTGCCGTTCAGAGTGGCCGAAGAGGTAGCTATGCTGGTGGCATTATCTGTGGTCACCGACGGTGGTATGGTCGAGGTGGTAAAGCTCATCTGAGCACCATCAACACTGCCATCGCCCACCGCTCGGGCTATGTAGTAATAGGTGGTCTTAGGAGTAAGCCCACTCAAAGGAGCAGAAAAGGCTCCGGGGGCGCTCATAGCCGGGGATACAGTGACCGGGTGGGTATATGGTCCGCCGTCAGCGGTCCCCCATACAAAGGACACGGTGACGCTGCTCGCTGTGCCCATCGCATCCAGGTTGCCGTTCAAGGTGGCTGAAGTGGTAGTCACCGGGGTGGCAGTGTTGGTGGTCACCGACGGTGGTGTGGTCGAGGTGGTAAAGCTCACCTGGGCACCGTCAACACTGCCATCACCCACCGCTTTGGCTATGTAGTAATAGGTGGTCTTAGGAGTAAGCCCGCTCAAAGGAGCAGAAAAGGCTCCGGGGGCGCTCATAGCTGGGGATACAGTGACCGGGTTGGTATATGGTCCGCCGTCAGCGGTCCCCCACGCGAAGGACACGGTGACACTACCCGCCGTGCCCACCGCATCCAGGTTGCCGTTCAGAGTGGCTGAAGTGGTGGTCACACTGGTGGCATTGTCCGTCGTCACCGACGGTGGTGTGGTCGATGTGGTGAAGGTCA
>Ga0315291_10003830_pt1 | contig 19321 bp, 13 predicted proteins | sample YL17G12_20_MG_FD_203070 | JGI IMG/M metagenome (GOLD analysis project Ga0315291, IMG submission 203070) | Sediment microbial communities from Yellowstone Lake, YNP, Wyoming, USA - YL17G12_20 | ecosystem: Environmental > Aquatic > Freshwater > Lake > Sediment | place: USA: Wyoming | collected...
AGCCCCGGCTCGGCGTCGTCGAGAGGGCCGAACGGAGGCGGGTCGCGGCTGACGGAACAGGGTCGCTGAGGCGGGAACGTGCCGAGTGGTCTAGAGAGGGGGCTGACATGAACCTCGTCGGCAAGATTCTTACCGTCTTCATCCTGGTGATGAGCATCTTCTTCTGCGCCTGTGCGGTGATGGTCTATGCCACGCACAAGAACTGGCGCGAAGTGGTCATGCGCCCCAGGCAAGAGGCTGCCCCCGGCAAGCCCGCCGGCCTGATGTTCCAGCTAGAAGATGAGAAGAAACACTTCGACGACCTGAAGGTTGAGAAAGACAGCCTCGACGCCCGGCTGACCGCCGAAAGAGACGCCGCCGTCCAGGCCCTAGCGAAACTCAGCAACGAGTACGACCAGTTGAAGCTCGAAATCGCGCAGCTCAAGAAGGATAGAGACCAGAGCGACCAGGAAAGGCGCGAGGCCCTGGCCCAGTTGGCCAATACCGAACAGCGACTGGCCGCGATGCGCAAGGAGATCGAGGGCGACGCCCAGACGCCGGGGCTGCGCAAGGAAATCATCCAGGCCCAGACGGAGCGAGAGCAGTACTTCAACGAGGTCGTCCGGCTGAACGACGAGAAGTACCAGGCCATCGAGCAACTCAGGCGGCTGAGGGATTATCAGGTGGTCCTCAGGCAGGACCTCGACAAGGCCGTGGCGGTGTTGCGAAAGTTCGACCTGAAGGCCGAGCCTGAGCTCTATCGCGACCAGGCACCGCCCGTCGACGGCGTCGTGTTGGCCACACCGGGGAAGTACGTGGAGGTTTCCATCGGCGAGGACGAAGGACTGCTGAAGGGACACAAGTTGGAAGTCTACCGCCCCACCGGCTACGTGGGGCGGATCGAAGTCGTCAAGACGGACGTTGACAAGTCGGTCTGCCAAGTCGTCCCCGGATACCAAAAAAGCCGCATCCAGCCGAATGATTCCGTCACCAGCAGACTCCTCCGGTAAGAAGCCCGGCGGACCGTATCGCAAGCCCCGGCCGGACGTCTACACCGTCCTGCTGGCAGTTGCGCTGATCGCCATCCTGCTGGGCATCATCTGCCTGTACTTCGAGAACAAGATGTACGATTGGGACCACAAGGGCGAGCCGACCGCCTCGGTCCTTGCCCCTTTCACTCTCGCCCCTCGCCCCTGGCCCCCGATTAGTGGAGAGTGGATAGTGGATAGTGGTCAGTGCGTAGCAACCGCTACTCTCCCGGCACTAACCACTATCCACTAACCACTATCCACTCACCACTCACACCGAGCACGGATGCTCCCACGACTCTTCCACTATTTCAGCTCCGACCTGGCGGTTGACCTGGGCACGGCCAACACGCGAGTGAGCATCGCCGGCGAAGGGCTGGTGCTCGATGAACCCTCGGTGGTCGCCGTCCACACGGACAACGGCCGGATCCTCTCCGGCGGCTGCGCCGTCGGCCACCTGGCCAAGCAAATGCAGGGCCGCACGCCCGAGTCGATCTCGGTGGTCCGGCCGCTGGCCAACGGCGTGATCACCGACTTCGAGCTCTGCGAGGCGATGCTCCGCTACTTCCTCCACAAGGCCCAGCCGCCGGGGCTGCGACTGAAACCCCGCGTGCTGGTGGCCGTCCCCGGCTGCATCACCCCGGTGGAGAAGCGGGCGGTGTTCAACAGCTTCCAGCGGGCCGGCGCCCGGCAGGTCTGGCTGCTGAGCCAGTCCAAGGCGGCCGCCATCGGCGTGGGGCTGCCCATCGCCGAGCCGGTGGCCAGCATGGTCTGCGACATCGGCGGCGGCACTACCGAGACCGCCGTGCTGAGCCTGGCCGACACCGTCTCCGCCGAGTCGATCCGCACCGGCGGCGACGCGATGGACCGGGCGATCGTCGACTACCTCCGCCGCCACTACCACCTGCGGATCGGGCTGCCCGCCGCCGAACGCCTGCGGATCGACGTCGGCAGCGCCTATCCGCTCGAGGAGGAGCTGGTCGAAGAGGTCAGCGGCGTGGACACCGTCAGCGGGCTGCCGCGGAAGGCCACCGTCACCAGCGAAGAGATCCGCCAGGCCCTGAGCGATCCGCTGGAGGCGATCATCGAGGCCATCAAGACCTCCCTGGACCGCCTCAGCCCCGATCTGGCCGCCGACCTGGTCTCCGGCGGGTTGGTGCTCTGCGGCGGAGGGTCGCTGCTGCGAAGAATGGATCGCTTTGTCAGCCAGCAGACCGGGCTACCTGTCCGCCTGGCGGCCGAGCCCCGCCGGGCCGTGGCCGACGGCATGTTGATCTGCCTGGAACACCTCGATCGCTGGCGGCCCACGCTGGAATCGAGCGACGACGACGTGTAGCCGAAGGGGGAAGGGGGACGGGGGAAGGGGGAAGCCGCTTGCGGCTTAGCAGAAATGATCCGAGATGATCCCTGATCGGGCCAGCCTGAGAACTCGCCTCACCGCGCCCAGCGGACTTCTGGCGATGGGCTTGGTGGTCTTAGCCGTCCTGGCCCTGCTGCCCGGGCGATGGACCGCGCCAACCCGAGGGGCCACCGCGACTCTGTTGCGGCCCGGCCAGACGGCCGCGCTGGGGCTCCGGCGGCACGCTAAGCGGGCAACCATTTGGGTGAACTGCCATTTCCAGGCCGCCGGCCGGCTGGCCGAGGTCGAGGTGGAGCTTCAGCGGCTTGCGGAGGAGAACCGCCGGTTGGCCGCCGAACTGACCGCTGCCCAGACCCGGCCCCCGGACCCGACGGACGATGCCCGCAGCGACGAGGATCGCCTGCTGCTGGCCCGCTGTGTGCCTGCCCTGGTGCTCGGCCGCCAGGCCAGGGCCTTTCTCGGCCGGCATCAACTCCTGAACGTCGGCTCCCGGGAGGGCATCGAGCCGGACGCCCTGGTCGTCGATTGCCCGGGGCTGATCGACCGCGGCCGCGACGCCGACCTGGCGACCGGCCAACTGGTCCTGGCGGGCCAACGGGTGTGGGGAAAGATCGTCGAGCTGGGCTCCCAGACTAGCGTCGTCCGCGGGGTCACCGAGCCGGGCTATCGCGACCTGGTCCAACTGGGCAGCGCCCGCGGCCCCCAAGGCGTCCTGGAAGGCACCGGCGAGCCGCTTCCCCGCATCCGCCTGGTCGAAGTCACCCAGCCGGTCTCGGTGGGCGACCCGGTCTACGCGTCCGCCGGCAAGGGTGTCCTCTCCGTGCCGCTGTTGTACGGCCGGATCGTTCGGCTGGAGCGTCCGGTTGGCGCCGCCTATTGGAATATCTGGATGCAGCCGGCGGTGGCCGATGAGCCGGAGGAAGTGGCGGTGCTGCGGACTGAGTTAAATCCGTTGCGGGTGGCTGAGAAGGGGCCAGGGGGCAGGGGCCAGGGGGCAGGGGCCAGGGGTCAGGGGTCAGGGGTCAGGGAGTGAGGTGTTTAGCCGCCGCGGCCACGCGGCGATGTTCTAAGAGTGCAACATCATCTGGCGCTGAATCCCGAGCATATTCCACGATGCGCGTTGTACTGCTTTTGCTGATTGTCTACGTCGCGGCTGTGGCCGAGACGTCGCTGGTCGACGTGATCCGCGTCGGCGACGTCACGCCCGACCTGCTGGCGCTGGTAGCGGTCGTCTGGCTGCTGACCGCCGGCGGGCCGAGGGCGTTTCTGCTCGCGGGGGCGGTGGCGCTGGTCGGCGATCTGATCGCACCGGGGCGGTTAGGTGTGGGCACGGCCTGGATGCTACTGGTCGGATATGCGGTTGTGCGGTTGCGGGGGCGTTTCCAGGGCGCGACCAACTTTCGCGGCTTTGTGGGCGCGACCGACGGTCGCGGCTTTGTGGGCGCGACCGACGGTCGCGGCTTTATGCGAGTCGACGTCCTCTGGCAAGTGCCGATGGTCGCGGCCGCGGTGACTGTCTGGGCGGCGGCCGTGGGGCTCACCGCCCGGCTGTTGGGCGACGCCTCGCTGCCGTGGTCAACGATCTTGACCCGGTCCGCCGGTGTGGGTATCTACACTGCCGGCGTCGCCCTGCCGGTGTTGATGGCCGTCGGCTGGATCCGTGAGCCGCTGTTGGCCCGGCGGAGGAAACTGGCGGAGTTCTAACACCCTCCAAGGAAACGACGGGCAAGCCCGTCCGCTAAACGTGTTGTCCGACATGCTGACCCCTGACTCCTGACCCCTGCTCCCCTATGTTGTTCGACTGGCACCAGTTCCACCTCGACGAAGCCACCACCCCCGCGGTGGTCGACTCGCGTCGGCGGCTGCGGATCTGCCTGGGTGGGTTCCTGTTGCTGCTGGCGGTGGTCTTCGGCCGGGCGGTGCAATTGGAGGTGACCCAGGGGGCGGCATTTCGGGCCGAGGCATGCCGGCCGCTCAGGCGGGAGAGAAGCCTGCCCGGCGTGCGGGGCCGTATCCTCGCCCGCGACGGCACCGTGCTGGCCCGCGACGACGAAATCCTCGCCCTGGCCGTCCATTACCGCTACCTTCAACAGCCGCCCGATGCCGGCTGGCTCCGCCGCGAGGCACGCTCCCGGCTGACGCGTGCCGAGCGTAAGGACCCGCAGCGCGTGGCGGCCGAACAGGCCCAAGTGCTGGCCGAACGCGACGACCTGGCCCGGCGACTGGCCGAGTTGTGCGGAGTGCCCGGCGCGGAGTGGAACCGCCGGGCGGGCCGGATCCAATCGCGGGTGGAGCGGATCGCCGCAGCCGCAAACCGCCGTCAGCAGACCGACGCCTCTCAACCGGAGACGTCGCCCCAGCCTCTGCCCGGATCGTTCCTCGGGCGGGTCGGCCGGCTGCTGGCCGAGAGCTTGCAGGCGTCGCTGGACGACCTGCCCCCGCCGCCGATCACCGTGGCCGAAGAGCTGGACTACCACGTGATGGCCGAAGGCGTGCCGCTGGCGGTCGTGGCCGAGATCGAGGGCCGTCCGGAGCACTACCCGGGCGCGAAGGTCGTCCAGCGGACGCGGCGGGCCTATCCCGACGGCCCGCTGGCTGCCCACGTGCTGGGGCATCTCGCCCCGGTCGAGGCCGATGAACTCCGGCCCGGCGACGACAACGGCTACTACGCCGAGGATCTCGTGGGCAGGATGGGGGTGGAGCGGCAGTACGAATCGCTCTTGCGCGGGCAGCGTGGCGTGGCCGTGGAGCTGACCGACCACAGCGGCCGGATCCTCTCGTCCTATCGGCAGCGCGAGCCGGGCGTGGGCCGCGACCTGGTGCTCACGCTCGATCCGCAATTGCAGCGCGCGGCCGAGACCCTGCTGGACAGTGCACTTCAGCGCCGCGCGATGCAGCAGCCGGCGGCGGAGCCGGCCGGCGGGGTAATCGTGGTCATCGACGTCCGCAGCGGGGCCGTGCGGGCGGCCGCCTCGGCCCCGCGGTTCGACCCGAACCTCTTCGTCCAGGGCGATCGGGCCGCACCCAGGGGGCACCCGGCCGCCCTGCTTTCCCGGCCTGACCACCCGCTGTTCGATCGCACCTCAAAAATGGCGATTCCGCCCGGCTCGGTCTTCAAAACGCTTGCGGCTGTGGCACTGCTGGAGGCCTCGGCGGTCGATCCCGAGGAACCGTTCTTCTGCCAAGGTTACCTGCATCAACCTGACCGGCAGCGATGTGCGATCTATCGCCGCCAGGGCATCGGCCACGGCGAGCTGGCGCTGGCCGACGCGCTGGCCCAAAGCTGCAACGTCTATTTCTTCCACCACTGCGGCCGGCTGGGGCCCGAGCCGCTGGTCGATTGGGCGGGCCGGTTTGGATTCGGCCGGCCGACGGGCGTGGATCTGCCCGAGGAGGCGGCCGGCCTGGTGCCCGACGCGGCGACCGTCCGCGACGCGGAAGACGGCTCCCGGGAGAGCGGCGAGGCGCAACTGTTGGCCATCGGACAGGGCCCGCTGCAAGTCACGCCGCTGCAGGTGGTCCGCCTGATGGCCGCGGTGGCCAACGGCGGACAACTGGTCACACCGCACGTGGTCAGCCGGCTGGGACTGCCGCAGCGGGCAGAGGATGCGTCGCCCGGGGAGAATTCCGACGACCCGATCCAGGTCCCCCTGCCGCAGCCCGTTGCCGGTTTACGCCCGGAGACCCTGACCGCGGTTCGCGAAGGTCTTAAGCGCGTCGTCTCAGACCCCCGCGGCACGGCCTACGGCACGGTCCGCCTGAACTCGATCGCCATTGCCGGCAAGACGGGCACGGCCGAGACGGGCGGCGACCGCGGCGATCATGCCTGGCTGGCCGGCTACGTGCCCGCCGAGCGGCCCAAGCTGGCCTTTGTCGTCGTCCTGGAACACGCCGGCGACGGCGCCACGGCCGCGGGGCCGGTGGCCCGGCGGCTGGTCCTGCGGATGGAGCAGTTGGGCATGCTCTAGTATCACAAAGCCGCGACCGTTGGTCGCGCCCCACCGAACACAAAGCCGCGACCGTTGGTCGCGCCCCACCGAACACAAAGCCGCGACCGTTGGTCGCGCCGAACGAACGGCGCGATGAGCCGACGGCCCCCGACGAACGGCGCGACCAACGATCGCGCGCAGAGAACGCTGCGACCAACAGTGGCGCCCAGAGAGAGTCGCGACCAACGGTCGCGGCTTTATGGGAAGTTGACGAACCCGCTGGCGAAGTGGCATAATCGCGGTTCGCTGCGATTCCCCGTCACTGAAAGACTACTCTGAAGGGACGACGACGTGCCGGAAATGCTCAGCGGCGGCTTCAAGTCGTTCGACACGCCGCTGCCCACATCCAGCCCGCAGTGGGACGGACGGAAACTGCAACTGCGCAAGACGCTCTGGCGGCTGTTGGGCGATCTCCCTCCGCTGTTTACCCCCGAAGTGGCCGTCCATAGCAGGGAGCCTCGCGACGGCTACACCTTGGAGCGGTTCACCTTCGACAACGGCGTGGGCGACACCGTGTACGGGTACGTGCTGATTCCCCAGGGCGAGCCGAAACCCCGGCCGGCGATCCTCTACCACCACTACCACGGCGACAAGTACGGCCAGGGCAAGGAAGAGGTGCTCATCAAGGCCTTTGCCCGCTGGCCGGGCGGCCACCGGTTGATCACCGGTGAAGAGTTGGCTCGGGCCGGCTACGTCGTCTTGTGCATCGACGCCTACGCCTTCGGCCAGCGGCAGGCCCAGGGACCGGCGGGCGCAGCCGAGAAGGGGGCAGCCACCGAGGCCTCGCTGTTTAAGACGTTCCTCTGGGAGGGGCGGACCCTTTGGGGCATGATGGTCCGCGACGATCTGCTGGCCCTGAACTACCTCGTCACCCGCCCGGAGGCCGATCCCCGGCGGATCGCCGCGATGGGCATGAGCATGGGCTCCACCCGCACCTGGTGGGCGGCGGCCCTGGACGAGCGGATCAAGGTGGCCGTGAGCGTGGCCTGCCTGACCAGGTATCAAGACCTGATTGCCGAAGGCAAGGTCCGCTACCACGGCATCTACTACTACGTCCCCGGCATGCTCCGCGAGAGGATCGACACCGAAGCGGTGGTTGGCCTGATCGCGCCCCGGGCCCATCTGACCCTAACCGGCGACCAGGACCCCGGCTCGCCCGCCGGCGGAGTGCGGACGATCAACGCCTTCCAGGAGCACCTCTACCGGCTCTACGGCCAAGAAGACCACTTCCGCGGCGTGATCTACTGCGGCGTCGGCCACGTCTACACGCCCGAAATGTGGGAAGAGGCGTTGCGCTGGTTGGGCAGACACCTGTGAGCTTGCCACCAGCCTTTGTATGTAGATCTTGTGACGGGGATATATAAACTCTACAGGTCCACATTGCGGGTATTCATCGAGGCCACAGAAGGCCCCCGGCATTCGCGGCGGTTACGCCCCAAAAGTCGCTGCGTAAGTCGCGTTCAGAAAACAAGTTAAGGCGACGGATTTCTCGCAGCAGACGTTGCCAGATCGAGCCCGGACCGGTATACTAAAGGCCGATCTTACGCGCCGTCCAAGACGTCGTTCGGCCACCCTTTCATAGAGGGGGCGCCGGGCGGCGTCCTGAGTATACCCACCGAAAGGAATCCCGTTGGCCACCGACTCGAATCTCCCACCCGATCCGCCTGACACTCCCGAGGAACACCCCTCCAAAGGCAACGGCAACTCGCCGGGAATCGTGCTCCGGCTGCCCATCGAAGAGGAACTCAAGGGCAGTTACCTGACTTACGCGATGAGCGTGATTGTCAGCCGCGCGTTGCCCGACGCCCGCGACGGGCTGAAGCCCTCGCAACGGCGGATCCTGGTGGCCATGAATGATCTGAACCTAGGCCCGGCTGCCGCCCGGGCCAAGTGTGCCAAGATCGCCGGCGAGACCATGGGGAACTATCACCCCCACGGCCAGGAGGTGATCTATCCCACGTTGGTCCGCATGGCCCAGGAGTGGAACGCCCGTTACCCGCTGATCGACAAGCAGGGGAACTTCGGCTCGATCGCCGGGCTGCCGCCGGCGGCCATGCGATACACCGAGGCCCGCCTGTCGCCCATCGCGGCACTCATGCTCCAAGACCTCAAGATGGACACGGTCGACTTCGTGCCCACCTACGACGAGAGTCGCACCGAGCCGACCGTCTTGCCGTCGAGCTTCCCGCACTTGCTGGTCAACGGGGGCAGCGGAATCGCGGTGGGGATGTCCACGTCGCTGCCGCCGCACAACCTGGGCGAGATCTGCGACGCCCTGATCAAGGTGCTCGACGAGCCGGACGTCTCCATCGACGAGCTGCTGGAGATCGTCCCCGGTCCCGACTTTCCCACCGGTGGCGTGGTCTGCGGCACCAGCGGCATCCGGCAGGGATACCATTCGGGCCGCAGCACGATCATCGTCCGCGCCCGGGCGCGGGTCGAGGAGTACGGCCAGAACCGGCACCGGATCGTGGTCAGCGAGATTCCTTACCAGCAGGCCCGGGACCGCGTGGAAGAGCGGATCGCGGCCCAGGTCAACGAGGGCAAGATCCCCGGCGTCTCGGCGACCCGCAACGAGAGCGACCTGAAGGAGCCGGTCCGCCTGGTGTTGGAGTTGAAGCGCGACGCCGATCCCGACGTGGTGCTGAACCAGCTCTACCAGTTCACGCCGCTGCAGGACAGTTTCTCGATCATCTTCCTGGCGCTGGTCGACGGCAAGCCGCGGGTGCTGTCGTTCAAGGAACTCTTGGAGGAGTTCCTCCGCCACCGGGCGACGGTCATCCGCCGCCGCACCCAGTTCCTGCTGACCAAGGCCCGGCAGCGGAAACACACCGTCGAGGGCCTGCTCTTGGCGCATGCCAACATCGACCAGGTGATCCGCATGATCCGCGACTCGAAGACCCAGGCCGAGGCCAAGGCGAGGCTGATCGAGATCCAGGCGCCGGCCGCCATGCTCCGCCGCGCGTTGGGCGAAGGGGGTTTTGCCGTCTTCCGGGCGGAGAGAGGCGACGCCGAAAGCTACACGCTCACGACCGTCCAGGCCGACGCCATCCTGAAAATGACCCTGGGCCAGTTAGTCAACCTGGAGCAGGAGAAGCTCGCCGACGAGCACCGGCAACTGCTCGAGAACATCGCCGAGTACAACGGCATCCTCTCCGACGAAGAGAACATCCGCGAGATCGTTCGCGACGAGCTCCGCGACCTGAAGCGAAAACACGCCAACCCCCGCCGCACCGAAATCAGCGGCGAAGAGGTCGGCGAAATCGAACTGGACGACCTGATCACCGAAGAGACGATGGTCGTCTCGATCAGCAGCAACGGCTACATCAAACGGACCCCGGTGACCGCCTACCGCATGCAGCGCCGCGGCGGAAAGGGCCTCCAAGGGGCCAAGACCGAAGAGGAAGACCCGATCGAGCACCTGTTCGTGGCCAGCACCCACGCCTACCTGCTCTTTTTCACCAACTTAGGCAAGGTCTATTGGCGGAAGGTTTACGGGCTGCCCCAGTCGGGCCGCTACAGCCGCGGCCGGGCGATCGTCAACCTGTTGAACCTGGCCGAGGGAGAACGGATTGCCGACTGCCGTGCGGTCAAGGACTTCGACCGCCCCGACCACTTCCTGGTGATGGCCACCGCCCGGGGACTGGTCAAGAAAACGCCGCTTAAGGCCTACAGCCGGCCGCTCAAGGGCGGCCTGATCGCCATCAAGCTCCGCGAGGGGGACGAGGTGGTCGACGTGGTGGTGGCCAAGCCGGGCGACGAGCTGGTCCTCTCGACGGCCGCCGGCATGGCCATCCGCTTCAGGCAGTCGGACGCCCGCGCGATGGGCCGCAACTCCAGCGGCGTCAAGGGCATCAAGCTGATCGGCGACGACCGCGTGGTGGGCATGGTGGTGGCCGATCCCGAGGCGGCCCTGCTGACCGCCTGCGTCCACGGCTACGGCAAGCGGACCCCCTTCGGACCCAACCTGGAAGAAGAACCTCCCGGCGACGAGGCGGAGCCGGAAACCGAGGCAACCGAAAAGCCTGCAGGGGAGTCTGAAGAGGAGGCCGAGGAGGGCAACAGCTACTCCTCGCAGCGGTGCTATCGTGCCCAGCGCCGCGGCGGCAAGGGCCTGCGCGACATCAAGACCACGCCCCGCAACGGCCCCGTGATCGGCATCTGCCACGTGGCCGACGACGACGAGCTGCTGATGATCACCGCCCGGGGCAAGATCCAGCGGGTCCGCGCCGCCGACATCAGCATCGTGGGCCGCAACACCCAGGGCGTGAGGATCATCACCCTCGACGAAGACGATACGCTGGTGGCCGTGAAGCGGGTGCCGCGGGAGGGAAATGGCGGCGAGGAGGAATCGTAGCCGGCCAACTGAGGGCAGCGTGTCGCAGATGCAGTGATCGAAGGGCGCTCGTTGGAAAGACGAACTGACTGCCTGGGACGTTTGAGGCCTTCTGGGGAGCCGGGCAACTGTAGTTGACAGCCTTATGGTGGCTATGATATACTAATGACCACTATGCGTTCAGGTGCGGTGGTTGCCTCGATCGTACTTCCCGTTGAACCCTCAGTGTCAGCAAGAGAACCTTAACTTCTGGGTCAATGCCCGGCATCAGCCCCAAGCTCGCACGGCAGATGGGTCTCGGTCGTTCCAGCGGCCGCGAGATCGTTCGCACGAGCGCCGAGATTCAGCGCTATCCGGATGCTCACGCTCTTCGTCGCGCGTGGGACAGGATGGGACTCGACGCAATAGTATGTGTAGATAGGAAACCAACAGTCTACTTGAAGGAAGTCGGCCAGCACCGCGCGAGTGACATTCGGCGATACCAGCGTTTTGTCTGGAACCAGGGCATCGCCACGGTCCTAGTGGTATGCACTGCGGAGAGAATACACGTCTATTCGGCGATGGCTCCGCCGGCCCGTGATGACGAAGAGCCTGCGGAGGGCCATCGGCTGGTCGAGGCCTTGGATCGAACGGCTGACGCGCTGGAAGTCCAACTGCTGATCCGGCGGATCGAGACCGGACAGATCTACCGAGACAGGCCTGCGAGTTTCGACCGCGACTGCGCTGTTGACCAGGAGCTCCTGCGAAACCTCCGCGCCGCCGCCGAAAAGCTGCACGAGATCGACCCAACGGTACCCTACTCGATCATTTGCGGCCTGCTTGGCCGCGTCATTTTCACGTGCTACCTGACCGACCGGCAGATCATCGGCGCAGACCAGTTCAAGGAGGCAGGAGCACCCGGCGTCGACAACCTGCGCGACTTGCTGGAGAAGGGTACTCTTCAATCGGGAAAACAAGTCCTGTACACGTTGTTTGAGCAACTTCAGCCGCAGTTTAACGGCAGCATGTTCGATGAGGACATAGCTGCAGAGAAGCAAGCGATCACTCTTCGGCACGTTGAAGTGTTGCATCAGTTCCTACGCGGCGACAATCTTGACACGCGGCAACGCACACTTGGGTTTTGGGCTTACGATTTCAATTTCATACCGATTGAAACCATCAGCGCTATCTACGAGGGTTTCCTGGGCCTCCAGGATGACAGCACTCCAGGGTCCGCGGCTGGCACGAAACGAAAGAGGGGAGCCTACTACACACCCAAGCATCTTGCCGAGCTTGTCATTGATATGGGGACGGAGTCATGGCCGTCCCTGTCGGGCAAGCGTTTCCTCGATCCTGCTTGTGGCTCCGGCGTGTTTCTGGTCACGATCTTCAATCGCATCGCCGAAGAATGGCGTCGCAGCAATCCGGATTCGCGCAGTCCCACGCGATGGCGTGCCTTGGTGGACGTGCTGAAGCATAACCTTTTTGGTGTTGACAAAGACGAGACGGCTTGCCGCATCACTTGCTTCAGCCTCTACCTCGCGATCCTCGACCATTTTGAGCCACGCGACATCCGGGAATTCGCGGCCGTAGGAAGGCTACTGCCGAAACTCTTATTGAAGGAAGGTGAATCCGCCGCAGACGATGAAGTGTATACGATCCTATGCCGGAACTTTTTCGACGAAGACCTTCCACTTCCCCGGGACGGTTTTGACCTCGTAACTGGTAACCCACCGTGGGTAGGACGCAATCAGCCGAGAGACCCCAAAGTCGAGAGGTGGTATCGGCAACACGTCCGGCAAGAGCTGCCGAGCAGGCAAGCAGCGCACGCATTCATGTGGAAGGCACCGACACAGACCAGGGACCACGGGCATGTGTGCCTCTTGCTTCCTTCGAAAGTCCTCTTGAACCGAACCGATGAGTTTCAAGAGAAATGGCTTACGCACCATCAGGTCCAGGAGGTCCTGCAACTGGCAGACTTACGATTCCTGCTGTTTGAGAACGCGGTTTGTCCTGCAATCGGCGTTCTGTACACAGGGAAGAAGGGAGACGCCGGCTGGACCAGTCTTGACTATGTAGCTCCGCAGGCCAGTCGGGCCGACCCGCGACGCGGGATCGTGGTTATCACACCGGAAGACCGCAAGCGGGTGTCATTGCAGGAACTCGTCTACCATGCGCGCGTCGATCAAGCCCCAATGGTTTGGAAGATGTACATGAGGGGTACTCCACGTGACATCCGTCTGATCGATCGATTGTCAACCTACCCCCAGCTTGGAAGCCTTGTGGGCACCGCGAAGTCGCCAAGCCGTTGGGTTTCCGGGCAGGGATTTCAACCGGACGAAAAGGGAAAAACGCTACAACACCACAGCAGGTACGAGCCTCAGTATCCGTGGTGGCCACCAGAGCATCTGTACGTGGACGCGAATAGCAGGGCGATTGATCTTGTCTTGCAGGAGCAAGAGTGTGGCCCAATTGGGGTACCGTTCGCGCAATACTACTTTGTCCGGGACCCGAGGATCTACCGAGCACCTCTGGTCCTGATCACTCAGGGATTCACAAGGATTGCCCTTGCAGATTTCGATGTGCTCTTTCGTCATTCGCTACAGTCCATTTCGGGGCCCGCGCAAGACACCGGATTATTGGCTCTCCTTTGCGCAGTAATGCGATCCCGATTGGCCAAATACTATCTATTCCACACGGCGGCGAATTGGGGTATTGAGCGGGAAAAAGTACACAAGCATGAACTACTGCGATTACCATTTCCCTTACCGGAGAGCATGGCGGACCAAGGCAAGGCAAGGGAGGTAGTCCGCGAGGTGCAGAGTATCTTTGACTCGATTAGCGCGGCGATTCGCGACAGCAATCCCCCCTTCGATCGACGCAGCGTAATCGACGAAGCCAGCTCGCGGCTTGAGCCGCTAGTCTATGAGTACTACGACCTCGACGAATGCGAGAGGGTTTTGGTGCACGACACTTCGCAAATCATCGAACCAAGCGCCACGCCCCATTCTCTTGCTGCCGACATTCCGACACTGCGACCGGCAAAGGCAGAGGATAGAAAGCAGTACTCCGAGACGATCTGCAGACTCTTGAATAGGTGGGCTCGCCGTAGTGGTTGGAAGGTCCGTGCAGAGACTCTTGCCTCGCCGCGAACCGGACTTGGGGTCGTCTCGTTGAATAGGTCATCTTCAGGCGGCCCAGGTTCCGATGTTGAAGCGGATGGCGAGGTTGAGCACACGCTCAGTCGGATACGTGGGCTGTTGCCAAACTCGGCTGGTTGGCGCACTTACATGAGAGGACTAACCGTTTTTGACGGCGACTGGATTCATATGGTCAAGCCGTTGATCTTGCGGCACTGGACTCGCACGGCCGCTCTGAACGACGCCGACGAATTGGTGACTGCGATCCTGACTTCACAGAGGGCGCATAGTTGAACGTCGTTGGTGATCCTAGGTATTGGCTTCCGTCTTTTCCCAAGGGGTTCATTCCGGACATACTCTCGGGGATAAAGGCGTCTTGGGATCGCATGACGAAGCCATGCCGGACTGAAATCGAGACGAGGATCACCAAGAAGCTCAAGCACGAGCTTCGCCAGGACCCCATGCTCAAGGACCTGCCCCTTCGAATCGCCCGAGAGTTCACCTTGGACGACCCCGATACGGGGGAAGAACTGGGGCGAATTGACCTTTGTTGGTTTCATGGTTACCACGACGAGACCTACATTGCCTTTGAGTGCAAGCGGCTGAATGTCTCTTTCCTGTCTGGAAAGAGATCTTTGGCAGCGGACTATGTTGGCGAGAAAGGCATGGGGTGCTTCTTGTCCGGAAAGTACTCTGCGGGCCACGAACACGGCGGGATGCTCGGGTACGTCATGGATGGGAACTTGTCCGCAGCAATGAGTGCCGTGTCCATCGCAATCCTGAACGCGAGAGACAGACTATTCATGTCCTCGCATGCGTCTCTGTCGAAATCCTCGCTTCATCCGGATGATTCGCAAATCAGGGAAACCGGTCACCTTGTGCATGCCGTAAGGCTGACGCTGCACCACGTGTTCCTCCCGATCTAACCGGCCTTTGAAGACCACGCGATGATGCATCGCGCCCTGATCACCGGCGCCTCCGGATTTGTCGGAGGCTTCTTGGCCGAACACTTGCTGGACTGTGGGGACGAAGTCCTGGGCTGCTCGCCGGAAGGGGCGTGGGAGGAAGCCAGCCCGGAGGAGTTGCGGGAGCGCGTGGAACTGGTGGCTTGGGACCTCGCAAGCCGGGAGGGTGTTTCTGTCGCAGCCCGGCGGCGGATCGAGGCGTTTCGGCCCGACGGCATCTACCACCTGGCTGCGCTGAGTGTGCCGGAGGATTCCGGCGATCAGCAGCCACTGCCCGCGGCGCTGGCGATCAACGTCGGTGGGACGCGGCAGGTGATGGAGCTGGCCGCTGCGCTGCTGTTAAGACCCAGGGTCCTATTGACCAGCAGCAGCCACGTCTACGCGCCCGTCTCGCCGCAGCAACCCAAGGTCGACGAAAATTCCCCCGTGGGTCCCCGCCGGGCCTACGGCCGGACGAAACTCCTGGCCGAGGAGGAGGTCCGCCGGGCGATCGACGAGCGGGGTTGCGACGCGGTGATCGCCCGCAGCTTCCAGCACACCGGCCCCAGGCAGGGCCCCCGGATGATGCTGCCCCAGTGGGTCCGGCAGTTCGCCGCCGGCTCCCGGCCGGTGGAGGTCCATACGCTCGACGCGCAGCTCGACCTGAGCGACGTGCGGGACGTCGTGCGGGCGTATCGGCTGTTGATGGAGCGGGGCCGGCGGGGCGAGGTGTACAACGTCGGGTCGGGAGTGAGCCGTCGCAGCGGGGACATCCTCGAGATCCTGCGGAACATGGCCGACCCCACCCGGCCGGTCGTCGAGCTCCAACCCGGCTTCAAACAGGACCCCATCGCCGATACCGCCCGGATTCTCCGCCGCGCCGGATGGCGTGCTACACTTCCGGTGGAGACGACCGTCTCCGACACGCTGGCCTGGTGGCAGCGGGTCGCTCAAGGGGGAAGGGGGAAGGGGGAAGGGGGAAGGGCGAAGCAAGAATAAGAGGTCTGCAACCAGGCCGTCCGCCGTCCGCCTTTTTGACCTCCGCTGCGCGAAGAACATTCCTGAAAGGGGTCAAAATCGTGAAAATCGCTGTGGTTGGAACCGGCTACGTGGGCCTGGTCACCGGGACCTGCCTGGCCGAGACGGGCAACGACGTGACCTGTGTCGACTGCGATCAAGAAAAGGTCGATCTGCTCCAGCAGGGCGAGATCCCGATCTACGAGCCGGGGCTGGCCGAGCTGGTCAGCCGCAACGCCACGGCCGGTCGCCTGCGGTTTACCACCGACCTGGCGGCCGCCGCCGGACCGGCAAGGCTCCTGTTTCTGGCGGTGGGCACTCCGTCGGCCGAGGACAGCTCGGTCGACCTATCGGCCCTCTGGGCGGTGGTCGACCAGGTGGCGCCGCACCTGGCCGACGATGCGATCGTGGTGCTGAAGAGCACCGTGCCGGTGGGCACCAACGCCGCGGTCGCCGAGCGGCTCAGCGAACTGACCGGCCGGCGCTGCGACGTGGCCAGCAATCCGGAGTTCCTCAAGGAGGGGGCCGCCATCGACGACTTCATGAAGCCCGATCGCGTGGTCATCGGCACCCGCCGGGCCGCGGTCGCCGAGGTGCTGGCCGACCTCTACCGGCCGTACTTGCGGACCGACAAGCCCCTGTTGGCCATGTCGCCCGAAAGTGCCGAAATGACCAAGTACGTGGCCAACGCCTTGCTCTCGACCAAGATCAGCTTCATCAACGAGATGGCCAATCTCTGCGAGCGGACCGGGGCCGACGTGGACGAGGTCCGCCGCGGCATCGGGCACGACCGGCGGATCGGCTTCTCGTTCCTCTTTCCCGGCGTGGGCTACGGGGGAAGCTGCTTTCCCAAGGACGTCTGCGGGCTGGCGGCGGTCGCCCGGGCGCACGGCCTCCAGCCGCGGATTCTGGACGCGGTGCACGAGGTCAACCAGCGGCAAAAGACCGTGCTGGTCGAGAAGATCGAACGCCATTTCGGCATTCAGCATTCAGCATTCAGCGTTCAGCATTCAGCGTTGACTATCGCCGTCTGGGGCCTGGCCTTCAAGCCCGGCACCGACGACATCCGCGAGGCCCCGGCGCTGGTCTTGATCGATCGGCTGCTTGAGCATGGCGCCACGCTGCGCGTTCACGATCCGGTGGCGATGCCCAACGTCCGCCGAGAGTACGGCGAGCGGCTGGTCTATTGCCGGCGGTGCGAAGACGCGCTGCAAGACGCCGACGCGCTGGCCATCATGACCGAGTGGAAGCACTTCGTGCATCCCGATTTCGAGCAGATGTACCGGCTCATGCGCCGGCCGGTGATCTTCGACGGCCGCAACCTCTACGACCCGAGGCGGATGAAGCAGGCCGGCTTCACCTACTACAGCATCGGCCGGCCTGCGGTGCAGGCGGAATCGCCCGAGATGACCCTGCCGGCCATGGAAGTGGTCGGCGGTTAGGAGCCGCGCAGGAATAGCCTCGGCACACGGGAAGTCGGGTGGCCGGGGTCGAGCGCCAGCGAGCCCCCGGAATCCAAGGCCTGTGGGCTCACTTTGTTCGACCACAGCCACCCGGAATCGAAGGACCTGTTTGCGCGCGGACCCTTGGTTGCCAGAGGGCCGGGTCTCCGTGCTCTCAGAGCGGTTGCCGGCAGTCTGCCGGATGGAGACATAGTCGCCCGCCAACGCCCGCTTGACGTACACCCCAGCGTGTGTCAACATGCAGTCGGCACGCATTGCCGGATGTCACGGACTTCGCCACGCCAAGGGAACGCCTGGAATGAAGGGCGAGAGATTACTCAACGTCAATACCTGCGCACGTCGATCCCAGACCGCCTCCAGTAGTTCCAAGTTCGGCCGGTCCGACTTGGGGTGGCCGGGGTCGAGCGCCAGCGAGCCCCCGGAAATGCCCGGACCTGGGGGCTCACTTCGTTCGACCCCAGCCACCCTCCACCACAACTTGGAACTACTGGCATCTGCTCATCGGTTCTTGTCCCGCGGATCTTGGCTGACCCTGCTGCTGCCGGCCGTGCTGCTGGGAGCGGCGGCGGCAGCCGACTCCGCGACCCCTTCCTCGCAACAGCCGGTAGACTACCTGATCGTCGTCACCGGCGGCGAGCTGCTGGCGGGCGCTTACCCGGACGGGCACACGCATTTCCTCACCCGGACCCTCCGTCCGCTGGGCCTGCACTGCGTCGGCTCGATGTGCGTGGACGACAAGCCAGCGGACCTGAAGCAGGCGCTTCGCTATGCCACGGGCAAGGCGTCGCTGGTGATTGTGACCGGCGGCCTGGGCCCTACGGACAACGACATCACCCGCCAGACACTTTCCGACTTCACCGGGATCGCCCTGGAAGAGCACACGGACGTGTTGCGGCAGATGGCGGCGCGGTTTGGTGTGGCTCCCGACGGGCTTCGCGCTAATCTCCGGCGGCAGACGCAAGTGCCGAAGCGTGGCACCTATCTGAAGAATCCGGGCGGCACGGCGGTGGGCCTGGTCTTTGAAGCTGCGAAGGTAGTGATCGTGGCGCTGCCCGGTCCGCCGCGCGAATTGCAGGCGATGGTCCAGAGCGAGCTGGTGCCCTATCTCAGCCGGCGATTCGGCACACGGCGGCCGGGCTGCTGGCTGACACTGCGATTCGTCTGCCTGGGGCAGTCGCAGATCGACCAGACGCTCAAAGAGCACGTGCCGCTGCCGCCGGACGTGATGCTCTCCTCGCAGTTCGAGGGCGGCCGCGTGGATTTCACCTTCTCGCTGCCCGGTGACACCCCACAAGACCACGCGCGGCTGGAGGAATTGAAGCAGAACATCCTGAAATATCTGGGCGACTCCGTGTACGGCGAGGGCGAAACGTCCTTGGAGCAGCACGTGGTGAAACTGCTGGAAGCCCGCGGCGCGAAGCTGGCGCTGGTTGAAGCCGGCAGCGGCGGCAGCCTGGCTGCGGGCCTCAGCGCCGCCGACGGCGCCCAACGGGTGTTGGCCGGGGCCTACGTGGCTCCCAGCGACGACGCACTCCGTCGGGTGCTGCGGGTGCCCGACGACAAGTGGACCCCAAGCACGTCCGGCACGCAACGCGCCAGGCTGCTGGCCACGGCCGCGGCGGAGCTGACCGGCAGCCCATGGGTGATTGCCGTCGGCGAGCCCCAGCCGGATGAAAACGGTGCCCGCCACGTCGAGGTCGTCTTCAGGCTGCCCGACGGCCGCTTGGAGACTGAGAAGACTCGGTTTGGCGGCAGCAGCCCTTCGGCCCGCTGGAGCCTGACGACGTACTTGCTGGACCAACTGCGACGGCGCCTAAGATGAGGTCTCTGCTTTCGGGCGTTTAGCGGGCGGGCTTGCCCGCCGCGGAACTGGACGGAAAACGCAACTCGAGGCGCGGCGGGCAAGCCCGCCCGCTAAACCCGCATTATTCATGGCGGTGTGCCACTGCTTGCCGCAAGGCAAGCAATGCACCGACGTTACGCACGGCACTGCTTCTGACGAAGCAGTGGCACACTGCGGCGGCTTTCCCGGGCCCGTGAATAATCCGCCCTAAACCCAATACCGTTGAATTAAGGGCGAACTTGG
>Ga0315291_10003833_pt1 | contig 19316 bp, 13 predicted proteins | sample YL17G12_20_MG_FD_203070 | JGI IMG/M metagenome (GOLD analysis project Ga0315291, IMG submission 203070) | Sediment microbial communities from Yellowstone Lake, YNP, Wyoming, USA - YL17G12_20 | ecosystem: Environmental > Aquatic > Freshwater > Lake > Sediment | place: USA: Wyoming | collected...
AGTCCAAATGGAGGGGTTCGCAGTGCCATCGTGGAGCGGGGCACAATGCTCGTGGCTGTTTCGGCCAGCGGCAGCGTCGAGCCGCAGGCTCGGGTGAGCCTGTCTTTCGAGGTGCCCGGCCGGGTGGTCGAAGTGCCCGTCACAGTGGGGGAACCGGTCAAGGCTGGCGACGTGTTGGCGCGGGTGGACAGCACCTCGTTGGCGCTGCAAGTGCAACAGGCCCAGGCGGCGCTGGCGTCGGCTAAGGCGCAACTGGCGCAACTGCGGGCCGGACCACGGCCGGAGGAGGTCGCCGTGGCAGAAGCGAACCTGCGCGCTGCCCAGGCTCAGGTGAGCGCGACGGCGGCCAATCTCGACCAACTGGAAGCCGGGGCGGGGGAGGCACAGATCGCGGCGGCGGAAGCGGACGTGGCCGCGGCCATGTTGCAGCAGAAGGTGGCCCAGATTTCGTACGACGGGACGGACAAGGGGAACGAAGATAGAAAGGAGCAGGCGCGCTACAATCTATACGCGGCCAACGAGGCGCTGGCGGCTGCACAGGCACGCCTCGATGAAGCGCGGGCAGGAGCGAATGCCGACCAGGTGCGCGGCACTCGCGCTAACGTGTCGGCGGCGGCGGCCCAGCGCGATGGAGCCCAGGCGCGGCTTGACTTGCTGCGGGCAGGGGCGACGGCGGGGCAGAGCGCCGCTGCGGAGGCAGGGGTGGCTCAGGCGCAGGCTGCGCGGGATCTGGCCCAACTCTCTCTGGAGGACGGTACGCTGTGGGCTCCTTTCGACGGCGTCGTGGCCGAGGTGAACGTCACGGCCGGCGAGATGGCGCGTATGGGTACATCCGATCCGACCGGCCGTCCGGCGATCGTGCTGGTGGACCCTTCCAGATTCCACGTTCACGTTAGCGTGGACGAGGTGGACGTGGGACGGCTGGCCGAGGGACAGACGGCGCAGGTGACGCTGGACGCGCTGCCGGACGCTACCATCGTGGGCACCGTCGAGCGCATTGCCCCGGCGGCCATGGTGCAGGGCGGCGTAGTTGACTACGAGGTTATCATTGCGTTGGCGCCCGCCGATGCCCCGATCCGCACAGGCATGACGGCCAATGCGACCATCGTGACAGAAGAACTCACGGACGTGCTGACGATCCCCACGTGGGTGGTACGTGTGGATCGCAGCACCGGTCAAACCTACGTGCAGCGGCGGGCGGGGACGACCCTCGAGCGAGTGGATGTGACGCTTGGCGTGCGGTACGAAGGGGTGGCCCAGGTATTGAGTGGCCTGGCTGAGGGAGATGAGGTCGTCTGGGTTCCCGAGTCGCAGCCCTTTAATATGGGAAGCCAATAAAAGTCGGTAGGTGCAGGTGCAAATGGCAATTTCAGTCATGAAACAGGAAGAAACAGAAGAAACCGGTCATTCCGAGCGTATACGGGTGTACCCACCCGCGGAATCTCCACCCGTCATCGAGTTGCAGGACATTTGTAAAGTGTATCAGATGGGTGAGGTGGAGGTGCGTGCCCTGTGCGGCGTGTCGCTGAAGATCGAGGCGGGGGAGATCGTGGCCATCATGGGGCCGTCCGGCTCCGGCAAGTCTACCATGATGAATATACTCGGCTGTCTCGACCAGCCTACCACCGGCACGTATCTGCTCGATGGGCAGGACGTCAGCCATCTCGACGACGACCGGTTGGCGGAGATTCGTAACCGCAAGATCGGCTTCGTGTTCCAGACCTTCAACCTGTTGGCCCGCACGACGGCCTTTGAGAATGTGATGCTGCCGCTGATCTATGCAGGGGTTGCACGGGCGGAACGGCAAGCACAGACCCGGCGCGCGCTGGAGGCGGTGGGGCTGGCGGATCGCATGGAGCACACGCCGACGGAACTTTCGGGAGGCCAGCAACAGCGGGTGGCGATCGCGCGGGCGCTGGTGAACGACCCGGCCATCATCCTGGCCGATGAGCCGACTGGGAACCTGGACAGCAAGTCGGGGGCGGAGGTGATGGCGATCTTGCAGAGCCTGAACCGGGAGCGCGGGCTCACGGTGATCCTGGTGACGCACGATCCGGCCATTGCTCAGCACACCGGGCGGATCCTGCATCTATACGATGGCCTCATGACGCACAATGAGACCGTCGAGAAGCCCCTGGTAGCAGTAGCGGGAGGTAAGGAAGCGTGAACATGGTGGAAAGCGTCCGTCTGGCCTTCCGTGCCCTGACCGCCAACAAGTTGCGGGCGGTCCTTACGATGCTCGGCATCATCATCGGGGTGGGCGCGGTCATCACGCTCATGTCGGCCGGTGAAGGGGTCTCGGTCTACATCGAGGAGCAGTTCCAGTCCATCGGCACCAACTTGCTGTTCGTCTTCCCCGGCTCACTGGAAGAGTCCAGTAGGGGAGGGGGGCCGGGCTTTATGCAACAGGTGGCAGAGTTGACGAATGCGGATGCGGAGGCGTTGCGGGATGCCGTGCGGGCACCGGACGTGGCGGCCGTGTCACCGCAGGTGCTGCAGTCCACCACCGTCACCACGGGGCGGCGCAACACCATTGCGCAGGTGTCGGGAGTGACGCCTGATTTTGCCGAGGTGCACAGCTGGTTCCCAGAGGTAGGCGCGTTCATTGACCAGGAGCACCTGAACAGCCGGGCGAGGGTGGCGGTGCTGGGCAAGACCGCCGTCGAGGACCTTTTCCCCGACAATCCGTATCCGCTGGACCAGACCGTCAAGATCAACGGTATCCCCTTCCGAGTCATCGGCGTGCTGCCGTCCAAAGGGGGTTCAGAGTTCGGCGATTCGGACAACCGCGTGCTGGTGCCGTTGACGACGGCACAGACGCGGCTGTTTCCGTCTCGCAGCCGTTCGGGCAAACCGCTCGTCACGATGATCGTGGTGACGGCGGCCAGCGAGGATTCTTTGGATGCGGCCTCGGAGCAGATCGCTGCCATCTTGCGGGACCGGCACAACATTGATTTCAGGGACGAGGACGACTTTTCGGTCGTCAGCCAGGCGGACATTCTCAGTGTGTTTGGCCAGATCACGGGAGTGCTCACGATTTTCCTGGGTGCCATCGCGGGCATCAGCCTGCTGGTGGGGGGCATTGGGATCATGAATATCATGCTGGTCTCGGTGACGGAGCGCACGCGGGAGATCGGGCTGCGTAAGGCGGTAGGGGCGCGGCGACGGGACATCCTGTGGCAGTTCCTGATCGAGGCCATGACGCTCTCGCTGGTCGGGGGCCTGGTGGGGATCGGCTTAGGACTGCTGGGGGCCGGCGTGATCTCGACGCTGGCCGAGGGGTTCCGCGCCGTCGTCTCGCCTCAAGCGGTGCTGCTGGCGACGACGTTCTCGGCGGCGGTGGGCCTCTTCTTCGGCATCTATCCGGCCCGGCGGGCCTCGCTGCTGAACCCGATTGATGCGTTGCGGTATGAGTAATTGGAAGTTGGAAGTTGAAAGTTGGATCGTGGGTGGTAGATGTAGGGTAATGGAGTAGGTTGTTCGCGCGGCGACCGGGTGAGGGCGAATGTGATCCTGGTCGCCGTTGCTGTTTTGTGGGTACGTCATCATCGTGCCGCTTGTCTTGACCCTTTCTTGACCTCGCGCCTCGTTTTCTTGTCCCCTCATTGACGCGCTTCTGTGTATACTCGCGTGGAACGCTGCGGAGGTGCCTCGATGCACGACCTGGTTTTCGTTGTTTTCGTGCTCGTTTTCTTTGCCGTCAGCCTGGGACTGATCGCCGTGTGCCAGCGATTGATGGAGGGTTGACGTGACCCCGCTGTATCTTGTGGCCGGCTTGATCGCGTCGGCCCTGCTCGTGTATCTGTTTGTTGCGCTGATGAAACCAGAGTGGTTTGGATGACGACTTTCGGCTGGCTTCAGATTGGATTGTACTTGCTACTCCTGCTGCTGCTCACCAAGCCGCTGGGTGCGTACATGGCGCGTGTCTACCAGGGCGAGCGAACGTTCCTCGAGGCGTTGCTACGGCCCATGGAGCAGTTTATCTATCGCGCCAGCGGTGCACGCGCGCAAGACGAGATGGACTGGAAGACCTATGCCACCGCCATGCTAGTCTTCAACGCGCTTGGCTTGCTCGTGGTGTACGCACTGCAACGGCTGCAAGATGTACTGCCACTCAACCCACAGGACCTATCTGCCGTTTCACCCGATTTGGCGTTCAACACTGCCGTCAGTTTTGCCACGAACACCAACTGGCAAGGCTACAGCGGCGAGACGACGATGAGTTATCTCACCCAAATGCTGGGACTGACTGTGCAGAATTTCGTCTCGGCGGCTACAGGCATGGCCGTGTTAGTCGCGCTGGTGCGCGGGTTGGCGCGGCACTCGGCGCAGACCGTTGGCAGCTTTTGGGTTGACCTGACGCGCGGTACGTTGTACATCTTGCTGCCGCTCTCGCTTATGCTGGCGCTGGCGCTCATCTCGCAGGGCGTGGTGCAGACGTTCAGCCCTTACCAGACCGTGCCACTGCTCCAGCCGACGACGGACGCAAACAGGCAGACAGTGACACAGCAAACGCTGGCGCTCGGCCCGGCGGCTTCGCAGATCGCCATCAAGCAACTCGGTACGAACGGCGGCGGTTTCTTCAGTACCAACTCCGCGCACCCGTTCGAGAACCCGACGCCGCTTTCGAACCTGCTGGAGATGCTCGCCATCCTGCTCATCCCGGCGGCGTTGTGCTACACCTTTGGCAGGATGGTGGGCGACACGCGGCAAGGGTGGGCCGTGCTGGCAGCGATGAGCATTGTCTTCGCACCAATGGTGGGTCTGGCGGTGTGGGCCGAGCAGAGCGGCAATCCGGCATTCGCCAGGCTGGGTGTTGACCAAACAGCGAGCGACTTGCAAGCAGGTGGCAACATGGAAGGTAAAGAAGTGCGCTTCGGAATCGTCAACTCGGCGCTGTGGGCCACGGCCACGACTGCCGCTTCCAACGGCTCGGTCAATGCGATGCACGACTCGTTCATGCCGCTGGGCGGACTGGCTGCCATGTGGCTGATGCAGTTGGGCGAAGTCGTATACGGCGGCGTCGGTTCCGGCCTGTACGGGATGCTGGCCTTTGTCATCATTGCGGTATTCGTGGCTGGGCTCATGGTAGGCCGCACCCCCGAATACCTGGGCAAAAAGATCGAGGCCTTTGAGATGAAAATGGCTTCGCTCGTCATCCTGATCCCGGTGCTGGTCGTGCTGGTCGGAACGGCGGTGGCTGTCGTCACACCCGCTGGCTCGGCGAGCGTGTTCAACCCCGGCCCACACGGCTTGAGCGAAGTGTTGTACGCCTTTTCCTCGGCGGGCAACAACAACGGCAGTGCATTCGCCGGACTGAACGCGAACACGCCTTTCTACAACGTCGCGCTGGGCCTGGCGATGCTCATCGCGCGTTACTGGCTGGCGATCCCGGTGCTTGCCATCGCCGGGTCGCTGGCGCGCAAGAACAAGGCGCCGGCCGGCGCGGGCACGCTGCCCACGCACACGCCGTTGTTCGTCGTCTGGCTCATCGCTGTGGTGGTCATTGTCGGCGCGCTAGCCTTTCTCCCGGCGCTGGCGTTGGGGCCGCTCGTCGAACACCTGATGCTGGGAGCGTGAAACGTGAAACGTGATGCGTGACGGAATACGGACAAGAATTGCCTATGAAGACTCTACTCAACGAGCAGTCCGGCCTGCGCCGCGGACTCTATCGCCGCGCAGTTGTGGATGCCTTTATCAAGCTCGATCCGCGCCGGATGGTACGCAACCCGGTCATGTTCGTGGTGGAGGTCGGGAGCGTGCTGACCACGGCGCTGTGGGTGCAAGCCCTGCTCGGCCATGGCGAAGCCCCAGCGGGTTTCAGCGAACCTGTTCGGTTCGTTGGCGCGGTGGCGCTGTGGCTGTGGTTCACCGTGCTGTTTGCCAACTTTTCCGAGGCGCTGGCCGAAGGGCGCGGCAAAGCGCAGGCCGAAGCCTTGCGGAGAGCGCGACGCGAAACGCAAGCCAAGAAACTATGTCAACCGAGACGCGATGCACCCGTCGAGATCGTCGCCTCCACTGTGCTGCGCCAGGGTGACGTGGTCCTGGTAGAAGCGGGCGTGGACGAGCATGCCCGCATCATCCCGGTGGACGGCGAGGTGATCGAGGGTATCGCTTCGGTGGACGAAAGCGCCGTCACCGGCGAAAGCGCGCCGGTCATCCGCGAATCGGGTGGCGACCGCAGTGCCGTGACGGGCGGCACGCGCGTGCTTTCCGATTGGCTCATCGTCCGCGTGACGGTCAACCCCGGTGAGGGGTTCCTTGACCGGATGATCGGCCTGGTGGAAGGCGCCAGGCGGCAAAAGACCCCCAACGAAATCGCGCTCAGCATCTTGCTGGCGGGCTTTACCATCATCTTTTTGCTCGTGTGCGCTGCGCTGCTGCCGTTTTCGTTGTACAGTGTCCAGGCGGCTGGTCAGGGCACTCCCATCACAATCACGGTGTTGGTCGCGCTGCTCATTTGCCTGATCCCGACGACCATCGGCGGGCTGCTTTCGGCCATCGGCATCGCCGGGATGGATCGGCTCATTCAGCGCAACGTGATCGCGCTATCGGGTCGCGCGGTGGAAGCCGCGGGCGACGTAGACGTGCTGTTGCTCGACAAGACCGGCACGATCACGCTGGGCAACCGGCAGGCCGTCGAGTTCATCCCGGTCAACGGTGTGGGCGAGCGCGACCTGGCCGAGACGGCGCAGTTGGCCTCGCTGGCGGACGAAACGCCGGAAGGGCGCAGCGTGGTGGTGCTGGCGAAAGAGAAATACGGCCTGCGCGGTCGCACTGTCGGCGCGCAGCCGCACATGCGCTTTGTCCCCTTCACCGCGCAGACGCGCATGAGTGGGGTGGACGTGGACGGCGCTTCGCCGCTCAGTATCCGCAAAGGCGCGTCCGACGCGATCACGGCTTACCTGGAAAGCCAGGGTCAGCCGGCGCCGGTGGAGATGAAAGCCATCGTCGAGCGGATCGCCCGTGCGGGTGGAACGCCGCTGGCGGTAGCGCGCAATGGGCAGGCGGTCGGCGTGATCCACCTCAAGGACGTGGTCAAGGGCGGTATCAAGGAACGCTTTGCGCATCTGCGGCGCATGGGCATCAAGACGGTGATGATCACGGGCGACAATCCGCTCACCGCCGCCGCGATTGCCGCCGAAGCGGGCGTGGACGATTTCCTGGCACAGGCCACGCCTGAAGCCAAGCTGAGACTAATCCGCGAATATCAAGGCGGTGGGCGGCTGGTGGCGATGACAGGCGACGGCACCAACGACGCGCCCGCGCTGGCCCAGGCGGACGTGGCCGTGGCGATGAACACCGGCACGCAGCCAGCGCGCGAAGCGGCCAACATGGTTGACCTGGACAGCAACCCGACCAAACTGATCGAGATCGTTGAGATCGGCAAGCAGCTACTGATGACGCGCGGTGCACTGACGACGTTCAGCATCGCCAACGATGTGTCCAAGTATTTCGCCATCATCCCGGCGGCGTTTGCCTCCACCTACCCGATGCTAGGCACGTTGAACGTGATGCGGCTGGCGACGCCGCAAAGCGCCATCCTTTCGGCAGTGATCTTCAACGCACTCGTCATCGTGGCGCTCATCCCGCTGGCGCTGCGAGGTGTGCCCTACCGCCCGGTTGGGGCGGCGCAACTCCTGCGCGACAATTTGCTCATCTATGGCGTTGGTGGACTCGTCGCGCCGTTCATCGGGATCAAGTTGATTGACCTGCTCCTGGTGGTGCTGCGCCTGGTCTAATGTGGGCGAACTAATGGTGTCAAATATAACTGACAAGCCGTACGAAACTGATCCTACTGCAACGATTCACTCCTCATCCATCCAGGACGTGTATTCCACGCTGCAATCAAGCCCACATGGCCTATCACGGATGGAGGCCGGAAATCGTCTGCAACGATTTGGCCCTAACGTCATCCGCAAGGTCAAGGGCAAGCCTCTTTGGGTGAGATTCCTGGCGAACTTTACACACCTGATGGCTATTCTTCTATGGGCTGGCGGCATTGTCGGCTTTATGGCCCACATGCCCCAGTTGGGCCTCGCCATCTGGATGGTCAACCTGATCAACGGTTCGTTTTCCTTCTGGCAAGAGTTCAAAGCCGAAAAGGCTACCGAAGCGCTTCGCATGCTGTTGCCATCGTACGCGCGCGTTCTCCGGGACGGGACGGAGCAGCGCATATTGGCGGAAGAACTGGTGCCGGGTGACGTCATGTTGATTGCCGAAGGGGATCGCATTCCCGCCGATGGGCGGCTGGTGAAGGAATCTGAACTTCGGGTGGACCAATCTACATTGAGCGGGGAGTCGCACCCGGTTCGGAAGATGAGTGAGCCGGTCATGCGTGAGGATTTCGTTCGCGCTGAATTGCCTAACCTGGTCTTCACCGGGACGACGGTGACGTCCGGCTCTGGCATCGCGGTTGTGTTTGCCACTGGCATGGAAACCACCTTTGGGAAAATCGCTCATTTGACCCAGAGTGTAGGGGAGGAACTCAGCCCACTCCAAAAGGAGATGGGACGAGTCACAAAGATGGTGACATTCCTGGCCACAAGTATCGGCGTTTTTTTCTTTGTCATGGCCATCCTGTTGGCCGGCGTCAATTTGACCGAAAGCTTTATCTTTGCCATGGGGATGATCGTCTGCTTTGTGCCCGAAGGGATGCTGCCGACGGTGACACTGGCGTTAGCCATGGGGGTTCAGCGCATGGCCCGGCGCCATGCCTTGATCAAGCGCCTGTCCGCCGTCGAAACACTCGGCTGCACCACCGTGATCTGTACCGACAAGACCGGTACCCTGACTCAGAACGAGATGACCGTGCGCGACCTCTGGCTCGCCGGGCAAAGATTAACGGTAACCGGCGTCGGCTATGCGCCGCAAGGGAAGATCGTGGACGACGGAAGGGTAGTCCAGATAGCTGGAGGCGAAACAAGCGCATCTATCGCCCAGGAGCGGCATAACGATGAAGATGTGTGCCAGTTGTTGGTCGCCGCCGGGCTGTGCAACAATGCGCGCTTGTTACCCCCCAATGAACACCCCCATTGGACAATTCTAGGCGATCCCACGGAGGCTGCCTTGCGTGTAGTCGCTTCGAAAGGCGGCATAGACCTGGAAGCGGAAGCGCGGCGCGCGCTACGCATCCGTGAGCTGCCTTTTGATTCGCGGCGTAAGCGTATGAGCACCATCCACCAGGCGCAAGACTCCTGCCTGGTTTACACGAAGGGCGCGCCGAAGGAGGTCCTGGCGCTGTGTACACAAATAAGATGGGACGGTCAAGAGCTTGCGCTCGACGGAGCGCTGCGTTCACAGATTATGCAGGCAAACGACGAATATGCCCGGAATGGCCTGCGTGTTCTGGCGATCGCCCAGCGTCGGCTGGCCGCGCCTTCTTCGCAGGTCGGCGACACCACTAACCACACACCTGAAACCATCGAACGCGAGTTGACCTTCCTGGGTTTGGCGGCGATGATGGATCCGCCTCGCCCAGAAGTGGCGGAGGCCGTCAAATTGTGTCACAGTGCTGACGTCCGGATCATCATGATCACCGGCGATTACGGTTTGACGGCGGAGACAATCGCCCGGCGCATTGGTATTCTGCGGACTCCTCATCCCAGGATTATCACTGGGGTAGACCTGGATTCAATGGACGACCAAGTCCTGAAAGAAGCGCTGCGCGAAGAGGTCATCTTTGCCCGGGTGGCGCCGGAGCACAAGCTGCGCGTGGTCTCTGCCCTTAAGGAGACGGGTGAGATCGTCGCCGTCACCGGAGACGGGGTGAATGATGCGCCCGCTTTGAAAAAGGCCGATATTGGCGTGGCGATGGGTCTGGCTGGGACCGACGTGGCTCGAGAAGCCGCCGATATGATCTTGACCGACGATAACTTTGCTTCCATCGTCTCCGCGATCGAAGAAGGGCGAGCGGTCTATACCAATATCCGCAAGTTCGCGGTGTATGTCTTTAACAGCAATATGGCCGAGGCGGTACCTTTTATCGTGATGCTTTTCTCCCGCGGCCTTGTTCCACTGCCGCTTACCGTGATGCAAGTGTTATCTATTGACCTGGGCACCGATATGATGCCGGCCATTGGGTTGGGCGCGGAACTACCAGAGGCCGGGGTCATGAACCGCCCGCCACGTTCACAAAAAGAGTCGCTGCTGAACGCCAGGACCCTGGCAAAGGCGCTGTTGTGGTATGGCATGATTGAATCGGTCGCTTCGATGTCGGCTTACTTTTTCTTGAACTGGCTGCACGGCTGGCCGGCCACACCGCTGGCGACTGAAGGAACGCTGCTCTACCGGATGGCCACCACGATGACCCTGGCGGGTGTGGTCGCCACCCAGGTAGGCGCAGTGTTTGGCTGCCGGACTGACCGCCAATCCATCTTTCGAATTGGTTTCCTTAGCAACCGGCTTGTCCTGCTGGGCATCGCCGTCGAGCTGGCGCTGCTGGGGCTCCTGGTTTACACACCATTCTTACACTCCCTCTTCAACACGGCCCCGCTTGGGCTGCGCGAGTGGGCCTACCTGTTCGCCTGGACCCCGGTCATTTTCTTGCTCGACGAGTTGCGCAAAGCGATACTGCGCTGGCGAGAACGAGGGACGACCAGGCAGAATATCGGGTGCAACGCTCCGCGAAAGAGACGTGCTCCACTGTCTATCACCCCTGAGTTGTCCCTCCAATGCGCCAAGGCCGTGCTGACAGTGGCAGTCATCACAATTCCTCTGATGCTCATCGGGCGTGGCACGCTTGGCAAAACCGTCATCACTTTGTGCTATCTCGTGCCAGTCGGGTGGAGCGCCGTCCGCTGGGGGCCGTGGCCGGGCACGTGCGCGGCACTGGCGGCCATCCTGGCGTTCGACTTCTTTTTCATCCCGCCGTTTCACACGTTTGCGGCTGAGAGGCTGGCAGCCTGGCTCGTACTGGCGGCTATGCTGACTGGGGCCAATGTGCTGGCGGCTCGTATGCAGTCCGATCTTTCCAAAGAGGGGCAGGATCGCCTGTACCATCAATATCATGCCGCCTCGCTGCACGAATTGGGCGCAGCCCTCGCTGCCCTGCGCACTCAGGGAGCGGTCGCGCGTGTCCTGGCAAGTCGGCTCCAGCAAATGCTTCCGGCTGCGCTCGTGGAGGTGCTCATTCAGCCAGGCCACGCGCTAGCGATGGTGGCTCGAGCCCCGGTGGATGGTCTGGCAAACGACGAGCCTGATCGGGTAGTGCCGATCCTGGCCGCGCCGGACATGGTGGGTGAAATCCGCCTGTGGGGCGGCGGCGATTGGCTACCATCCGAAGACAGCTACCTGTTCCGGAACTTGGCTGCCCAGGCTGCATTGGCACTCGAACGCGCGCGCCTGGAGGAAGCCGAGTAAGAAACCAGGTTCTGCCGCTTCGCTTACAGAAAAACCTGGTTTCTATGGCGTTGGCGAACTGGAAAGTGGATATGCGTGCACAACTTGGACCGGCTGTCGCCTTGCTCATCCTGCTCACACTGATCACGGGTGTGATCTACCCGCTGGTGGTGACGGGGTTAGCACAGGTATTCTTTCCTCGGCAGACCCACGGTAGCTTAATCGTCGCTGACGGGCAAGTGCTCGGTTCTGAACTAATCGGCCAGCCTTACGATGCCCCCCAATACTTCTGGGGCCGCCTGTCGGCCACTTTGCCGTTGCCGTACAATGCAGCGGCCTCGTCTGGCTCGAACCTCGGCCCGCTACATGCCGATCTGGTCGAGGCAGTACAGGCGCGCATCAATGCGCTCCGCGCTGCTGACCCCGGCGATACAGCGCCCATCCCGGTAGATCTGGTGACGGCTTCGGCCAGTGGGCTTGACCCACACATTACCGTCGCGGCGGCACTTTATCAGGTTCCGCGCGTAGCGCGCGCGCGCGGTTTGAGCGAGGACCAAGTCCGGTCGCTGGTGTTGCGGTTTGCCGAAGGCCGCCAATTGGGGATCCTAGGCGAGCCGCGCATGAATGTGCTCAAACTCAATTTGGCGTTGGACGGTGTACATTTGGCGCCGAATGCTATACAATGAGCCACGTGGCAGAAGAACACCAGCGCCCCAACCCCGATGAACTGTTGGCGCACGTTCAGGCCGAAGCGCAACGGCAGGCCCGTGGCAGGCTCAAGATCTTTCTGGGCTATGCGGCGGGCGTGGGCAAGACTTATGCCATGCTCGAGGCGGCGCACCAGCGTAAGGAGGAAGGCATAGGCCTGGTGGTGGCTTGCGTTGAGACGCACGGCCGGGCCGAGACCGAGGCCATGCTGCAAGACCTGGAAGTGATTCCGCGCCGGCAGGTCGAGTATCGTGGCATCATCCTGCCGGAGATGAACACGGATGCGGTGCTGGCCCGTTGCCCGCAACTGGCGTTGGTGGACGAGTTGGCACACACGAACGCGCCGGGCTCGCGCTACCTCAAGCGTTGCCAAGACGTTGAAGAACTCCTGGCGCATGGAATTGACGTTTATACGACGCTCAATGTCCAGCACGTCGAAAGCCTGAACGACGTGGTGGCGCAGATCACCGGCGTTACCGTCCGCGAAACCATCCCAGATCGAGTGATTGACGACGCCACAGAGATCGAGTTGATTGACCTGCCCCCAGACGAATTGCTCCAACGTCTCAAGGAGGGTAAGGTCTATGTGCCTGACCAGGCAGCGCGTGCCATACAGAGATTCTTCCGTGTGGGCAATCTCACCGCTCTGCGCGAACTGACCATGCGGCGCGCTGCCGAGCGGGTGGACGATCAGATGCGGGCCTACATGCAGACCCGCGCCATCCCCGGTCCCTGGCCCGCCAAAGACCACCTGCTGGTGTGCGTCAGCCCCAGCGCGTTGGCCGAGCGGCTGGTGCGTGCGGCGCGCCGCTTGGCCGACAAGTTGGACGCCGAATGGAGCGCCGTCTATGTACAAACCTACGAGCACGTCCGGCTCTCGCAGGCTGAAAAGGAGCGCATCTCGCGCACGCTCCACCTGGCCGAAGAACTGGGCGGCAAAGCGATCACGCTGCCAGGCCGCTCAACTGCCGAAGCGGTACTCAACTATGCTCGCAAGCACAACGTGACCAAGGTCATTGCCGGTAAACCGATCCGCCCGCGTTGGTACGAGTTGCTGCGCGGCTCCGTCGTAGACCAGATCATTCGCCAGAGCGGCTCGATTGACGTGTACGTCATCAGCGGGATGCCCGGGACGGGTATGTCCCTGGAAACGGCGGCGTGGCAGCCGCACCACCCCTGGCTGCGCTACTTGCAGAGCCTGCTCCTCGTCGCAGCAGGCACGTTGTTGAGCGAATTGGTGCATCCCTTGTTTTCTGCCACGAACCTGGTGATGATTTATCTGCTCGTCGTGGTCATCGCCGCGATTTACCTGGGACGCGGGCCATCTCTCCTGGCGGCTATCCTGAGCGTGTTGGTGTTCGACTTCTTTTTCGTGCCACCGCATTTGACACTGGCCGTGTCAGATACGCAATATCTGCTGACATTCGTCGCGCTGCTGGTCGTGGGCCTGGTCATCAGTAGCCTGACCGCGCGCACCCGCGAGCAGGCGGTAGCCGCCGAGTGCCGCGAAGCGCAAACCGCCGAGTTGTATGCCCTCAGCCGTGATCTGGCAGTGGCCGTTGACCTGGACACGATCATGCAGGATACTCTCACGCACATCAGCCAGACCTTCGGCCGCGAAGTGGTCGTCCTGCTGCCGGACGCGCCGCGCCACACCGTAGAGCCACACGTCCTCAGTCCCGGCTTCACCCTGAACGAGAATGAGTTGGCCGTGGCAGTCTGGGCATACAAGCACGGCCAGCCTGCCGGGCGTGGAACAGACACGCTCCCGGCTGCCAGTGTGCACTACCTGCCTCTCAAGGCCGCTAGAGGTACAGTCGGCGTGTTGGGAGTAAAACCGTCCGGTCTGGGCAGCCGCCTCGGCCCCGATCAATTGCACCTGCTGGAGGCTTTTGCCAGCCAGGCGGCTCTGGCCATCGAGCGCGCGCAACTGGCCGAGCAGGCTCGGCGCGCCGAAGTGCTGCAGGCCACCGAGAGGCTTCAAACCGCGCTGCTCAACTCGATCTCGCACGACCTGCGCACGCCGCTGGTTTCGATCACGGGCGCGCTCAGCAGCCTGCAAGAAGACGACATCGAACTGAGCGAAGCCACACGCCACAGCCTGGTGGAGAATGCCTGTGAAGAGGCCGAGCGCCTCAACCGGCTCGTGGGCAACCTGCTCGACATGACGCGCATCGAGGCCGGTGCACTCAGGGTGGCACGTGAGCCATGCGACGTGCAGGACCTGATTGGGGCCGCATTGGAGCCGCTGGATAGCCGGCTGCGTGGCCGTCCGCTGACGGTGGATGTGCCGTCTGATATGCCGCTCGTGCCGATGGATTTTGTCTTGATGGCACAGGTGCTGGTCAACCTGCTGGACAATGCGCTCAAGTATTCGCCGCCGGGGACGCCGATAGAGGTGCGCGCGCACGTGGACGGTGCGGAAGCGCGTATTCGGGTCACAGACCGCGGCGTGGGCATTCCCCCGGACGACCTGGAGCGCGTGTTTGACAAGTTCTATCGTGTCCAACAGCCCAGCCAGGTCACCGGAACCGGGCTGGGGTTGTCCATCTGCAAAGGGATTGTAGAAGCGCACGGCGGGCGCATCTGGGCAAACAATCGCCATGACGGCGGAACGGTGGTTACCGTCGCTCTGCCGCTGCACGTACCCAACGAGGCAGCCAAATGAGTGAGACCGGCGCTCGTGTGCTCGTCGTGGACGATGAACCGGCCATCCGCCGCTTTCTGCGCGTGTCCCTTTCGGCACACGGATACGCGGTCTTTGAGGCGGATAGCGGCCAGGCAGCGCTGTCGGCTGTCACGTCTGATCGGCCTGACTTGATCATTCTGGATCTGGGATTGCCTGACATTGATGGGATAGAAATCACGCGCCTGCTGCGAGAATGGACACACATCCCGACCATCATTCTCTCCGTGCGGGGGCAAGAAGCCGACAAGATCGCTGCGCTGGATGCGGGCGCAGACGATTACCTGATCAAGCCCTTTGGCATGGGAGAACTGCTGGCCCGGATGCGCGTGGCTTTGCGGCGTGCGAGCCAATGTGGCGCCCAACCGGTATTTACCAGCGGTGACTTGACGGTGGATCTGGCGCGGAGAGTGGTGGCGATGGCCGGGCAGGAGGTACAACTGACGCCGACGGAGTATGATTTGCTGCGCGCGCTGGTGACGCACGCGGGCAAAGTGCTGACGCATCGCCAACTATTGCGCGAGGTGTGGGGGGTGGGCTACGGGCAAGAGATGCACATGCTGCGGGTGAACATCAGCAATCTACGGCACAAGATTGAGCCAGACCCGGCTCGCCCGCGCTATGTCCTGACCGAGCCTGGCGTAGGGTATCGGCTGCGGGTCAACGCCTGAGAGTACCGCCGCACAGAATTGTAGACCCTAAAGGTGGCGATAGGAATCGCTTGGGAAAACCTCTAGGGTCTCAATGGCGCGGATTACTTGCGGGCCAGGGCGCGCCGGGCTGCCGCGACGACGTCTGATACGGCCAGCCCGCAGGCGTCCATCAGCGATTCGGGGTCTAGCGCCGTGCGGGCGAACGTGTCGGCAATGCCCACGCGCTCCAGAGGGGTGGGGTAGACGCCGGCCAGTGCCTCGGCCACGGCCCCGCCCAGGCCACCGACGATGGAGTGTTCCTCGGCAGTGACGATGGCGCCCGTTTCCTCCGCCGCCTGCCGGAGCAGGCTGACGTCGAGCGGCTTGACGGTGTGAATTTCCAGGACGCGGGCGCTGATCCCTTCCCGGGCCAGGTTCTCGGCCGCCAGCAGGCTGCGGCCCACCATCGAGCCGGTGCCGGCGATGGTCACGTCGCGCCCCTCGCGCAGCGTGAGGCCCTGGCCGATTTTCAGGCGCAGGCCGTCGCTTCGCTTATGGTCGCTTCGCTTATTGTGCACCCCTATCGTCGCCGCGCGGCTGATGCGCAGGTATACCGGCCCCTCGTATTCTGCGATGATGGGCACCCACTTGGCAGCCTCCAGTGCGTCGGCCGGCACGATCACCGTCATCTCGGGCAGCGCCCTCATGGCGGCGATGTCCACGATCGAGTGGTGGGTGGGGCCGTCCTTGTAGTCCGACAGCCCCGCGTAGTGGGCGACGAGTTTGACGTTGGTCCGCGCATAGCACACGCAGGTGCGGATCTGCTCCATGGCCCGCAGCGCAAGCAGCGCCGCGAAAGCGTTGGCAAAGGGGACCTTGCCTCCCAATGCCAGGCCGACCGCCACGTCCACCATGCACGGTTCAGCGATACCGACGTTGACGAAGCGCTCGGGAAAGCGCTGGGCAAAGTAGCAGGTCAAGGTTGAGGCCGAGGTGTCTGCATCCAGCACAACGACGTCACGGTTGACCTCGCCATAGTCGGCCAGCGCCCTACCATAGCCCTCTCGCATCGAGATTTCCGTTTGGCCCATTCCAAAGCTCCCAGCCCCCGTCCCGAGGGCGTCATAAGCCAAAGCTCGTAGCCCCCGTCCCGGGGGCGTCAAATGGCTACACTTCCCCTTCCAGTTCTGCCAGTGCCCGGGCATACTGGGCCTCGTCGGGGGGAATGCCGTGCCAGGTGGCATCGTTCTCCATGAATGACACCCCCTTGCCCTTGGTGGTGTGCGCGATGATGGCGGTGGGGCGGTGGTGGATTTCACCGGCGGTGTCCAGGGCCTCCAGGATCTGGCGCAGGTTGTGGCCGTTAATCTCCAGGGTAGCCCAGTTGAAGGCGCGCCACTTTTTCGCCAGGGGTTCGAGTGGCATAATCTCGTGCACGGGGCCGTCCAGTTGCACGTCGTTATAGTCCACGATGGCGGTCAGGTTGGCCAGGCGATACTTGGCGGCCACCAGCGCCCCCTCCCACACGATGCCGCCCTGGCACTCGCCGTCGCCCAGGAGAACGTAGACGCGAGACCCTAGAGGTTTTCCCAAGCGATTCCTATCGCCACCTTTAGGGTCTTGACTTAAGCGGGCGGCCAGGGCCAGGCCTGCGCCGATGGCTACGCCGTGCCCCAGGATACCGGAGGTCATGTCTACCCCCGGCGTCTTGAGGCGGTCAGGGTGGGCCTGCAGGTGGCAGTCCAATTCGCCCCAGCGCTCCAGGTCCTGCAAAGGGAAGAACCCTCGCCGGGCCAGCGCGGCGTACAGGGTAGCACTGGCGTGCCCCTTGCTGAGGATGAAGCGGTCGCGCTCCGGCCAGTCGGGCCGCTGGGGATCGAGGCGCATCTTGTGGAAGAAGAGGGCGGCGATAATCTCGGCGGCCGAAAGGGAGCCGCCGGGATGGCCGGCCCCTCTCTTGTAGATCATGCGGAGGCTATCGAGCCGCAGTTGGCGAGCCTGTTCCTCCAGTTCGACGATCAGGCTTTCAGGGTAGTGCATACAAACTCCTCGTGGAGGGCATTGGCGAACCTATTGAGTTGCTGGACTGTCCCAAACATAGGTAGTGTGGCCAATGCCCGCTTCAGAGTGGTTAACTGGCGGTCGAACACGTACTCGACAATGAGGCGGCGCTGGATCGCCAGCAACCGCGTATAGCCACCCAGCCACTCGGGCAGTTCTCCCACCGGCATGGCCTGCACTGTGCGGCCCTGCACGAGTGTGGGCACTTCGACGATCACCTGGTCCGGAAAGTTCGAGACCGCCCCACGGTTGGGGACTTGCAGAGGGATGACGTTGGCCTGACCAGTGGCCATGCTCTGCACGAGTCTCCCGACCGTGATGCCAGTGAAGGGGTAGTTGAGCCTGGAGCGCTCGGGGTGGATGCCTGGCGGGTCGGAGATAGGCTTCCCCCTCTGTAGCGCTTCGTCCAGTGCCTGTGTGTACAGCGCCCGCTTGTCCTGCCAGGCATCCCAGAGCATTCGCTCCTGCGGCGTTTCCGGCACTTGATAGGGCCAGTGGTGGTAGCCTGAGCTGCGCAGGTGTCCCGTCAGGTCGAGAATGGGCCGGATGCCCCGGTTGCCCGGATGATAGTTGGGATCATGTTCAAGGTCCCTCCAGCGCTCCTGCCAGAGCGCATAGCCATTTCGGCTGCCATCCTGGCTGCCATCCTGGCCTTGCACCTTCAGCCCCAGGATCCATCCATCGTGATTGACGCCGGCGTGGACCAGTTCGATGCATTCGTAGGGTACGCGGAAGTAGTAGGCCAGCGCCCCCCGCAGGCCGTCCACCTCCACGCACAGTCCCGCCGCCTGCACGCCACCGCTTTCGTCGGCCAACGAGGCGTTGGCCACGCCCGCGATGACGTCCGTCGGGTTCATCAGCGTGGCGAAAAGTGCTCCCGGGCAGTACTGTCTCATTTCGGCCGCCACGGCCAGTGTCCATGGCGCGCTGGCCACGCCCCAGGCGGCCACTTCCGGGCCTTCCGCCGGCAGTCGAAAGCCGAGGGCTTCCATAAGACGCTCCAGGCGCTCGTGCTCCTCCCGGAGCCACACCGAGACCAGGACGACGTCAGCGCCGTCCAGCGCCTCGGCCCGCGAGGAAGCGACACAGGCCTGCAGTGGAACGTGCCAGGCGTTGCGCACGACCTCGGCGTAGGCTTGCATCCGCCCGGCTTGCTCAGGCCGGACGTCATATAGGGAGAATTCTACCCCGAACGGCGTAGGAGCCTGTTTCATAACCGTGCCCACGCCGTTGACGATAGAGGGCACGAACAGGCTGCCGCCGCCGACGTAGGCCAGTTTCACTTGGTCCAAGGTGTCAACTCACCACAGGGTCAGGCAGAAGCGTCGCTCAGCCATCGGATGTACTCACCCGCCTCATCCGCGCCATCTGGTCGGAGCTGAGCGTGAGCTCCAGCGCGGCCAGGTTCTCTTGCATCTGTGCGGTTGTGCTGGCGGCCACCAGTGGGATCACGGGAGGGGCGCTTTGCCTCACGGATGTACCCATCCGCGCCATCCACGCCAGCACGACCTGGTTGGCGGTGGCTCCCACTTCAGCCGCGATGGCCTTCAGCACGGCCAGGCGGGCGTCGCTATCAGGTCCCTGGTACTGGGCGGGGAAGGAGCGGTCGGCGCGTGTGTAGGCACCGCCCAGCAGGGGAGAGTAGGCCAGCAGGGTGAGGCCGCGCGCACGGCAATAGTCCAGCAGGTCGGCGTTCGCCGCAACCTGCGGAGCGAAGCTCGCGCCAGGCCTGGGCCGGAGGTAGGAATAGTGCTGCTGGATTGAGCAGTACTGCGTCCAGCCGTGGGTCTGGCTGACCCAGCGCGCCTCCTCCAATCGCCACACCGAAAAGTTGCTTGCGCCAACGAAGCGCACTTTGCCTGCCCGGACCAGCCGGTCAAAGGCCTCCA